>OFOK01000056.1_pt1 | contig 110481 bp, 95 predicted proteins | sample 1542001 | NCBI WGS metagenome assembly OFOK01 (sample SAMN04209242, study PRJEB22552) | human gut metagenome | biome: gut; material: feces | host: Homo sapiens | place: USA: Oklahoma
GGCCTGCCGCTGCAGGCCCCCCGGCGTTTTCAAATGGTCAGCGCCCGTTACGCGCCGCCCACCCCGAGGGTCTTTCCACAGCAAAACAGGCCTTTACCGGTAAAGTAAAAGCCGTAATAAAAATAGCTGGCGGAAAAAAGGTTTGCCATGATACATACCTCGTGTGCGGTGGGATTGTGCCAAGCATAGCACGCCGTTTTGCTTTTGTCAAGTAAAGCACGAAACTTTTTTCAAGGCCTCCGAAAATCGAAAACGGGGCTTTTTACAGGGGCACCTGCTCCGGCCTGCGGCCGCGGAACACGGTCACGGAATCGAACCCGAACCGTTTGGCCAGCGCCGCGCATTCCTCCACGCCGCGGCCCACGTTGGACAGCTTGTGGGAGTCGCTTCCGATGGAAATGCGCCGGCCGCCCAGCCGCCGGTATTCGTACAATACGCAGTCCGGCGGGCCGACCTTTTTCTGCCAGCCGTCCAGGCCCGCGGCGTTCAGCTCCAGCGCATAGCCGCGGGAGACGCACTCGCGCAGAACGCCCGAAATGCGGTCCATGTATTGATCGAAGGAGGGAGTATAACCCTCGCGGCGCATGACCCGCAGCGGATAATCCAGATGGGCCAGCACGTCGAAGCCGCCGTGGCGCTCCATCGCCAGCACCTGGGCGAAATACCCGCGCAAAAAGGCGTCGCAGTCCAGCGATGCAAAATCGTGGAAATAGATGTCCAGATCGTTGGGCATCACGTGCAGCGAGCCGATCACCAGATCGAACGCATGGGTGCGCAGAAAGGCGTCCGCCGCCGGGTCCGCATGCACCTGCCCCAGCTCGATGCCGGCCAGCAGCTCCAGCCGGCCGGCAAAGGCTTCTTTTGCCGCGCGCACCGCCCGCACGCAGACCTCGATGTCCCGGTTTTCTGCCGGGCCGTGCCGGTGGTAAAAATCCAGATGGTCGGTGATGGCGATGATCCCAAGCCCGCGGGCAAGGGCCGCGCGCGCCTTGGCCAGCGGGCTTTGGGGGGACTGGGCGTCCATGGAATATTCGGTGTGCATGTGCAGATCGACAAGCATCGCGTGCCTCCGGGGCCGGGTCCTGCCGGGCGTGGGCGCGGCGGGCTGTATTTTTTTCATTGTAGCATGCGCGGGCCCCCGCCGCAAGGCGGGGGCAGGCCCTTGCGCGGGGCACAGCGAAAGCTTTATAATAGGAAAAAAAGAAAGAGGCGAGGGAAGGATGGCGCAGCCCAAGACCAACGCCATGCGCATGCTGGAAAAGGAAAAGGTGGCGTACACCTTTCATGAATACCCCCATGACGACGGCGCGATCGACGGCCTGGCCGTGGCCGGCAAGCTGGGGCAGGATCCGGCCCGGGTGTTCAAGACCCTGGTCACACAGGGGGCGAGCCGGGCGTTTTATGTGTTCGTGATCCCGGTGGCGGCAGAGCTGGACCTGAAAAAGGCCGCCCGGGCGGTGGGGGAAAAGAGCGTGGCCATGCTGCACGTGGCGGATCTTTTAAAGACCACCGGCTACATCCGGGGCGGGTGCAGCCCGGTGGGCATGAAAAAGCGCTTTGTGACGGTGGTGGACGCCTCGGCAGAAAACTGGCCCACCATTATGGTGAGCGCGGGGCGAATCGGCGCGCAGGTGGAGCTGCGGCCCGCCGACCTTTTGGCGGTGACGGGCGCAGCTTGGGGAGAGCTTGTGATGCAGTGAAATTTTGTACAGGAAGTATGACTAATCGCCTTTTCAATTGGTAATTGTGCCAAAAAACGAGGCAAAAATTGCCCCCGAGAAGCGATTGTTCTGAAAATCCGGAAAGGGATGGAAAACGGGTTGCATTTTGGCGGCCCACACCTTAAACTAAAGGCAGAGAGCTTGCCGGAACAGGCCGTGCCTGGGCCGGTGAGCCGTGTTGTTTTTCAAGGGGGTGCGAGCATGGGAAACAAAGCGCGTTGCTGCCTGGGCAAGGCTTTGGAGGCGGGGCACAGCCATGCCGCGCCCTGCCGCCGCCTGTGCAAGGGGCAGAGCAGCCGCAGGACAAACGCACGCTAAAGGCCGTGGTGCAAGCGCACCACGCCTTTTTCTTTTGCCCGGCCGCAGGGGCCGGGCGCAAGCTGAAAGATGGAGGCAGTAAAAGTATGGAACGCAAGAAAGTAGCGATCCTGATGGGCAGCGACAGCGACTGGCCCACCGTGAAGGGCGCCTGCGCCGAACTGAAACGCCTGGGCGTGCCCTTCGAGGCGCATATCCTCAGCGCCCACCGCACCCCGGCCCCGGCGGCCGAGTTTGCAAAAAATGCCCGGGCAAACGGCTTTGGCGCCGTGATCTGCGCCGCGGGCATGGCCGCGCACCTGGCGGGGGCCATTGCGGCCAACACCACCCTGCCGGTGATCGGCATCCCCATGAAGGGCGGCGCCGCGGACGGCCTGGACGCCCTGCTTGCCACCGTGCAGATGCCCAGCGGCATCCCGGTGGCCACCGTGGCCCTGAACGGGGCGAAGAACGCGGCCATTCTGGCCGCCCAGATGCTGGCCGTGACCGACGGGGAGCTGGCCGCCGCGCTGGACGCCGACCGCGCCGCCATGGCGGCCCAGATCGCCGCCAAAGAGGACAAGCTCCAGGCCGAGCTGGCCGCGCTATAAAAGCGCGGGGCGTTCTTGCATGGAACAAGCGGTATTTTTGGGGAAATAAAAAACAAAAACGAACGGAAAAGGAGAAATTTATCATGGAAAAATTGCAGCAGCTGTACGAGGGCAAGGCCAAAAAGGTGTTCGCCACCAGCGACCCGGAACTGGTGATCGTGGATTACAAGGACGACGCCACCGCCGGCGACGGCGCCAAGAAGGGCACCATTCGGGGCAAGGGCGTGGTGAACAACAAGCTCTCCAACGCGCTCATGCAGAAGCTGGAAAAGCAGGGCGTGCCCACCCACTTTGTGCAGGAGCTCAGCGACCGGGAGACCCTGGTGAAAAAGGTGGAGATCGTGCCGCTGGAGGTCATCATCCGCAACGTGGCCGCGGGCAGCTTTACCAAGCGCCTGGGCGTGCCCGAGGGCACTGTTCTGAAGTGCACCACCCTGGAGTTCAGCTATAAAAACGACGACCTGCACGACCCGCTGATCAACCACTACCACGCCCTGGCCATGGGCCTTGCCACCCAGGAGGAGATCGACACCATTTCGCGGTACGCCTTTCAGGTGAACGAGCTGCTGAAATCCATCCTGCTGGAGGTGGGCATCCGCCTGATCGACTTTAAGCTGGAGTTCGGCCGCCTGCCCGACGGCACCATCGTTCTGGCCGACGAGATCAGCCCGGACACCTGCCGCTTCTGGGACGCCAAGACCGGCGCCCACTTGGACAAGGACCTGTTCCGCCGGGATCTCGGCGGCGAAGAGGACGCCTACCAGGAAGTGATGAAGCGGCTGCTGGGTTAAAAGGGACCCGCACTGCAAAGCATAGAGGGGAAAAGGCGCGGCCCTGCAGCCGTGTACGCAGCAGGGCGCCCTGCCAAAGATTCAAGGATGGGAACAGGAGAGACAATGGAGCATTTTGATTCAAAAATCCACGAGGAGTGCGGTGTGTTCGGCGTTTACCGCCGGGACCCGGAGCAGGATGTGGTGGCCACCACCTATTACGGCCTGTACGCCCTGCAGCACCGCGGCCAGGAGAGCTGCGGCATGGCGGTGAACGACGACGGCGTGATCTACAAGCGGCGCGAGCTGGGGCTGGTGAACGAGGTGTTCACCAAAGAGGCGATGGAGACCATGCCCCGGGGCAATATGTGCATCGGCCACTGCCGCTACGCCACCACCGGCACCCCGCTGCGGGCCAACGCCCAGCCTTTTGTGATCCGGCATGTGAAAGGCCCCATGGCCCTGGCCCACAACGGCAACCTGACCAACGCCGCCGAGCTGCGGGAGGAATTTGAGCTGGCGGGGGGGATCTTTCACTCCACCTCGGACACCGAGGTGATCGCCTATGCCATCACCCGGCAGCGGCTTTCGAGCCACAGCATTGAAGAGGCGGTGGAGAAGACCATGCCGCAGCTGGGGGGCGCTTACAGCCTGGTGGTCATGAGCCCCCGCAAGCTGATCGCCGCCCGCGACCCCCACGGCTTCCGGCCCTTGTGCCTGGGCAAATTGGGCGGCAGCGACGTGATCGCCAGCGAGAGCTGCGCGATCCTGGCAGCCGGGGGCGAGTTCGTGCGGGACGTGGAGCCCGGCGAGATCGTGGTGTTCGACGAGAGCGGCATGCGCAGCATCCGCACCCACTGCGGCCAGCCCAGCAGCATGTGTGTGTTCGAGTATGTTTACATCGCACGGCCGGATTCGGTGGTGGACGGCGCGTCCGTGCACCGGGCGCGCCGGCGCGCCGGCGCCTTTTTGGCGCTGGAGCACCCGGTGCAGGCCGACGTGGTGATCGGCGTGCCGGACTCCGGCCTGGACGCGGCGCTGGGCTATTCCCAGCAGAGCGGCATCCCCTACGGCATCGGCTTTTTGAAGAACAAATACATCGGCCGGACCTTTATCCAGCCCAACCAGAAGCTGCGGGAGAACACGGTGCGCATCAAGCTGAACCCCATCTCGGACACGGTGAAGGGCAAGCGGGTGGCGCTGGTGGACGACTCCATCGTGCGGGGCACCACCTCCAAGCAGATCGTGCAGCTGCTGCGGGAGGCGGGGGCCACCGAGGTGCATTTCCTCTCCTCGGCGCCCATGTTCCTGTACCCCTGCTACTTCGGCGTGGATGTGGACAGCCGCGACAACCTGATCGCCGCGAACCACACCCTGGAGGAGATGACCGGGATGCTGGGGGTGGACAGCTTGGGCTTTTTGAGCGTGGAGGGTGTGAAGAAGATCGCCGAGGGCTGCACCTGCGGCCTGTGCACCGGCTGCTTTACCGGCGATTACCCGGCCCCGGTGCCCAAGGCGCCCTGCAAGAACAAGTTTGAGCACAAGCTTTCGGAGAGCAACGACTGAACGACTTTGTAAAAGGAGCCAACCGCCATGGAAAAAAGTTTTTCTGCCAGTTACGCCGCCGCCGGCGTGGACATTACCGCCGGCTACCGCGCGGTGGAGCTGATGAAGCAGCACGTGGCCCGCACCATGACCCCCGGCGCCATTGGGGGGCTGGGCGGCTTCGGCGGCCTGTTTGAGCTGGACTGCACCGACATGCCCCACCCGGTGCTGGTTTCCGGCACGGACGGCGTGGGCACCAAGCTCAAGCTGGCCTTTTTGCTGGACAAGCACGACACCGTGGGCATTGACTGCGTGGCCATGTGCGTGAACGACGTGGTGTGCGCGGGCGCAAAGCCCCTGATCTTTTTGGACTATATCGCCTGCGGCAAAAACCAGCCGGAAAAGATCGCCCAGCTGGTGGCCGGCGTGGCCGAGGGCTGCGTGCAGGCCGGATGCGCCCTGGTGGGCGGCGAAACCGCCGAAATGCCGGGCTTTTACCCGGTGGACGAGTACGACCTGGCGGGCTTTACCGTGGGCGCGGTGGACAAGAGCAGGATTCTGGACAATTCCGCCATGGAGCCGGGCGACGCCATCATCGCGCTGCCCTCGTCGGGCGTGCACTCCAACGGCTTTTCGCTGGTGCGCCGGGTGTTCGACCTGGAAAAGCGGCCCGAGGTGCTGGGCCAGTTCCACGCGGACCTGGGCTGCACGCTGGGCCAGGCGCTGCTGGCCCCCACAAAAATTTACGTAAAGCCCGTGCTGGCCGTGCTGGCTGAGCTGGCGGTAAAAGGCGTGTCGCACATCACGGGCGGCGGCTTTTACGAGAATATCCCCCGCAGCCTGAAAAAGGGCTGCTGCGCCCGGATCAAAAAAGAGGACGTGCGCACCCCCGCGCTGTTCCACCACATCCAGCAGGCGGGCGAGATCCCCGAGCGGGACATGTTCAACACCTTTAACATGGGCGTGGGCATGACGCTGATCGTGGCGCAAAAAGACGCGGCCCGGGCCCTTGAGCTCCTGCGGGCCGCGGGCGAGGACGCTTACTTATTGGGCCAGGTGGCCGCGGGCGAGGGGCTGGAGCTATGCTGAAGATCGCGGTGCTGGTGAGCGGCGGCGGCACCAACCTGCAGGCCATTCTGGACAGCCAGGCCCGGGGCGAAAATCCCCACGGCCGCGTGGCGCTGGTGGTGGCCTCGAAGCCCGGCGTGTATGCGCTGGAGCGGGCCGAAAAGGCGGGCGTGCCGGGCGTGGTGGTGTGCCGGAAGGACTACGCCGGCAGCGAGGCCTTTGACGCGGCGCTGCTGGCGGCGCTGCGCGGGCACGGCATCGACCTGGTGGTACTGGCGGGTTTTTTGTCGATCCTGGGGCCCAGCGTGATCGCCGCCTACCCCGAGCGGATCTTAAACGTGCACCCCAGCCTGATCCCCAGCTTCTGCGGCGAGGGGATGTACGGCCTGCGGGTGCACCAGGCGGCCCTGGCCAAGGGAGTAAAGGTGACCGGCGCCACGGTGCACTTTGTGAACGAGGTGTGCGACGGCGGCCGCATCCTTGCCCAGCAGGCGGTGGCGGTGCTGCCCGGCGACACCCCCGAGACCCTGCAAAAGCGGGTGATGGAACAGGCCGAGTGGAAGCTGCTGCCCGCCGCCCTGGCCCAGGTCTGCGAAGAATACGATAAGTAAAATTGCAAATTGATATTACGGGAGGTCAACTATGGAACAGCTGGATCTGTACCGCCTGCTGCGGGAAAATGCCTACCCCGGGCGGGGAATCGTGCTGGGGCTCGCCCCCGGCGGCACAAAGGCGGCCATCGCGTACTTTATCATGGGCCGCAGCGCCAACAGCCGCAACCGGGTGTTCGACCCGGTGCCGGAGATCGGCGGGATCCGCACCATGGCGGCGGACCCGGCCAGGCTGGAGGATCCGAGCCTGATCATTTATAACCCGGTGCGCGCGCTGGGGAACGCACACATTGTGACCAACGGCGACCAGACCGACACGGTGTATGAATTCATGAGCGGGGGCGGCACCTTTGAGGAGGCCCTGCGCACCCGCACCTTTGAGCCGGACGGCCCGAATTGGACCCCCCGCATCAGCGGCCTGGTGGAGCTGGAAGACGGCGCCTGCCGCTATAAGCTCTCGATCCTGAAAAGCGCCGACGGCAACGGCGGGAGCTGCCGCCGCTATTTTTACGAGTACCCGCAGCCGGTGGCGGGCGAGGGGCATTTCCTTCACACCTACCGCTGCGACGGCAGCCCCATCCCCAGCTTTGAGGGCGAGCCGGAGCGGGTGGGGGTGCCCGCCGGGCCGGAGGAATTTGCCACCGGCCTGTGGGCAGCCCTGGACCCGGACAACAAGGTGAGCCTGTTCGTGCGGTACATCGAGCTTGCCACGGGCGAGACCGAGGATGTGATCATCAACAAGTACGACGCTGTGTGGGAGGAAGAGGAATGACCGAACTGGAACTGAAATACGGCTGCAACCCAAACCAGAAGCCTGCCCGCATTTTTATGGAACAGGGCGAGCTGCCGGTGACCGTGCTGAACGGCAAGCCTGGCTACATCAATTTTTTGGACGCGCTGAACTCCTGGCAGCTGGTGAAGGAGCTGAAGGAGGCCACCGGCCTGCCCGCCGCGGCGTCCTTTAAGCATGTGTCGCCCGCGGGCGCGGCCCTGGGCCTGCCGCTGGACGATACCCTGAAAAAGATGTATTTCTGCGAGGGGCTGACCCTGAGCCCCCTGGCCTGCGCCTATGCCCGCGCCCGCGGCGCGGACCGTATGTCCAGCTTCGGCGACTGGATCGCCCTTTCGGACGAATGCGACGAGAGCTGCGCAAGGGTGATCCAGCACGAGGTGACGGACGGGGTGATCGCCCCGGGTTACACCCCGGCGGCGCTGGAAATCTTAAAGTCCAAGCGCAAGGGTGGCTACAACATCGTGCAGATCGACCCCGCCTATGTGCCTGCGGCCGTGGAGCACAAGCAGGTGTTCGGCGTGACCTTTGAGCAGGGCCGCAACGACCTGAGGATCAGCGAGGACATGCTGGAAAACCTGGTCACCGACAACAAGACCCTGACCCCGGAGCAAAAGCGGGATCTGGTGCTGTGCCTGATCACCCTGAAATACACCCAGTCCAACTCGGTCTGCTATGCCCAGGGCGGGCAGGTGATCGGGGTGGGCGCGGGCCAGCAGAGCCGCATCCACTGCACCCGGCTGGCGGGCAACAAGGCCGACATCTGGCAGCTGCGCCACCACCCCAAGGTGCTGGCCCTGCCCTTCCGCGACGACGTGAGCCGCCCCAACCGCGACAACGCCATTGACGTGTATATCAGCGACGAGTGGGAGGACGTGATCGGCGACGGGGTGTGGGCCGAGACCTTTACCCGGCAGCCCGAGCCCCTGACCGCCGCCGAGAAAAAAGAATGGCTGGCGGCCGTGCGCGGCGTGGTTTTGGGCAGCGACGCCTTCTTCCCCTTCGGCGACAACATCGAGCGCGCCCGCCGCAGCGGCGTGGAGGCCATTGTGGAGCCGGGCGGTTCCATCCGGGACGCGCAGGTGATCGAGACCTGCAACAAATACGGCATCGCCATGGCCTTTTGCGGCCTGCGGCTGTTCCACCATTAAAAAATGAGCGCCGGGCCGGTTTCTGTATGCTATAATAGCAGCAAACCGCAGGCCGGCCCGGCAAAAAGTGAAAAAGCCAGGCGGCCTGTGACCGCCTGGCTTGCGCCGTGTTATAAACAAGCAAAAAACACGCCTTTTCAGGGCCGGACAGAAAAGGGAGAGGATCGCCAATGAAACTACTTGTTGTGGGCGGCGGCGGCCGCGAACACGCCATCATCAAAAAGCTGAAAGAGAGCCCGCTGTGCACCGAGATCTGGGCGGCGCCGGGCAACGGGGGCATTGCCTGCGACGCCCGGTGCAGGGAGATCCCCGCCACCGACATTGAGGGCCAGGCCGCTTTTGCAAAAGAGGAGGGCTTTGATTACGTGGTGGTGGCCCCGGACGACCCCCTGGCCCTGGGCCTGGTGGACAAGCTGGCCGCGGCGGGCATTCCCGCCTTTGGGCCCAGCGCGGCGGCGGCCCGCATTGAGGCCAGCAAGGTGTTCAGCAAGGACCTGATGAAAAAGTACGGCATCCCCACCGCCGGGTACGAGGTGTTCACCGACCCTGGGGAGGCCCTGGTGCACATCCGGGAAAAGGGCGTTTACCCCGTGGTGATCAAGGCGGACGGGCTGGCCCTGGGCAAGGGCGTGCTGATCTGCCAGAGCGAGGCCGAGGCCGCCGAAGGCCTGAAGGAGATCATGCAGGACAAAAAGTTCGGCGCTTCGGGCGACCGGGTGGTGGTGGAGGAGTTTTTGACCGGCCCCGAGGTCAGCGTGCTTGCCTTTTCGGACGGCGTGACCTTGAAGCCCATGGTTTCCAGCATGGACCACAAGCGCGCGCTGGACGGGGACGAGGGCCTGAACACCGGCGGCATGGGCACCGTGGCGCCGAACCCCTATTACACCGAAGAAATTGCAAAGGTGTGCATGGACACCATTTTTCTGCCCACCCTGCGGGCCATGCAGGCCGAGGGCTGCCCCTTTAAGGGCTGCCTCTATTTTGGGCTGATGCTCACCCCCGCCGGCCCCAAGGTGATCGAGTACAACTGCCGCTTCGGCGACCCGGAGACCCAGGTGGTGCTGCCCCTGCTGGAGGGCGATCTGCTGGAGATCATGCTGGCCTGCACAAACGGCACCCTGGCCAGCACCCCGGTCGCCGCCAGCGGCCAAAGCGCGGCCTGCGTGGTGCTGGCCAGCGGCGGTTACCCGGAGCATTATGAAAAGGGCAAGCCTATCACCGGCCTGGAAAACGGGCAGCTGCCCGGCGGCGGGGCCGTGGTATACCATGCGGGCACCGCCCAAAAGGGCGGGCAGCTGGTGACGGCGGGCGGCCGTGTGCTGGGCGTAACGGCCACCGCGCCCACCCTGGAACAGGCGATTGAAAAAGCCTACGCCGCCAGCGGGCGGATCGGCTTTGAGGGCCTGCACCGCCGCGCGGACATTGGCCGGCGGGCGCTGGCCGCGCTGAACTGAGACCGGTGCAGGCCCGGGAGCCCGCACATGAAAACCCAAAGAGCGAGAGGGAGAAAACACATGGTATACCGCGTTTATGTTGAAAAGAAACCCGGCTTTGACGGCGAGGCCCAGGGCCTTTTGAACGAGCTGAAAAGCCTGCTGGGCGTAAAAAGCCTTTCCGGCCTGCGCCTTTTGAACCGCTATGACGTGGAGGGCATTGGGGAGGAGCTGTTCCGCCAGTGCGTGCCCACCGTGTTCAGCGAGCCCCCGGTGGACCAGGTGTACGACCACCTGCCCGCAGCGGACGCGACCTTTGCGGTGGAGTACCTGCCCGGCCAGTTTGACCAGCGGGCGGCCTCGGCCAGCGAGTGCATCCAGCTGATCAGCCAGGGCGAGCGGCCCCAAGTGCGCACGGCCCGGGTGTACCTGCTGGGCGGCGCTTTGAGCGAGGGGGAGCTGGCCCGCATTAAAAAATATGTGATTAACCCGGTGGAGGCCCGCGAGGCCGCCCTTTCCCGCAGGGACACCCTGAAGGTGGAGTACCCCGCGCCCGCGCCCGTGGAGGTGCTGGAGGGCTTTTTGGAGCTGGATCAGGAGGGCCTGGCCCGCTTTATAGCCGAGCGCGGCCTTGCCATGGACGAGGCGGACATCGCCTTCTGCCAGGAGTATTTCCGCAGCGAGGGGCGCGCGCCCACCATCACCGAGATCAAGATGATCGACACCTATTGGTCCGACCACTGCCGCCACACCACCTTCGGCACCATTCTGGACGAGGTGGAGATCCGGGACGAGCAGGTGAAAAAAGCCTTTGATTCGTACCTGGCCATGCGCAAGGCGGTGTATGCGGGCCGCAAAAAGAACCTGTGCCTGATGGACCTGGGCACCATCGGGGCCAAGTATCTGAAAAGCATCGGCAGGCTGAAAAACCTGGACGAGTCGGACGAGATCAACGCCTGCACCGTGAAAATCAAGTGCGAGGTGGACGGCGAGGAGCAGGACTGGCTGTACCTGTTCAAAAACGAGACCCACAACCACCCCACCGAGATCGAGCCCTTCGGCGGCGCGGCCACCTGCATCGGCGGGGCGATCCGGGACCCGCTGTCCGGCCGAAGCTATGTGTACCAGGCCATGCGCGTGACCGGCGCGGCCGACCCGCTGGCACCGGTGAGCGAGACCCTGCCCGGCAAGCTGCCCCAGCGCAAGCTGGTCACCACCGCGGCGGCGGGCTATTCCAGCTACGGCAACCAGATCGGCCTGGCCACCGGCCAGGTGGACGAGCTTTATCACCCGGGCTACGCGGCCAAGCGCATGGAGATCGGCGCGGTGGTGGGCGCGGCCCCGGCGGCCAACGTGCGCCGCGAGGTGCCCGCCGCCGGCGACATTGTGGTGCTGCTGGGCGGGGCCACCGGCCGCGACGGCTGCGGCGGGGCCACCGGGTCTTCCAAGGCGCATAAGCTGGAGAGCTTGGAGAGCTGCGGCGCCGAGGTGCAGAAGGGCAACGCGCCGGTGGAGCGCAAGCTCCAGCGCCTGTTCCGCCGGCCCGAGGCCACCCGCCTGATCAAGCGCTGCAACGATTTCGGCGCGGGCGGCGTGAGCGTGGCCATCGGCGAGCTGGCCGACGGGCTTGCCATCGACCTGGACCGGGTGCCCAAAAAGTACGACGGGCTGGACGGCACCGAGCTTGCCATCAGCGAGAGCCAGGAGCGCATGGCCGTGGTGCTGGCGCCCGGCGACGTGGAGGAATTCACCGCCCTGGCCCACGAGGAGAACCTGGAGGCCACCACCGTGGCCATGGTCACCGAGGCGCCCCGCCTGACCATGAGCTGGCGCGGCGAGACCATCGTGGACGTGAGCCGCGACTTTTTGAATTCCAACGGCGCGGAAAAGCACGCGAACGTGCTGGTGTACGACTGCCTGCCCTATGAACCCCAGTGGAAGGGCGAGAGCTGGGGCGAAAAGCTGCACAGCCTTGTGAGTGACCTGAACGTGTGCAGCAAGAAGGGGCTTTCCGAGCGGTTCGATTCCACCATCGGCGCGGCCACCGTGCTGATGCCCTTCGGCGGCAAATACCAGCTCACCCCGGCGCAGGCCATGGCGGCCAAGCTGCCGGTGCCGGGCGAGACCACCACCTGCAGCGGCATGGCGTGGGGCTATAACCCCTACCTGATGGAGAAAAAGCAGTACAGCGGCGCGTACCTGGCCGTGGTGGAGAGCGTGTGCAAGCTGGTGGCCAGCGGCTTCCGGTACGAGGACGCCTACCTGACCTTCCAGGAATACTTCCAGCGTTTGGGGAGCGACCCCGAGCGTTGGGGCCAGCCCTTTGCGGCGCTGCTGGGCGCGCTGAAAGCCCAGGTCGACCTGGGGGTGGCAGCCATCGGCGGCAAGGACTCCATGTCCGGCAGCTTTGAGAGCATGGACGTGCCCCCCACCCTGGTGAGCTTTGCCACCGCCATCGGCAGCACCAAAAACGTGATCAGCCCCGAGTTCAAAACGGCGGGCGACCGGGTGGTGTGGCTGGTGCCGGGCTACAACGACCTGCGCCCGGCCCACAAAAGCCTGAAGGCCATTCTGGCCCAGGTGGAGGCACTGACCGCCGCGGGCAAGGTGAAAGCCGCCTGGACCCCGGGCTACGGCTGCGCCGCCGAGGGCCTGTTCAAGATGTGCCTGGGCAACCGGCTGGGCTTTGCGCTGGCCGGAGGCGTTGACCCCGAAGCCCTGTTCCGCCCCGCTTACGGCAGCTTTATGCTGGAGCTGGCGGAGGGCGCCGAGGCCGAGGGCGCTTTGGAACTGGGCACCGTGACCGAAGAGTATACCTTCCGCCTGGCGGACGAGGCCGTGGACCTGGCCGGCCTGCAGGAGGCCTATGAGGCAAAGCTGGAGCCGGTGTTCCCCTACCGGGGGGCGGGCGAGGCCGTGGAACCCGTGACCTACAGGGCTGAAAAGCGGGCCGCCCCGGCGGTGGGCGCGGCCCGGCCCAGGGTGGTCATTCCCGTGTTCCCCGGCACCAACTGCGAATACGATACCGCCCGCGCCTTCCGGCGCGCCGGCGCCGAGCCGCAGGTGCTGGTGGTGAACAACCTCACCCCCGCCGCCGTGGCCGAGAGCTGCGAGGCGCTGGTGAAGGCGATCCGCACCAGCCAGATCGTGATGCTGCCGGGCGGCTTTTCCGGCGGCGACGAGCCGGACGGCAGCGCCAAATTCATCACCGCCTTTTTCCGCGCCCCGGCGGTGGCCGAGGCGGTGGCCGAGCTGCTGCAAAAGCGGGACGGGCTGATGCTGGGCATCTGCAACGGGTTCCAGGCGCTGATCAAGCTGGGCCTTGTGCCCTACGGCGAGATCCGCCCCCTGACCGCCGACTGCCCCACCCTGACCTTCAACACCCTGGGCCGCCACCAGAGCATGCTGGTGCGCACCCGCGTGGCCTCCAACAAGAGCCCGTGGCTTTCGCGCTGCGAGCCGGGCCAGGTGCACACCGTGGCCATCAGCCACGGCGAGGGCCGCTTTGCGGCCAGCCCCCAGGTGCTGGCCCAGCTGCGGGAGAACGGCCAGATCGCCACCCAGTATGTGGACCTTGCCGGCGCGCCCAGCATGGACCTTTCAGCAAACCCCAACGGCAGCGTGTGGGCCATTGAGGGCATCACCAGCCCGGACGGCCGGGTGCTGGGCAAGATGGGCCACTCGGAGCGCAGCGGCGACGCGCTGTATAAAAACGTGCCCGGCGACAAGTACCAGCCCCTGTTCGAGGGCGGCGTGGATTACTTTAAAATTTAAAGGAGGCCGCAGATGGCGCACGATAAATATATTTCGCCCTTTGAGACCCGCTACGCGAGCGGGGAAATGCAGTATATCTTCTCCGAGGACAACAAATTCCGCACCTGGCGGCGGCTGTGGATCGCGCTGGCAAGGGCCGAGCAGGCCCAGGGCCTGCCCATCACCGACGCGCAGATCGCCGAGCTGGAGGCCCACGCCGACGACATCAACTACGAGGACGCGGTGCGCCGCGAAAAGGAATGCCGGCACGACGTGATGAGCCACGTGTACGCCTACGGCCTGCAGTGCCCGGGCGCCAAGGGGATCATCCACCTGGGGGCCACCAGCTGTTATGTGGGCGACAACACCGACGTGATCGTGATGCGCCAGGGCCTGGAGCTGGTGCAGAAAAAGCTGGTGGGCGTGCTGGCGCTGCTGGCGAAGTTCGCCGCCCAGTATAAGGACCTGCCCTGCCTTGCCTACACCCACGGCCAGCCCGCCCAGCTCACCACGGTGGGCAAGCGCGCCACCCTGTGGATGAACGAGCTGTATATGGACTGGGAGGAGCTGCGCCACCGCACGGCCGGGCTGGCGCTGCGGGGAGCCAAGGGTACCACAGGCACCCAGGCCAGCTTTATGGAGCTGTTTGAGGGCGACGAGCAGAAGATCCGGGCCATGGAAGCGGACATCACCGCCCAGCTGGGCTTTGACAGGGTGGTGCCGGTGAGCGGCCAGACCTACAGCCGCAAGGTGGATTTCCAGGTGCTGAGCGCCCTTTCCGGCATTGGGCAGAGCGCGATGAAGCTTGCCACCGACCTGCGGCTGCTGGCCAATTTTAAAGAGATGGAGGAGCCGTTCGAGAAAAACCAGATCGGTTCTTCGGCCATGCCCTATAAGCGCAACCCCATGCGCAGCGAGCGGGTGTGCGCCCTGGCCCGCTACCTGATGGTGGACGTGCTGAACCCGGCCTTCACCGCGGGCACCCAATGGTTCGAGCGCACGCTGGACGATTCGGCCAACAAGCGGATCGCGGTGGCCGAGGCGTTTTTGGCGGCCGATTCCATTTTGAACATCCTGCTGAACGTGTGCGACGGGCTGGTGGTGTACCCCAAGGTCATCCGCGCCCGGGTGATGGCCGAACTGCCCTTTATGGCCACCGAGACCATTTTGATGAAGGCAGTGAAAAAAGGCGGCGACCGGCAGGAGCTGCACGAGCGGCTGCGCCGGCACGCGGTGGCCGCGGCGGCCCAGGTGAAGGAGGAGGGCCTGCCCAACGATATGATCCGGCGGGTGGAGGCGGACCCGGCCTTTGGCCTGTCCCGCGAGGAGATCGAGGCCGAGCTGCGGCCCGAGGCCTTTACCGGCCGCAGCGCCCGCCAGGTGGAAGAATTTTTGGAAACCGTGATCGCCCCGGTGCTTGCCGCTCACCCGGAGGCCGCGGCCCAGCACGCCGAGCTGAGTGTGTGAGATGGTAAGGATCTTATTTGTTTGCCTGGGAAATATCTGCCGCAGCCCCATGGCGGAGTTCGTTTTTCGGGACATGGCCGAAAAGCGGGGCCTGGACGGCCAAACAGCGGCGGCCAGCGCCGCCACCAGCAGCTACGAGGCGGGCAACCCGGTCTACCCGCCCGCGGCGGCGCTGCTGCGCAGGCAGGGGCTCGACCCGGCGGGCAAGCGCAGCGTGCCGCTGACCCAGGCGGATGGCGCGGCGTACGACCACATCATCGGCATGGATGCGGCGAACCTGCGGGACATCCGGCGCATCCTGGGCCCCGGGGCAAGGGCGAGGGTGAGCCGCCTTTTGGACTGGACGGCGCGCCCGGGCGACGTGGCGGACCCTTGGTACACCGGCGATTTTGAGACCACCTGGAACGATGTGAGCGCGGGTTGCGAGGCGCTTTTGAACGCCCTGTTCCCGGAAGCTTAAACAACGAAAAGCAGCGCCCCGGCTCTCAGGCCGGGGCGCTGCCTTGTTATCCAAGCCCGGCGCCGGAGAAGCTTTCGCTTTTACCGAACAGCGTATCGGCGAGGAGCGCGAAGCAGATCCGGAACCCCAGTTCAAAACTTTCCGTATCGCTGATTCCGCCCAGGGTACTGGTGAGCTTGGAAAAAGAATCAAACTGTTCAAGCATTTCCCCCTCAAGTGTGTTATGGAGCTGCTTTTCGACTGCCGTAAGTTGGACCAGCGTTTGTTCATAAGGGCCGCCGCGGCGGATCGTGCGGCTTTCCCAGGCGGACTGACATAAATCAGAAATTGAAATGGTCAAGAAGAACACCTCTCTTTAGTTTTGACATTAATATGATATCACATTGAATACATACAATCAAGAGAAAAGATACTAAAATGATATCAAAATGATTTTGAGGTGAACAAAATGGCAACCAATAAAATTCAGACAACAATACGCCTGCGGGAAGAGCTTTGGAAAAAGATCACGTACATCGCGGGGCGCAACCACCGCTCTTTTAATGCGGAAGTGGAATATTTGATCGAACAGTGTGCGGAGCGCTATGAAGAAGCAAATGGGCCGATCGCTTTTGAAGAAAAGTGAATTTGGGCCCGGAGCTGTTTAAAGGATACAACAATGTTTGGGAGGCAATAGAAATGCCGCAGATGAATAAGGGCGGGAAGTTTATTTTCGGCAAATCAATGGTGCGGCCCATGGGGGCGGTGAGGGTGCCGCCACAGGCTGTGAGCGAGTACGACATTGCCGCCGAGGGCAGGGTGTACCTGTTCACGGGCAGCAAAGTGACGGGAGGCTTTTGCGTTACCCGAAAAGGGCTGCTGGGTCCCTCGAAGCTCGGGCACCTTTTGGAGGAAAACCCGCCGCTGCGGCAGTATGAGCTGGCGCCCGGCGCCTTTTTGCGCTACAAGGGGCGCTGGTACGCCTGGGCTCCTATCACGCCGCAGGGTGAACTGCATCTGCCGAACGCCGCGCTGGATTTTTTAAACCTGGAACCCGGCATGGAGCTGCTCTGCATCCGCAGCAGCGACATTGCCTTTACCTTGGGGGCCAAAGGGCCTTTGCTGGAAAGGGCGGAGCGCTACGAGGGAGTGATCGAAACGTTTTGAGCTGCGCGCGGCAGGGGCCTTTGCCTGTAGAATCGGTTTTCTTTTGCGGATAAAACCTGCGCCCGCCCCTTGTTTTGGGGCGGGCGCATTCTTCAGGGTTTGTGCGGCGCGGGCGGGCAAAAGCGCACCATGCAGTAGGCAAGGGCGGCCACGCCGAAGCCCAGCAGAAAATCGCCGGGGCTGGCAAAACCCAGCAGCCGCCCGAAGGGGGCGACGGCCACCCAGTCGCCCAGGAATGCCAGGCGGGTGGAGGCGCCGGCCAGGGTGTAGCCGGAAACGCCGCCCGCGGCCAGCCGGTCGGCCAGCGCGGGCCAGCCCGCCGCAAGGCGCACCGCCACCGGCATGCGGCCGCCGTTGGCGGCGATGACCGCAAAATTCAGCGCCGTGCCCAGCGCAAAGGGGGCGCACCAGCGCGGCTGGCGGTGGTTGAACCAGCAAAAAAGCAGCAGCAGGCCGTATTGCGCAAGGCACAGCGGCAGGGGCGGAACGCCGATTGCCCCGCCAAGGGCCTTTAAAAGGTAAGCGGCCAGGGGCAGCCAGAGCCCCCGCAGGGGGAAGGCCGCGGCCCGGCGCAGGCTGCCGCCCCGGCAAAGGCCTGCGGCAAGCCCGGCCAGCAAGAATAAAAACAGCAGCATCGCCTCAGGCCCCCGCGGGGTCGAGCAGCAAAGAGAGGTCGGCATCGCCGCTTGCGCGCCCGGGGTCGAGATCGGGCAGGATGCGCAGAAAGGCCTCCACCACCCGGGGATCAAGCTGGCTGCCGGATACCTCCCGCAGAACGGCCTCGGCCTGTTCCCGGCTCATGGCGCTGCGGTAGGGCCGGTCGGAGGTCATGGCGTCGTAGCAGTCCGCCACCGCCAGAATGGCGGGGCACAGGGGCAATTCACCCGGGGCAGGGCCCTCTTCGGGATAGCCGCCGCCGTCGAACCGGTGGTGATGGTACAGCACCCCGTCGGTCACGGTGGAGGGCAGGTGGATGCTGTCGATAATGCGCCGGCCCACCTCTGGGTGGCGCTTGACCTGGTCGTACTCGGCGCTGGTCAAAGCGCCGGGCTTGCGCAGCACCGCGTCGTCGATGCCGATCTTGCCCACATCGTGCAGCAGGGCGGCCACCTTGATCTGGTACACCGTGCCGCCGGGCAGGCGCAGGGCGCGGGCGATCTGCTCGCTGTAATAGGCGACCCGCCGCGAGTGGCCACGGGTGTAGGGGTCCTTGGCTTCGATGGCCTCGGACAGGCAGGCCACCGTGCGGATGTGGAGCGAGCGGCTGTCGAGATACAATTTGAAGGAATAGCGGGCCAGCAGCAACGGCGCCATGAACAGCACCAGCAGCAGCACCCCGCTGCGCCGCTGCAGCACCAGGCTCACCAGAAGGCCCAGGGGGATCGTGCAGACCACGTTGGGCAGGATGCCCGCCAGGTTCTGGCGCAGCAGGCCACCGAAGGCCCCGCCGCCCCCCACCTGATAGTACAGGATGAAAAATACCAGGTTGGCGAAAATGGCCGTGCAGGCAAACACGCCCGCCGCCGCCACCGCCTGCCAGCTCAGGCCGCCGGTATAGCCGGTGAGGCGTGCAGTGAGCCGGAACGCAAGCCCGCCCAGCCAGATGGAAAACAGGATGTTGCCGATGTTGAACAGCTCCTTGCGGGGGGCGTGCAGCAGGGGCCAATAATAACGGCGGGTTTTGGGGTCCTGCAAAACGGTGGCAAGGCAGCACAGCGCATACAGCACCACCGTGACCTCCGGCCCGAAAGAGAGCATGCAGGCCACCACCGGCACAAAGCTGATGTCCATGGTCTTGCCCTGGGCGATGTAAATGGGCAGGTCCCGGGCCAGCACGCACAGCACGGCCAGGGTCAGCGCCTCCAGCCAGGGAAAGCCCGCAGGCGGGGCAAGATACAGGCGCAGGGCGCACAGTGCCAGCGCGGCGCCGCCGCACAGCGCCAGCGCCGCGATATAAAAGGTTTGCCGCCGATGATCCTGACTCATGGCCCTGCCTCCTTTGCAGAAAAGGCGCGCGGCATGCCGCGCGGGGTATGGTGTGCCGGCCGCCCCGGGGAAGGGGCGGCCGGAAAAGGCTTTAAAAACAGGCCCGGCGGAACTTGCCGGTCAAAGCCGATGGGTCGATCAGCGCACGTTAAAGAAAGCGCCGCTGGCCAGCAGCATGGCAGCCAGGGACGACAGCGCGAACAGAACGCGTTTCATCTTGTGATATAGCCCCCTTTTCAGGAACTCTGCCCCTTCGCTGGGGTGGGCAGGCTATATCCGCTCCGCTTGTGCCGGGCCTGTTTCAGTGAGAGAAGCGCCCCTTCAGCCGGGGCCGGGCCGCCCCGTGGGCTGGGGCAAAAACGAGAGCTGGCGGTTCACCGCGTCCAGCACGCTGCGCACCACCGCGGCGTCGGCATCCGGCTGGGTGTAGGCGCTGCCCAGAAGGTCCTTGCCGCCGGTGAGCGAGAGCACCTGCGCCACCGTGACGCCCTTGCCGGAAAGCTCGGCGCAGTCCACCGCGCGCAGCTCGTAGCGGGCGGCCTCGCCGGTGAAGGCGTGCACCGCTTCCAGGGTGGCCTGCGCGATGCACTGCCGGCGGGAAAAGGGTAGGGTGCTGCCGCGCGCCCGGCCGGTGCGGCACTGCCCGAAGCCTGCCAGGGTCACGCCCGCCTCCAGGGCGCGGCCCTGGGTGTGCACCTCCATGCCGAAAAAGGCCAGGCGCATCCCGGCGGCGGGGGCGAGCGCCGGGTGCAGCTGGGCCACGCTGATGATCTTGTGGTCTACCTCGACCCCAAACCCGGCGCACAGGGCGGATTGTACGTCCCGCGCCACGGCCTTGGCATTCTTGCCGGCCCGGGCCAGCACGTGCACCTCGGCGGGCGAGCCGTCCGGCGCAAACACCACGTGAGCCGTTTCCACCGATTCCAGCCGGCACAGCAGCTGCTGCCAGCGGGCGGCCTGTTCCAGGGCCTGTTCTGTTTCCATGCCACGGCCTCCTTACTGTTTAAATAGTAGGAAAAAGGAACGAAAAACCGTTAAAAACCACCAAAAACTTACGTTTCATTATACCGTATGCCCAAAGGGCGGTCAAGGAAAAAACAGGAAAGCCGCAAGACGGTAAATGCTGGAAAAGCATGGAAGCAGGTTTTGTGCGCCCCACCCGTGCCCGGCCTTGCAGGATGTGCTATAATACCGTTAAAAGGCCACCCCGGGGGCACAAAGCCGGGGGTGGGGCCCCGTGCCCCGGCGGCAACACAGAAAGGCGGGAATAGGAATGCGCGATCTGCGCCGGATGGATCGAAAATTGAGCGATGAAGACGCCCTGCGGGTGCTGCGGGAGAGCGAGTACGGCTTTCTTGCCACCGTGAACGGGGACGGCAGCCCCTATGCGGTGCCCATGGCGGGGGCACTGGAAGGGGAAGATACCCTGTATTTCCACTGCGCCCGGGCCGGGCAGAAGCTGGAAAACCTTGCGCGGGAGCCGCGGGCCTGTTACACCTGCGTGCTGTATGCAAAGAACCAGCCCGCCGAGTTCACGCAGGTGTATGCCAGCTGCGTGGCCGAGGGAAGGGTGCGCCTTGTGACCGATGAGGCCGAGCGCCAGCGGGCGATGCAGCGGATCATGGAAAAATATTCGGCCGAATACATTGGTACCCCCGGCTACCACAAAACGATGAAGGGCATGCCGGCGGTTGTGATCCTGGCGCTGGAGATCGAGGCCCTGCAGGGCAAGGGCAACCGGGGCCGGCTGACGGAGGGATGAAGCGTGCGGCTGGATAAATACCTGGCGGGCGCCATGCAGATCCCCCGCAGCGCTGCCCGCGCCCTGGTGGCGCGGGGGGCGGTGACGGTGGATGGGGCGGTGTGCAGAAAGGCCGATATGCCCCTGGCGGGCGGCGAGGCCGTGTGCGCCGATGGCAAGCCGCTGGACCGGGAGGAATATGTATATATCATGCTGCACAAGCCCCAGGGGGTCGTGAGCGCCAGCACCGACGGCCGGGACGTGACCGTGGTGGACCTTTTGAAGGGGGCTTACCCCCGGCGGAAGCTGTTCCCCGCCGGCAGGTTGGACAAGACCAGCACCGGCTTTGTGCTGCTGACCGACGACGGGGCCTTTGCCCACGATATTTTGAGCCCCCGCCGCCATGTGCCCAAGACCTACCGGGTGCGGCTGGATACCCCCGCCACGCCCGAAATGGCGCGCGCCTTTGAGGCGGGGGTGGTTTTGGCCGACGGCCAGGCCATGCGCCCGGCGGGGCTTTTGCCGGACCAGGCCGATCCCTTTTGGGCCACGGTGGAACTGCGCCAGGGGGTATACCACCAGATCAAGCGGATGTTCGGCGTGCTGGGCGCGGGGGTGAACGCTCTGCACCGCACCGCCATTGGCGGGGTAGAGCTGGACCCCGCCCTTGCGCCCGGCCGGTGGCGGCCGCTCACCCCGCAGGAACTGGAGCGGCTGAGAGCCGCCGCGCAGCCCCGCAGCAAAAAGAAAAATTTGTAAGAGGCGCCGATTTCAAACTTTTTTCAAAGAACCAACACATTTGTACGATAAGGTAAAAAGGTAGCATTTTGCGCCCTTTTTCCCGGTAAACTCAAAAATACACAATAAATGGCATATTTTTTTGTTGAAATATGTTGCAAAAGTAAATTCCATTGTGTAATATATACACAGAGACTGTTTGGAATTGTTCAAAATCACAAACAACACTGTGGAAAACAGCATTGGCTGGAAAAGGGGAGCGAATCAAATGGCGAACAGAGTGTTTCAGGGTGTCATTTACCAGATGAAGGACGCCATCGGGCGCGGCGTGGGCGTGGTGGATGAGACCGGCACCGTCATCTCCTGCTCGGACCTGAATATGATCGGGGAAGTGCGGGACGGCTTTGTGGCCGAGCGGTTAACGGGTGACAGCTTTGTGAAGGACGGCTGCAGCTACCACCAGTTCAGCTCCAACAAGCACAACGATTACGCGGTGTATGTGGAGGGCGCGGACGAAGCCGCCGCCCAGTTTGCCAGCCTGCTGGCCATCAGCCTGCAGAGCATCAAGCAGTACCACGACGAGAAGTTCGACAAGGCGAATTTCATTAAAAACGTGGTGCTGGACAACATCCTGCCCGGCGATATCTACGCCAAGGCGCGGGAGCTGCACTTTGCCACCGACGTATCCCGGGTGGTGGTGCTGATCCGGGTGACCTCCGGGGCGGATATTTCGGCTTACGACGTGGTGAGCGGCCTGTTCCCGGATAAGCAGAAGGATTTTGTATTCAATATCAGCGAGACCGACACCGTGCTGGTAAAGGAGATCAAGCGGGGAATTGACCAGCGTGACATTGAAAAGCTGGCCTCCAGCATTGTGGACACCCTTTCCGGCGAGCATTATATCAAGGCTGTGGTGGGCATCGGTACCCCCATCGGCAATGTGAAGGATCTGGCCACCAGCTTTAAAGAGGCCCAGATCGCCATGGAAGTGGGCAAGGTGTTCGATACCGAGCAGGCCATCATCAGCTATGACAACCTGGGCATCGCCCGGCTGATCTACCAGCTGCCCACCACCCTGTGTGAGATGTTCCTGAAAGAGGTGTTCAAGCAGGGCAGCATCGAGAGCCTGGACGCGGAAACGCTGTTCACCATCCAGCGCTTCTTTGAGAACAACCTGAACGTGAGCGAAACCAGCCGCGGGCTGTTCGTGCACCGCAATACCCTGGTGTACCGGCTGGAAAAGATCAAAAAGCTCACCGGGCTGGACCTGCGCGAGTTCGACGACGCCATTGTGTTCAAGGTGGCCCTGATGGTGAAGAAGTACCTGAATGCCAACCCTGCCAAATATTGAGCCCGTTCCCGTACAGTGCTTTTCAGATGGGCCGGCCGCGCGGCGCGGCCGCCCATTTTTTATGAGACAGAATACCTGGAGGCGGTGAGGAGCCAGTTATGATCGTTTTTGAACATGTGAGCAAAATTTACCCCGGCGGGAACACGGCCCTGAAGGACGTGAGCCTGCACATCCACAAAGGGGAATTTGCATTCGTGCTGGGGCATTCGGGCGCGGGCAAATCCACCTTTTTAAAATTGATCCTGCGGGAGGAAAAGGCCACCAGCGGCCGCATTTTTATCGGCGGCAAGGAGCTTTCCAAGATCAAAGAGCGCGAAGTGCCCTATCTGCGCCGCAACATGGGCGTGGTGTTCCAGGACTTTCGGCTGATCCCCACCATGACCGCCTACGAAAATGTGGCGTTTGCCATGCGGGTGACCAACATCGCCGAAAAAAAGATCGCCAGCCGGGTGCCCTATGTGTTCAGCCTGGTGGGGCTGGCGGAAAAGATGGGAAAATACCCGGACGAGCTTTCAGGCGGGGAGCAGCAGCGGGTGGCCCTGGCCCGGGCGCTGGTGCACAGCCCCCAGCTCATCATTGCGGACGAGCCCACCGGCAACATTGACCCGGAGCTGAGCCTGGAAATGATGGAGCTGCTCACCGCCATCAACTCGGTGGGCATCACGGTGGTGGTGGTAACCCACGAGCACGATCTGGCAAAGCGCTTTAACAAGCGGGTCATCACCATTGACCACGGCAATGTGGTGGACGACTCGGCCAGTGTGGGGGAGGTGCTGCTGTGAACTGGTCCAGCTTTAAATATCTGGCGCGGCAGGGGCTGCAGAGCATGGTGCGCAACCGGCTCATGAGCGTGGCCAGCATCGGCGTACTTACTGTGTGCCTGATCATTACCGGCGTGGCCGCCCTGTTTACCCTGAACATCAACAGCCTGATGGATTACCTGGGCAGCCAGAACGAGGCTGTGGTGTATTTGCAGGATGATCTGTCGGACGAGGGGCTGGCGCAGGTGGACGGCGCGCTGCGCAGCATCAGCGGCCTGCGGGACGTGATCTACGTGACCAAGCAGGAGGCGCTGGACAACATGAAGGAGAGCATGGAGGACAAGGCCTACCTGTGGGACGCCTTTGAGGGCAGCGACAACCCCTTCTCGGCCACCTACCGCGTGATCCTGGACGACGTGGCCATGATGCCCGAGATCGAGCCGCAGCTCACCGCCATTCCCGGCGTGGAAGAGGTGATGGCCCCGGTGCAGATGGCCGAGCTGTTCACCAGCATCCACAAGGCCGTGACGCTGGTGAGCGTGATCCTGGTCACGGTGCTGGGCTTTGTGAGCGTTGTGGTGATCAGCAACACCATCCGGCTGACCGTGTTTGCCCGCCGCAAGGAGATCAACATTATGAAATATGTGGGCGCCACCAACGGCTTTGTGCGCCTGCCCTTCTTTGTGGAAGGGGTGGCCGCGGGCCTGATTGCGGGGGCCATTTCCAGCGCGCTGGTGCTGGGCGGCTACCAGCTGCTGGTCATGTATGCGGCGGAGCTGCCCGGTTTTTGGGGCGGGATGGCGGCCAATGTGCTGCTGCCGCTGGCAAAGCTGTGGTACAAGGTGCTGCCCGCGTTCCTGGCGTTCGGCGGGGTGATCGGCAGCGTGGGCACTGCAACGTCCATCCGCAAGTATCTCAAAGTATAAAACGCTTTTTCAGAATAAAGGGAGGCCGAAAGGAAAACACCATGCTGTCATTCCGCGTTTCCATCCGGCGCGCAGGGTGCGCCCTGCTGGCCGCCGTTTTTTTGGGGTTCTGCGCCGCACCCGGCGTGGGAGCCGAAACCCTGCAGGAAAAAAGCGCGCGGCTTAAGCAGGAATACGAGCAGGCGCAAAAAGAGCTGGACGCCATCAACAACAACAAAAAGAAGGCGCAGCAGCAAAAGCAGGTGCTGGAAAACCAGCGCAAAATCACCGAGGAGAAGATCGAGACCCTGGTGGCCATCATCAACGAACAGATCGAGGCCATCGCCCTGAAAGAGCAGGCCATTGCAGATAAGCAGACCGAGATCGACGGCCGGTGGGAGGACTTCAAGGCCCGCATGAAGACCATGCAGATGATGCACGACCGGGGGGCGGTGGCCATGATCGCCAGCGCCGACAGCCTGTACGACCTGCTGACCTACTCCACCACCCTGCAGCAGATCAGCGAAAAGGACAATGAGGTGCTGGAGGAGATGAGCGCCCAGAAGGCCGCGCTGGAGGAAGAAAGGCAGGCGCTGGAAACGGCCAAGGCCGAGCAGGAGGCCGCCAAGGCCGAGCTGGACAAGACGGCAGAGCAGCTCTCCAGCAACATCCAGCAGCAGAACACGAACATCAGCAAGGCCGCCGCGGACGCCGAGGCGCAGAGCGTGGTGGTGAGCGAGACCAAAAAGAAGTACGAGGAGGCGCAGGCCAAGTTTGACGCCTGGGTGCGGCAGAATTCCTCCAACGGCAGCGGCGTGTGCGCCGAGGGCTTTATCTGGCCGCTGCCCGGTTACAGTAACATTACTACTTATTTCGGCGGCACCCAGAACCTGGGCGGCTACATCACCAGCGGCCACAAAGGCATCGATGTGCCCGCGCCCAAGGGCACGCCCATCCTGGCGGCCCACGACGGCACGGTCAAGTCCACCACCGGGGACTGGACCTACGGCAACGTGGTCATGCTGGACAACGGCGACGGCGTTACCACGGTGTACGCCCACATGAGCAGCATTGCGGTGGGGGTGGGCCAGCAGGTGAGCCAGGGCGACGTGATTGGGTATGTGGGTTCCACCGGCAACTCCACCGGCAACCACCTGCACTGGGAGGTGCAGATCAACGGCGTGCGGCAGAACCCCTTAAACTATGCCAGCCCCTGAACGCGAAGGAGAGAAGGACGGCACAATGAAGAACGGAAAGCGCGGCGTGCGCATTGCATGCCTTGTGATCGTGGGACTTATGGTCCTAACCCTGTTCAGCGGGGTCATTGCCCAGATCGCCTACGGCATCTGAATTTATACCCCCGGAGGAAAAGCGTATGAACAAAAAAATCAGCGTCAGCCTGGCTATCACCATCGCCATCATTGCCATGACGGTCACCTTTTCGGTGACCATGATCCTGGCGCGCCAGTTGTTTGATCAGACCATCCCCTCGGTCAAAGAGAAGGAGAGCATGTATTCCAAGCTCTCGGAGATCGACAAATACGTGCGCGCCAACTATTACGGCGACATCCAGGACACGACCCTGAACGACATGATCGCCTACGGGTATGTGCTGGGCATCGGCGACAAGAACGCCAGCTATTACAGCGCCAAGCAGTATGCGGAGCTGCTGGACATCCAGAACGGCAACCTGCTGGGCATTGGTGTGGACGTGGTGAAGGATTCCTCCGGCTATGCGCGCATTACCGAGGTGTACGCGGGCAGCCCCGCCGAGGAGCTGAGCCTGGAGGTGGGCGGGTTCATTACCGCCATCGACGGCGCCGAGGTGAAGGGCATGACCCGTGACAATGTGGTGGCAAAGCTGCGGGGCGAGGCGGGCACCGAGGTGACCGTGAGCTATATGGCGCCGGACTCCACCACCAGCGACTTTACCGTAAACCGCAGCAAGTATGTGATCCCCAGCGTGACCTGGCAGCAGCTGGAAGAGGGCTACGGCTATGTGCGCATCCTGCGGTTCGACAGCACCACCCTGACCCAGTTCAGCCGCGCGGTGAACGAGCTGCAGGACCAGGGCGTGAAAGCGCTTGTGTTCGATGTGCGCGACAACGCGGGCGGCCTTTTGAGCGCCGCGGTGGACTGCATTGATATGTTGGCGCCCAAGGGCGACCTGGTGTATGCCGAGTACAAGACCGGCGACCGCAAGCTGCTGGGCGAGAGCGATGATTCCAGCATCAGCCTGCCCATGGTGGTGCTGGTAAACAAGGGCACCGCCAGCAGCGCCGAGTTGTTTGCCGCCAGCCTGCGCCAGTACAACGGCGCCCAGCTGGTGGGGGCGAACACCATGGGCAAGGGCACCATCCAGGCCGAGCCGTACCGTATGTCGGACGGCAGCGCCGTGGTGATTACGGTGGCCAAAATGCTGACCGGCACGGGCGAGAGCTTTGACGGCACCGGGCTGAGCGTGGATGTGGAGGCGGCCCAAAAGGCGGATGCCGAGGGCGGCGAGCTGACACTGGAGAACGATGTGCAGCTGCAGAAGGCCCTGGGTACGGCAAAGACCCTGACAGGCGGCGGCACAGGTGGAAGCGGCAGCGGCACAGGCGCCGGCAGCTCGTCCGGCGAGGCAGGCAGCGGTTCCGCCGGCGGGGAGAGCGGCGCTTCGGGCGAAGGGGAAGACGCCTCTGCCTCCGCAGCGGGCGAGCCCGCGTCCTCCAGCGAGGGCTGAACCATCCAGGATTGAACAGAGGCGGCGCCCCTGCCCGCGCCCGGCGCGGCCGGGGGGCGCCGCCTTTTTGTTTTGAGCGCAGTGTGATTTTGGAAAGGCGGTGGCAACCCATGCCAACCCTCACGGACATCGCGGTGATCCGGGAGCTGTGCGCCCGGCATGGCTTTACCCTCTCGAAGGGGTTTGGGCAGAATTTTATCGTAAACCCGGGCATCTGCCCCAAAATAGCCGAGGCTGCGGGCATTGGCCCGGGGTGGGGCGTGCTGGAGATCGGGCCCGGCATCGGCGTGCTCACCAAAGAACTGGCCCTGCGGGCCGACAAGGTGGTGGCTGTGGAGGTGGACGCCCGCCTGCCCGCCCTTTTAAAGGAAACACTGGCCGGGTTTTCCCATGTGGAGATCGTGCTGCAGGATGTGCTGAAAGCTGACCTGCGGGCGCTGATCGCCGAGAAGTTCAGCGGGCTGCGGGTAGCGGTGTGCGCAAACCTGCCCTACTACATTACCAGCCCCATCCTGATGCGCCTGTTGGAGGAAAAGCTGCCGGTGGAGCAGATCACCGTGATGGTGCAGAAGGAGGCGGCGCAGCGCATTACCGCCGCGCCCGGCACCCGCGGGGCGGGGGCGATCAGCTACGCGGTGGCCTATTACGCCGCCCCCCGGCTGCTGTTCACGGTGCAGCCGGGCAGCTTTTACCCGCCGCCCAAGGTGACCAGCGCGGTGATCCAGCTGGCGGTGCGGCCGGCCGCCGCGGTGGACACGCCGGACGAGGCAGAGTACTTCCGGCTGGTGCGGGCGGCCTTTGGGCAGCGGCGCAAAACAGCGGCAAATTCCATCAGCGCGGGGCTGGGCCTTGCAAAAGGGCGGGTGAGCGCCGCGCTGGCAGCTGCGGGCCTGCCGCCCGCGGCGCGCCCGGAGCAGCTTACCCTGCAGGACTTTTGCGCCCTGCAAAGGGCATTGAGGGGGGAAATGGTATGATTCGGATCGGAATCATTGGGGCGGGGGCCACCGTGGCCATTGCCGACGAACATGTGGAGGGCTTTTTGGCCGACGGGCGCTGCGCTGTGACGGCTGTTTACAGCCGCACCCCGGCGAGCGCGCGGCTGGCCGCAGCCCACGGGCTGGGAGAGCAGGTGGTCTGCGGCAGCGCGGACGAGGTGTACGACAGGGCGGACGCGGTGGTGGTCTGCACCCCCAACGACACCCATTTGAGCTACCTGGGCGCGGCGGCCGAGAGGGGCAAGGCCGTGCTGCTGGAAAAACCCCTGGGGCTGGAATTCGCGGCGCCCGGGCAGGAGGAGCGGCTGCTGGCGCGCTGTGAAGGAAAGCCCGTGATGGTGGGCTATGTGTGCCGCCACTCCGCCCTGATGCGGCGGGTACGCGCCCTGGTGAAGGAGCGCATGGGCCGGGTCTACTGCTTTGAGGCCGAGCACGGCGGCGCGCGCCTGGCGGACCCCCGCCTGCCTTTGGAATGGCGCATGCGGCAGGAGGCCTCGGGCAGCGGGGCGCTGGGCGACTTTGGCAGCCATCTGCTGGATCTGGCCGGCTTTACCGCCGGGGTGCACCTGGTGCGCGCCGCGGGCTTTGGCGCCACCTTCCTGCGCGAGCGCCCGGCGGACGGCGCGGGCCGCACCCGGGTGGAGAACGACGACGCTTTTTTGTTCTGCGGCCAGGGGGAGAAGGGCGAGGTGTGCAGCTTTTCCACCAGCCGGGTGGGAATGGACGGCGCGCACCTGAAAATCAGCGGCGAGGGCGGCCTGATCCGCGCCCACCTGAACAGCGGGAAACTGTGGTTCTGGCCCAAGGAGAGGGCCGGGGCCTACGCCCCGCAGGAGCAGGCGGTGCGGGAGGACTATGCCGCCGACGGACCGGCGCAATGGTTCAGCCGGCAGGCCTCGGCGTTTTTGGATCTGATCGAGGGGCGGCCGGGCGAGGGCTGCTGCACCCTGGCACAGGCTTTGCGCACCGAGAGCACCCTGCTGGAGCTGGCACAGGCCGCGGCGGAAAAGCCCCTTGCCCACAGCTGAAAAGTTTGCTATAATAAAGACCGCGGCGGCAAAAGCCCGCCGCGGGCATGCCGGCATAGCACAGTTGGTAGTGCAGCTGATTTGTAATCAGCAGGTCGGGGGTTCGAGTCCGTCTGCCGGCTCCAAGGGAAAAGAGATCCCCGCCCTGCGCCAAACGGCGCAGGGCGGGGATCTCTTGTTTATCCGGGCGAAACACAGCAAGCAACGGCGGGATGCGGCTGCTGGAAAAGCTGGCGCACTTTGACCGGGAGGTGATCCCCGAACGGCGGATACACGCCAAGGGCTGGGGCGCTTGCGGCAATTTTACCGTTACCCACTACATTTCCCGCTGGACCCGGGCGAAGGTGCTGCAGCCCGGCGCCAAGACCGAGCTGTTCCTGCGCTTTTCTACCGTGGCGGGCAGCCGGGGCACGGCGGTGGCCCACGATTGCAATTTTTATAGCTTTCTGCTACAGTAAAGCGATAAAGGGGGTGAAAACATGAAGGTGCAGCGCCTGGATCGCGGCCTTTCCATCGCTATTGCGCTTTTGCTGGCCGCCGTGCTGGGAGCCGCAGGAGTGCTGTTTGCCGCTGTGTTCCGCTACGATCAGGGCAACCGGAGCCGGGGAGAGCTTTACCCCGTGGCCATCGAGGGCAGCTACAGCGAGGAGGGCGGCCCCTGGAAACCGTTCACGCCCAAAACGGATTTTGACAACAAGGAGCTGCGCAGCATCACGCTGCGGGGGCACTTTACCCGCCCGCTGCCGCCGGGGGCGGCCCTGTTCATGAATGTGGACCACATGTGGGTGACGCTGCGGGTGAACGGCGAGGAAGTATTCCGCCTTGCCCCCACCGAAGGGGACGGCAACCCCACCAGGGCGCTGGGAAAGCAGTGGGTCACCTTTGTTTCGCCCGGCATCACCGTGGCGGACGAGGTGGAGCTGAGCTTTGGGAATTTGTATTGGAACGCGTATATGATCCAGTTCGACGAGCTGCTGCGGCACATGCACACAGGCGACGCGCGCATGATGCTGTTCGAGGCGATGCGCGAGGACGCCTGGACGTTGGGGATCGGCGCGGTTTTTTTGTTCCTGACGCTGTTTTTGCTGGTGGCGGCGCTTTGCTGCGGGGCGCTGCGGGTGCGGGGCGCGCTGCATTTCCTCTGGCTGGGGCTTGCCTCGCTGTTTTCCGCCCTGTGGTTTTTTACCCTCTCGCCTGCGCCTACCCTGATTTTTCCCTGGCCGGTGCTGCTGAACGTGCTCTATTCCTTTTCCATGCAGGGGATGGCGGTGTTCCTTACCATGTTCGCGGCGGCCAATGTTTCCGGCTGGCGCCGGCGGCTTTTGCTGGCGGGCGAGGGCGTGCTGCTGCTGACCCTGCTGCTGGGGGTGGTCAACCAGCTGTTCCGGGTGCAGGATCTGTATTCCGCCATTAATTATTTTTCGGTCTTTGACCTGGCCGTTGCACTGTGCATCGTGTTCTGCCTGTGGTACGAGGCGCTGCACATGAAACGAAAGGCCTCCGCCCAGCTGCTCACGGCGCTGCTGCCGCTGGTGCTGAGCGCAGTGATCGAATTGATCAATGGTTATGTGCAGTTCTGCAAGGCGGCGATCCTGTTGGGGTGCGGGCTGATCCTGTTCTTTGTGATGGTGGGCGTTTACACGCTGCGCCGCATCCAGCAGAGCATGGAGAACGAAAAGCGCATGCTCGCCATGGAGAGCGAGCTGAGCCAAAGCAGGACCGCGGTGATGCTTTCGCAGATACAGCCGCATTTCCTTTACAACGCGCTCAACACGATCATGAACCTGTGTTATACAGACCCGGACGCTGCGGGGCGGTCGGTAGCCAATTTTGCAAAGTATCTGCGGGGAAACCTGGACGCGCTCACCACCAGGCAGCTCATGCCGTTTGAACAGGAGCTCGAACACCTGAAACATTACCTGGGCTTGGAGCAGCTGCGCTTTCCGGACGTGCGGGTGGCGTATGACCTGCAGGCAGGGCCGTTTGTGCTGCCGCCCCTCACGCTGCAGCCCCTGGTGGAAAACGCGATCCGCCACGGTGTGACCCGCCGGGCGGGGGGCGGCACCGTGACGGTGGCCTCCCGCGAGAGCGCGACCCATTGGACCGTGACTGTGCAGGACGACGGCGTGGGCTTTGACCCCGCGCTGCCCCCCGCGGACGGGCGAAGCCACGTGGGGCTTGCCAATACCCGGGAGCGGCTGGCAGCCCTGTGCGGCGGCACCCTTGCGGTGAAGAGCGCCCCGGGGGCGGGCACCACCGTGACGGTGAGCATTCCAAAAAAGGAGGCGGGGGCAAATGAGGGTCCTGTGTGTGGACGATGAGCCGAACGCGCTGGAAGCGTCGGAGCGGGAGCTAAAAAAAATCGGCGAGGTAAGCGAAGTCAGCTCGTTTCTCTGCCCGGAAGAAGCGCTGGAGCACCTGAGAAGCCACGGGGCGGACGTGGCGCTGCTGGACATTGACATGCGCACCATGGACGGGCTGACCCTCGCCCGCAGGATCCGGGAACTGAGCCCCGGCACAAGGGTCGTTTTTTTAACCGGCTATTCCCAATATGCGGTGGAGGCGTTCCGGCTGCACGTGGCCGGCTACCTTTTGAAGCCCGCCACAAAAGAGGATTTTGAGGAGGAATTTGCCTGCCTTGGGCAGCCTGCGGCGCCGGCGGGGCAAGCGCGGCTCCGGGTGCAGTGCTTTGGCAATTTTGAGGTGTTTATGGGCGGTGTGCCGGTGAAGTTTGAGCGCAGCAGGACCAAGGAGCTTTTTGCCTACCTGATCGACCGCCGGGGCGCGGCAGCCACCACCGGCGAGCTGTGCGCCGTGCTTTGGGAGGACCGGCCGGACACCGCCTCGCAGCGGGGCCAGCTGCGCAACCTCTGGGCCGACCTGACCCGCAGCCTGCGGGCGGCGGGGGCCGCCCAGGCGCTGGTGAAAAGCCGAAACAGCTTTGCCGTGGCGGTGGATGCCCTGGACTGCGATTATTACAGCTTTTTGCGCAGCGACCCCGCGGCGGTGAACGCCTACACGGGGGAATACATGGCGCAGTACAGCTGGGCTGAAATGAGCCTGGGCCGCTTGGAGCGCCAGCTGGCGGCACGGCGGCCGGAATAGGCCGGGGAACGGCGGTGTGATGCGCTTTTGGTGCGGTTGATCTGCTATAAATACCCTGAAAAAGAAGGGTGAGAGAAGCGGGCGGCACACCGGAACAAGGGGCTGCCGCCAGGCTGCGGAAAGGGGCGGTTCCGTGAGATCGATCCAGACCAAGTTCATTGCGCTGATTCTGGGCTGTGTGCTGCTGTGCTCGCTTGTGATCGGCGGGGCGGGTATTTACAACGCCCAGCATATGGCCGACACCGACTCGGCCCAGATCATGAATCTGCAATGCTCGGACAAGGCGCGGGAGATGAACGCCCTGCTCTCCCGCATTGAGCAGTCGGTCAAAACGCTGGCGGTCTATGCCAGCGGGCATCTGGAAAGCGCGGAACGCCTGAAAAGCGACCCGGGTTACCTGGAAAGCTACACCCGGCAGGTGGAACCGGTGGCGGTGAACGCGGCCGCGAACACCGAGGGCGCCATGGCGGTCTATGTGCGTTACAACCCGGAGTTCACCCCGCCCACCTCGGGCCTGTTTTGGAGCAAGACCTCGCTGGACGGCAGCTTCCGCCAGCTCACCCCCACTGATTTTTCCGGCTACAGCCCGGAGGATACCGAGCATGTGGGGTGGTATTATATCCCGGTGAAAAATGGCAAACCCACCTGGATGGCGCCCTATTTGAATGAAAATATCAATGTGAAAATGATCTCGTATGTCATCCCGCTTTACATGGACAATGAGACGGTGGGCGTGGTGGGTATGGATATCGACTTTGCCGTGCTGGAAGAGCTTGTGGATTCCACCCGGCTGTACCAGAACGGCTACGCCTTTTTGGTGGACGACGCGGGCAATGTGGTATGCCACAAGGAACTTGCCATGGGCACGTCCATGGCTAAGACCGACGCCAGCCTGCAGCTGGTGGCGGAGGAACTGGGAAACGGCACCAGCGGCAGTTCGCTGTTCAGCTACACCTGGCAGGGGCAGCAGCGGCGCATGGCCTTTCGCAGCCTGAACAACGGCATGCGCCTGGTGGTCACCGCGCCGGCGACGGAGATCGACGCCGCCAAAAACAGGCTGGTGCTGCAGAGCCTGGCCGCCCTGGCGGCCATTTCGGCTTTGTCGGTGTTGCTGACGGTCTGCATGACCCGGCGGCTGGTGAAACCGCTGAAGGAGCTGAACGCGGCGGCCCAGAAAATCGCCGCAGGGGATTTGAGCATCTCGCTGACCCAGCCCACAAAGGATGAGGTGGGCGTGCTGGCGGAGAGCTTTCAGCAAACGGTGAACCAACTGCAAAAATACATCAATTATATCAACGGGCTGGCCTACCGGGACCCTATGACCGGGGCCAAGAACAAGGCGGCGTACCAGGAGGCGGAGCATCGGCTGGAGGATCAGATGCGCATGGGCAGGCCCACCTTCGCGGTCCTTATGCTGGACATCAACGACCTGAAATCGGTGAACGACAGCTACGGCCATGATTTTGGGGACATGCTGATCATCGACGCCTGCAAGATCATCTCCAAGAGCTTCCAGCACAGCCCGGTCTACCGCATCGGCGGGGATGAATTTGTGGTGATCCTGGAGAATGACGACTGCGAGCGCTACGCAGCGCTGCTGGAGGTCTTTGAGCAGGAGATCCAGGCTCACAACCGCCAGGCAAGGCCGGACAGCCAGTTGTCCATTGCGCGGGGCATCGCCCTGTACGACAGCGCCACCGACCTTGTGTTCGCAAATGTGTTCAAGCGGGCCGACGACGCCATGTACCAGAACAAGGCCGCGATGAAAGAACGCGCGGCGCGGGCAAAAGCGGGGGCTGAACCGGAGCCTGTGCTTTGACGTGAGGGCCGTTTACTGGCTGGTTTTGCGCAAAAAGCCGGCGGACATTTTTGTGTCCGCCGGCTTTTTGAATGCTTGCGCAGCAGGGCTGCCGCTTTTTACAGGCCCGCCGGGGGTACAGCGGCATTGGGTGGGGTACCGGCCTCGATGGCCACCTTGATCACGCCGTCCCGGCGATTTTCAAACAGCTCAAAGGCCGCATCCACCTGGCACAGGGGGTAGGTGTGGGTGATCAGGGGAAGGGTGTTGAGCCTGCCGGCGGCAATCAGCCCAAGGATTTTCGGGCAATCGCAGCCGTCGACCCCGCCGGTCTTGAAGGTCAGGTTCTTGCCGTACATTTGGGGCAATGGCAGCAGCTGCGGCTCGCTGTAAAGGGCGACCACCGTGACGATCGCGTTCGGGCGGGCGCACTGCCAGGCCAGCTGGAAGGTGGCGGGGCCGCCCGCGGCCTCGATCACCCGGTCGGCGCCGCCGTGCGGGCTGTTGGCGCGCACAAAAGCTGCTGCGTGTTCCGGCCCCACCGTGAGGACGTGGGGGTAATGCAGGCGCACGAACCGGCGCCGCGCGGGATCTTTTTCGCACACGATGACCCTTTGGGGCTGCTTTAGCAGCACGCATTCCAGGGTGCAAAGGCCGGTGGGCCCGGCCCCGATCAGCAGCACCGTGTCGGCCGGGGTTATCTCGGAGATGCGGGCCGCCCAAAAGCCGGTGGCCAGCAAATCGCCCACGAACAGGGCCTGCCGGTCGCTCACACCCGCGGGGATGGGGGTCAGGCCCTGGTCCGCGTGGGGCACCCGCACATATTCAGCCAGGCCGCCGTCGATCCGGCAGCCCAGCGCCCACCCGCCGTCCGGGTCGGTGCAGTTGTTCACATAGCCCTGCCGGCAGAAAAAGCACTGGCCGCAAAAGGTTTCCACATTCACGGCGACCCGGTCGCCGGGGGCCACTGCGGTCACAGCGGCGCCCGCCTGCTCCACAACGCCCACCAGTTCGTGGCCCACCGTGACGCCGGGCACCGCCCGGGGCACGCTGCCGTGTTTGATGTGCAGGTCGCTGGTGCAGATGCTGGCCAGGCTTACCCGCACGATCGCATCCCGCGGGTCCAGCAAAACAGGCTTTGGCTTTTCCAGCAGGCCGAACCGGCCGGGCCCGGTGTAGGTATAAGCTAACATTGGCATCGCCTCCCGGCTCCCAGTATACGGCACAGGCAAAAAAACCGCAAGTGCCGGCCGCCGGTGTTCTTTTTTTATAAAATGCTGTATACTGGAACAAACGCAAACGAAAGGGCGGGAAGGATATGGCTTTGGAAAACCGGCCCACGGCGGCCCTGATCGGCCTGGGGGCGCTGGGCATTTTATACGGCGAAAAGCTGCTGCAGGGGTTGGGGGCGGACCGGCTGCGGGTGATTGCAGGCGCGGAGCGGGCCGCGCGCTACCGGCAGCAGGGGGTGCTGTGCAACGGCAGGCGGTGCGAATTTTCGTATACCGCGCCCGGAGAGGCCACCGGCCCGGCGGACCTGGTGATCTTTGCAGTGAAGGCCACGGGGCTTGCAGAGGCCATCCGGGACGCCAAAAACCAGGTGGGACCAAACACAGTGCTGCTGTCTGTGCTGAACGGCATCACCAGCGAGCGGGAGCTTGCGGCGGCGTTTGGGCCGGAAAAAGTGCTTTACAGCGTGGCCCAAGGCATGGACGCGGTGCGCCGGGGCACGGCCCTTACCTACACCCATGCCGGCACCCTGGCGCTGGGCGAGGCGGACGGCGCCATAGCGGCGCGGCTGAAGGCGGTGGCGGCCTTGCTGGAAGGATGCGGCATCGCCTGCCAGCTGCGGGGCGACATCCTGCGCCACCAGTGGAGCAAGCTGATGCTGAACGTGGGGGTGAACCAGGCCACCGCCGTGTACGGAACCGATTACAGCGGGGTGCAGGCGCCCGGCCCGGCGCGCCAGGCGATGCTGGCCGCCATGGAGGAGGCCCGGGCCGTGGCCGCCGCCAAGGGCGTGAGCCTGACGGAGCGGGACGTGGAGGGCTGGCTGGAGCTGCTGGCTACCTTTGACCCCCGGGGTATGCCCAGCATGCGGCAGGATGTGCTGGCCCGGCGGCCCACCGAGGTGGAGCTGTTTGCGGGCACGATCACACGCCTGGGCCGCGAAACCGGGGTGCCCACCCCGGTGAACGACCGTTTTTTGCAGGAGATCCGCGCCATGGAGGCCGGCTGGAGCCGGTAAAAGGGGCCTGCAAAGGCGCGCTTTGGAACGGGGCTTGGGCGCAGCGATAAAAAAGTGTTTTCAGCGGCCTTGCCGGCTGCTGAAAACACTTTTTTACATGGATGCTGCCGCGCTGCGCAAGCGGGCAACCCCCGCAGCGGCCGCTACAGCACGCCTTTTTCGGTGATGACGAGGTCCACCGGAACGTCCAGCGGGCCGCAGGGAAGGCTGGGGAACACCGCCAGGTCCGGGCAGAACACTGCGGTGGAGCCGCGCACCCGGGTCAGAAACCGGTCGTAATAACCGCCGCCGTGCCCCAGCCGAACGCCGCCGGGCGCGGCGGCAAGGCAGGGCGCCACCACCAGGTCGATCTGCTCCGGCTCGGCCACGGGCAGGCCCTTGGGCGGCTCGAGAATGCCGTGGGGGCCGGGCTGCAGCGCAAACAGCGCGGCCACCTTCAAGGCTTCCATGTGGCCCGGAAGCTCCTGCTGGCGGGGCAGGCACAGGGTGCGCCCGCTGCCCAGCACGGCCTGCAGAAGGGCCGTGGTGTCCGGCTCTTTGGCGCAGCTCATATAGCACATCACGGTGCGGGCGGTGCGCCACACCGGCAGCGCCTGGAGGTGCTGCAGCATGAGCCAGCCCCAGAACTTTGTCTGCTCGGGCGTGACCGGCAAAAGGCGGGCGCGCGCCTCCAGGCGCGCGGTATGTTTTTGTTGCGCAAGGCTTGGCTGCTGCATAAGGCGGCGCCTCCTGATCGGTATGTTCCATTTCATTATAGCATGTTTCCCCCTGGATTTTGAGCAAAATGTGGAAATTTTGTGCGCCCCTTGTGCGCCGGTGTGCTCGTCCTGTATAATAGAAAAAAGAATTTGCCGGGCCCCTTGTGCGCGCCCGTGGGGATACGATAAAGCGAGAGGGAAGAACCAACGTGAAAAAACTGCTCTGTGCACTGTGCGCGGCGGCCCTGGCCGCCGCTGCTTTTGCGCCCGGCGCCCTGGCCGAGAGCGCGCCCCCCGAAACCTTTTGCGAGGCCTATATCGTGGTGGATGCGGACACCGGCCAGGTGCTGCTGGAAAAGAATGCCGACGAGGTGCTTTACCCCGCTTCGATCACCAAGATCATGACCCTGGCGCTGGCCTGTGAAAAGGCCCAGGGCGACTGGGACACCCAGCTCACCATCAGCTACGAGGTGGCCCACAACCTGGAGGCGCGCTCGACCCACATTGCCCTTTTGCCGGGCGAGGTGGTGCGCCTGGAGGACGTTTTGTACGGCACCGAGCTGGAGAGCGCCAACGACGGCGCCAACGCGCTGGCCGAATATTTTGGCGCGGACGGCACCATTCAGGGCGGCGTGGACGCGATGAACGCCAAGGCCGCGGAGCTGGGCCTTACCAATACCCATTATATGAACCCCCACGGCCTGTATGCCGACGAGCACTACACCACCGCCCGGGACATGGCCGCCCTGACCCGCTGGGCGCTCACCGTGCCCGGTTTTGAAACGGTGTTCTGCCGCACCGAGCCCTGGGAGATGGAGCCCACCAACCTGCAGAAGGCCCGCACCTTTCACAACACCGATTGGATGCGCATTTCGGGCGATTACTACCGCACCTATGCCAAGGGCTCCAAAATGGGCTTTCACGATCAGGCCATGACCACCTTTGTGAACTATGCCGAGCAGGAGGGCATGCGCATTATTTCGGTGGAGCTGAAATGCCCCCGCCTGGAGGACAAATACCGCGACGCCTGCGCGCTGCTGGACTATACCTTTGAACATTTCCGCCGGGTGGAGGTGCCCGCCCCGCAGGACTCGTTCCAGGTGCCGCTGGTGGGCGGCGGCGGGGCGCTGGGCGAGGTGACCGTGAAGGCGGTGGGGGCCAGCGTGCTGCTGCACGACGACTTTACCGCGGCCGACGTGGACGCGGATTATTCGGTGCCCGAGCAGTACGTGCTGGGCCGGCCCTTCACGGCCAGGGTGCATTTTTCGCTGCGGGAGAACCCTTTGCAGCCCACCGACCTGGGGGGCGAAACGCTGGAGGTGACCGGCCTGCCCGAGGTGCTGCAGGCCAGCACCTATGTGCCCCAAAAGTCGCTGGCGCCGCGCCAGAGTTACCTTGGGTGGGGCGTGGGGGCTGCCGCGGCCCTGCTGGCGCTGGTGCTGGTGCTGCGGCTGCTGCGCCGCGGCAGCGGGCCCAAGCCCTTTAAGCACGGCAAAACAAAGCCCATTACCGAGGCGGACTGGAGCATCATCACCCGCCAGCCCCTGCCCGCCGAGGATCTGACGCCCCGCGCCAAGGGCAAGCCCAGCCAGGGCTACGGCCAGGGCGCAGGCCAGCGCCCCCGCCAGTAAAACCCACAGGCGCAGCCCCGCGCTGCGCACTGTTTGAATGCCCCGCCCCCCGCAGTAAAACGCGGCAGGCGGGGCATTTGTGTGGCGAACAGCCCCGGTAAAATGCGATAAATTACAAAAAAGTTACAACCTTGAACGCGGAATTGGGGATTTTAGGTTGCGAATCGGGGCCCGATAGGGTACAATATACGATGGATCATACCGGGTGGCCGCGGGCCTGCCCGATTGGAAAAAGGGGGCCGAAACGCTTGAACATCCTGCCCAACGACCTGCATCGGCAGTACAGCCTGCACGCGGCGGAATACGAGGAAAAAGCCCTGGAGGTGCTGCGCAGCGGCTGGTACATCCTGGGCAAAGAGGTGGAGGCGTTTGAGGCCGAGTGGGCCGCCTACATCGGCGCGCGGCACTGCGTGGGCCTGGCCAGCGGGCTGGACGCCTTGTGGATCAGCTTCCGGCTGCTGGGCGTGGGCGAGAGCGACGAGGTGATCGTGTGCTCCAACGCCTACATCGCCTGCGTGATGGGGATCTCCATGAACGGCGCGCGCCCGGTGTTTGTGGAGCCGGACGAATACGACAACATCGACGCGGAAAAAATCGAGGCCGCCGTTACCCCCCGAACAAAGGCGATCCTGGCGGTGCATCTGTTCGGCCAGGCCTGCGATATGGACCGCGTGATGGAGATCGCCCGCCGGCACGGCCTGCGGGTGGTGGAGGACTGCGCCCAGAGCCACGGCAACCACTGGCGCGGCAGAACGGTGGGCACCTTTGGGGATGTGGGATGCTTTTCCTTTTACCCCACCAAGGGCTGCGGCGCTTTTGGCGACGCGGGCTGCATTGTGACAGACGACGCGGACCTGGCCGAGAGGTTCCGGGTGTACCGGAACTACGGCAGCGAGCGGCGCTACCACAACCGGGTGGTGGGCACAAACTCGCGCCTGGACGAATTGCAGGCGGGGCTGCTGCGGGTCAAGCTGCGCCATTTGGACGAGTTCAACGCCGAGCGCCGGGCCATTGCGGCCCGCTATACCGCGGAGCTGGAAAACCCCCGGGTGCGCCTGCCCAGGGTGCGCCCCGGCGCCGACTGCACCTGGCACCAGTATGTGGTGCACGCGGGAGGGCGGGACGAGCTGGCCGCCTTTTTGAAAGAGCGGGGTATCGGCACCATCATCCATTACCCCATCCCGCCGCACCTTTCGCAGGCGTATGCCTACCTTGGCAAAAAGCCGGGCGATTACCCCATTGCCGAGCGGTACGCGGGCGAGGTGCTGAGCCTGCCCATGTACAACGGGATGACCGCCGCCGAACAGGGCGCGGTGATCGACGCCATCAACAGTTGGGAGCCGTGAGATGTACAATAAAAACTACGACAAGATACGCATGCTGCGCTTTGGCGATCTGGGCGACGAGCGGGGCAGCCTGATCGTGGTGGAGGGCGGCGAGGACGTGCCCTTTGAGATCCGGCGGGTGTTTTATATATATGGCAGCGACGCCACCATCGTGCGGGGGCAGCACGCCAACCGGCGCAGCGAATTTGTGCTGATCAATGTGGCGGGCCGCAGCAAGGTGCGGGTGGACGACGGCCTGGGCCGGGAACAGGTCTACAGCCTGGACACCCCCAACACCGGCATTTACATCCCCAGCATGGTGTGGAAGGATATGTACGATTTTTCGCCCGACAGCGTGCTGCTGGTGCTGGCCAGCGAGCATTACGACGGGGGCGAATATCTGCGGGATTATGCGCAGTTCAAGGCTGCCGTGACCTGTATGGAGTAAAAGTGAAAAGGGGAGCGTTGGAAGCAATGGCAAAATTCAAGTTTATCGAAACCGAGCTGCCGGGGGTGCTGGTGGTGGAGCCCACCGTATTCGGCGACGCGCGGGGCTACTTTATGGAAACCTTTCAGAAAGAGGAGTTCGCCGCCGCCGGCATTGCCGATGAGTTCGTGCAGGACAACCAGTCCAAAAGCCGGCGGGGGGTGCTGCGGGGGGTGCATTTTCAAACGCGGCACACCCAGGGCAAGCTGGTACGTGTGACCAAGGGCGAGGTGTTCGACGTGGCGGTGGACTGCCGCCCCCACAGCCCGGCTTTCGGCAAATGGGTGGGCGTGATCCTGAGCGAGGAGAACAAAAAGCAGTTCTATGTGCCGAAGGGCATCGCCCACGGCTTTTTGGTGCTGAGCGACGAGGCCGAGTTCTGCTACAAGTGCACCGATTATTACGACCCCGCCGCCGAGGGGGGCATCCCCTACGACGACGCCACGGTGGCGATTGACTGGCCGGACTGCGGCTGCGAATACCTTTTGAGCGAAAAGGATACAAAACACCTGCCCTTTGCGCAGCAGACCTTCGATTATTTTGAAAGGTGGTAACGCCGCTTTGACTACGGTACGCCTGTATCTCAAGGACTTTTTCCGCTACCGGTACCTGTTGTACAACCTGATCAGCCGGGATTTCAAGCTCAAGTACCGCCGCAGCGTGCTGGGCGTTGCATGGAGCGTTTTGAACCCGCTGCTCATGTGCGCGGTGATGGTGGTGGTGTTCGGCGGCCTGTTTGGCGGGCGGGGCAGCGGGATCGACAATTTCCCCGTTTATCTGGTGATCGGCCAGCTGATGTTCACCTTTTTCCGCGAGTCCACCACCATGGCCATGGGCAGCGTGATGGCAAACGCCATGCTGCTGCGCAAGGTGTATATCCCCAAATACATTTTTCCGCTGGAAAAGACCTGCTTTGGGCTGGTGAACTACTTTTTCAGCTTTATTGCGCTCATCATCATCATGATCGTTACCGGCACCCCGCTGCACGCCACCGTGCTGCTGGCGGTATATCCCATTGTGACCCTGTTCTTTTTCAGCCTGGGGGTGGGGCTGGTGCTCTCGACCATGGCGGTGTTCTTCCGGGACGTGATCCACCTGTGGGAGGTGTTCACCACCGTGCTGATGTACTTTTCGGCGATCTTTTACCACCCTTCGCAGTTCGGGGTGGCGGCGCTGGAGACCTTCATTAAATTCAATCCGATCTATTGGTATATCACCGCGTTCCGCGCGGTGGTGCTGGACGGCGAGCTGCTCACCTGGAACATGGTGTGGATCTGCGGGCTGTGCAGCCTTGTGATGCTGGCGCTGGGGCTTTTGGTGTTCAAGAAAAAGCAGGACAAGTTCGTCCTGTACATGTGAGGGGGCGGCGGAATGGAACCGATCATCCAGGTAAACAATGTTTCCATGCGCTTCAACCTGGCAAAGGAAAAGAGCGATAGCCTGAAGGAATACTTTTTGCAGCTGGCCCACGGCAAGCTGCACTTCGACGAATTCTACGCCCTGCACGACGTGAACCTGACCGTGCAGCCCGGCGATTTTTACGGGCTGATCGGGCTGAACGGCAGCGGCAAATCCACCCTGCTGAAGGTGATCTCGGGGGTGTACAAGCCCAGCGGCGGCAGCTGCACCGTGCGGGGCACCATTGCGCCGCTGATCGAGCTGGGGGCCGGCTTTGACATGGACCTGACCGCCCGCGAGAACATTTACCTGAACGGCGCGGTGCTGGGCTTTACCCCCAAATACATCGACTCCACCTTCGACGAGATCGTGGAGTTCAGCGAGCTGCGGGAGTTTTTGGACGTGCCGCTGAAAAACTATTCCAGCGGCATGGTGGCCCGCATCGCCTTTGCCATCGCAACCATCACAAAGCCGGATATCCTGATCGCCGATGAGATTTTGAGCGTGGGCGACTTTTTGTTCCAGCAAAAGTGCGAGGAGCGCATGCAGCAGCTCATGAGCGGCGGCACCACGGTGATTTTGGTGAGTCACTCGATCGAGCAGATTGAGCGCATGTGCAACCGGGTGGCCTGGCTGGAGCACGGGCGCATTAAGATGAACGGCCCCACCGAAGAGGTGTGCGCGGCCTACAAAAAGACCACCCGCGAAAGCGACGCGCAATAGCCGGGCAAAAGGGAAGAGCAGCAACAAAAAACGAACGGCCAAGGGCATGCACCTTGGCTGTTTTTAAAACCGGCCCGCTGGGCCCGCAAGGGGGAAGGAACGCACGATGCCAGACAAAAAGGAACTGGAAGCGCCGCTGCCCGCGGACGTTGCAAAAAAGGACAGCCTGCCCGGCATGGCCCGCCGCCTGCTGGACCCCGCCCACATCCGGCAGGTGGCCGCATGGTGCGCCAGGGTGGGCCGGGAAGAAGGGGCCCAGGCTCTGTGGCGGGAGATCTCGTTCCGGGTGAACCTTGCCTTCCACCGGGATACCTGGCGGTACCGGGCCGACCTGCCCACCCGCAAAAAGCTGGCCGCCCAGCGCGCCGCAGGGGTACCGGGCGGGCCGAAGATCAGCGTGGTGGCGCCCCTGTACAACACCCCGCCCCGCTTTTTGCGCCAGATGATCGGCAGCGTGACCGGCCAGAGCTACCAGAACTGGCAGCTGGTGCTGGCCGACGCCTCGGACGCCGCACACAGCGAGGTGGGCCGCATTGCCGGGGCGTACGCAAAAAAGGACGGGCGCATCACCTATGTAAAGCTGGGGGAGAACAAGGGCATTGCGGGCAACACCAACGCGGGCCTGGCGGCGGCGCAGGGCGACTGGCTGACCCTTTTGGACCACGACGACCTGCTGTATAAAAACGCGCTGTTTGAGGTGGCGAAGGCCGCCGCGGGCGGGGCGGACTTTGTGTATTCCGACGAGATCGTGCTGACGGAGAATCTGAAGCACCTGGTGGACTACCATTTCAAGCCGGATTTTGAGCCGGATTACCTGCGGGGCTGCAATTACATTACCCACCTGGCCGCTTTCAGCCGTGCGCTGCTGGACCGGGCGGGCGGCGGGGAGCGCAGCGAGTACGACGGCAGCCAGGACTTTGAGCTGATCCTGCGGCTGACCGAGCGGGCGGAAAAGATCCTGCATCTGCCCTATGTGCTGTACATCTGGCGCAGCCATGCGGGGTCCACGGCCTCTTCCATGGAGGCAAAGCCCTACGCCCTGGCCGCGGGCGAGCGGGCGATCAACAGCCACCTGGCCAGGGTGGGGCTTGCGGGCGAGGCCTTCGCCATTCCCGGCTGCCCCGGCGCCTACCGGGTGCGGTACGCCCTGACGGGCCAGCCGCTTGTGAGCGTGATTATTCCGAACAAGGACCACGCCGGGGATCTGGCCCGCTGCCTGGAAAGCCTCTATGCAAAGGCGGGGTATCCACGGTTTGAGGTGATCGTGGTGGAAAACAACTCCACCGACCCGGCCACCTTTGCCTATTACGAAACCGCCAAACGGCAGTTTGCCGGCCTGCGGGTGGAAACCTACCGGGGCGCCTTCAACTTTTCGGCCATCAACAACTTTGGGCGAAGCGCTGCGAAGGGCGGGCAGCTGCTGCTTTTGAACAACGACATCGAGTGCCTGAGCGAGGGCTTTTTGGCCGAGCTGCTCATGTACAGCCAGCGGCCGGACGTGGGCTGCGTGGGGGCAAAGCTCTACTACCCGGACGACCGCATCCAGCACGCGGGGGTGTTCATCGGCTTGGGAGGCACGGCGGGGCATAGCCACAAAAGCCACCCCCGGGCCTCGGCAGGGGATCTGTACCGGCTGGCCACCCCCCAGAACCTGCTGGCGGTGACCGGCGCCTGCCTGATGGTAAAGACCGCCCTGTATGATGCCATGGGGGGGCTGGATGAGGCGCTGTTCGCCGTGGCCTACAACGACATCGACCTGTGCCTGAAGCTGCACGCGGCGGGCCGCACCAACGTGTTCACCCCTTTTGCCGAGGCATACCACTACGAGAGCAAGAGCCGGGGCCTGGACACCCAGAGCGAAAACGCCGCCCGCTACGAGCGGGAAAAGGCGAACTTCATAAACAAGTACGGCGCGCTTATCGCGGCGGGCGACCCCTATTACAACCGGCATTTTAATTTGCTGTTCGAGAATTACGGCCTCAAGTGAGCCGGGCCGGGCAGCGCCCCACAAAAGAGGGAAAAGAATGAAATTGAAACTCAAGCGCATCAAAGAGCTGCTGGGCTATGCCCTCACAGTTCTGAGGGACGAGGGCCCCGGCCCCATGCTCAGGCGGGCGGCGGGCTTTGCAAGGCGCCGCCTTTTGGGCAAGCGGGCGAGGTACCTGCCCAAAAAGGCGGTGCTGGAGGCGCAGCGGCAGGCGGCGGCGGGCGGCGAGGGGCTGCCTTTGGTGAGCGTGTGCGTGCCGCTTTACAATACCCCGCAGCAATATCTGCGCCAGCTGCTGGAAAGCCTGGCCGGGCAGACCAGCCCCGCCTGGCAGCTCTGCCTTGCCGACGCCTCGGACCCCGGGCACCCGGAGGTGGGGCGGCTGGTGGAGGAGGCCCAGAAAGCCGACGGCAGGGGGCGCATTTTGTACACCAGGGTGGAAAACAAGGGCATCAGCGCCAACACCAACGCGGCGGCCCAGATGGCCACAGGGGAATACCTTGCGCTGGCCGACCACGACGATGTGCTGGCGCCCCACGCCGTTTACACGGTGCAGCAGGCCGTTCTGGACACCGGCGCAGCCTTTTTGTACAGCGACGAGGCCCTGTTCACCAAAAGCATCCGCCGGCCCATGGTGGGGCATTTTAAGCCGGACTTTGCGCCCGAGTATCTGCTGTGCTGCAACTACATCTGCCATTTGTCGGCCTTCCGGCGGGAGCTGTTTTTTGAGGTGGGCGGCGAGCGGACCGTGTGCGACGGCAGCCAAGACCACGATCTGTTCCTGCGGCTGACCGAGCGCCTGGAGGAGGACCAGATTGTGCATATCCCCCAGGTGCTGTATTACTGGCGGGTGCACGGCGGCTCCACCAGCGGCGGGGTGGAGGCAAAGCCCTATGTGGCAAAGGCCGCAAAAAAGGCCATCGCCGATCACCTGGAGCGCACCGGCCAGCGGGGCACGGTGCGGGACGGCCTGTTCCCCAGCACCTACAAGGTGGACTTTGAGATCGAGGGCGAGCCGCTGGTGAGCATCCTGATCCCCAGCAAGGATCACGCCGGGGATCTGGACAAATGCCTGCGGTCGATCTATGAAAAGACCGAGTGGCGTAATTTTGAAGTGATCGTGATCGAGAACAACTCCACCGAGGCGGAAACCTTTGCGTATTACGAGGCGATCACCGGGGGCGGCCGCTACCCCCGCTGCCAGGTGGCGCGCTACCAGGGGCCGTTCAACTTTTCGGCCATCAACAATTTTGGCCGGACGTATGCAAAGGGCGATTACCTGCTGCTGCTGAACAACGATGTGGAGGTGATCAACGGCGGGTGGCTCACCGAGCTGCTGATGCAGGCCTCGCGGCCGGGGGTGGCCATGTGCGGGGCCATGCTCTACTACCCGGACGACACCATTCAGCACGCGGGCATCATCACCGGCCTGGGGGGCTACGCGGGGCACAGCCATAAGTATAAGCCGCGGGGCGGCAGCGGCTACATGTTCCGGGCGGCCACGGTGCAGGACCTCTCGGCCGTGACGGCGGCCTGCCTGCTGGTGCGCGCCGAGGTGTACGACAAGCTGGAGGGCCTGGACGAGGACTTTACCGTGGCCTTTAACGACGTGGACTTCTGCCTGCGGGCCCGGCGGGCCGGCTGGCGGGTGGTGTGGACCCCTTACGCCCAGCTTTACCACCACGAGAGCAAGAGCCGCGGCATCGACGAGCGGGACAAGGCGAAAAAGGAGCGGTTCAGCGGCGAGCAGCGGCGGCTCACCGAGCGGTTCGGGCGGCAGGCGCTCACCCGCGACCCTTACTATAACCCCAGCCTGACGCTGGACCGGGAGGACTTTTCCGAGAGCGGGGATCTGCGCGGCCTGCAGCGGCCGCAGCGGTAAAACGCGTGATTGTATACTTTTTGTATAGAATGGCTGCCCCAAAAGAAAGAAGCAAAACATCCCGCCCGGGGCATTGACTTTCCGGCCGCGGCCGGGTATACTAAATCTTGTTCCCGGAACAGCGGGGAACGACACACAACAGAACACCGCCCCCACGACTGACGGGAAATGTGGGCCAACCACAGGGGAATGGGGCGCGGAAGCTATGCCGACCGTCTGGGCAACATCGCGTTTTTGCGGTGCTGCCCTTTTTTATTTGCGCGGGGCGGCGCCGGGCGCGGTGGCAGGCAATATATGCAGGAGGGAAAGCGATATGAACAGCGAGTGGAACGGCTTTGCGGCCGGGGCGTGGCAGCAGGCCATTGACGTGCGGGACTTCATCCAGAAAAATTACACCCCCTACGAGGGCGGGGACGAATTTTTGGCGGGCCCCACCGCCCGCACCGGGCGGCTGATGGAAAAGCTGGGCGCGCTTTTGCGGGCCGAGCGGGAAAAGGGCGGCGTGCTGGACGTGGACACCGAGAACGTGTCGTCGCTTTTGAGCTACGAGCCCGGGTACCTGGACAAACAGGATGAATTGATCGTGGGGCTGCAGACCGGCGCGCCGCTGCGGCGGGGGGTGAACCCCTTTGGGGGCATCCGGATGGCCCGGCAGGCCTGCGGGGCGTATGGGTACAAGCTCTCGGAAAAGATCGAGGAGGAGTTCCGCTACCGCACCACCCACAACGACGGGGTGTTCCGGGTGTACGGGCCCGAGACCCGGGCCGCGCGGCACTGCGGGCTGATCACCGGCCTGCCGGACGCCTACGGCCGGGGGCGCATCATCGGCGATTACCGCCGGGTGGCCCTGTACGGCGTGGACCGGCTGGCGCAGCAGAAAAAGCAGGATCTGGCCGCGCTGCAAAAGGGCGCGATGAGCGAGGAGGCCATCCGCCTGATCGAGGAGGTCTGGCGGCAGATCGACTTTTTAAACAAGCTGGCCCAAATGGCGGACGCCTACGGCTGCGACATCCGCCGCCCCGCGGCAAACGCCCGCGAGGCCGTGCAGTGGCTGTATTTTGGATATCTGGGCGCCATTAAGGAGCAGAACGGCGCAGCCATGAGTTTGGGCCGCACCAGCACCTTTTTGGACATTTATTTTGAGCGGGATCTGCGGGCAGGCACACTGAGCGAGAGCGAAGCCCAGGAGCTGATGGATCACTTTGTCATGAAGCTGCGCATGGCCCGGCACCTGCGCACCCCGGATTACAATGAGCTGTTCGGCGGCGACCCCATGTGGATCACCGAGGCGGTGGGCGGCATGGGGCAGGACGGCCGCACCCTGGTAACAAAAAATTCCTTCCGGGTGCTGCACACCCTTTACAACCTGGGGAGCGCGCCCGAGCCGAACCTGACCGTGCTGTGGGCGGAGGGCCTGCCCGAGGGGTTCAAGCGCTTCTGCGCGAAAACGTCCTGCGACACCGACGCGATCCAGTACGAGAACGACGATGTGATGCGCCCGGTTTACGGCGACGATTACGCCATCGCCTGCTGTGTTTCCGCCATGCGGGTGGGCAAGGACATGCAGTTCTTCGGCGCGCGGGCAAACCTGCCCAAGCTGTTGCTGATGGCCCTGAACGGCGGCCGGGACGAGATGAAGAACGAGCAGGTGGGCCCCGCCGCCGCCCCCTACGAGGGCGAGTACCTGGAATACGGCGAGGTATGCCGCCGGCTGGATTTTTACCGGCAGTGGCTGGCGGGCGTGTACGCCAACACCATGAACGTGATCCACTACATGCACGACAAATACGCCTATGAAAAATTGCAGATGGCCCTGCACGACACCAACGTGCACCGCTACATGGCCTTTGGCATTGCGGGGCTGTCGGTGCTGGCGGACTCGCTCTCGGCCATTCGGTACGCGCGGGTGCGCTGCGTGCGGGACGAGGCCACCGGCCTGATCCGGGACTACCAGGTGGAGGGGGAGTACCCCGCCTACGGCAACGACGACGACCGGGTGGACGGCATTGCCGCCGAGCAGGCGCGGCTGTTCTTTGAAGAGCTGAAAAAGCACGCGCTGTACCGGGGGGCGGAGCCCACCCTGTCGGTGCTCACCATCACCTCCAATGTGGTATACGGCAAAAAGACCGGCTCCACCCCGGATGGGCGCAAGGCCGGCGAGCCCTTTGCGCCGGGCGCAAACCCCATGCACGGCCGGGAAAAAAGCGGCGCGCTGGCCAGCCTGAACTCGGTGGCCAAGGTGCGCTATGACTACTGCAAGGACGGCGTGTCCAACACCTTTTCCATCCTGCCCGCGGCGCTGGGCTGCACCGCGCCGGAGCGCACGGACAACCTGGTGCGCCTGCTGGACGGCTATTTTGCCCAGGGGGCGCACCACCTGAATGTGAACGTGATGAACCGGGAGATGCTGCTGGAGGCCTACGAGGACCCGGCAAAGTATCCGAACCTGACCATCCGGGTGTCCGGCTATGCGGTGAACTTCCACAAGCTCAGCCGGGAGCAGCAGCGGGAGGTCATTGCCCGCACCTTCCACAGCGGAATGTGAGGGGAGCGCCGGCCCCCGCGCCGCGCAGCTGAAAGGAGGCCCCGCCATGACCGAACAAAACACCGCCGCGCCGCTGGGGCGGGTGCACTCCTGCCAGTCGATGGGCGCGGTGGACGGCCCGGGGCTGCGGTACGTGGTTTTTTTGCAGGGCTGCCCCCTGCGCTGCGCCTACTGCCACAACCCGGACACCTGGGCCTTTGAGGGCGGCAGGGAGGCCACAGTGGAGGAGCTTTTGCAGAGGATACGCCGCTGCGCGCCCTACATCAAAAAAGGGGGCGGCGTGACTGTGACCGGCGGCGAGCCGCTGGCGCAGAGTGAGTTTGTGGCGGCGCTGTTCGCTGAGCTGCGGACCGAGGGCTTTCACACCGCGCTGGACACCGCGGGCGCGGGGGACGAGGCGGGCGCGCGGCGGGTGCTGGCCCACACCAGCCTTGTGCTGGCCGACCTGAAATTCACCACCGAAGAGGAGTACCGGCGCTGCGCGGGCGGCAGCCTTGCGCACACGCTGGCCTTTTTGGAGCTTGCCCGGGAAATGGGGGTGCCCCTGTGGCTGCGGCATGTGGTGGTGCCGGGCCTGACCGACGGCGCGCAGCACGCTGCACGGTTTGCCGCGCTCTGCCGGCGGTACGAAAACCTGCAGAGGGTGGAGCTGCTGCCCTTCCGCAAGCTCTGCCTGGAAAAATACCGGGCAATGGGCCTGCCCTTCCCGCTGGAAGGAACGCCTGAGGCCGGCCCGGAGCACCTGCGCCGGCTGCAGGAGGCGCTGGGGGAATTGGCCGCACCCACAAGCTGAAAAGGGAAAAAGAAAATGCGCCGCATTCTCTGCGGCGCATTTTTGCGGTTTTTTACAATTTTGTCAAATCCGTCAGCCCTTGTAGCCGTCCGGGTTGGTGCTCTGCCATTTCCAGCTGGAGGCGCACATCTCCTCGATGCCGTACTGGGCCTGCCAGCCCAGTTCCTGCTTTGCTTTGGCGGGGTCCGCGTAGCAGGCGGCGATGTCGCCGGGGCGGCGGGGGTCGATGACGTAGGGCAGGGTTTTGCCGCAGGCCTTTTCGTAGGCGTGGATCACGTCCAGCACGCTGTAGCCGTGGCCGGTGCCCAGGTTGCAGATGAACAGGCCGGGCTTCTGCTCCAGCTTTTTGATGGCCGCCACATGGCCCCGGGCCAGGTCCACCACATGGATGTAGTCCCGCACGCCGGTGCCGTCCGGGGTGGGGTAATCGTTGCCGTACACATGCACCTTTTCCAGCGCGCCCACCGCCACCTTGGCAATGTAGGGCACCAGGTTGTTAGGAATGCCGTTGGGGTCCTCGCCGATCAGGCCACTCTCGTGCGCGCCGATGGGGTTGAAGTAGCGCAGCAGGGCCACATTCAGCTCGGGGTAAGCCTTGCAGCAGTCGGTGAGCATCATTTCGTTCATCAGCTTGCTGGTGCCGTAGGGGTTGGTGGTGCCGCCCACCTTGCTGTCCTCCCGGATGGGCACGGTTTCGGGATCGCCGTAAACGGTGGCCGAGGAGGAGAACACGATGTTGTTCACCCCATGGCGGCGCATGGCGGCCAGGATGGTAAGAGTGGTGGAGAGGTTGTTGGAGTAATACTCGATGGGCTTGGAAACGCTCTCGCCCACGGCCTTGTAAGCCGCGAACTGGATCACGGCGTCGATGTCCGGGTTTTCGGCGAACAGGGTTTCCACCTGGGCCGCGTCGGTCAGGTCCACCTCGTAAAAGCGGAACTCGCGCCCGGTGATCAGCTTGACCCGGCGCACCGCCTCGGGGCAGGAGTTATAAAAGTTATCGGCCACCACAATGTCGTAACCCGCCGCGAGCAGCTCCACGCAGGTGTGGCTGCCGATGTAGCCGGCGCCGCCGCATACCAAAATTGCCATAATAAAGCACCCTCCTTAATTGCATCTCAACTTGCCCGGCGGCGGGGGACGGGGCGAGCGGGAAAGCGGACGTTTTGCCGCGCGGCGCCCTTTTTTAAAAGGGGCCGTTCCGTTTGCACCCGCCCGGCGGGGCTGGGCCGTTCTATACGTTAGTATGGGGGATAAGCGGCGTTTCGTCAAGAGCGGAGGGCGCACCCTCGGCAATTTTTGAACAAAAAAAAGCAATCTATCACAATCAAACTGAAAGAGCCGGGGCCGCCGGTTCGTTTATATAGCACAGGGCCCGCAGGGCGAAAAAAAGCATATCCCGCCGCGAACCGGCGATACTAAGCAGCAGGGGCCAACTTTTTTGCCCCCCGGCTTGCGCCCCGGCACGGGCTGGGGTATAATGATACACATGTAAGATTTGCATGGGAGCCGGGGGCGTGTTTGGCCCCTGCAATGGAGAAAACAGGCGCCCGGTGCGCCTGGGGAGAGAGGGAAGAATGGCAACCTATCGGGAATTTCGTGAACAGGCAAAGCGCCGCCGCCGCAAGCGGGTGCTGCGCCGCGCGCTGGTGTTTTTGCTGGCGGTGCTGGTCATTCTTGGGCTGGCCTTCCTGATCACCCGGCTGATGAAGGGCGGGGCGCCCGGCGGCGCCTCCGGCAGCTCTGCGCCGCAGAGCGTTTCGCAGCCGCAGAGCGCGGCCAGTGCGCCCGAGAGCGGCGGCGCGGCCAGCCAGGCGCCGGCACCGGCGCAGGACCCGGGCGACACCAGCTGGAACCAGATGGGCCCGGTGGAGCAGACCCTGAACTATTCGGTGAACAACCCGGATTACCGGCTGATCGCCCTGCCCGAGAACGGTGTGGTGGACTACACCTACTTCGACCGGGCCGTGCTGATCGGCGACAGCGTGAGCCAGGGCTGGAACATCTACGAGTCGCCCATGAAGGCCCATGCCTTTGTGTGCGCGTATAAGAGCATCGGGCCCAGCGCGATTGTGAACAAGCAGACGCTGGATCCCGGCCAGGGCAGCGGCCGCGGCCAGGAGGTGGGCTTTGACACCATTGTGAACTCCCAGCCCAAGCGGATGTATATCCTGCTGGGGGCAAACGCCCTGGTGCGGGACGGCGAGGCCGTGGAACAGAGCTTTTTGGCCTATTATGGCCAGATGCTGGACATGTTCCGCGAGGCCGTGGGCAGCGAGGTGAAGATCTATGTGGAATCGGTCACGCCGGTGCGGCCCGGGGTTTCGCAGCCGGGCCTTTACAAAGAGCGCATCGAGCGGGTGAACAACCAGCTTGCCGCCCTGGCGCAGGAAAAGGGCTGCTATTTTGTGAACCTGTACGAAGCCCTGGCGGACGAGAACGGCGATTTGCGGGCGGAGCTTGCCGCCGCCGACGGGGTGCACCTGAAGGCCGAGGCGTATACCGTGATGGCCGAGTACCTGGCAAAGCACACCGCTTACGCGGCGGATAACCCGTACCTGCCCGGCAGCCCTTATTACAAGGGCGAGTAAGGCCCTTATATGGATGTAAAAGGCAGGCGACCCGGTTTTGTGTGGGCCGCCTGCCTTTTAAAAACAAACCCGCCGGGCACGCCCGGCAAAAAAAGGAGGAAAGAGTATGCAGTACGAGATTCAGGGCGATACTTTACCCGTGGTCATTTGCAGCCTGGAGCAGGGAGAAGCCATGATTACCGAGCGGGGCTCGATGGCGTGGATGAGCCCCAACATGAAAATGGACACCACCTCCGGCGGGGGGCTGGGCAAGGCGTTTGGGAGGATGCTCTCGGGGGACTCGATCTTCCAGAATACATACACCGCCCAGAACGGCCCAGGGCTCATTGCGTTTGCATCCAGCTTTCCCGGCAGCATTCAGGCCTTCACTGTGGCCCGGGGGCAGGAGTATATTTTGCAGAAAAAGGCGTTTTTGGCCGCGGAGACCGGGGTGGAGCTGTCGGTCCATTTTCAGAAGAAGGCGGGCGCGGGCCTGTTTGGCGGCGAGGGCTTTATTTTGCAGAGAGTGGCCGGGCAGGGCGTGGTGTTTGCCGAGTTCGACGGCCACGTGGTGGAATATGAGCTGGCGGCCGGCCAGCAGATGGTGATCGACAGCGGATACCTGGCGGCTATGAGCGCAAGCTGCCAGATCGATATCCAGGCGGTGCCGGGGCTGAAAAACATGATGCTGGGCGGCGAAGGGCTCTTTAATACCGTGCTCACCGGCCCGGGGCATATCTGGCTGCAGACCATGCCGATCAGCAGCGTGGCAGGCGCGCTGCGGCCCTATTTCCCCAGCACAAATTCCTGACGGGGCAGGGGCGCGGGCAATACAGCACAGGGCGCGGGAAGGCCGCGCCGGGGAGAGGAAAGAATGGGCAACTATCGTGAATTCCGGCAGCAGACCAGGCAAAAGCGCCGCAAAAGGGCGCTGCGCCGCCTGCTGGCGTTTTTGCTGGCGGCGCTGGCTGTTTTGGGGCTTGCCTGGGTGATCACCTGGGCCATTGAGCGGATCGGGGGCGGCGGATCGGGCGCGCCCTCGGGCCCGGCCGCCAGCGAGGGCCAGACCGGCCTTGTGGGCAGCGTGCTGGCGCCCCTGCCCATGCAGGTAGAGCAGGGCGGCACGGCCTGGCAGAGCGTGGGCCCGGTGCGGCAGACCGGAGGGTATACCGTGGTGAGCCCCGGGGCCGCCGCCCTGACACTGCCCGAGCGGGGCCTTGTGGACAACAGCTATTTTGCCGACGCCGTGTTTTTGGGCGACAGCGTGACCGAGGGGCTGGACACCTATGCAAACCCGGTGAAAGGGGTCGCGGCGGTGTACGGCTACCGCAGCGCCGGGCCCAGCGCCATTCTGAACCGCACCAGCCTGCACAATTTTGCCACCGAGACGGACGAGATCGCCCTGGACAAGATCGCCGAGCGCGCGCCCAAGCGGCTGTATATCCTGTTGGGGGCCAACGCCTTGGCGCGGGACGGCGAGGCCGAGGAGAATGCCTTTTTGGCCTACTACGGCCAGATGCTGGACTTGATCCGCGAGACGCTGGGCGAAGGCGTGACGATTTATGTGCAGGCCATGACGCCGGTGCGGCCCGAATACACCCAAAAGGCCGCGGGCCTTTATAAAGAGCGTATTTTGCGGGTGAACGACCAGCTGGCAAGGCTGGCGGACGAAAAAAACTGCCCCTTTGTGGACTTGTACAGCGTGCTGGCGGACGAAAACGGCGATCTGCGGGAGGACTATTCGGCCGACGGGCTGCACATGAACGCCGCGGGCTACAGCGCCTGGGTGAACTACCTGGCCGCCCACACGGTCTACAGCGCCTCGAACCCGTACCTTGCGGGCAGCCCCTATTATAAAAGCTGAGAAAAAGCCCCCGTGCACACTGCACGGGGGCTTTGGCGTGTGGAAAAGGCGCTCAGAACAGGCCGGTGATGCGGCCGGTTTCGTCCACATCAATGGATTCGGCCGCCGGCTTTTTGGGCAGGCCGGGCATGGTCATGATGCTGCCCATGATGACCACCACAAAGCCCGCGCCCGCCGAGAGGCGGACGTCCCGCACGGTCATGGTAAAGCCCTCGGGCGCGGCCAGCAGCTTGGGGTCGTCGCTGAAGGAATACTGGGTCTTGGCGATGCACACCGGCAGCCCGCCGTAGCCCATGGCCTCGATCTCGGCCAGGGCCTTTTGGGCGGGGGCGCTGAAGGTCACGCCCGCCGCGCGGTAGACCTTTTTGCACACCGCTTCCACCTTGGCCTTTAAGGGCGCATCGTCCGGGTAAGCAAAATTTACCTGGGCGCCGGGCTGCAGCACGCTGAGCACCGCCCGAGCCAGGGCAAGGCCGCCCTGGCCGCCCTTGGCGAACACCTCAGTGAGGGCGCAGGGAACGCCCAGATCGGCGCAGATTTCGCGCAGGCACTCGTGTTCTTCGGGGGTATCGGTGGGGAAGGCGTTGATGGCCACGCACACGGGCAGGCCGTAGTTCTGCATGTTCTCCACGTGGCGGCGCAGGTTGCCCGCGCCCTCTTTTAAGTACTCCACGCTGGGAACGCCCAACTGGTCCTTGGGGCAGCCGCCGTGATGCTTGAGCGCCCGCACGGTGGCTACCACCACCACGGCGCTGGGGGAAAGGCCCGCCTTGCGGCACTTGATGTCGAGGAATTTTTCGGCGCCGAGATCCGCGCCGAAGCCCGCCTCGGTGACCACGTAATCCGCCAGGGAAAGGCTCAGCTTGGTGGCCATGACGCTGTTGCAGCCGTGGGCGATGTTGGCAAAGGGGCCGCCGTGGATGATGGCGGGGTTGTTTTCCAGCGTCTGCACCAGGTTGGGATCGAACGCATCCTTGAGCAGGGCGGTCATGGCGCCGGCCGCGCCAAGCTGCCCGGCGGTGACCGGCTCGCCCGCGTAGGTGTAGGCCACCACGATGCGGGAGAGGCGGGCTTTCAGGTCGGCAAGATCGGTGGCAAGGCAGAAGATGGCCATGACCTCGCTGGCCACGGTAATGTCGAAGCCGTCTTCGCGGGGGGTGCCGTTCACCTTGCCGCCCAGGCCGTCGGTCACAAAGCGGAGCTGGCGGTCGTTCATGTCCACACAGCGCTTCCAGGTGACCCGGCGGGGGTCGATGTTCAACGGGTTGCCCTGGTAGATGCTGTTGTCCACCAGGGCGGCCAGCAGGTTGTTGGCCGCGCCGATGGCGTGCAGATCGCCGGTGAAGTGGAGGTTGATGTCTTCCATGGGGACCACCTGGGCATAGCCGCCGCCCGCGGCGCCGCCCTTGATGCCGAATACGGGGCCAAGGCTTGGCTCCCGCAGGCAGAGCATGGTTTTTTTGCCCAGGGCGTTCAGCGCGTCGGCAAGGCCGGTGCTGACGGTGGTCTTGCCCTCGCCCGCCGGGGTGGGGCTGATGGCGGTGACCAGGATCAGCTTGCCCTGCCCGGCCGAGCGTTTTGCCAGCCGGTGGTCGATCTTGGCCTTGTAGCGGCCGTACAGGCTGATTTCATCCTCCGTGAGGCCAAGCTGGGCCGCGATTTCGGCAATGGGCTTGAGCGAGGCTTCCTGTGCGATCTGGATATCCGTTTTCATGTGTGGAGATCCCATCCTTTCGTGGCGGTTTTCGGGGCGCGGCGGCCCGCCGCACAGGGCTGTGCGGCACAGAACCCGGCGCCCCGCTGCGCTTTTGCGTATACCATAATCCTAACAGAAGCGGCGGCAGGTTACAAGCGCAAAACCACAAGTCATACTTTGAAACGCCCCGCCCCCGGCCCGGCGCCGCTTTGCGGCGGAAAAGCACAGAGGGCAGGCGTTCGGCCCACCCTGCCAAAACAAAGGAGGGCGGGTTTTGCAGGGCAATTACAGGCCGGCGAGCTTTCTGACCGTGTTTGCCGTTCGGATTGTGAGCAAACGGCCGCTCTTTGCGCTCGCCGTTTTGGACCACCAATTCGTTTTTTGATACTCCTTGCGGCTGAAAGACCAGAAGACCGCTTTTTGATAGGGCTCAATTTTTTCCAGTTCCTGCTTCGGCTCGCCTATTTCGCGGAACAGCTCCCCAAAGGTCATGGGCGGCATGATGAAAATCAGGTTATGGTACAGCTGCCTATCTTCTGTCCCCCACCAGGGGGGCGCGTGCCGCAGAAGGTCTTGCAGCTCTTGCATTTCCATGACAAAAACAGGGATCTCCAAATCAAATTTGCTTTTCAGCATTGTTTCGAGCCGCGCGGGAAAATCGGCTTCGCCCTTTTGCTCCGCTGAAAAAACGACGTTGCCGCTGTTGAGGCAGGTTTTGACCTGTGCAAACCCCAGTTCTTCAAACCCCGCTTTTAATGCGGCCATTGGAACCTTATTCCGGCCGCTGATATTGACGCCCCGCAGAAATGCAGCATATCTTTTCATAGTGTGAGTTTACCTTTTTGAATTTTTGTTGGTTTTATCTTATCACAGCGTGGGATTGCGCGCAACGGGACCGGGGATGGAACCGGGGCAGGCGCCTGCCCGCAGCGGGAAAGCCAGCGCTTTCCGGTTGTGCTTCGGGGGTGGTTGGTGTATAATATATTCTGTATTTTTGCCGCTTTTCGGCCGGAACCGGGGCGCGGAACGGCACAATCTGTAATAACGGAATACGATATTACAAAAGGTAAACATGAGGTACGCCATGCGACAGAACGAGAGCCTACACTATCTCGACAACGCGGCCACCACACTTGTGGCGCCGCAGGTGGCCGACGCCATTTACAAAACCATGACCGAGCACTGGGGCAACCCCTCGAGCCTGTACGGCCCGGGGCAGGCCAGCCGCCGCCTGCTGGACCGGGCGAGGGCGGCGGTGGCCGCCACCCTGGGGGCCGGGGCGGGCGAGGTGTTTTTTACCGGCTGCGGCTCTGAGAGCAACAACATTGCCATTCTGGGGGCGGTGGAGCCCCGCAGCGCCTGGGGCAAAAAGATCGTGGTGAGCGGGTTCGAGCACCCCAGCGTTGCGCTGCCCATGCAGCGGCTGGCGGAAAAGGGCTTTGAGGTGGCGTTCATCGCCCCCGGGCCGGACGGCAGCCTGGATGGGGAGGCCTTTTTGGCCGCGGTGGACCGGCACACCATTCTGGCGGCCTTTATGCAGGTGAACAACGAGACCGGCGCGCAGGTGGACGCCGCGGCCCTGGCCCAAAGGATCAAGGCGAAAAACCCCCGCACCGCAGTGCATGTGGACGGGGTGCAGGCCTGGATGCGGGTGCCGGTGAGCCTTGCGGGCATCGACAGCTACACCGTGAGCGGGCACAAGATCCACGCGCCCAAGGGCGTGGGGGCGCTGTACCTGCGGCGGGGGCACAACATCCAGCCGCCCTACCTTGGCGGGGGCCAGGAGAAGGGCGTGGGCGGCGGGCAGGAGCTGGGGGTGCGCCCCGGCACCGAAAACCTGCCCTACGCGGTGGGGCTTGCCACAGCGGCCAGCCTGATGCACGAAAACGCCGCCCGGCGCACGCCCCATGTGGCGGCGCTGAACGCCCGGCTGCGGGCGGGCCTGGAAAGGCTGCCCGAGGTCACCCTGAACAGCCCCGCCGACGCGGTGAACGAGGTGCTGAACCTGAGCACGAACTGCGTCAGGAGCGAAACCATGCTGCACTTTTTGGAAACCAAGGGCGTGTATGTGTCCAGCGGGTCGGCCTGTTCACGCGGGGCGGCCAGCCACACGCTGGGCGCCATGGGCCTGCCGCCGCGCGCCATTGACACCGCGCTGCGGGTGAGCTTTTGCGGCGACAACACCGAGGCGGACGTGGACGCTTTGCTGGCCGGCCTGGAAGAGGGCCTTGCCACCCTGGCGCGCCTCCAGTAAAAAAGGCCCGCCGGGCTTTGGCCGGGCGGGGGAAGGAACGAGATTGATGAAAGAGATCATTCTGTGCTACCAGGGCGAGATGGCCCTGAAGGGCCTGAACCGGGCCACCTTTGAGGCTGTTCTCAGCAAGGCGCTGCGCTACCGGGTGCGGGAGCTGGGCAGGTTCCAGGTGTACAAGGCCCAGAGCACCATGTACGTGGAACCGCGGGACCAGGAGGCCGAGGCCAATGTGGGCGAGGCGTACGAGCGGGTGCGCAAGGTGTTCGGCCTGGCGGCCCTGAGCCGCGCCGCCGTGTGCGAAAAAAACTTTGAGGCCATTCAGGCCGCCGCCGAGGAGTATCTGGGCGGGGCGCTGCAAAAGGCCAGGACCTTTAAGGTGGAGGCCAAGCGCTCGGACAAATCCTTCCCCATGAAAAGCCCTGAGCTGTGCCGGGAGCTGGGGGGCTTTTTGCTGGCGAAGCACCCGCACCTGCGGGTGGACGTGAAGCACCCGGAGCTCACCGTGATGGTGGAGGTGCGGGATTACGGCGCCTACATCCACGGGCCCAAAACGCCGGGGGCGGGCGGCCTGCCGGTGGGCACCAGCGGCAGGGCGATCAACATGCTGTCCGGCGGGATCGACAGCCCGGTGGCGGCCTGGTTCATGGCCCGGCGCGGCCTGGCGCTGCACCACATCCACTTTGCAAGCCCGCCCTACACCAGCGAGGCGGCCAAGCAGAAGGTGGCCGACCTGGCCCGGATCGTGAGCGGCTACACGGGCAACTGCGTGCTGTACGTGGTGCCCTATACAAAACCCCAGGAATACATCCGCGACAACGCGCCGGACGTGCTGTTCACGGTGCTGATGCGCCGCAGCATGATGCGGATTGCAAACCGGGTGGCAAAGGAGATCGACGCCAAGGCCCTGGTGACCGGCGAGAGCCTGGCCCAGGTGGCAAGCCAGACCCTGATGGCCCTGGCCTGCACCGACGCGGCGCAGGACCTGCCGATCCTGCGGCCCCTGATTGGGCTGGACAAGACGGAGATCGTGGAGGCGGCGCGGCGCATCGGCACCTTTGAGACCAGCATCCTGCCCTACGAGGACTGCTGCACCATTTTCACCCCGCCCCACCCCAAAACAAAGCCCACCCTGGCCGAGATCGAGGCCGCCGAGGCTGCCATGCCGGGCCTGGCCGGGCTGGAAGAAACCGCCGCGCGTGAGGTGGAGCGCATTCGCATCGAGATGGAGCCCCCCCGCCGGGGTGGGGCGCTGTTCGAGCTGTAAAGACCGGAAAGGGGCGAAGAAGGATGACTGCCGAGATCATTTGTGTGGGCACCGAGCTGCTGCTGGGAGATATTTTGAACACCAACGCCCGGTTTTTGGCCCGGGAGCTGGCCGAGCTGGGCATCGACCTTCTGCACCAGCAGGTGGTGGGCGACAATGCGGCCCGCCTGGAAAAGCTGGTGCGGGAGGCAAAGAGCCGCAGCGACCTGCTGATCTTCTCCGGGGGGCTGGGCCCCACGGCGGACGATTTGACCAAGGAAACGGTGGCCCGCTGCTTTAATGACGAGCTGGTGTTCGAGCCCAGTGTAATGCAGAGCATCAACGCCTATTTTTTGGCCACTGGCCGCTCCACCCCGAAAAACAACGAAAAGCAGGCCATGGTGCCCCAAAAGGGCGGCTGGTTTGCAAACCCCAACGGAACCGCCCCGGCGGTGTGGTTCCGGGAGGGCGCAAAGTACGCGGTGCTGCTGCCCGGCCCGCCCCGGGAGCTGGAGCCGCTGTGGAGCGGGGCGGTGCGCCCCATGCTGCAGCGGGACCAGCAGCGGGTGCTGCACAGCCTGGTGCTGCGGGTGGCGGGCGTTGGCGAGAGCCACGCCGAGGAGCTGGTGGGGCATTTGTTCCAAAGTGAAAACCCCACCGCGGCCATTTACGCAAAGACCGGCGAGGTGCACATCCGCATTACCGCCGCCGCCCCCACCAACATGGAGGCAAAGGCCATGTGCCGCGCCTACGCCCAAAAATTTTATGCGCTTTTGGGCGACGCGGTGTACGGCGAGGGGGAAGATGGCCTGGAAAACGTGCTGGTAAAAACCCTGGCAAAAAAGAACCTGACCGTGGCCACGGCCGAGAGCTGCACGGGTGGGCTGGTGGCCCAGCGGATCACCGCGGTGCCCGGCTCCAGCGAGGTGTTCGGCTTTGGGTTTGTGACCTATGCCAACGCGGCCAAACGCCAGCTGCTGGGGGTGGACCCCATGACCCTGGCCGAGTGCGGCGCGGTGAGCCCGCAGGTGGCGGCCCAGATGGCGGCCGGCGCCCAAAAAGCGGCCGGCGCTTCGCTTGCGGTGGCGCTGACCGGCGTGGCGGGCCCGGGGGGCGGCACCGAGGAAAAGCCGGTGGGATTGGTCTGGCTGGGCGCGGCAAAAGGCGAGAGGATTTTTGTGAAGGAACTTCGGTTCGGCCCGCGCAGCCGGGAGTCCATCCGCTGGATGGCCGCCAGCGCGGCCCTGGACGCCGCCCGGCGGCTGGCCGCGGGCCTGCCCATTCCCGGGGCCGAGGCGTGGGGCAAAACGGAAAAGGGCAAGCCATAAACGAACGACCTGACGGAGGGAAAGCGAGATGTCACAAGTGACCCGCAGCACGGTGTTGCGCCTGTTCGGCCCGGGCGAGGCCCGCGTGACCGGCGTGCTGAAAGCGGCCGCGGCCGGGGGCTGCCCCGGCCTGAACCTGCTGATGAGGGACGGCGAGTACGCGGTGTGTGTGAACGCCCGCGCGGAGACCGGCGCGGCGGCGCAGGTGCTGTGCAACACCTGGGAGGAGCACTTTAAAAAGGAGTTTGGCCCGGCGGTGTTCGGCACCGGCGAGACCGGCCTTGCCGAGGCCGCCCTGGAGGCCCTGGCCGGGGCGGACAAGCTGTTCGTGGCGGCGGACGAGGCCACCGGCGCGCTGCTGGAAGAAAAGCTGGCCGGGCAGGAGCTGGCCGGCACGGTATACGATTTCGGCGGCCAGAGCTACGCTCACCCCAAAAAGGCGGGCAGGGTGCGGCCGGACGCAAAGCTGGAGAAAAAATACCCGGGCGACCCGGTGCAGCAGGCTGCGGGCCAGGCGCGCGCGGCGCTGGAAACGGCGGGGGCGGACTGGGCGGTGCTGTGGCGGCCCGCCGAGGGCTGCGACCCGGCCTTTGTGCTGGTGTGCAGCAAAAAGAACGTGTGGTTCAAGGCGCTGCCCGCCTGCGGGCAGCCCGGGCCGCTGGCGGCCGGCTGGCTGCTGGACATGCTGCGGCGCATGGCGCTGAACCTTTCCATGGAGGAAGGGGTAGAGCGGTTTGCCTATGGCAGGCCCGCCCCGGAGCTGGCCGCGCCGATCCTGGAGCCGATGGGCCCGGTGCAGCCCGCGGCGGCCCCGCGCCCCGCGCCCGGCCCGGCCCCGCAGGCCGAAAAGAACGCCCCGCTGGCGCCGGATGAGGCGCTGAACGGCAAGGCGCAGCTCTTGTTCAGCGACGAGGCCCCCCTGCCCCAGGAAACGCCCGGCAAAACAAAACAGCGCACCCGCTGGGGCCGGGTGTTCGGCTTTGCGGTGCTGGCGGCGGCCGTGGCGGCCGGGGTCTGGCTGTGGCTGTGGCTGGGCGGCCGGCCCGCCGAGAGCGACCTTGGCAACGTGGGCTACGGCACCGCCGACTACGACACCGCCGCCCGCGATTACTTATTGCAGGCCCAGGCCAAAAACAGCGGCGTGGCCGGGTACCTTGCCCTGCCCAAGCTGCCGGGCGCACTGGTATACGGCGCGGCGGCCCCTGCGGCCACCGCGCCCCAAAGCGGCGGCACGGTGAGCGCCGCCGAGGACGCCGCCGTGCGCCTTTCGGGCGCGGTGCGGCCCGGGCAGCCGCAGGCAAACCTGCTGCTCACCTGCCCGGCCGCCGCCATGAAGGCGCTGAGCGGCCTGGATCAGCAGGATACCCTTGCCGCCAACAGCGGGTTTACCCTTTATACGGCGGACGGCGCCTACCGCTACAAGATCGCCGGGGTGTTTTACTGGGACCCGGCGGAAACGGGCGAGGCGGCCTTTGATGTGTATGGACTGCAGGACCTGGCAAACTACCAGGATTATCTGAATTTTGTGCTGGGGATGAAAGCCCGCAGCATTTACGCCATGCCCGCCAATGTGCAGGACGGCGACAGCTTTGCCACCCTGGTGGCGGACACGGCCGCCGCGGACGGCCGCAAGCTGGTGATCACCGGCCGCATGGTGCGTGAAAACGAGGCGGCGATCCTGTTCGGCAAGCAGATCGAGCCGGCGGACGCGCCGCTGATGCCGCTGGCGGTCTACCAGGGCAAGGGGGAGAGCCTGCCCTCGCTGGAAATACTGGATCAGTATTGGATGAACTGGTACGTCACCGGCGGAGCCACCAGCAACGAGGTGCAGGAGGAGGCCGGCATGCCGGATGAGGACCGCCCGCTGGACGAGCTGCCCGCAGGCGGGGGCGGCGGGGAAGAAGGCGAGCCCACCGCCGACCCTTCGGCCACGCCGAACCCCAGCGAAACGCCGGGGTCCAGCCCCACCCCGAAGCCGAGCCCCACCCCCACGGGCAGCGGCGCCCCGGCTGCCACCGCCACGCCGGAGCCCACGGCCGAACCCACGCCGGAGCCCACGCAGGCCCCTTCCAGCGGCACCATTACCGTGACGATGAACGGCGTGCGGCAGGAGATGGACCTGGTGGAATGCCTGGCCATGGTGGCACGCAACGAGCTGGGCCCGAACGCCCCCTACGAGGCCTACAAGGCGCAGATCGTGGCCACCCACAGCTGGATCCTGAACCAGGGCGGCGCGCCCAGCGTGGCCGGCCTGGAGCCCAGCGAGAACATCCGGAACGCGGCCCGCGAGGTGGCAAACCAGCTGCTGACCTATGGCGGCAGCGTGGCGTTTACCCCCTACTTTGCCAGCGCGGCGTTCGGCACCAACTCCAGCCAGGAGGTGTGGGGCGGCGCCCGGCCCTACCTTGTAAACGTGGACAGCCCCTATGACAAGGACTACGCAAGCAACTGGCAGAACACCCGCACCTATTACAAGGCGGAGGTGGTGGCCCGCGCCCAGGACCGGCTGGGGGTGGATCTGAACGCCTACAGCGATAACCCCGAGGACTGGTTCGGCGACATTCAGAAAAACAGCAGCGGCTATGTGACCAGCATGCGGCTGGGAACGGCCACCATTTCGGGGCGCGATCTGCGGGAGAAGGTGCTGAACAACGTGAACGGCAAGACCCTGCGCAGCGCCGCGTTCGACATCAGCTACGACCCCGGGGCCGAGGCGTTCAACATTACCACCTACGGTTACGGCCACGGCTGCGGCCTGTCGCAGTATGGGGCGTGGGGCTATGCGGCCAACGGCTGGGGCTACGCCGATATTCTGGCCCATTACTTCCCCGGGACCACCCTGGAAAGCCGGTAACGGCCCCCTGAGGATTCAAGGTTTTCAGCGCACCGCACCGCCGCAGTTCTGCGCGGCGGTGCGGTGCGTTTGCCTTTTGCGCCGGCCGGACCGGAAAACGATAAAAAAATAACAATTTTGCGCGGTGGGAAATCCCCTTGTTTTTTATGGGACCTGTAAAAAATATGGCAAAAAGTTCCCCGTGAATTGTGGTTTTGAGCGAAAATGGCAAAAAAAGCTCCCATTCGCGCGCAAAATAGGCTATAATAGGCCCTGTAACTATTTTGAAACTTTTTGGGGGAGCTTTGCCCCCAGTTTAACAAAGAAAGCGAGGAGCCTTTTTTGGAACACTCCCATAAAAAATGGTCCGCCGCAAAGATTGCGCTGGTGGTGGTACTGGTGCTGGTGCTGGCGGGCTGCGCTTACGTGTGGCATTTGTACAGCCAGGTGGCCCCCGCCCTGGACGAGGGCGACGCGGGCAAGCTGGACCAGCAGAAGGACCCGGACATCGAGGAAAACGGCGAGCGGTTTTACAATCTTTTGCTGCTGGGGATCGACTACGACGCGGACGACGAGGGCCGCGACTACGCCGAGGGCAAAGGCATGACCGACGTGATCCTGTATGTGCAGATCAACCGGGATTCCGGCCAGGTGAACGCGTTCCAGATCCCCCGCGATACCTATGCGGGCGAGGATCTGGGCGGCGGGCTTGCGACCCATACCGGCAAGATCAACGAGCTGTATGCCAACGGCCCGGACCAGAAGAACCGCATCAACAACCTGGCCAACAAGATCTCGGAGCTGTTCAAGCTGCCGGTGGACGAGTATGTGACCATTGACATGCAGGCGTTCAAGACCATGCTGAACAACATGGGCGGCATTGAGATGTATGTGCCCTGGGATATCACCGACAAGGGAACCGGCGAGCTGCTGGTGCCTCAGGGCACCCACAGGGTGAGCGGCGACACGGCCGAGGTGATCCTGCGCAACCGCAATTACACCACGGCGGATTACAAGCGGCTGGAGACCCAGCAGTATTTTTACGCCGCCTTGGTAAAAAGCCTGCTGAACGACTACACCCTGGCCGACTATTACAGCACCTGCAAGGTGATCGCCCACTACATCAACACCAGCCTGGACATCACCGAGATCTGGGGGCTGTACGCCACCATGCTGAAGGTGAAGCCCGAGAACATTTACATTGTGCGGGCGCCCGGCGGGGCCGCCAACATTGAGGGGCACAGCCAGGTGTACTATGTGGACCGGGAGAGCTGCGCGCGCATTTTGAACGAGCACTTCCGCAGCGAGACCGGGCAGGTGCCTGCCGAAAAGCTGGGGCTTGCCACCGGCTACGAGTACCTGTACGGCATGAACGTGGACGAGGGAAAGACCATGGGCGGCGTTCTGGGCGACGCGGAGGGCGCGGCCAGCGCCCCGGAAATGGGAGCCGGCGCAAGCCAGCCCGCGGCATAAAAGGATTCGAGCCAGACAAACGTAAACAGGAGGGGGCGCCCGGCCGGGCGCCTCCTCCTGTTATTTATGCGGGCAGAAATTCCAGCGTGATACACAGCCGGTCCCCCTGCAGGCAGGCGCCGGCGGACCCGCCCATCCTTTCCATCAGCTGCCGCACAATCGCCAGGCCCAGCCCGGCCCCGGCGCCCTGGCGGGCGTTGTCGGAGCGGTAAAAGCGGTCGAACAGATGTTCGGGCCGCAGGGCGGCGGGGTCCGGCACACGGTTTGCGAAAACCAGGCTGCAGCCGGCCTGGGTGACGGACAGATCGCCGCAGCCGTGCTGCAGGGCGTTGGAAACCAGATTGCGCAGCACCCGCCGCAGCGCCTCGGGCGCGGCCTGGACCCGCAGCCCCTCCTGGGGGAAGGTGATGACCGGCTGAACACCTTTTTCCTGGAAGGTTTCAAAAAAGCCGGCCAGGGCGTCGCATAGGGCGGGGTATACCTCGGTGGGAACGCAGGAGAGGGGGAGCTCGCCGCCGGCGAGGCGGGTGTAAAGGAACAATTCGTCCAAAAGGCCTTCCAGGTCGTGCAGGCGGCCGCGCACCACACCCAGGTATTCCCCCCGCTTTTTGGGGTCGGGGCAGGCTTGGGCCAATTGCAGGTAACCCGCCGCACCCGTGAGGGGGGTGCGGATGTCGTGCGAAACGGCGGCGATGGCGTATTGCAGCTCGCGCTGGGCGCGCCGGGCGTCGGCCGCGCTTTGGCGGGCGGCCCAGAGATGATCCTCCAGGGCGCTGCACAGGGCGAGGAAGGGTTTTGCGCGCACCGAGCAGTGAAGCTCCTGGTTGCTGTTTTCCGGCAGGTCGGTGAGCTGGCGGGCAAGGCGAAGAAGCTCGGCGCGCCAGCGCGCCAGCTGGAAGGCCAGCGCCAGAACGGCCGCCGCCAGCACAAGGACCAGAATGACCATGGGACCCACTCTCCTTTATAAAAGGCTCAGATATCCCTGCGGCGCAGCGCCCAGGTGCCCAGGAACAGGTAGACGCCGATCCAGCAAAGGCATACCACGGCGGAGAAAACGTTCAGGCCATCGCCCGCACAGGCCCCGGCGAGCGTAAAGCGGACAAGGTCCAGCCGGAACAGCTTGCCCACAGAGCCGAGCACGATGCCGAACACGCCCCCCGCGCAGCAGAAGGAGAGGATCATACTGACGGCGATGCTGCGGGTCCAGACCACGAAGAACACGTTCTGCACCGCCAGGGCCACCACCGTGAGCCAGGCCTGGAAGAAGTAGCGGGCAAAATCGCTTAAAGTGCCGGCGGCCAGCGGCATGCGGAACAAAGTGACGAGCAGCTGGGTGAAAAGGGTGCCGAAAACCAAAAAGCCGGTGACGGCGCACAGCATGGCGGCACTTTTGGAAAGAAGATACGAAACGCCGCGGCGGTGCACGGAAAAAATGTTTTTGGCAAAGCCGGAGCTGAAGTCCTCGTACACGAACACGGTGGACAGGATCACGATGAACACCGACAGCCCGCCGCCGGAACAGAAAACCGTGTAAAAGAAGTTTGCCCGGGTGGTTTGGGCCAGCAGCAGCTGGGCGTCGGCAGCGTCGCGAAGCATTTCCCCCTGCTCGGAGACCGTGAGGGTGACCTGGCCGCCCAGGGAATACATCTTTTCCATCAGATCGCCGTTGGAGGTGAGCGCCATCATGACGCACACAAACAGCAGAATGACGCCGAACACCGCCAGGATGATATAAAGAGCCCGGTCGCGCACGAGGCGGCGCAGGTCCATATGAAGCAGATCAAACATGTTCCTCGCCTCCCATCAATTCCAAGAAATACCCTTCCAGGTCCTGCCCGTGCAGGTACAGCTCCTGCACCGGGATGCCGGCCCCGGCCAGCACCGCGTTGACCCGGGCGGGATCCGCCTTGTCGTACACGCGCACCTCGCCCTGGGGGCGCACCTCGTATTTGGCAATGCCGAGCTGCTGCTCCAGCGCCACCACCGCGGCCTTGGGGTCGGCTACCCGCAGGTGCAGGTAGTCCTTGCAGCGGGCCGACAGTTCTTCGGCCGAGAGCTGCTGCACCATGCGGCCGTCCTTCAAAATGCCGTAGCGGGTGGCGATTTTGGCCAGCTCGCCCAGAATGTGCGAGCTCACCACCAGGGTGATGCCCTGCTCCTGGTTGAGCTTGACCAGAAGGCTGCGCACCTCTTGGATGCCCTCGGGGTCGAGGCCGTTGATGGGTTCATCCAAGAGAAGCAGGTCCGGCCCGCCCAGCAGCGCCAGCGCAATGCCCAGCCGCTGCTTCATGCCCATGGAAAAGCGGCCCGCGCGCTTTTTGTCGGCGGGGTCGAGCCCCACCAGCTCCAGCAGGCGCCGGACGCTCTCCTCCGGGCTTACCAGGCCCATGCAGGCGGCCTTGAGCAGCATGTTTTCACGGGCGGGCAGGCCGGGGTAAAGGCCTGCGCTTTCGACCAGGACCCCCACCCGGCGGCGGGCGGCCTCGTTTGAAACGGGCTGGCCGAACAGGCGGATTTCGCCCCCGGTGGGGCGGGCCAGCCCGCACAGCAGCTTCAGGGTGGTGGATTTGCCCGACCCGTTGCGCCCGATAAAGCCGTAGATATCGCCCTCGTGGACGGTCATGTCCAGCTGGTCCACAGCGCGTTTTTGCCCATAGACCTTGGTCAGGGCGGATGTAGCGATCACTTCCATTGTGACGGCTCCTTTCCTTGTGATGACTTTATTGTACCGGGGCGGGATTCAGAAAGCGCAAAGAAAGGTTAAAGAAAGGTTAAAGTTTGCCCGGCCCCGGTTCAGGGGGCCAGCTTGAAGCCGATGCCCCACACGGTTTGGATGTAGCTTTCGGTGCCGGTGGGGCGCAGCTTTGCCCGCAGGTTGCTGATGTGCACGTTGATGGTTTTATCCTCGACAAAATAATCCTGCCGCCAGACCGCCTCGAAAATTTCCTGCTTGGTGAACACCTTGGCGGGGTGGGCGGCCAGCAGCTCCAGAATATCGAACTCGTGGGCGGTGAGTTCCACCGGGCTGCCGGCCGCCGTGAGGGTGCGGGCGGCGGGGTCGATGACCCAGTCCCTGTAAACGAGAAGGCCGCTTTGAGGGGGCGTGCCCGCATGGCGCAGCTGCACCCCGATGCGGGCCCACACTTCGTCCAGCTCAAAGGGCTTGGTGAGGTAATCGTCGGCTCCGCCGCTTAAAAGCGCCACCTTGGCGCCCAGCTCGTCACGCGCGGTGAGCACGATCACCGGCACGCCGCTTTTCTGCCGCAGCCAGGCCAGCAGCTCCTCACCGGGCAGGCCGGGCAGCATCAGGTCCATCAGCACCAGGTCAAAGCCGCCGGCCCCGAAGCACAGGCGCCCCTCGGTGCCGGAGAAGGCCTGGGTGCACACGGCGCCCTTTTGGCGAAGGTATTCGGCAATGAGGCCGTTGATGGAGGGATCGTCCTCCACGATCAGGATGTTGGGCATATGGCTGCCCCCCTTTTTCAGTGTATAGCACAAGTATAACACAAGACCGGGCGCCCCGCACGGGGAGGCCCGGTCTTGTGGCTGTTCTTTACAGGTCGGAATGGTACTGGGCGCAGGTGCACTTTTTCCATTTGAGGCCGCTGCCGCAGGGGCAGGGGTCGTTGCGGCCGATCTTCTGCACCTTGACCGGCCCATTTTTGCCGGTGGACTTTACGCCCTTGCCGGGCACCGCGGCGTCGCCGCTGGGCTTTGCCACCTGGGTGCGCTGCATGGGCTGCTCGGTGCGGATTTCCACGGTGAGCAGCATGCGCACCGCGTCTTCCTTGATGCTCTCGATCATCTCGTCGAACATCTCGAAGCCCTCGATGCGGTATTCGATCACCGGGTCGCGCTGGCCGTAGCCCCGCAGGTAGATGCCCTGGCGCAGCTGGTCCATGTTGTCGATGTGGTCCATCCACTTGGTATCGACGTTGCGCAGCAGGCAGATGCGCTCGAGTTCACGCATGAGGGGAGAGCCGTATTTTTTCTCCTTGGCTTCCAGAATGGCTTCGCCCCGCTCGATGAGCACCTGGGCGATCTGTTCTTTGGTGAGGTCCTCCAGCTGGGCGGTGGTGTAGTGGAAGTCGGTTTCGCGGGCGAGCCAGCCCAGGTAGTGGCGGCGCAGGGCCGCGAAGTCCCAGTCGTCGGCGATCTCGCCGGCGCAGAAGCTGGCCACGCTGGCCTCGATGTTCTCTTTGAGCATGGTGCGCATGGTGGCGGAGATATCCTCGCCGTTCAGCACCTGGCGGCGCTGGCCGTAAATGATCTCGCGCTGTTTGTTCATCACGTCGTCGAACTGCAGCACGTTTTTGCGGATGCCGAAGTTCTGCGCCTCGAGCTTTTTCTGCGCACTCTCGATGGTGTTCGAGATCATCTTGTTCTCGATGGGCATATCCTCTTCGAGGCCCAGGGTGTCCATAAGATTCTGCACCCGCTCGCCGCCGAACAGGCGCATGAGGTCGTCTTCCAGGCTGAGGAAAAAGCGGGAGGCGCCGGGGTCGCCCTGGCGGCCGGAACGGCCGCGCAGCTGGTTGTCGATGCGGCGGCTCTCGTGCCGCTCGGTGCCGATGATGTAAAGGCCGCCCGCGGCCTTTACTTCCTCGGCTTCCTGGGCGATCTGGGCCTTGTGCTCGGCCAGAAGCTCGCTGAAACGGGCGCGCACGGCCAGGATCTCCTCGTTTTCGGTCTCGGCGTGGCCGTCGGCCTCGGCGATGAGCTCCTCGGAGAAATCCTCCTTGCGCAGCTGCACCTTGGCCATGTACTCGGCGTTGCCGCCCAGCATAATGTCGGTGCCGCGGCCCGCCATGTTGGTGGCGATGGTCACCGCGCCCTTTTTGCCGGCCTGGGCCACGATCTCGGCCTCTTTTTCGTGGTTTTTGGCGTTCAGCACGTTGTGCTTGACCCCCCGGCGGCTGAGTAGCTTGGAGAGGATCTCGCTCTTTTCCACGCTGACGGTGCCCACCAGCACGGGCTGGCCCTTTTCATGGCACTCGACCACCTGCTCGACCACTGCATCGTACTTGCCCTTGACGCTTTTGTACACGCTGTCCGGCTGGTCCTTGCGCTGGCAGGGCTTGTTGGTGGGAACGGTCACGATGGACAGGCCGTAGATCTCGTTGAATTCGTCGGCCTCGGTCTTGGCGGTGCCGGTCATGCCGGCCAGCTTTTCGTACATGCGGAAGTAGTTCTGGAAGGTGATGGTGGCCAGGGTCTTGCTCTCGGCCGCCACCTGCACGCCCTCTTTGGCCTCGATGGCCTGGTGCAGGCCCTCGTTGTAGCGCCGGCCGATCATGAGGCGGCCGGTGAACTCGTCCACAATGATGACCTCACCCTCGCGCACCACATAGTCAATGTCGCGCTTCATCACGCCCCGGGCCTTGACGGCCTGGTTGATGTGGTGGGAGAGGGTCATGTTGGCCGCGTCGGACAGGTTTTCCAGGTGGAACCAGGCCTCGGCCTTTTTGATGCCGCTCTCGGTGAGGGTGGCGGTCTTGTGCTTTTCGTCCACCACGTAGTCGCCGTCGACCTGCTCGTCCTGGTCCTCTTTGTCGTCCAGCTCCACGACCTTGCTCATTTTCAGGGTCTTCACAAAATCGTCGGCCTGCTGGTACAGGGCGCTGGAATCGTCGCCCTTGCCGCTGATGATCAGGGGGGTGCGGGCTTCGTCGATGAGGATGGAGTCGACCTCGTCGACAATGGCGAAGTAGTGGCCGCGCTGCACCATGTTCTCTTTGTAGACCACCATGTTGTCGCGCAGGTAGTCGAACCCGAACTCGTTGTTGGTGCCATAGGTAATGTCGGCATTATAGGCGGCGTGGCGCTCTTCGTTGGTGATGCCCTGCACGATCAGGCCCACGGAAAGGCCCAGCCAGCGGTAGACCTTGCCCATCCACTCGGAGTCGCGGCGGGCCAGGTAGTCGTTCACGGTGACCACATGCACGCCCTTGCCGGTGAGGGCGTTCAGGTAAACGGGCAGGGTGGCCACCAGGGTTTTGCCCTCGCCGGTGCTCATCTCGGCGATGCAGGCCCGGTGCAGCACAATGCCGCCCAAAATCTGCACGGGGAAATGCTTCATGCCCAGCACCCGCCAGCTGGCCTCGCGGCAGACCGCGAAGGCGGCGGGCAGGATATCGTCCAGGCTTTCGCCATTTGCCAGCCGCTCCTTGAGGGCGGGGGTCATGGCCTGCAGCTCGGCGTCGGTCTTTTGCTGCATCTCGCCTTCCAGCGCCAGAACCTGGTCGGCCAGGGGGCGGATGCGCTTGAGCTCTTTTTCAGAGAAAGAGCCGAACAGTTTTTCCATCAATGACAAACTCGATCACTCTCACATTCCAGAGGGGCCGAAAAACGGCCCGGTAATCAGCCCGCCATGAATAAGCCACAGCACGCTATTTTATAATAATACATCATAGGGGCAAAGCCTGTCAAAGAAACAGCGTGACAAAACTGTTAAATTTTGAAAAAAGCATTGATTTTCACAGGACAACTGGTTATAGTAATACTATAATATAGTTTTAAAAACTACATCATGCGTTTCGGAGGGATGAATATGAGCCGCTATTTTGCACAATGCCGGGAACCGGTGAGCAGCTACACCCATTTTTGGGGGGCGGTGGCAAGCGCGCTGGGCACTGTTTTTCTGGTGGGGCGCTGCGTGCGCACCGGCGCCAGCGGGGTGGTGCTGGCGGGGGCCGCGCTGTTTGGGCTGTCGCTGGTGGCGCTGTATTCCGCCAGCAGCATCTACCACGCGGCGCTGTGCGCGGCGGGCAGGCTGCGGCGGCTGCGCAAGCTGGACCATGCCATGATCTATGTGCTGATCGCGGGCAGCTACACCCCGCTGTGCATCCGGTTCATGACCCCGGCCAAGCTGCCGCTGTTTTTGGGGGCGCTGTGGGTGCTGGCGGTGCTGGGCATTGTGTTCAAGCTGGCCTGGCTGGACGCGCCCCGGTGGATCGGCACGGTGCTGTATCTGGCGCTGGGGTGGGCCATTGTGGTGGATCTGCCCGCGTTCGCGGCCATGCCCGCCGGGTGCCTGGCGCTGGTGGCGGCGGGGGGCGTGTGCTATTCGGTGGGCGCGGTGATGTATATGCTCAAGCGCCCCAATTTGAGCGAGCGGTGGGGGTTCCACGAATTGTTCCACCTGTGCATCCTGGCGGGCAGCGCCTGCCACTTTGCGGCGGTGTATTTTTACGTGGCGTAAAACGCCGCGCTGAATTTACCGGCCCCGGGCGGCCGGAGTGCTGAACGGCTAAAGCAAAACGGAACGGCGGGGGCCATTTGCCCCGCCGTTCCGTTTTGTTTTTTGTGCGGCGCCCCGGCAGGGGCCCCGCCGCCCCTGCGTTCGGCTGCGCGGGCGCGGCAGGCTGCGCCGGGCGGGGCGGGAACAGAGAAGGCGCCGGACAGCCCGTCAGGGCCCGGCTGCGGGCGGGGGCGGCTCTTCGCCCTCCACCACGAACTTTTTTTGCGCGTACTCCAGCGCAAGGGCTATGAGCTTGTTGCGGCTGTGGCCGGTTTTGAGGGCGAGGTCATCGTAGGCGTTTAAAAGCGCGCGGTCGATGCGGACGCTGAACATAACCGCGTCTGTGTGTTTGGAGATTTTGAGATTGTCCATAGGTTTCCCACCCCCTCCATATTGTGTTACATACATGTATTATATATTTGAGATATATAAATGTCAATATGACTGTATTATGATTTTAATTACAAAATAAGCGATGAGGTGAGATTATGGGGGACAAATTTGTTGTAACACCAAAAAGAAATGACAGAAAAGAAGATAAATCAATTGTGATGACACTGCGGATGGATAGAGAGCTGCAGGAGCGATTTGACGTGCTTGCGGCGAAAAGTGACCGATCCCGGAACGAATTGATGTGCATGGCGCTAAAATACGCGCTGGAACACTTGGAATTTATTGATTCAGATAAAGAAAATATAGACAGCTGAATCCAGCACAGAAAAACAGCAAACGAAAGGGTGCCTTTTTGTGATTGATACAATCGCAAAAAGGCACCCTTTAAAAAAGGGAATATGGCAGGATGGCAAAAAAGGTCGAGCGTTTTGAGGAGTGGGTGCGGTAAACTGAGAGCGTAAGGAGGTGAGGGCGATGGAGGAGCAGATCCTGGCGGTGCAGCGCATGCAGGACTATATTGAGGCCCATCTTGGCGAAGAGCTGGGTTTGGCCGACCTGGCGCGGGTTTCGATGTATTCCCCCTGGTATTCCTATAGGTTGTTTGTACGTTGGGTAAACATGACGCCGGCCGAGTATATCCGCAGGCTGCGGCTTTCGCGCTCGGCGCTGCGGCTGCGCGACGGGCAGGTGAAGGTGGCGGAGCTGGCGTTTGAGCTGGGCTTCGGCAGCGTGGACGGATACCAGCGGGCGTTTTACCGGGCGTTCGGGTGCAACCCCGGCGAGTATGCGCGCGCGCCGGTGCCCTTGTGGCTGTTCACCCCTTACGGCGTGAAATACCGTGAACTGCGAAAGGAGAACGAAATGGAAAACGCGAAGACTGTGTTTGTGCAGCTGGTGGAAAAACCGGCGCGCAGGGTGCTGATCCGGCGCGGGGTGGCCGCGCGGGATTATTTTGCCTACTGTGAAGAGGTGGGGTGCGAGGTGTGGGGCCTGCTGACCAGCCTGGGAAGCGAGCCGGTGAGCCTGTGGCTGCCGGAACACCTGATCGCGCCCGGAACCTCGGAATATGTGCAGGGGGCGGAGCTGGCGCCGGGATGGGACGGCCCGGTGCCGGAGGGCTTTGAGATTTTGGAGCTGCCCGCGGCAAGCTATCTGCGCTTTCAGGGCGAGCCCTTTGCCGAGGAGGACTACTGCGCCGCCATTGAGCAGGTGCAGGGGGCGATCGGGCGGTACGACCCGGCGGCGCTGGGCTATGTGTGGGACGACAAAAACCCCCGCATCCAGCTGGAGCCGGTGGGCGAGCGCGGCTACATTGAGCTTGCGGCTGTGAAAAAGAAACCGTAAAAAGCAGCACCCCGGCCCAAAACGGGCCGGGGTGCTGTGTTTTTTGCGGGGTCAGTAGGGCATTTCGTCCTCGTCGGTGTCGTACACCGAGATGTAACGGGGGCCGGCCTCCTGCTGCAGCGCAGCCAGGCCGAACAGGGCGGCACCCACCGCCAATAGGAACAACAGGATCTTGCCGAGCAGTTTCAAGAGAACGACCTCCTCTATGGATGCGGTGCGCAGCCGGCGGCTTGCCGGCACGGCGCACAGTGCATTCTGTTTTATTTAGTATACCACACGGCGGCCCTTTTGTGCAAACCCTTTTTGGCGACCCGAACCGCACGGGAAAACGCCTTAAATACCAAAAAAATACTCGGTTCGAGTTGCGGGTTTTCTGTTGACTTGTGCGATCGAGATGGTAAAATAAAATGGAGTGGGCGCGGGCGCACTCTGATTTTGCATGCCCGGTGCCCTGGAGTAAGTTTTGAGAAATGGGGGAACGTTCAATCCATGTTGAAACAGCTCAAACGCGCGGCGCGTGGCGCCGGCGTGCCGCATGAGAAAGGAACGGCTGCCCTGGCCACGGAAAAAATGCCCGTGCCCAGTAAGGTCGTTCTGCCCATGCGTCAGCACATCGGCGCGCCCTGTGCGCCGGTGGTCAAAAAGGGCGACACCGTGATGGTGGGCACCCTGGTGGGCGAGGCCCAGGGCTTCGTGAGCGCCAACATCTATTCCAGCGTGTCCGGCACCGTGACTGCGGTGGACAGCGTGCGGCTCTCGAGCGGCGCGGATTGCCCGGCGGTGGTCATTCAGCCGGACGGTGAGCAGACCGTGGATCCGGCCGTGAAGGCGCCCGTGGTGACCGACAAGGCCAGCTTTATTGCGGCGGTGCAGGCCTGCGGCCTGGTGGGCCTGGGCGGCGCGGGCTTTCCCACTGCGGTAAAGCTGAGCCCCAAAACCCCGGTGGATACCCTGGTGATTAACGGGGCCGAGTGCGAGCCCTACCTGACCGCCGACGCCCGCGAGTTTTTGGAGAACAGCGAAACCGTGATGAGCGGCATCCAGGCGGTGATGAAGTACCTGGAGATCAAGAGCTGCATCATTGCCATTGAGCGCAACAAGCCCGAGTGCATCGACCTGATGTGCAGCCTGGCCAAAGGCGTGGAGGGCGTTTCGGTGAAGCCCCTCAAGACCCGCTACCCCCAGGGGGCGGAAAAGATTTTGATCGAGAGCGCCACCGGCCGCGAGGTGCCCCAGGGCGGCCTGCCCTGCGACGCGGGCGTGATCGTGCTGAACGTGACCACCGTGTCGACCATTGGCAAATACCTGGCCACCGGCATGCCGCTGGTGACCAAGCGCCTGACCGTGGACGGCGACGCCGTTGCCGCCCCCAAGAACGTGGAGGTGCTGATCGGCACCCCCATTCAGGAAGTGTTTGCGTTCTGCGGCCTGAAGGAGGGCGTGGAGCTGGGCAAGGTGATCATGGGCGGGCCCATGATGGGCGTGGCGGTGGCCACGATGGACGAGCCTGTGCTCAAGCAGAACAACGGCCTGCTGGCCTTTACCGCCCAGAAGGCGGCCATGCCGGCCCCCCAGCCCTGCATCCGCTGCGGGCGCTGCATTGAGGGCTGCCCCATGGGCTTGGCCCCCGTGCAGATCGCAGGGGCGTTTACCCGCAAGGATACCGAGGAGCTGGACAAGCTGTGCGTGGACCTGTGCATGCTGTGCGGCACCTGCAGCTATGTTTGCCCGGCCAAGCGCCCGGTTACCCAGACCATGAGCCTGGCCAAGGATTTTGCAGCAAAGGAGGCAAAGAAATAACATGGAAAACCGTTTGACCGTAACTGCCTCCCCGCACATTCAGGACCGCTCGTCGACCCGGGGCCTGATGGGCAGCGTGGTGGTGGCCCTGCTGCCCTGCGTGGCGGCCAGCGCCCTGATCTTCGGCTGGCGCGCTTTGCTGGTGGTGGGCATCACCACCGCCGCCAGCGTGGGTTTTGAGTATCTGTACTGCCTGCTGATGAAAAAGCCCATCCCGGTGGGGGACCTCTCCGCCGTGGTGACCGGCATCATCCTGGGCCTGAACATGCCCGTGGGCATTCCCTTGTGGATCGCCATCATTGGGGCGTTCATCGCCATTGTGATCGCAAAGCAATTGTTCGGCGGCATCGGCTTTAACTTTGCCAACCCCGCGTTGGTGGGCCGCATTGTGCTGTTCACCGGGTTTGCCGGCAGCATGACCAAATGGGTGTACCCCACCAAGGCGGTGCTGGCGTTCCGCAAACTGGGCATCGACGCGGCGGCCGGCGCCACCCCCCTGCAGGTGGCCGACGGCAGCGGCGCTTCGCTGCTGGGCAAATACCCCCTGACCGACCTGTTTTTGGGCGTGCATGGCGGCGTGCTGGGCGAGACCTGCGCTTTGGCCATTCTGCTGGGCTTTGCCTGGCTGGTGGCGAGCCGCACCATCAGCCCCTCCATCCCCCTTACTTATGTGGGCAGCTACGCGGTGTTCTCGCTGCTGTATCACCTGTTTGCGGACGGCGGCATGGCCGCCGGCGACGCCGCCATGCTGGTGCTGCACGAGGTGCTGGCCGGCGGGCTTTTGTTCGGCGCCGTGTTCATGGCCACCGACTATGTGACCAGCCCCTTCACCCTGAAGGGCAAGCTCATTTTTGGCGTGGGGCTGGGCCTGATGACCTTCGGCATCCGCACCTTTGCCAACATGCCGGAGGGCGTTTCGTACGCCATCCTGTTCATGAACCTGCTGGTGCCGTACCTGAACGATCTGACCCGGCAAAAACCCCTGGGCGCCGGTAAGAAAAAGAAGGGGGCGCACGCAGCATGAAAAAGAATACCTGGAACGATATGTTGAAGCCTGTGGTGGTGCTGGTCGTGATCTGTGTGATCGCCAGCGCGGGCCTGGCGGTGACCAACCAGTTCACCGCCCCCATCATTGCAGAGCAGCAGGCTGCCGCGGCCAACCAGGCCTATCTGGTGGTGGTGCCGGGCGCCGACAATTTTGAAGAAGTGACCGATTTTGCCACCACCAACGTGCAGGCCGTGATGAAGGCCACCAACGGCGCGGGGTGGGCCATCAAGGCCAGCGCAAAGGGCTTTGGCGGCGATGTGCCGGTGGTCGTTGGCTTTGACGCCGAGGGCAACATTGTGGGCATCCAGTTCATGGAGAACAGCGAGACCGCAGGCTATGGCCAGAAGCTGGTGGACGGCAGCGCCGAGGGCACCGCCTTTGCCCAGCAGTTCATCGGCCTTGCGGGCACCCAGGAGATCGGCAAGGGCGTGGACGCGCTGAGCGGCGCGACCGTGTCCTCCAAGGCGGCTGTGGCCGCCATCAACACCGCGGTGAACTGTTTCAATGAGGTGGCCCTGGGCCAGGCGGCTGTAATTGAGGAAGAAACCCCGCAGATGACCCTGGAGGAGGCCCTGGCCGAGCTGGCCGGCGGCGCCCCCACCGCCATCGACACGCCGGAGGGCCTGGACGCCGCTTATCAGAACGGCGGCGTGACCGTGCTTGTGGGCAGCGGCACCGGCTACACCCACGACGGCTACGGAACCCCGGAACCCCTGACCGTGGCGGTGGCCTTTGACGAAACCGGCGCCATTACCGGCATGTGGGTGGATGTTTCCCACCAGACCCCGGGCATCGGCGACCAGGCCGGCAGCGAGGACTTCCTGGGCCAGTTCACCGGCGTTGCCGATGAGGCGGGCCTGGACGGCGTGGACACCATTGCCGGCGCCACCGAGACCACCGTGGGCGTGAAAAAGGTTGTGCGCAAGTGCGTGCAGGCCATGGCGGCCATGAACCCCGCCGCGGGCGGCGAGGGCGGGCCTGTGCCCGGCGGCGACACTTCCGCACCGGCCAGCGCGCCCGAAAACGGCCAAGAAACCAGCCAGCCGGCTGATACCAGCGGGGCCAGCAGCGCCCCGGCTGCGTCCTGAGAAAGGGGGCTGTTCGAGTTATGAAAAAGAGTGAAATCTTTACCAACGGCCTCATCAAGGAGAACCCGGTGCTTCGCCTGGTTCTGGGCACCTGCCCCACCCTGGCCGTTACCACCCTGGCGTTCAACGGCCTGGGCATGGGCATTGCGGCGACCTTCGTGCTGTTTTGCTCCAACATCGTGATCAGCGCGCTGCGCAAGGTGATTCCCGACAAGGTGCGCCTGCCGGCCTACATCACGGTCATCGCCACCTTCGTTTCGATCGTGCAGATGCTGGTAAAGGCCTACGTGCCCGCGCTGGACAAGGCGCTGGGCGTGTTCCTGCCGCTGATCGTGGTGAACTGCATCATTCTGGGCCGGGCGGAGATGTTCGCCTCGAAAAACAAGGTGCTGGACTCCGCCATCGACGGCCTGGGCATGGGCCTGGGCTTTACCCTGACCCTGGTGGTGATGGGCTCGATCCGCGAGATCATCGGCGCGGGCAGCTGGTTCGGCATGACCATCATCCCCGAGAGCGTGGAGCGCTTTACCTTTATGACCACCCCCGCCGGCGGCTTTTTCACCTTTGGTATCCTGATGGCGCTGGTGATCTTCATTGAGAACAAGACCGGCAACAAGAAAAAGCGCAGCGTCGGCTGCGAGGGCTGCCCCTCCCAGGGCGCCTGCGGCGCGAAAGGAGGCTGTGAATAATGGCAGTGAAGCTCGCTTCCATTTTCTTCACCATGATCCTGGTGGACAACTACGTTCTGGTGAAGTTCCTCGGCATCTGCCCTTTCCTGGGCGTTTCCAAAAAGCTGAACTCCGCCTTTGGCATGAGCTGCGCGGTGGTGTTTGTTATGACCCTGGCCACCGCCGTGACCTGGCCCATCCAGACCTACCTGCTCACCCCGGCGGACGGCAACGGCGGCCTGAAATGGGACCTTGGGTACCTGCAGACCATCGTGTTCATCCTGGTCATCGCCGTGCTGGTGCAGCTGGTGGAGATCATTATGAAAAAGTATATGCCCCCGCTGCACAAGGCGCTGGGCGTGTATCTGCCCCTGATCACCACCAACTGCGCGGTGCTGGGCGTGACCGTGCTGAACATCGACAACGGCTACAGCTTCCTGGAGAGCATCGTGTGCGCCCTGGGCGCCGGCTTTGGCTTTATGCTGGCCATGGTCATCTTTTCCGGCGTGCGCAAGCGCCTGGAGGAGGCCCAGCCCCCCAAATGCTTTGAGGGCCTGCCCATCACCCTGGTGGCCGCGGCTGCTACCGCGCTTTCCTTCGGCGGCTTCGGCGGCCTGATCGAAGGCATCTTCGGAACTGTGTAAGGGAGGCTGGAACATGACTATTGGATTAGCAATTGCGATCGTTACCGTCGTGGGCCTTCTGGGCGCGGTAATCCTGGTGCTGGCCGCCAAGTTCATGCACGTGGAGGAAGACCCCCGCATCGGTGAGGTGAACGGCTGCCTGCCCGGCGCCAACTGCGGCGCCTGCGGCTACGCGGGCTGCGCCGATTACGCCAAGGCCATTGTGGAGGCCGGCGCGGCGGTGAACAAGTGCGTGCCCGGCGGCGCCAAAACGGCCGACGCCGTGGCCGCTGTGATGGGCGTGGACGCCGGCGCCACCGCTGTGGTCAAGGCTGTGGCGGCCTGCCAGGGCAAGCCCGGCGTGTGCGGCCAGCGGTTTGACTACAGCGGCATCCAGAGCTGCGCCGCGGCCGCGGCGCTGCACGGCGGCCCCAAGGCCTGCGTGTTCAGCTGCATCGGCCTGGGCGACTGCGTAAAGGCCTGCAAGTTCGACGCCATCCACATTGTGGAGGGCATTGCTCAGGTGGACACCGCAAAGTGCACCGGCTGCGGCGCCTGCGCCGCCGTGTGCCCCCACGATGTGATCGACATCCTGGGCGGCACCGAGGCAAAGCCCCTGGTGCTGTGCCACAACACTGAAAAGGGCGCTGTGACCAACAAGGAGTGCCAGACCGGCTGCATCGGCTGCATGAAGTGCCAGAAGGCCTGCCCCACCGAGGCGATCAAGGTGGAGAACTTTTTGGCCCGCATCAACTATGAAACCTGCATCGGCTGCGGCCAGTGCGTGGAGGTCTGCCCCAAGGGCGTGATCGTGAAACAGTAACGATCCGCCGGTTTTCAAGCCAAAAAAGCCCGCCCCCGTGAAAAACGGGGGCGGGCTTTTTTGCGCAGTGGGGCTGTTACGGCAGGGGCGAGGCGCCGCGCTGCTCGTGAAAATACAGCTTGACCAACTCCAGCAGGTACGCGCTGGCCGCGCTGTGGACAAAGTGGCCGCGGTAGGCCACCCCGATTTTCCAGCTCCAGGGGCGCGGCGGAAAGAAGTAGCGGACCTGGGGGGAGGGCCGGGCGCAGGAGAGCGGCACGATGGACACGCCCAGCCCCTCGGCTACAAGGCGCAGGGCGGCGTCGAAGTTGTTGATCTCGCACAGGATGCTGGGCTCGATGCCGTTTGCGGCGAACATTTCGTCCTGGATCTCGCGGATGGCGGTGCCCCTGCGGGAGAGGATGAACCGGCGGGAGGAGAACTGCCCCAGGCCCGCCACGGGGAACCCGGGGCCGCCCCCCTCGGCGCCGCCGGGAAGGCGGCCGCAAAAGGCCGCGGGCGCCGCCAGCACGAACCGCTCCTCGCAGATGGCCTCGCAGCGCAGGGGGATGCCGTCCATCCGGTTGAAGGCCAGAATGGCGAGATCCAGCTCTTTTTGCCGGACCATAGCCATCAGGGGAAAGGTGGTGTCTTCAAAGAGCTTGAGGGTGTAATTGGGGTAATCCCGCTGGAAGATGGGGTAGATGCAGGAGAACATCTCGCAGCCCCACTGGGGCGTGATGCCCACCGCCATGCTGCCCACCTTGCAGGTCTCCAGGCTTGCCAGCTCCTGATACAGGCAATTTTTGCGGTCCAGGATGTCCTGGCAGGCCTCGAAGTAGCGCTGGCCCGCCGGGGTGAGCAGCAGGGTGTTGTGGCGGCGCAGAAACAGCTTTACCCCGAGCTCCGCCTCTTCCCGGGCGAGAAACTGGCTCAGCGCGGACTGGGAAACATACAGCCGTTCCGCCGCCCGCGAAAGGTTTTTGGCCCGCGCGATCTCCAAAAAGTAGAGAAAGTATTTCATATCCATCCGTGCGTTACACCCCCCTTGCAGTGGGATGGAGGTATAAGAAAAACTTATAATTTGTCCAAAATCTCCGAAATTCCGTTTAAAACTTACTCATGTTATAATCAATATACCACAGAAGCTGTTTGCAAGCAAGCGAGGGAATTTGAAACAAGAGGAGCGACCCATGAAGATCATTGAAATAAAAGCCATCCCCCTGCGGTGGGAGAGCCCACGCATGGGGGATGCGCTGATCGACGTGAAGGCGCGCCAGGCGCTGCTGGTGCGCGTTGTGACGGACAAAGGGCTCGAGGGCATCGGCGAGGCGTTTTTGTACGGCTGCTCGCTGCGGGCGGGCAAGGCGCTGCTGGAAGATCACCTGGCCCCCGCACTGATCGGCGAGGACCCCACCCGCATTGAGTGGATCTGGCAAAAGCTGTTCTGGCGCACCGTGGCACACGGCCGCCGCGGGCTCATTATGGGGCTTATGAGCGGGGTGGATATCGCGCTGTGGGACATTTTGGGCAAAGCGGCGGGCATGCCCGTTTACAAGCTGCTGGGCGGCTATGCCGACCGGGTGCCCTCGTACGCGAGCTGCGGGTTTTACGCCCCGGGAAAAGGGCTGGACGGGCTGCGCCGGGAGGTGGAACGCAACCTGCAAAAGGGGTACCGCCACGTAAAGATCAAGGCGGGCCGCACCCCAAAGATGCCCGGCCACCCGCTGCGCTGCATGCCCTGCACGGAGTATGGGGTGAGCGTGGAGGAGGACCTGGAGCGCATGGCCGCAGCCCGCGCCCTGGTGAAGGAGGGCCGGCTGCTGGTGGATCTGAACGCGGCCTGGAGCAGCGGCACCATTGTACACTACGGCAGGGACCTTGCGCGGTGCGGGGTGGACTGGCTGGAGGAGCCCACCCTGTTTGAGGACCTGGAGGGCTGTGCCCGGCTGCGCCGGCAGCTGCGTGGGATTCTGGTAATGGGGTTTGAGACCGAACAGGGGGTGATGAACTACGGCCGCCTGCTGGAACAGGGCGCGGTGGATATTTTACAGCCGGATATCGGGTGGGGCGGCGGCATTACCGAGTGCCGCAAGATCGCGGCGCTGGGCGCCGCACAAAACAAGCCGGTTTCCATGCACTCGTTTGGCTCGGCGGTGCACTTTGCGGCCAGCCTGCACCTGGCCGCCAGCCTGCCGAACACCGAGATCATTGAATCGGAAACCAACGAAAACGGCCTGCGCAGCGAGCTGCTTGCCCGCCCCCTGGAAGCGGACGGGGAGATGAGCTTTTTCGTGCCCGAGGGGCCGGGCCTGGGGATCACGCTGAGCGAGGCCGCGCTGGAACGAATGTACACGGCGCTGTAAAGGAGGGAGAATGGCGTGAAGGTTTTAAAGTGGCTTGACGAACATCTGGAAGAAGCGCTGCTTGTTGTATTTTTGGTCGTTATGTGCCTGCTGACGGGCTTTCAGGTGTTTATGCGCAAGGTACTGAACTCCTCGCTCACCTGGAGCGAGGAGCTGAACCGCTTCTGTTACATCTGGTCGGGCTTTTTGAGCATTGGGTACTGCATCAAAAAGGGCACCGAGATCCGCATCGACATGGCGGTGAACGCCCTGCCGCGGCGCCTGCGCGCGGCGGTGGATCTGCTGGCGAGCCTGGTGGTGCTGCTGCTGTTCGCCCTGTTCGCCAGGGGCAGCGTGACGATCCTGCAGGAGGTAGTGGCCAGCGGCCAGACCAGCTCGGCCATGGGCCTGCCCATGAAATATGTGTACTCCGCCCCGCTGGCGGGCTTTGGGCTGGGCATTCTGCGCATGGTGCAGCACATGCTGCAAACCGCCCGGGCGCTGCTGCGGCCGGCACAGGAGAAAGGGGGCGCGGTGTAATGTCGCTCACGGTGTTTTTTGCGGCGCTGCTGGTCATGATCGCAATCGCTATTCCCATTGGGGTGGTGTTCGGCGGTATTTCGATCCTGCCCGTGCTGGCAAACCCGGCCTTCCCCTTTACGGTGGACGCGGCGGTGCGCAGCATGCTGAACGGGCTGAACAGCTTTCCCATCCTGGCGATCCCGCTGTTCATGCTGTCCGGCGTGATCATGGCGAAGGGCGGCATTTCCAAGCGGCTGTTCAACTTTTTTGCCTACTTTATCGGCAACAAGACCGCGGGCTTCCCCTGCGCGGCCATTATCACCTGCCTGTTCTACGGGGCTATTTCCGGCTCGGGGCCGGCCACCACCGCGGCGGTGGGGGCGATGGCCATCCCCTTTCTGACAGGGATGGGGTACGACCTGGTGTTCGCCTCGGCCATCGTGGCGGTGGCCGGCGGGCTGGGGGTCATCATCCCGCCCAGCATCCCCTTTATTGTGTACAGCTCCATGTCCAACACCTCCACCTCGGCGCTGTTCATCGCGGGCATTCTGCCGGGCGCGCTGATCGCCCTGGGGCTGATGGTGGTGGCGTGGGCCTATTGCAAGCGGCACGGGGAGGATAAGGCCCGCCTGCAGGAAAACTACGAGACCATCCGCGCGCAGGGCTTTGGCAGGCTGCTGCGCGAGAGCAGCTGGGCGCTGCTGACCCCGGTGATCATTCTGGGCAGCATTTATGGGGGCATCGCCTCGCCCACCGAGGCGGCGGGCATCTCGATTTTTTACGCGCTGTTCGTGAGCCTGTTCGTTTATAAGAGCATGACCTGGCGCGACCTTCTGCCCATGCTGCGGGAAGGGGTTAAAACCTACGCGGCCATCATCTTTATCATTGCCACCGCGACCACCTTTGGGCGGGTGGTGTCGCTTCTGCAGGTGTCCGGCGCCATCAGCGAGGGGGTGCTCTCGCTGGTGAGCGGCAGGGTGGGCGTGCTGCTGATCATCAATGTGATCCTGCTGGCGGCGGGCATGCTGATGGACCCGCTGGTGTCCATTATGATCCTGACGCCGATCCTGCTGCCGCTGGCGCAGACGGTGGGGATCAACCCCATCCACCTGGGCATCCTGATGGTCTGCAACCTGGCCGTGGGCTTTGTGACCCCGCCCATGGGCATGAACCTGTTTGTGACCAGCAATATGACCGGCGTGCCCGCCATGAGCATTGCAAAAAAGGCGGCGCCGTTTATCGCGGCCTTCCTGGTGTGCCTGCTGCTCATCAACTTTGTACCGCAGATCAGCCTGCTGCTGGTCGGAACATAAATAAAGGAGGGACTTTGAAATGAAAAAAACATTCTGGAACAAGCTCCTGGCCGGGGGCCTGGCGGCCTGCCTGCCCGTGCTGCTGGCGGGCTGCGGCGGCACACCGGCGCCCGCCGGCTCTGCGGCGGGCAGCGCTGCGGGCCAAAGCCAGCCTGCGGCCCCGCAGAGCGGGGCGCAGTACAATTTCAACATCGGCATTTCCACCAGCGAAAACAGCGTGAACTATGTGCTGGCCTCCACCGCCGCCGAGCTGATGAAGGAAAAGAGCGGCGGCGCGATCCAGGCTACCGTGTATACCGACAGCGCCCTGGGCAAGGACGCCGAGATGATCGAGGGAACCAAGGCGGGAAACATTGACTTTGTGGTTTTGGTGACCAGCAGTTTTGTGAATTATGTGCCGGAGGCCGCTGTGTTCGACCTGCCCAACCTTTTCCCGGACCTGGCGTCGGCCCGCAGGGCGCTGGACTCAAACGAGGTGCTGCAGCCCATGCAGCAGGCCTTTGCCAAAGGGGGGCTGCACCTGTTCGCTTTTGCGGACGCGGGGTTCCGGGTGATGTCCACAAGCACGCCGGTGCGCACCCTGGCAGACTTCGGCGGCCAGAAAATCCGCGTGATGGACAATAAAAACCACATTGCTTACTGGAAGGACCTGGGGGCAAACCCCACCCCCATGGACTTCAGCGAGGTGTACATCGGGCTGCAGCAAAAGACCATCGACGCGCAGGAGAACCCCTATGACCTGATTGTGTCGCAAAAATTCTACGAGGTGCAGAAGGCGGTGGTGGAAACGAACCACCTGCTGCACAACCTGGTCATGGTAATGAACGAGGAAAAGTTCCAGGCGCTGCCGGCGGAGCTGCAGGAGGCGGTGCAGCAGGCGCTGATTGAGGCGCACCAGGCCACCCGCGCCGAGGCGGACAAGCGCATCGAGGGCTACAAAAAGACCATCACCGACGCGGGCGTGGAGATCGTGCCCATTGAGGACGAGCTGCGCGGCCAAATGCTGGAAAAGGTGAGCGGTGTGTACGATTCCATCCGGGAACAGGTGGGGGAGGAGCTGGTGGCAGCCTTTGAAAAAGCGGTGAAGGGCTGACCGGAAAAACAGGAAAAGGGGGGCGGAGCAGTTGCTCCGCCCCCCTTTGGGTGACGTTTGAGGTGTTTAATCGCGCTGGCTCATGGGCAGGTAATCCCGGTGGGGCATGACCGCCTTGTAGGCCGGGCGGATGATTTTGCCCATGTTGATGAGCTCTTCCATGCGGTGGGCGCTCCAGCCGGCCACCCGGGCAATGGCGAACAGGGGGGTGAACAGCTCGGTGGGCAGATCCAGCATTTTGTACACAAAGCCGCTGTAGAAGTCCACATTGGCGGAAACGCCCTTGTAGATCTTGCGCTTTGCGCCGATGACCTCGGGCGCGAGGCGCTCCACCGCAGAATACAGGGCGTATTCCTCGTGCAGGCCCTTTTCCTGGGAAAGGCGGTCCACAAAGCTCTTGAGAATGGTGGCCCGGGGGTCGCTGATGGAATACACCGCGTGGCCCATGCCGTAGATCAGGCCGCTGTGGTCGAAGTGCTCGCCGTTCAAAAGGCCCTGCAGGTAGGCGCGCACCTCGTCTTCGTCGTGCCAGTCCTTGATGTTGGCCTTCATGTCCTCGAACATTTCCACCACCTTGATGTTCGCGCCGCCGTGGCGGGGGCCTTTCAGGCTGGCCAGGGCGGCCGCCATGCAGCTGTAAGTATCGGTGCCGGAGCTGGTGACCACATGGGTGGTGAAAGTGGAGTTGTTGCCGCCGCCGTGCTCGGCGTGAAGCACCAGGCACAGGTCCAGAATGTGGGCTTCCAGCGGGGTGTAAGAGCCGTCCGGCCGCAGCAGGGTGAGGATGTTTTCGGCGGTGGAGAGGTCCGGCCGGGGGGCGTGGATGTACAGGCTGCTGCCGTTTTTGTAGTAGTTGTAGGCCTGGTAGCCGTACACCGAGATCAGGGGGAAGATGGCGATCAGGTCGACGCACTGGCGCACCACGTTGGCCAGGGAGATATCGTCGGGCCGGTCGTCGTAGCTGGCCATGGTGAGCACACACCGGGCCAGGGTATTCATCATGTCTTTGCTGGGGGCCTTCAAAATGACGTCCCGCACAAAGTTGGTGGGCAGGCTGCGGTAAAACGCCAGCTGCTCGTTGAATTCCTGCAGCTGCCGGTTCGTGGGCAGCTGGCCGAACATCAGAAGATATGCGGTCTCTTCAAAGCCAAAGCGTTTGTCCCGCGCAATATCGCGGGTGAGATCCTCGATGCGGTAGCCGCGGTAGTACAATTCGCCTTCGCAGGGCTGCTTTTCGCCGTTTACCGTTTTGCTGCTCACGATCTCGCTGATCTCGGTGAGACCGGCCAGCACGCCGGTGCCGTTCAGATCGCGCAGGCCGCGCTTTACGTCGTAGCGCACGTAGTCGTTCTTGTCGATCTGGCTGTTGGCCAGGCAGGCAGCCGCCATTGCTTCCAGCTCGGGGGTGATGCGGGAGTATCCGGAAATTTCCGCCATAAGATTGCCTCCTCTTCCTGGCCCGGCGGCGGGGCCGCCGGGCGTTCTAGACTGTTAAAAATATTTATGTATGTTAAACATTATAGCACAAAACCCGGTGAAAAATATGACGAATTTTTTAATTTGTGGGCCCGCGCGGCGAAAAGGAAAAAAAACGAAAAAGGGCTTGCAATTTTTTCGCCGGTTTGCTATAATACACTAGCACTCACTGAACGAGCGCGGAACATGTGGGAGTGTTCCCGAGTGGCCAATGGGGGCAGACTGTAAATCTGTTGCATTTTTGCTTCGGTGGTTCGAATCCACCCGCTCCCACCACGTTGAGTCCAAATGCAGTTTGCATTTGGACTCTTTTTTATCAAGGAAATGCGCTCGCGTTGAAGGCGAGTCTGACCATCCACTTGCTCCAAATCAAAAGCCGATTTAGATACAACAAACATCATGTAAGTCAGCGAAAGGAGCATCTATGAAGATATTTATTGAATATGATGATACCGAGCCGTGCCCATGCGGAAGTCAAAAAACATACGACACATGCTGCAAGTTAAAGTCGATTAGATGGGGCTACGATGAAAGTGGTGCATTAGTCAAACAGCTTCCCATGTCTTATGAAGCTGAAGAGGAACTGAAAGCAGCAGAACAGATGTTTGGACAGTATTACGGAAGAAAACCTGGTAAAAATGATTTTGTTTTTTCGTTTACTCCAATCTATCAGGATGAATTGCTTTTTAAAGCTATGAAAGCAATGAAATTGTCCGGTATACCACCTGAAGACATTTACGCTTATTATAAAACAGATGGTTTAATTCCGTGCGGCCTCAACAATGAGTTTATATCCGAGAAAGACAAAAAAGAATATCTAGACTATCGTGACGAATATTGTAATGTTATCAATGAACCACTTACTAATACAATTAACACCATACAACTTACAGCATATGGCAATGAACTTTTAAGTTCTACTTTTGATAATGTGCAGGAGAAGTTGATAGGTTCTTTAAATGATTTTATTCATCGTCATAGCAGTGAACCCAATGGGATTTATAATTATGAAATGAAAAGTGAGACAGACTACCTTTTATTTTCTGCTATAAAGACCATAAAAACTATGAAGGGCATCGCGTTACTTATCGAAGAGCAAATCCCAGAATGTATACACTCTTTAGGTAGAAGCCTTTTTGAAAATTATATGTACCTGAATAAAATAAACTGCGACTCAAGATTTTTTAAGATGAAATTGCTTCCTAAGGTTGATAAGGAGCATTTTCAGTTTGTAATTAAAAAAGATAAAACTATAGACCGTAATAAGGTTTTTCATATTGAGACAGGCGTCATATATAATATTTCTGTAATTATAGCTGACTTAAAAAAATCATTTTCAAATTTAGAAGATATTGTTTTGTATGATTTGTATTACAGTAATGCCTGCCAATATATTCATGTTGATGTACAGAGCGCGACAAATTATTTTTTTACCTATGACCCATATGACGAATTGAACCCCTCCCTCCAAGCGGCAATTATTACAGCATCCATTGCGGTCTTGCTGTATAACGCACTTATTCATAATCGACTTGTCGGTTCTCAGTTTTATCAAGATGGTTCCTATCTCATTAGGCAATTGACAAAAGATCTCCTTGCGGCAATAGAAATATTAAACTGCGATACCGAACATACGCAACCGATTTTTCCTACATTACTTAAAAGATTACAAACTTTATACGGTGAACTGTCTGACTGTTCTTTTGGAGAGGAAACGGGCATCTAAAATGTCCACCCCTTCCAGAAAACGCCCTGAACCTGTAAGGTTCCAGGGCGCTTTTATTTTATGCTGACCGGATTTCTGAAAAGGGGTACCCATAATACCGGTGAAGCGATAGAAAGCTTTTTGTGCTCATAAAGAAATATGGGCCGGGCGAAGGAAACGCCGAAAATTCGTAGAAGTGCCCAATTGTTTCCCATGGTCTGGCGGGGTATAATAGCAACACAGGAGGGTGGAGCCAATGACGAGAGAAGATTTGCGGCAGATCGCGGAATTATTGAAACCCATCCATGAAGAGCTCGCGGATCTGAAGGACGGGCAAAAGCAATTGGAAGGCGGGCAGGAACAATTGAAAGCCGGGCAGAAGCAATTGGAAGCAGATGTTTCCCAGCTTAAAACCGACGCGCGTCACACCCGCATTTTGATCGAAAACCAGGAACACAATATTCGGCTTATTGCAGAGCAGTACGGCGACATTGCCGAAAAGCTGGACAAGGCCAACGACCGCGCCGCCCAACTGGATGATATGCGTGAGCGGCTGCGCACGCTGGAGACTGTGGTGATGAACCACACGGCAGCGCTTAAAGAATTGTGCAAGGCCGAGTAAACGCACCATAACCCATACAACCAACCACCCGCTGCCGGCTGCAAAGCTGGGGCGGGTGTTCTTGTTGGTGTGGGCCTGTCGGCTGCAAAAAGCGCATCCAGGCATAAGGCTTGGGGGCGCTTTCTGCTTTTGCAGGCGGAAAAGGAAGAAGGATATTGTTTTAACACTCTAAAATGGTATAATCAAGGCAGGGCCTTTGTGCCAGGAAAAGCCCTGGCGAGATTTCCGGCGCGGCAAAGAAACAGATACGGAGGAACAGCGCAAATGCAAAAACGAGTGATCCCGGTGCTCTTGGCGGCGGCGCTGCTCATTCTGGGCTTTATTTCGGTGGTTTCCATCCACGATCTGCAGGGCGGCGCCCGGGTGATCAATTACGCGGGCGTGGTGCGCGGGGCGACCCAGCGCCTTGTAAAGCAGGAACTGAACGGAGAGGCCGACGACGCGCTTGCGGCAAAGCTGGACGGAATATTGGAGGAGCTGGCCACCGGCAGGGGAGAAAACGGTCTCATCCGGTTGGAGGACGCCGAATTTCAAGAATTGATCGGGCAGATGAAGGACCAGTGGGCCGCCATCAAGGCCGAGATCCCCGCGGTGCGCGGAGGAGCGGATGGGACCGGGCTGTACCGCCTGAGCGAAGAATATTTCGTGCTGGCGGATCAGGCGGTCTGCGCCGCGGAAAATTATTCGGCGGCCCAGGTGCGGCGGGCCGAGCAGGGGCTTGTGATCCTGAGCGGGGTGTTTTTGCTGCTGGCAGCCCTGCTGGCCTGGTATGGGGCGGTGCAGGCGCGGGGGCAGCGGGCCCTGGCCGAGGCCGAGGAGGCAAACCGCCGCAGGCGGGAGCATTTGATGCAGCTGTCGGCTGACCTGCGCGCGCCGATGGACGAGATCTCGGAGGTCATGTACGTGGTGGATCCTGAGAGCTACGAGCTGCTGTTTATCAATGAAAAGGGCCGGAAAGCCTTTGGAATTACCGACCTGGAGGGGAAAAAGTGCTACCAGCTTTTGCAGGGAAAAGACGCACCCTGCGAATTTTGCACCACCCCGCTTTTGGTCCCCGGCGAAAATTATACCTGGGAATACACCAATCCCCTGACCAAACGGCACTATCTGCTCAAGGACCGGCTTCTGCAGTGGGAAGGGAAGCCCGCCCGCATGGAGATCGCGTTCGACATTACCGAGGCAGAGGCGGAAAAGCAGAGGCTCAAGGAAACCCTGGACGCCCAGCAGATGATCATGGAATGTGTGCGCACCCTATACCGGGAGCACGATCTGGGGCAGTCGGTTCCCGCGGTTCTGGAGCGCCTGGGCCGCTTCCTTTCGGCGGGGCGGGCCTATTTGGGGCTGGTGCGGGAAGAACTGGTTTACAACGATTTTGAGTGGTGCGCCGAACAAATGGAGCCGCAAAAGGATGCGCTGCAGGGGGTGCCCCTGCAGCTGATCGGCCGCTGGCTGCCCATTTTTGCCCGGCAGGAATGCGTGATTCTGGAAGATATAGAACCCTTGAAGGAGCTGTGCCCCGGGGAGTACGAGCTGCTGCACGCACAGGACATCCACAGCCTGGTGGCCGCGCCGCTGGAACAGGATGGAAAGCTGCGGGGCCTTTTGGGGGTGGATAACCCGCCGCCGGAGCGGATCCGGCTGATCGCCTCGCTGCTGCAGACGCTGTGCTATTTTGTGATGCTCGCCTACCGCCGCACGGAAAACGAGCAGCAGCTCTCGCAGCTGAGCTACCACGACACCCTGACCTCTTTTTACAACCGCAACCGCTATACCGAGGACTGCGCCGCGTTTTCAAAAAAAGCGGGGCCCATCGGCGCGGTGTATCTGGATGTGAACGGCCTGAAGGACACCAACGACCAGTACGGCCACGCCGCGGGCGACGAGCTGCTGGTCCAATGCGCCCGCCAGATGAAAGAGGCGTTTCAAGAGGCGGAATATTACCGGATCGGCGGCGACGAGTTTGTGATTTTGTGCCCGGGGATCGAAAGGGCTGTTTTTGGGCAGCGGCTCGCGGCCCTGCGGCGCAATTTTGAGCGGGGCCCAGGCTGCAAAGCGGCGATCGGAGCCCAGTGGGATCAACAGTGCAGCGATCTGAAAAAGATCACCGACAGCGCGGACGCAAAAATGTACGAGGACAAAAAAGAATTCTACCGGCAGAACCCCAATTCCCACCGCTACCGGCATCACAGCGACGAGATGCTGCCCCTGGCAGACCCCGAGGTGCTGCAGGAGGAGCTGCGGCGGGAGCGGTTCGTGGTGTATCTGCAGCCCAAGGTTTCGGTTTCGGACGGCTCTGCGGTGGGGGCCGAGGCGCTGATCCGCTACCGGCCCCAGTCGGGTTCGCTGGTGCTGCCGGGCAATTTTCTGCCGCTGCTGGAAGAGAGCCAGACGGTCAGCCAGATCGATTTTTATGTGTTCGAGTATGCCTGCTCGCGGATCAAGGAATGGGCGCGGCAGGGAAAGCAAACCCTTCCGGTGTCGGTGAATTTTTCCCGCAGTTCGCTTGCGCAGCCTGATTTTGCCGCCCGGCTCACCGGGCTGTGCCAAAAGTACGGCGTGGACAAAAAATACCTGCAGATCGAGTTGACCGAGACCATGCGCGAGGCGGATGGGGTGGATATGAAAGCGCTGATCCGCGAGGTGCGGCAGGCGGGGTTTGCTATTTCCATTGACGACTTCGGCACGGAATATGCGAACCTGGCAATGCTTTCGGCAGTGGAGTTTGACGTGCTGAAGCTGGATAAAAGCCTGGTGGACGACGTGGCCACGAACCCCAAAGCGCGCACGGTGGTGGAAACCATTGTGGACATCTGCAAAAAAATGAAGATCGAGGTGGTGGCGGAGGGCATTGAAACCGAGGAGCAGCTCGCCGTGCTGCGCGCCTGCGGGGTGGAGCTGGTGCAGGGCTTTTTGTTCAGCCGGCCCATCCCCATTGAGGAGTACGAAGCAAAATACCTGTGAGAAGGAACATAAGGTAAAAGGCGCGCCTGGGAATGAGGGCGCGCCTTTTGCCTTGCAGGGCGCCGGGGAAGAGGGCCTTTTGCAACGGCGCTGGCGGAGCCTGCAGAGATGGGGATTTTTAAATCCTGTATATTCGGCGCTTTTTTTGCAACACTAGGGGCAAATTACGCAAAAAGGAGTGCCAACCCTATGACCCTGACAAAAAAAGAGCAGAGCCTGTTAAAGGATCTGCAGCACGAGGAAAAGCTTTGCGCAGAAAAATACCACCGGGCGGCCGAAGCAGCCTGTGACCCGCATTTGAAAAGCCTGTTCCAGCAGATCGAAAAAGCCGAGGAAGGCCACTACAACACCGTGACCGGGATGCTGGCGGGGGAGGTGCCTGCCCCGCAAAAGGGCGGGCAGGCCAAGAACGCAAAGCAGCCCAGCGCGGAGCAGCTTAAGAGCAAGGCCGGCCGCGCGGGCAAAAAGAAGGACGAATACCTGCTGGCGGACCTGCTGGCCACCGAAAAGCACGTATCGGCGGTGTACAACACCTCGGTGTTCGAGTTTGGCGACGAAAAAGCCCGCCAGGTGCTCAGCGGCATCCAGCAGCAGGAGCAGCATCACGGCAAGCAGATCTCGGACTATATGCAGGCCAACGGCATGTATTGCTGAGCTGCACAAAAAACAAGCAGTGCCGGGGGAACGGACATGGCCGCTCCCCCGGCACTGCTTTGTTTCAGCTCCCCGGCAGGGGATCCGGCTGGAGGTAAAAGGAAAAGGCAATGTCGCCCTCGGCGCTCAGCTGATAGGCGGGCTCCACGTCTGCGCCCCAGCTGTCGATGCCGCCGACCCCGCGCATTGCGCCCAGCACCGTGACCACCGTGCGGCCGGCAGCGCCCAGTTCCTCCTGATGAAGGGCTGCCTCCAGTTCGTGGGGGGTGTGGGGCAGGGCCGAAAAGGCAAAGGACGAGTCGTCCATCACCACGCCCAGCGCTGCCGTGCCCCGGCCCCGCAGGTCGTTTTGCCGGAGGGTGAGGCGCAGAGTGTCCATATGGCAGCCGTTCTCCTGGGGAACGAGGTAGGGGGTGGCATGGGGCGCTTCGGCGTGCAGGCCGAACCGGGCGCCCTTTCTGCGGTCGGGATAGGTTTCGCCTGAAAGGCCGAGCCACTGGGTTTCGGCCACCGGCGCAGGGGTAAAAAAGCGCAGCCCGAACAGCGGCAGCTGGGGCAGGCCTTTTTGGCCGTGATAGGTCAGCGATACCCGCAGCCGGCCCAGCGGGTCCACCGTGTAGAGCAGGTCCACGGCGGCCTCGGGGGTGGTGGGGGCGGCGAAATGGTAGAGGATGGACACCCCATCCCCACTTGTTTGGGGGCGCTCCCACCCGGTGCAGCGGGCCCACAAATCCGCGCTCATCCACACCGCGCTGCGGGCGGCAAAGCCGTTGCCCTTGTCGTTCTCGGTGGCGGCACGCCAGAAGGCGGGCCGGGGCGCGCGGTACAGCCACTCGGCGCCGCCGTACCGCAGGGACACGGGGCCGCCCTCCACGTAGGAAAACAACACCTCAAAGCCCTGCCCCCGCACGCCCAGGGTCACGTCGCCCTCGATCACCTGCAGCGGCGGCGCGGCGGCGGCACGCCGGGCTGCCGCCTGCTGTTCGGCGGCAAGCTGCCGCAGTGCGGCGGCCTTCTGCCGCTGGTTTTCCCAGTCGAACTGGGCGCGGCGGGCGGGGGAAGTGTACCAGTAGCGCACCTCCTGCAGGGCGGGCTTTTCCGAGCCGTCGGCAAACAAAAGGCCGTTGCCGCTGAAGGCGTAATCGGTGGGGCGATCGCCAAAGTCGCCGCCGTAGCCCAGCGCCCTGCGGCCCAGCGGGTCGGTGCGCCACAGCGCCTGATCCATGTAGTCCCAGATAAAGCCGCCCTGGTATTGAGGGAATTCGTCCAACAGGCGGATATAGCTCTCCATACCGCCCAGCGAATTGCCCATGCAGTGCATGTACTCGCACAGAAGGTACGGCTTTTCGGGTTGCGATTCCAGGTATTCCCGCACCTGGGCGGGGGAGGCGTACATCCGGCTCTCCACATCGCTTGCCTCGTTGAAAGCCCGGTTCCAGAAGACCCCCTCGTAGTGCACCAGGCGGCTGGGGTCCTGCCGGCGGAAATAACGGCTCATGGCCAGGATGCACTCGCCCGCGTAGGACTCGTTGCCGCAGGACCAGAACAGGATGGAGGGGTGGTTTTTGTCCCGCTCGAACATGGAGCGGGCGCGGTCCAGCACGCATTCCCGCCACTGGGGCAGGCTGCCCGGCACGTTCCAGGAGGGCTCGCAGGCGCCCATCTTCTGCCAGGAGCCATGGCTTTCCAGATTGGCTTCGTCCATGACGTAGATGCCGTTTTCGTCGCACAGGGCGTACCAGGCGCTCTGGTTGGGGTAATGGCAGGTGCGCACGGCGTTGATATTGCTGCGCCGGAACACCTCGATGGCCTGCTCCATGTCTGCCCGGCCGATGCTGCGGCCCCGGCGGGCGTTCCACTCGTGCCGGTTCACCCCGTTCAGCACCAACCGCTCGCCGTTGAGCAGCATCAGGCCGCCCTTGAGCTCGAACCGGCGGAAGCCGATGGGATAGGGCACCAGCTGCTGCAGCCGGCCCGCGGCGTCGTATACGGCCAGGGTGACGGTGTAAAGGCAGGGGTCGCTGTGGCTCCAGGGGCGCACGCCCTCAAAGCGCAGCGGTCCGGCGGTAAGAAAGCCGCCCTCGGCGGCCGAGAGGGCCAGCGGGCCCTGCCGCAGCACCCCACCGCCCGGCGCCGCAACGCGGCATTCCACCCGCAGGGCCGCGGGGCCGCAGGGTTCGGCGCTGCTTTCCCGGGAAAAGCGCAGGCGCAGGCCTAGGGTGCCGGTGCAGAGGTCCGGCTCCAGCCCGGCCTGGAGCCACAGATCCTCCAGGTGGAGAGAGGGCTTTGCATAGAGGTATACCTCCCGGAAGATGCCGGAAAAACGGAAGAAGTCCTGATCCTCCAGCCAGGCGGCGCTGCTGCGCTTGTATACCTCCACGCACAGGCGGTTGCCCGCGGGCCGCACATAGGGGGTGAGATCGAAGTCTGAGGGGGTGAAGCTGTCCTCGCTGTAGCCCACGAACTGCCCGTTCAGCCAGACGTAAAAGGCCTGTTCAACCCCCTGGAAGGAGATGCACACCCGCTTGCCCTGAAGGGCTTGCTCCAGATCAAAGAAGGTGACATAGCTGCCCACCGGGTTGTCGTTCCAGTCGATCTGGGGCGGGCGCAGAAAGGAGCGGCCGTCCCAGGGGTACATGGTGTTGATGTATTGGAGCTGCCCGAAGCCCTGGAGCTCGATGTGCCCGGGCACCTGGATGCCGCCGAACGCCGAGAGGTCAAAATCCTCCCGGTAAAAATCGGCAGGCCGGGCGGCGGGCGCCGGGCTCCAGGCAAAGAGCCAGCGCCCGTTCAGGGATTGGCGCAGCGCCTGGCAGCCGGAGGCCAGCTCCTGTTCGCTGCGGTACCAGGTGTGATCGGAGTGGGCGGGCAGCCGGTTTACCTGAAATACGGCCGGGTCTTCCAGCCAGTTGAGTTCTGCCTGCATGAGGGGCCTCCTTGTTCTGTGAAATTGTTTTTTTACCGCGCCGGCGGCAACGCCGGCCAGGATGTATGTTTGGAAGAACACGCAGATCAGGATGGTGGACAGCATGAAGATGATGCCCGCCGCCGGCGTTTGCCACCCGGTTTTGGCAGGCAAAAGCGGGGTGAATGGATTTGCGGGCGAGGGAAAACCTAAAAGAGAATGCGGGCCGGGGCACAGAGCTTTGGCCCCCAACAGGAGGAGGGAGCGCAATGGCCGGAAAGTGGATCTCGGTGCTGGGGGTGGTGCTTGCCACAGGGGGCACGGTGTGGTCGCTGTGGGATATCATTGTAAAGACCGACCGGGAGCTTTTCAGGGAGATAAGCCAGCGCTTCAGCACCGGCAAAAAGCTGCGCTCGGCAAAGCGGCAGCGCCTGCACACGATCTGCGGCATGGTGTGCATCGTTTTGGGGGCGGTGCTGCAGACGGTAGGGCTGTTCCTTTTATAAAAGGGAGGCTGCGGGCACCGCCACACAGAAAAGCACAATGGAAGCGCAGATAAAAGCGCTTCAACAGGCAGACCAAAAAGACCGACGCGCCCGCAGGAACGGCTGATTCCTGCGGGCGCGTTGATAAAAGGCGCTGTGTGTTTGCCGCCGCTCACACCGGCGCGGTCTCGCCGCCCAAAAGGAAGCGGCGCTCAAATTCGTCGGCGGGCATGGGGCGGTAAAAAACAAAGCCCTGGATGTACTCGCAGCCGAGCCGCTTGAGATATTCTACATAATCGCGGGTTTCGACGCCTTCGGCCACGGTGGCGATGCCCAATTCATGAGCCATCTGCACGATGTGGCGCACCAGCACCCGCTCGCGGAAGTTGCATTCATCCTGAAAGAGGGAGCGGTCGATTTTAAGGGCGGAAAAGCGGGTGTTGGTGAGCACGCTGAAAGAGGAATAGCCGCTGCCGAAATCGTCCAGCGAGTAGGAAAAACCGTATTCCTCCAGCTCCTGCGTGACCTCGCGCACCCGGTCCACCTGGTTCAGCACGATGCTTTCCAGCAATTCGAACTCGATGCACTCTTTCGGCGCGGGGTACTGCCCGTGAATCCGTTTATAATCTTTGAAATAATACCGATAGTTGAACATCTCGCCCGAGAGGTTCACGCTGATCTTCAGGGTTTTTCCGTAGGTGCGTTGCCAATGGCACAGCCGTTTACAGACCTGCTCGAACATATAGAGATCGAGGGTTTCGATCAGACCGTTTTTTTCCAGCTGGGGCATAAATTCGGCCAGGGGGATCATGCCGCGCTGCGGGTCGAGCCAGCGCACCAGGGCTTCGGCCCCGGCGATCCGGCCGGTGGCCAGTTCCACCTTGGGCTGCAGATACAGCTGGATGTGCCCGGCGTCCAGCGCGGGCTGGAGCGTTTGCAGAAGATCGAACGAGCGCAGGCCGTCGTCGTGCAGGGTGACGCCGTAGATCTCGAAATGGGAATTGCGGAACTTGCTTTCAGGGCATTCAAAACGCGCCACATCCGCCCGGTACTGGGCGGTATAAAAATCCAGAGGTTCGGCTGGCAGGGGATAAATGCCGAAGCCGGTAAAAATGTTTCCGAAAAAGCGCTCGTCCGGCATATCCCGGATGGCGGTGTTGATCTGGATGATGCGGTGGAACAGATCGTCGTAATCGGAGGGAAGGCGGGCCAACAGGTTGAAGCAGGCCAGGTGGATCTGGGCCAGGTACTCGCCGGGGCCAAGCTGTGCGGCCAGGATCTGGTAGACGCCGCGGATGAGTTCGTCGCCCACAGCCCAGCCGAACCGCTGGTTGATGGTGCGGAACCGCTTGAGCTTGACGCTGATAAGCGAATAATGAGGCCGCTCGGCGGGGGTGAGGGCTTCGTAGCGCTCTTTGAGCCAGGCTTCGTTTTTCATTTGCGGACCCTCCACCGGCGCACCCCCCTTTCATTTCCAGTTCAGTATATCGGAAATAAGCGGCAAAAACAAGCGGGAACGGCGGTTTGGGTAAAAAAGTCGGAGCTTTTTGGGGCATAAGGCCCTTTTCAAGCGGCGCGGCGTCTGGTATACTAAAAAGCAGAACGACCGGTGCGGCGGTGTGAAAGGAACGACAGGCATGGAAACTATTTTGCACGAGGTGCTCGTTGAGGTGGTCAATTTGGCCATCATTATTTTTGAGTTTATGGGGGTAGCGGTCATTATTGTGGCCGGCCTGCAGGGGATCTTCAACTATGTGCGGCGCGACCCCATGACCCGGCTGAAGCTGGCAAAGGGCATGGCGATGGGTCTGGAATTCAAGCTGGGCAGCGAGATTCTGCGCACGGTGGTGGTGCGTGAGCTCAGCGAGATCGCCATTGTGGGCGCCATCATTCTTCTGCGGGCGGCGCTGACCTTCCTGATCCACTGGGAGATCAAGAACGAGGAGGCCCAGGTGGAGCAGGAGCTGGAGGAAAAGCGCGCCGAGATGGACCGCGCCGACGAAAAGCAGCCCGGCGCCTGATGGAAAAAACACGGCCCCCCGCATTGACGCGGGGGGCCGAATCGGGTATAATAATCTGGCGCTTGGAGCCGGGGAAAGTGCCCAAAGGGGTGAAAAGCTGCGGGATCCGCCCGCCGGGGCGAGCGCAGGAAAAGGCAAGAGGATCGTGTAATATTGATACCGGGATGTAGCGCAGTTCGGTAGCGCGCCTGCTTTGGGAGCAGGATGCCGCAGGTTCGAATCCTGTCATCCCGACCAATCCCCTTCTGAAATCATTGATTTCAGAAGGGGATTTTTTGTCTTGAACGGTGCAAAATTTGATAATAAAGATCCTTCATTTAGGCTAATAAACAGGTTGTAAACGTTCTAATTTTTTATGCCTGCGTCCCCGGATATAACGATTGGCAACTCATTATGGTGTGCGGGTGCTGTTGTGTGAGCATTTACTCATACAGCTTTTTTTGTCATTTACCCCACTACCAATTTGTTTGTTTTCTTCAAAAACTTCGCCGGGATGGGCCGATCCAGCTTCCAGGTGATATTCATGGGGCGGCTGCCCTCATGCTTCACATAGCTGGCCGTACCCAGGAAGGTATACGCCGCCGCACCGCCGGTGATCCGGTCCGCCCTAAACTCCCGTACAAATAGGAGTACTTTGCACCCTCGTTCTCCATGATGAATATATCGCTGCCCGGTGGGAGAATCGGCTGCGGTGGTGCTTTGGCTCTGCCAGTGGAACAGGTTCTCGTTGATGGAATAGTCGTTGTACATGGTGGTGGGCGAATAGTCTTTATCTGCCTTGTTCAATGTTACAAAGAACACGTCCAACTGTTTCTCCGGCAGCCACTTCACACCCTCGCGCACGGTTGCAAGTTTTGTAAAGTCCATCGCTACCAGCAACTGGTCGCGGGTGTAAGTGCAATGGAGATCCAGAGGACAGTCGAAACCCAATTCCACCGGTTCGTCAATAAAGTCAATCTGCTTATACCGGTAGCGCAGCAGAGCAAGAAGCTCTTCCAGTAACACCGGGCTATTGGAGAGAGCATAGAGGTTGTCCAGCACTTCATCAGACGTCCAGTCCTGCGTCGCCTTTCCCCACACGGTCACATAGAACATCTCTAGCATCCGATGCTCCAGCTTTCCCAACGCTGCAAAGTTTACATCGACCAAACGAGGCAGCAGCTCTAACAAAAAGCGAAGCCAGCGCCGGGAATCGATGACAGCCAGTCGCCCAAAAGCTTTGGTGAGGATCTCCTCCAGCGGCTCGTTGAAATCCTCGATCACGCCTGCGCGGGCGCAGATACGAGAGAAAGAAGAGAACTTATAAATGGCTCGGGCATCCAAATGGTAGTAGTCCAGAAAGTTGGACAGCGTGAGTTCCCGCCCGTTGTCCTCTGTAAAGCTGGCCACCCGAGATACTAGCCCGGCGGTATTGCCGTAGGAGGCCCGGATATTATCCAGAATATACTTGGCAGCTTTTTTCTCCAATTGAATATAGCAACCCTTGGGTGCGGAGATGAAACCGTCTTTGATCTCCCGCACCACACTGCAGGTGGTATTTGACAGCAAGGCGGCAAATTTATCCTCGAAGTTGTAGCGCTTGTTGGCCTGACCGATGAAGTCCAGCACGGTCAAGCATTCCTTGCCCTCTGCAAGACGCAGGCCACGGCCCAGCTGCTGGAGGAAGATGGTCAGGGACTCGGTAGGGCGCAGGAATAACACCGTGTTGACCTCAGGGATATCCACGCCCTCGTTGTAGATATCCACCACAAAGATGAAGCGAATATCGCCGCCCACCAGCCGCCTCTTGGCCGCTTTTCTCTCCTCGTCGGGGGATTTACCGGTTAGGAAGATGGACGGGATCCCGCGCTCGTTGAAATAGCGGCACATGAACTGTGCATGCTCGATGGAGACGCAGAACCCCAGCCCCTTCACCTCGTCGATATCGGTTACATATTTCACAAGCGAGGACACCACCAGGTCTGCCCGACGATTTGCCACGGTGCCACTGAGGGTGTAGAGATTGGAGAGCGCACCTTTGTCGTATCCACCGGCGCTCCATTTCAAAGTGCTTAGGTCCGCCGTGTCGGTAATACCGAAATATTGGAAGGGACACAGCAGCTTGCGGTCAATGGCTTCCGGCAGGCGAATTTCCGCAGCGATTTGATGATTGAAGTAGGGCAACACGCTTTTGCCGTCCATGCGCTCCGGGGTGGCGGTCAGGCCTAGCAGAATCTGAGGTTGGTAGAAAGAGAGCAGCTTTTGGTAGGTAGGAGCTGCCGTATGGTGAAATTCGTCTACGACGATGTAAGCGTAAAAATCCGGGGCGGTTTTGGCGGTGAAAGCCCAGGAGTTGAAGGTTTGGATGGAGAGAAATAGATGGTCGATGCTCTCCGGCCGGTAGTTGCCCACAAACAGTTCCCCGAAGTTTGCGTCCTTTAAAATAGCCCGAAAAGTATACAGGCTTTGCCGCAGGATTTCTTCCCGGTGAGCCACAAAGAGTAGCCGGCAGGGCTTACCAGGATTTTGCCTGCAAAACCGTTTATAGTCTAAGGCGGAAATCACTGTTTTACCGGTTCCGGTGGCGGCCACCACAAGATTGCGGGTATAGCCTTGAATGGTGCGCTCGGCCTCCAGCTTGTCCAAAATCTCTTGCTGGTAAGAGTAGGGAACAATATCCAAGGTATAGAGTTCGGCATCGTTGGTGTCGAAATATTTTTCTGCCTTGAGTGCCCGGGCCAGCCGTTCTTTCTGGCCCTCCGAGTAGTACTCAAACTCGTTGCAGTTCCAGTAGCTCTCAAAAGTGGCAGCGATCTTGGCTATGGTCTCGGGCAGGTCCTTGCGGGTGACCTTCACATTCCACTCTAAGCCGCTGGAAATGGCGGCATTGGACAGATTGGAGGAGCCCACATAGGCAGTGGTAAAGCCAGTGTTTCGGTAAAATATATAGGTTTTGGCATGGAGCCGGGTTCGCTTGGTGTCGTAGCTGACCTTGATCTTGGTATTCAACAGCGCCCGCAGCTCTTCAATGGCCTTTACGTCGGTGGCTCCCATATAGGAGGTAGTGATGATCCTTAACTCACCACCCTTTTGAGTAAACTCCCTTAGCTCGTCCATTAAAAGACGCAGGCCGCTCCATTTGATGAAGGAAACCAGCATATCAATACGGTCAGCGGATACAATTTCCTTTTTCAGTTCGGTGTACATCTGGGGCTCGTGGGTGGCCCCAGTAAATAGGCTGCTCTGCGCAATGGAGGTCTCCGGCCGGCCAAGGGCTGCAGCTGTTTTACCCACTGCCAGAAGGGGATCTTGTTCTTGCAAAAGCGCAAGAAGCTGCTCCGCCCGTTGGTTAATGGCGAGCGCGGCAAAATCAGTTTCCTGCGTTGTATTTTGAATGAGCTCTACGATTTGGTTGGCAAGGCCAATTTGTGCGGAAAGGCCCCCACCGTTGTCTGACACATTCTCCAGGCCCTTTTGAACCACATCCGCCAGATATTGTGCCAGCACCTTGGAGGCCTCTGCCTTGTCGAGGGGCGCAACGGACTTGCGGGCGGCGGGAATTTCTGAAAGCTCGCTGTTTAAGGCATTATTGATGATTTGTTCATAGAGGCCAGGCTGCAGCATATTCTGAAACACTTCCTGTTAGGTTATAAAAAGTAGAAACTTTTACTTGCTATAATATTAAGTATACCTAGGTTTCCAGTATCTGACAAGCGCCCAAGGCTTTTCACCACACGTTGGACTACAATTAGGGCCGGACACCCGGAAATAGGGGATATAAAAGTGATAAAAAGTGCATGAAATTGAGCAAAAGGGCCCAAGGCCGACAAATTTTGTCGGCGCGCTTAGCTGTATCGCCCTTTGTCTTGTTACCATCGCATTAAGGTGACCTTCTCTTTTCGGGCAGGGAGGCGCTGCATGCGTTCTAGATACTGATCTTCCTGCCCTGGCAGAACGAAAATGTTCCACTGCACGTCTTTGGGGCACAGGCGCTTGATGCGGCGGAAATAGGGCATATCGATCTCATTGAGCGAATGCCCCAGAATAAAAATTTGCGAGACCTCCCCCAAATCGCCGAACCCGAACACCTGGGGCAACTGTTTCATAATCTTTTTGCAATTTTTTCTGCTTGCCCTGAAGCTGCTTTCCACGAACTTTTCGTTCACCACGTTGATGCCATATTCTCTGGGATCCATTTGAACTCTGCCCAAGATCTGGCTGTGCCCCATGACAAGCGTTTCTCCCACGCGGCCGTGAAGATGGTATACCGGTTCCAGCCCATAGACTGATTCCAACGTGGTGGTGTAGTTGAAATTCAGATAGAGGCTGCCCGGCGCGCTGAATAGCGCCTGCAAGTGCGGCTTTGGGGGCACGGTTTTTAAGGCTGGTTCCACGCCGGCCAACCATTCGTTCAAATAATCACTGATGTGGTTGGGCAGACGAAGAATATCCCGCAGCTGCTTTGCAGCGGGCCTGCGGTAATCCGGGCTGGAATCCCAGTCCCGGTGCTCCTCGGCCATCTCCATGGTTTCGTAAGAGCCGAAAATACGCTCCATGTCGTTCCATAAAATGTCTTCTGTGATCTGATCCATCCGGTTCCAGTAGTGCAGCGAATACAGCCCTACCCCCCGGATAAAGTCCCTCGCCACCTTGGGGTGCCGCTGTTTCATAAAGGCCATGAAATCGGTATACCGGTTAGGCAGGCCATGGTGGAGATCGAACCCATTGCCCAGAATGAATAAAGAATGCATTTGTATCCTGCCGCCAATCTTTTTATTTATGGAAGCCCGATGACGTGCCAAACATGCTATAATAATGTATATATTTTGTGTGAGAGCTGGGGGCCCATGGTCCCCGTTTATTCCGTCACCAGTATAACATTTTTCAGGCGTGCGGCAAACCACAAAACGGGAAGGATTTGGGAAGGGGAGGCACCATCCATACGCATTTTAATCGACGCCGACGGCTGCCCGGTGGTGGAGCTTGCCGTGGCCGCTGCCCGGGAGCATTCGCTGGAATGCGTGATCCTTTGCGATACCGCACATCAGTTTGACAAGCCGGGGGCCACAACTTTGACTTTTTCCAAAGGGGCCGACAGTGTGGATTTTGCCTTGGTGAACCTGCTGCGCGCCGGGGATATTGTGATCACCCAGGACTACGGTCTGGCCGCCATGTGCCTGGCACGGCGGGCCCGGGTGCTGAGCCAGGACGGGATGGAGTATGGGGAGGAAAATATTGATGGACTGCTGCTGGCACGCCATACCGCGAAAAAGATCCGCAAGGCCGGGGGGCGGCTGAAAGGCCCCTGCCGCCGCACGCCGGGCCAGGATGCGGCGTTTGACCGCGCGCTGCGCGGCATGCTTGCAAAAATCGGGCGGGGGGAGGAAACGCGATGAAACGTGAGATCATGAAGGACGTGGAATTTTTGGCACAAAAGGCGGAGCCGGCCGCGGCGGCCGATCGATCCGTGGCGGAGGACTTGCTGGAAACGCTGGCGGCCCACAAAGATGGGTGCGTGGGTATGGCGGCCAATATGATCGGCGTGAACAAGCGGATCATTGCCTTTGACAACGAGGGAACCTACATGGTGATGTTCAACCCTGAGATCGTTAAACGCTCGGGACCCTATGAAACGGAGGAGGGGTGCCTGTCCCTTGAGGGTACCCGCAAGACCAGGCGCTGGAAGTCTGTGAAAGTGCGATATCAGAACGAGAAGTTCGAGATCCGCATTAAGACCTTTACCGGCTGGACGGCCCAGATTATCCAGCACGAAATTGACCATTGCGAGGGGCGGATCATTTAGGATGCTCTTTTTTGCGGCGGGCAGCCGCCGCAAAAAAGAGCGATTTGTTTGGGCGGCGCGGAGCGTTTTTACAAGGGAGGGACCTGGTAAAAACGCTCCGCTTTTTTGAACCGGCCGGCCTGCAGGGCAGCGGGGGCGGGCGCTCTGCGTAATAAAGTGACAGAATATATTGCATTGCTTCGCATGTGCAGCTCTTTTATAATTGTAATGACAGGAGGTGGTGGGCGTGCGCCTGACGCTGCGGCAAAAATTGGTGATCGGATTTTCCCTTGCCTTCTGCGGGATTATTGCGGGCTTCGGTGTGCTGGTGCTGCACAACAACGGTGAGCGGTACCAGCGGCAGAGCTACGCGTACTGCCGGAGGATCGTGCAGGCCAACATTGACCTGACCGACAATTATTTTGAACAGCTGCGCAATGTGGTGCGCATTGTGGTTTCGGATCAGGATATTATCAACGCTGTGAATTACCGCGTGCACAACCCGGACATCGACTATTCCATTGAGCTGTACAATCAGCGGAAGGTTGCAGCAAAGATCAAACAGTTCGACGTGCTGGGAGACGTGAAAAACGCGATCATTGTGGGCCCCGGCGGGGAGTATCTGTATTATTACGGGACCTCTTTGGCACGGGGCTACGCTTTTGGCGAGCAGGCATGGTTTTCCGGTGCGGTCGGCACGAACCGGATGGAATTTATCAATTACCACCCCACCGACTACCTGCTGGGCAGCACGGGAGAGCAAACGGTGTCGCTGGTGGCGCCGATCTTGAATTCCAGCCAGTATTTTTTGGCTGATCCCGCTTATTTGCTGTGCGATTTCAGCCTGGAGCCGATTCTGGGGGATCCCGGGCGGGATGGGGAGGTGCAGATTGCGGTATACAGCGGCAGCGACCCGGTGTATGTTCCGGCGCAGCTGGGGCTTGCCGGCGCCCAGCAGGCTCAGCTGGCGGCGTATATTGAGGCGGGGGAACGCTCGTTTTTGCTGGACGCCTGCCCGGAGAACGCATCCGGTTACCTGGTGGTGAGCGAAACCTCGGAGGTGTCGGGCTGGCTGATCCTGGGCGTTATGCCGCTGGACAGCATTCAGGAGCTGCGCAGCACCAACCGAACCTTTGTGGCCGTGCTGATGCTGGTGGCCTTTGCTGTGATCCTGGCTGTTTCCAGCCTGTTGGCCCGGTCGGTGCTGGTGCCCATGAACACCCTGATCCAAAAGTTCAACGCCATTGGCCGGGGTGAAAAGGACGTGCGTTTTGAAAAGACGGCCAGCGTGGAGGTGGACCGCATTGCCGAGACCGCCATGCAGATGCTGGAGAAAAACGACCGCCTGACAGCGGAGGTGGTGGAGGAGGGGCGGCAGAGGGCGCAGGCGCAGATGCGGGCGCTGCAGCACCAGATCAACCCGCATTTTCTCAACAACGTGCTGCAGTCGATGAAGGCGCTGGCCGTGTGCGGAGACACCGAGGCCATCTCGAAAATGGCCACGCTGCTGGGCAGGCTGCTGGCCTATTCGGTCTACGACCCCTACGACATGGTACCGCTGGCCAGCGAATTTGAATACACCGAAACCTACATTGCACTGCAGAACGTGCGGTTTCAGAATAAGATCCTGTGCACGGTGGACCTGCCGGAAGAAGCAAAACGTTTTATGGTGCCGAAGCTTATCATACAGCCCCTGGCCGAGAACGCCATTGAACATGGCTTTTTGCCCTCGGAAGGGGGGCACATTGCCCTGAGCGCGGACCTGGACGAAAAGGATCTGTACATTGCGGTGACCAACACCGGCCGCGCCATTGAGCCCGGGCAGGTGGAAAAGCTGAACCGGATGCTTCACGAAAAAAAAGCGGAGACCCAGAGCGCCAGCATTGGGATGCTGAACGTGCTGGCACGCCTGCAGAGCAGCTTTGGCGGAGGGGCGGACCTGCGGGTTATGTCCAGAGATGGCATGAATACAAGCATCGTGCTGACACTGCCCTATACAAAGGAGGAATGAGAATGCTGCGCGCATTGCTGGTGGACGACGAGGAGCTCTCGGTGCGGATGCTGGAAAGCATTGTGGACTGGGGGCGCTGCGGGGTGGAGATTGCCGGCACCGCCCGCAGCGGGGAGGAGGCGCTGCGCCTGTTTGCCGGGCTGCGGCCCGAAATTGTGCTCACCGACATCCGCATGCCGGGCATGGATGGCCTTGAGCTGCTGCGGCAGATCAAGGAGAGCGCGCCGGAAACAGAGTTTATCCTGGTGAGCGCCTACGCGGATTTTGAGTACGCAAAGGAGGCCATTGCCCTGGGCGGGGCGAATTATCTGCTCAAGCCGGTGGATGAATTTGAGCTGGAAAAAACGCTGAGAAAGATCGCGGATAAAATTGGGGCCCAGCAGGTGGCGCATCGCCTGGTGGAAAACACCCGCCGGCAAAAAGAACGGCTGGCGCTGTATGGCTATATGCGCACCGGCACCGGGAAAACGAACGCGCAGAAAAGCGCGGGCCGGCTGGGCCTGGATCTTGAGAATTACGCCCTGATGGGGTTTATGCTGAACGAGAGTTCCATGAACGATTATATTGAGAACAGCCTGCAGCTGGACACACAGCTGCCCTACCTGCAGACCCGCCTGGAAGAACGGCTGCGCGGCTGGTGCGACTGCCTGCTGTTTGATTTCTTCGACGCCTCGTGGTGCGCCGTGATCCTGCGCGCGAAAGCCCCGCTGGCGGACGGCGCAAAGGAAATGGCGAGCTTTTTTGACCGGGAGCTGCACATGGAGATCCATGTGTGCTTTACCGAATTTGACCGGGGGCTTGAGACGCTGCCAGCCGCTTTCAGGACCCTGCAGCAGCTGCATCAGTACAGCTTTTTTCTGGGGGAAGAGAGCGTTCTGGGTTACGGCTACAACTGCGAAAAGGGAGAGTTCGACCAGGTGGCGCTGGCCGCGGCCCGCAAAAGCCTGGAGGCGGCGATCCGGGGGAGCGATGCGGCCAAGGCCCACAAGGTGCTGGAAGAAACCCTGGGCAGCCTGGATCACAAGGATCCGTCGTCGCTGGCGTTTGTTTACGATTTTTGTTATGCGGGCGTGAAAGCGGTGCGGGAATGCCTGCCGGCGACAGCCGCTCCCGAGCTGCGGGAAAAGCTGATGCGGATTACCTCGCAGAGTGTGCAGGGCTGCGCCACGCTGGAAGAGCTGCGGGGATTCATGGAGGGGATTTTGGGAGCGCTGCAGGGGGAAAGCGCAGCCGCGCACACCTACAGCCAGCTGGTGCAGGAGGGTATGGCCTACCTGCAAAAGAATTACGACCGCAACCTTTCGCTGGAGGAGATCTGCGGCGTGCTGGGGGTGAGCCGGAATTATTTTTGCTATTTGTTCAAAAAGGAAACCGGGCAGAATTTGTGGGCCTGCCTGACGGATATCCGGCTGGCAAAGGCAAAGGAGCTGCTGTGCGCCACAGAGGACAAAAGCTATGCCATTGCCTATCAGGTGGGATATGACAACCCCAGCTACTTTTCCAAGCTGTTCAAAAGAAGCACCGGCATGACCCCGAACGAGTACCGCAAAGCGGGCGTGACAGAGTAATAAAATGCAAGCATACAGGAAAAATGTGGCTTGTTTGGGAAGTAAACCGCCCGTATGATAGGGGAGGACTTCACTTTCAACAGGGAAACAACCGTGTATTGGGGGCAAAAATGCCCGGCAGAGGAGGAACGCAGGGTGGAAATTGCGATATTAAGGGGAGAATGCTGGTACGGCGGCTGCACGATGTGGGGGGTGCAAATGCCACTGCACGCCGGGAGCGAGGTGCGGTTGCAGCTGGAACCGAACCTTACACCAAACCAGGCCATGCCGCTGCTGGTTTCCAGCCGGGGGCGCTATTTGTGGCTGGAAGGGGCAAACGAGGTGATGTTCAGCGGCGGTAAAATTTACTGCCCGGAAAATACTGAGCTGGGGAGCCCTGAACAGGCCTGGACCGATGAAGCGGAAAGAGCAGGGCGCGGGGAGACCGAAGCGGCGGGATGCAAAAAAGCTGAAAAAGCGCGGGACGAAGCCGGGGAAAAGGGACGCGGCGCAGACGGCCAGACACTGCGCTGCGCCTACCGGAGGGCGATGGAACGGCATTTCCCCTTTTCGGGGAAGATGCCTGCCCAAGAGCTGTTCGGGGCCCCTGTTTTTAATACCTGGATCGAGCTGACCTTTGATCAGAATCAGCGGGATGTGCTGCGCTACGCCCACGGCATTTTGGAGAGCGGCTTTGCGCCCGGAGTGCTGATGATCGACGACGGCTGGGCCGAGTGCTACGGGGACTGGCGGTTCCACACGGGGCGGTTCCCCGACCCGGCGGGCATGCTGCGGGAGCTGCACGGGCTGGGGTTCAGGGTGATGCTGTGGGTCTGCCCCTATGTGACGCCGGACAGCAGGGCCTGCCGGGAGGCGGCGGAACAGGGGCTTTTGCTGCGGAATGAAGCGGGGGAGCTGTTTATCGCCGCCTGGTGGAATGGGTTTTCCGCGGCGCTGGATCTTGGCAAGCCGGCTGCCCGCGACTGGCTGCGGGCCCAGCTGGAGGCGCTGTGCGCTTTGGGGGTGGACGGCTTTAAGTTTGACGGGGGCGACCCGGCCCACTATGTGGGCGCCGCGGGGGCGGCCACGCCCAACGGGATGGCGCGCCTTTGGGCTGAATTTGGGGAGCGCTGGCCCTTCAATGAATACCGCGCGGGCTGGAAAGCGGGCGGCATGCCGCTTTTGCAGAGGCTGTGCGACAAGGATCACAGCTGGGGCGAGGCCGGCCTTGCGGCCCTGGTGCCGGATCTGCTGGCACAGGGGATCACGGGCCACCCGTTCGGCTGCGCGGACCTGGTGGGCGGCGGGGAATACCGGAACTTTTGGCAGAACGCGGACCGGTTGGACGGAGAGCTGGTTGTAAAACATTCGGCAGTGAGCTGCCTGACACCGACCATCCAGTTTTCGGCCGCTCCCTGGCGGGTACTGGACCCGGGGCAGCTTGGCTGCATCCACGCCCAGCTGGCGCTGCGCAGCAGCTGGCAGGCGTATCTGGAGGAAACCCTGAAGGAGTGCGCCCGCACCGGCGAGCCGGCGGTGCGGTATATGGAGTATGAATTCCCGCATCAGGGGATGGAAAGGGTGCGCGACCAGTTCATGCTGGGCGGCAGGCTGCTGGTGGCGCCGATCCTGGAAAAGGGGCAGGACGCGCGAAATGTGTATCTGCCCCGCGGGGAGTGGCGCTGGGAGGGCCGGACCCTGCACAGCGAGGGCGAGATGCGAAGGTTAGCCGCGCCGGGCACTTTTCTGGTGGTGCTGGAACGGCTGCGGGCGTAATTTTGTTTGTGTTTGGGGGCAGAGCGGCGGAATATCGTTGCATCGGCTGAAAAAATGCACAAAAAAGGGGATTTTTTTTAGGCAGACGCCCGCAATTTTTTGCTATGGGTGCGAAATGGAGTTGATTTTGTTTTCCCCGGCGGGGCGGTATACTGAAACCATCGGATCAAACGGCGATACCGCCGACACCAAGCAAGGAGGAAATACAATGAAAAAGAAATTGCCGGCACTTACCCTGGCAGCCGTGATGGCAGCCACCATGCTTGCAGGCTGCGGGGGCACGCCTGCCTCCGGCAGCACCGCGGGCAGCTCTGCGCCCGCCTCTGCGCCGGCCGCGCAGCCGGTGGAGATCCGGCTGATGGCCTACAACGCCGAAACCTCGCGGGCTACTTATCTTGCACTGCTGAAGGAGAAGTTCCCCAACATCAAGATCACCTATGAGTTCGTTGCGCTGGACAACTTCAACAACGTGCTGAATTCGCAGCTGCAGGCCGGGCAGGGGCCGGACATCATTGAGGTGGGCGGCGAAACCCGCCTGCTGGCAAACGCCGGGTATCTGATGGACCTGACGGGCGAAGCGTTTACCGGCAAATACGCCCAGGCCGGCCTGTCGCCCTACACTGTGGACGGCAAGGTCTACGCGAACCCGCTGCAGAGCTGGTACGAGGGCATTTTTTATAACAAGGCGCTGTTCCGCGAGGCGGGGGCCTCCATTCCCAAAACGCTGGACGAGTTTATTCAGGTGCACAAGGATTTGGCCGCCAAGGGCATCAAGCCCCAAACCATGGGCGCGCAGTCCTGGGAGCCGATGATGAAGCAGAGCATCGGCGTGGTGAACAACGAGTTCTATTCCGACCCGGCCAACAAAGGCTTTGACGAGAAGTTCAACAAGGGCAAGGCCAAGCTGGCGGACGCCTGGGCCCCCTATGTGAAGGAGTGGAGCAAGGTGATTGCCGAGGGCTGCCTTACCCCCGACATGCTGGGCCTGAGCTACGACCAGGCGCTGGACGAGTTCGCCACAGGCAAGGCGGCCATGTGGGAGAGCGGCCCCTGGGCGGTAAACACCATTTTGGAAAAGAACCCTGAGATCGAATTGGGCATGTTCCCTATTCCCGGCATCCAGGAAGGGCCGGGCTGGCTGGTGGGCGGCCCGGGCAGCGCGCTGGCGGTGAACGCCAAGACCGCGCACCCCGAGGAAGTGAAGCAGATCCTGGAGTTCACGGCTACCCCCGAAGCGCAGCAGGCCCTGATCAAGGACAACGCGGGCAGCTCTTTTTTGACCGGCGTGGTGCCCGCACCGGGAAGCACACTTACCTGCCGGTGGGAGATGATCTTTTTGTTCAG
>OFOK01000059.1_pt1 | contig 108661 bp, 109 predicted proteins | sample 1542001 | NCBI WGS metagenome assembly OFOK01 (sample SAMN04209242, study PRJEB22552) | human gut metagenome | biome: gut; material: feces | host: Homo sapiens | place: USA: Oklahoma
ACTTCATTTACTCCAGCGACTGCAAACTAATTTGCGAAAAATCCTTGACACTACCTGTTTCGGCTCCGCTCCACTTCATCTTTGGGCCTCTTTGACCATGCTGTTTCCGTGTGGTCCGGAGCGGTGTGTGGTGGGGTCTGTGGTCAGAAACGCTCCCCAGCCCTTGCCGGTGTCTTTTGCCGACAGGGACGGGGAGCGTTTTTCATATCTCTGACTGTCTGCATTGTACCTCTGAGAGCAGAATGAAGCAAGTCATTTCTGTGCCATCCGCGGCTCAGAAAATTGGGGGACAGTAAACAAAAAAGCTCCCGGAGGCAAAACTACCTCAAAGCAGAGTAGGCCGCATTTCATATTCTTGATTGACAAACGCATATTATTAATGCGAACAATATTTCGTGTGTTGGTTTTATTATAGCTGGAATAACAGTTCAAATTAATAAACTTTTATGAAAAATCGTTCGTCGCAGCAGGAGTACAACACAAAGAGGTGCCCTTATGGGATTTAAGGAGCGGCTGAAGGAGAAGAGATTTGCAGCCGGATTAACACAGACGGAATTTGTAGAAAGAGTTTCTGTAACGACGAGGACAATATAAAATTATGAATTAGGCTCAAGAAGACCAGGCAACATGAAGGTGATCGGGGATATTGCAACCGTGCTCAACACCACAGTTGACTATCTACTCAATCATGCTGACATCCATTCAATGGAGACGTGCCAAAAAGGTGGTTTTAAGGCGGAGCAGCACCTTGATGAACTGGTTTGAGAGGTGACTGACTTGTTTGCCGGTGGCCAGCTCTAGGAGGATGCGCTGGAGCGAGCTATGCGTGCTCTCAGTAATACCTATTTGATCGCGAAAGTGAAAAAGAAAAAATACTGCTAGTCTAATAGCAAGATTCCCCCGTCCAGGTATCCCGCTTATATGGATGGCTCATCATTGCATATCTGGGATTTTGGATAAATCTGCAAGCCTGTTCACGATGAAATTATGACGAGTGGTTTTGATAAGGATACATGATCTATATGAATCTTATGTCTATCATGTGTGCTGATGCTCAAGGACAAGAACGCATTCTTGCTTTTTTCTTAGAAGTCACTTGCCCAAAGTCACCACGAAACCGGAAAAAACATATTACAGGCACAGCCATGCTTTCTGCGATTTTGAGTGAATGTGGTGTTGTTGCATATTATAACATGGATCATTTGGTTTGTTTGGGGCACTTCCGATAAATGAGAGAGGAGCTGCCAAACACGGAACAGGTGTGCGCCTATTGTAAGTTCGCGGGCAATCGGGCATCTCTTCCAAAGTGTACAGCGTGGGATTAAAGAGTGTTTCAAACAGATTGTCCAGGGAGCTTTGAGATTGGGACTCCTGATTCTCATGACCGATGCCTCCTTCGATTGTGATGGGCCATGGTAACACCTCACACGGTTTAAATTTTATGAGCCAGCATATTTTTCTACATTCCGGGTCAAGGTATCTCTGATTTTTCCCGCAGCCATTGAGGCTCCAGCAGCTCCACGTTGTCGGCGTATTGCAGGGCAAAGAGCTTGACGCCCTCGGCGGCAATGGACATGGTGATCTCGGTGAGTCCCTGGCTGTTGGGCTGCGTGTACTGGGGCACGCTGCCAAAAAAGTCCACCAGGGTGTTGAGAATCCGCTCGTGGCAGCGCATACAAACATAGGTTTCCTTGCCGGGATACATGCCCGGTGTGCGGTCCTGGTACTGGGCTGGATCAAAGTCCTTGAGAGGCTCAAAGGTTTCGGGAAGAAGCTCCACATGCAGGCTCAGGTCGGTGCGCAGATTCATCATGCTGCGATGGCGGCAGACCAGGTAATAGTTGCCGTTGGACCACATCAGGGCATAGGTGGAGACGGTGAGCTGGCTGTTTTTTGCCTGCTCCACCAGCTTGGGCTGCCAGCACCGTTCGGAACAGATCAAGCGGTACTCCCCGTAAGTGATCTTCACCTTCTGGTGTTCCCGGATGGCCTAATCCAGCTGATTGATCAGGGCAAACTGCTGGGGATTTCCCCCTGTTTGTAGACAAAACGGCTGGGGATATACGTTGCAGGCCGGGACCGCAGTCGGTTGGGTGCGTCCAGAAACTTCTGCGTCTGATTCTGGGAGATGTGGGGATAGACCTACACCAGGTCGGCAAAAATCCACCATTCGCCCTCGGTCAGGGGATTGTCCAGATAGTAGTAACGGGTGGTCTTGTTGTGCTGAGACGTCTGCTCCGCCTCCCACTTGTCATAGGGGATATAGCGGTACCGGCCTGTGACGCTTTTCTTTCGGCCGACACAGCGCAGCTGGAAGGGAAAGGTTTTCAGATTGAAAGCACTTTGTTTTTGAGGAGGTTGTCTACAGAGGAGTAGGTGGGGGCCTCAAACGGGGAAATGGTGAGGTCCAGAGCTACATCCTGGTGAAGCACCGTTCCATCGTAAACTTCCAGAACGACATGGAGGGCATTCTCCGTCTGATAGACGCTGGTGCAGGCGGGGGCGTCCTGATGAACCAGGGGGTCAGAGGAGAACAGCTCCAAAAGGTTGGAGACCTGGGTCAGGATCCGGTTCACCGTGGCACGGGAGGGCGGCTGCTCCCTATTTTGAAGATAGTGACAGATCTCGCCCACACTCAGCGGATACTCCCGGGAGGCGTGGAGCCGTAGCACTTGTTCCGGTCTAACGAAAAAGCGACATAAACTCCCACAAATTCTGACCGCACTCTGGGGGCCACCTCATGGTGCGAATTATGCGTAAAAAACATCATTGACGATACACTTCCCCGCCGCGATTTCTCTGCTTCCAAACCATGCAGTTCCAATCCAGCCGTCTGTCTCTTCCCTTCCGTTTTCTGCTAGACTCTTTCTGCCGCAGCGGCTTGCGGATTCCAGGCGCTTGATTTCAAGCCGCTTTTAGGCCGTTGGGAAAACAGTTGGATGTGGAAGGATTTTTCTTGGGGCTCCTCATGGAAAAACAAAAAAGAGGAGTCTTGGTTCTTTTCCAAGACTCCTCTTTTCATGTCTGTTTTTCGAGGGATTTTGTGACTGGTTTCCGATTAGTTGTCACAGCACTGTCCAGATGGCCTCCAGACTTTGGTAGGGGTTGCTGTACATCTTGCGTTCGTTTTTCTTGGATTTTTGTTCCTATTCTTCCATATCAAAGGAGCCTCCTGCCTGCACGGACTGAACCGTGCAGTTTTCGTATTCCGATTTCCGCGCCATCGTTGTGCGGGTTAAAAATTGCCACAGCCGCTGCTCCAGAGGTGCCTGGGTATGTTGCTCAGAGCGCCTGGCCGGACTCCAGCTTAGAGCGGTCAATGGTGTAAATTTTTGCAGGACGGCCCCGGAAATTGAGCTGCCGGTTATACTCCACTCGGGCCAGCCCGCCCTCCTCCAGCTTTTTCAAGATGCGGGAGGCGCTTCGAGTAGTGACGTTGAGGAAGAAGGATAGCTCCTCGGAGGAGAGGGTATTTCCCTGCTTTTGCTGAATGATGTACAAAATTTTATTTAGATACAAGGGGGAGATGCCCACCCGCTCGCTGATTTGAATCAGATTTTTGTCGGGAATGTCGTTGTAAACCATTCGTTGTGTGCTGGAAAGGGGTCCGATCATGACATTGTTCTCCAGGGAAATGAAGGTGGCGCAATCCCCATACAGGGTGGCCTGCTTTAAGGCGCGCAGGCCGTTTTGATATGCCTCGGATATATTTCCGGCGCTGCCCCAGCCGATACAGATGGGGACGGAGAGTTTTTCCGTCAAAAAGGAGATCAGGGGACAGGTGGTGTATTGCTGGGTGAGTTCCTTCAGGGTGGAGGTATTGGAGGTGATCTCAAAGCGGTTGGGGAGTCGGTAGGTCAGGAAGGGCATCCCGGACTGGCGGTTGAACTGCTGCAATCGCTCCCACAGGGTCTGCTGCTCCTGCTGAGTCAGTGTTTTGGGCACATCAATCAGAGCCACGCAGGCCGCCGCCGCCCGCATTGCGCTGGCGTCCAGCTGGTGCAGCAGATCCTGATAGGTCTCCAGCATGGTCTCCTGGGAGGGATACAGATATTGATGGCGGATACTGTGGGTATCAAAATAGGAGCCCATGCTGGCAAAGCGGGTCACCAGCAGGTCAATGGTCCCGCTGTCCCACAGCTGCTTATAGTATTCCTGGAGGGGGACATACCAGTCCGGAGCATCCACATTGGGCCAGTCAATGGGGGCGGTGCCCAATCTGGGGGCATCCTCCTGTAAAAAAATGGACTTGAAATCCACGGGGACCTGGGGGCGGTCAAAATAGACGCGGGTGAAGTCCAGCCCCGGGTGTTGAATGGCCAGAGCGGCGATGGCCTTGTAATAGTCCACGGGGGAGAGGTCAAAGTACGCGTGGGGCACATCAGCCACCTGAGGAAAAAATTTCCGAATGACATTATAGGGGTAAGAGCCACTGAACAGCAGAGCATCAAATTTTCCCTGGTTTTCCTCGTACAAAAAACGGAGGTGGTCCGGGGAAGTATAGGGCAGATAAGTGATATAGCTGCGCTGAGAAAGCAGGTCATTGAGCTTTAAAATCCGCTGCAGGGACAATTCGTTGGTAAATACTCCGATGGAATACATGCTGGCTGCCTCGTTCCTTCCAAATTCTGCATACAACATTCTGCTTTCATTATAATATAGCTGTTCCACCAGAGCAACCCATTTTGCCCGGGGGACAAATATTGAGGAATTGACAAAAAAAGATTCAAGATATGACAGGAAGAGGGGGAATATAGAAATAATTAGCGGAGAAAACCCAGATAAAGACAAGAGAGAGGTGTAGTGGTTTGTTAAAAATGGAGAATACAGAAAAAAGTGAATAATAACTTGACAGCACTTGCATTTCTTTTTTATACTAAAGCAAGATTTCCGAATAGTGTCTTTAAATGTCTTAAATAAATTCAAAATATTCGGGAACCAATGAACAGAGGGTGAAAGGAGTGAGGACAGATGAATCACCAGAAGAGTCAGGCCCTGGATGCCATTGACCGGAATCGGGAGCTGCTGTGCCGCGTCAGCGACCAGCTGTGGGAGCATCCAGAGGTGGGCTTCCATGAGAAGTATGCCGCCGAACTGTACTGTGACACGCTGGAGGCCCTGGGCTTTCAGGTGGAGCGGAATTTGGCGGGGATTCCCACCGCGTTTTCCGGCACCTATGGAAACGACGGCCCGGTGATCGGCTTTCTGGGGGAGTTTGACGCGCTGCCCGGCTTGAGCCAGGTGGAGGCCGCGCTGGAGAAAATCCCGGCGCAGGAGTCGGCTCCCGGCCATGGCTGTGGCCACAACCTGCTGGGTGTGGGGTCGCTGGCTGCGGCCGTTGCGGTGAAGCAGTATCTTCAGGACAATCATCTGCCGGGGACGGTCGTGTTTTTCGGTTGTCCCGCAGAGGAGGGGGGCTCCGGCAAGGGCTTTATGGCCCGGAGCGGAGTGTTTCAACAGGTGGATATCGCCTTTAGTTGGCATCCCGGAGAGGTCAACAGCGTCTCCACTGAGGGAACCATGTCCAACTATCAGATCTGCTACCATTTTCGTGGGGTCTCCGCCCATGCGGCCATGTCTCCCGAGCAGGGGCGCAGCGCGCTGGATGCGTTGGAGCTGATGAACATAGGGGTACAGTTTTTGCGGGAACATGTGCCCACCGATACACGGATCCACTACGCCATCACCGACACCGGGGGAAGCGCTCCGGGGACGGTCCAGCCCTACGCTCAGGCGGTGTATCTGTTGCGTGCCGTACATCCCCAGCAGCTGATCGACCTCTACGACCGGGTCAATAAAATTGCCCGGGGCGCGGCGATGATGACCGATACGACGGTGGAGATCGAGTTTATCAAAGCCTGCTCGAACGTGGTCATCAACACCGAGCTCAACCGCCTGATGCAGAAAAATCTGGAGCAGGTGCCGCCTGCCGGATTTGACGAGGCCGATCTGGAGCAGGCCCGGCGGTATCAGCAGACCTTCCCCAAGGGGAAGACCTACTACGACTCCCTGGTGGACGAGGTGGAGGACCCCCAGATGCGCGAGGAACTGCAGGCCAGGGCCGACGAGCCCATCCACCGGGTGGTGATGCCGCTGGCCCGGGAGCGCCAGGGCTTTGTGTCCTCGGACGTGGGCGACGTCAGCTGGAACTGCCCTGTGGCTCAGATCAACGCCGCCACCATGCCCGCCGGAGTGCCCATGCACTCCTGGCAGATGGTCGCGGTGGGAAAGACCCCCATGGCGAAGAAGGGAATGCTCTATGCGGCCAAGGTGATGGCGGCGTCCGCCATCGACGCCCTGGAGGACCCCGAAATCATCCGGCGGGCCAAGGAGGAACTGTTGCGCCGTACCGGCGGCAAGACCTACCAGCCCCCCATCCCGGCAGAAATCCAGCCCAAAATTCCCCGGGATCTGTTTCAGACACCCTAACCGCGTTGGCATAGAAGACATCTTGCATACGATTTGAGTACACACACAAAAAAGAGTAGGGAGAAATCGTTATGACCCAAATTACCATTTGTCTTGTCCTCTTTGTGGCGATGCTGGTGTTGTTTTTCACCAACAAGCTCCCCATGTCGTTTACCGCCCTGGGCGCCATGATCCTGCTGGTGTTTACCGGCTGTCTGGACGCCAAAACGGCGGTCGCGACCTTCGGAAGCTCCACAGTCGTCACCATGGCGGCCATGTTCGTGGTGGCCGCCGGCCTGAGCCGCACACAGATGATCAACCACATCACCAGGCTGCTCTATAAGATCACCGACGGCTCTTTCACTAAGGTGCTGGCGTGTTATATGCTGGTGACCTGCCTGCTGGGCCAGTTTGTTCCCAGCATCGTGGCGCTGTTTGCCCTGGTGCATCCCCTGGTGCAGAGCATGTGCGACCGTATGAACATTAGCCCCTCCAAGATGATGTATCCCATCGCGGTCGCCACCGTCTCCACCAGCTTCATCGTTGAGCCCATCGGCCCCTATGCCGCCTGGTATGTGACCCAGAACGGATTTATGGAGTCCTATGGCTGGACCGGGACCCAGCTGAATATGTGGAGCGAGACCAGCGTCTTCCTGCCTGTGGGCATCCTGACGCTGCTGTGGGCCATCTTCGTCATGCCCCGTATGCTGCCCGACCAGCCCGAGCGCCCCATTTCCGCCATCGGCGGGCGCAAGCTGCAGGAGAAGGAGCCTCTGAGCCCCGTGCGTGAGGTCCTGGGCTACGGCGTGTTCGCAGTGGTTGTCATCTGCCTGATGCTGGGCTTCTCCTCCTGGCAGGTGACCCTGGCTGGCGCCATCGTTCTGGTTGTTACCGGCGTTCTCACCGAGCGCGAGGCCATCGACAACCTCAACCTGAGCACCGTGCTGCTGTATGTGGGCGTGTCCGCCTTCGGCGAGGGCCTGGCCCAGACCGGCGCGGCCGAGATGGTCGGCGACGCCATTGCCAAGGTGCTGGAGGGCGTGACCAACGGCTATATCATTGGCTTTGTGTTCTACATGGTCAGCTTCCTGATGACCTCTCTGCTGTATAACCGCGCGGTGAGCACCGTGCTGACCCCCGTGGCTGTGATCACCTGCACCTCCATTGGCTGCGATCCCAGAGGTCCGGTGATCCTGTGCGCCCTGGCTACCATGTCCTCTCTGATCACCCCCATGGCCACCGCTGTGGTGCCCATGGCCATGAACGTCGGCGGCTACAGCGCCAAGACCATGTTCAAGGTGGGTATCCTCCCCGGTATTCTGCGCGGCGTTGTGGGCACGCTGATTGCCATGACGCTCTTCCCCATGTAAATTAAAGCAATTTCGGAAAGGAGCCGCCATGGAATCAACGTTCTGTGACGGCTCCTTGCCATATCCGCCGGCGGGAGAGAGGCGGCGGAACCAGACGGAACAACGAGGAAAATAGGGGGGACTGACATGACGTCAAGCTTATTTACGGAACTGCTGAAGGCAGTGGCCATCTTAGGGGTATTTCTGCTGATCGGAGCCTTTCTGCGGGCGAAGGCCCCGTTTTTTAGAAAACTGCTGCTGCCCGCCTCTGTGATCGGTGGATTTCTGGCCCTGATCGTGGGCCCGCGCGTGCTGAATCTGATACCATTTTCGGAGGACTACCTGAATACGTGGTCCCTGCTGCCTTCCATTCTGATCGTACCCATTTTCGCGGCGGCTCCCCTTGGCAACGGCATGGGGGCAGACCGGGCCCGGAAAAAGAAGGGCCTGCTTCAGTATGGCCCGTCTGTGCTTTTGATGTGCGCGCTGTTTTCCACGGTGAGCTGTCTGCAAGGTGTAGTGGGATACGGGGTCAACCTGGTGTTTACCGCCATGGGGTGGGATCTCTACCGCACCTTTGGCTGGGAATTGAGCCAGGGGTTTGCGGGGGGACACGGTACGGCCTCGGCCATCGGTGGTATTCTGCAGGACTTTCAGCTGGACTACTGGAGCACTGCCCAGAGCGTGGGCGTCACTATGGCCACCGTGGGGCTGCTGGGCGGTATGCTCATTGGCATCTGGATGATCAAACGGGCCAACGACCGGAAGGAGATCGCCGGCTTTGACGCAGGCGTGATTCCGGAGACTACGGCCCGGGGAGTCATCACCGATCCAGAACAGCAGGGGTCCCTTGGGCGGGAGATGTTCCTGAGCTCCTCGGTGGACCCTGTCACGGTACACCTGGCCATTATCCTTCTGGGCTGCGGCATTGCCTACTGGGTGCGCGCCACGCTGGGTGAGATGAACGGGGCGTTTTCCTCCTGTCCGGTCTGGTTTTATGCGCTGGTCATCATGTATGGGATCAATTACTGCCTGTGCAGGCTGAAGCTGGACTGGATGATCGACAAAAAGGTCAAGGCGCGGGTGACGGGACCGATGTCCGATGTGGCGATCTGCGGCGCCATCGCCAGTTGTGACGTCTCCGCCGTGCTGGAGCTGCTGACCCCTATTGCGGTGATGTGCGTGCTGGGTTTTCTGGTCTCCTGGATCACCTTCCCCATTGCCCGGAGGGTCTTCCGCGGCAACTACGCTTTCGAGCGGATGATCGTCTGCTGGGGTGCCAACACGGGGGTCACTATCACGGGTATGATGCTGCTGAAAATCTGTGATCCCGACTATCAGACCCCGGCCCTGGCCGAGTTTTCTATGGGATTTGCGCTGATGAGCATCATCAGCACCGTAACCTCTCCCATCTACTACGGACTGATTGCGGAGGGTTCGACGATGGCAAACCTGATGTTCAATGTGGTGATAGGCGGATTCTATATTCTCATGGGCGTATTGGCCTATCTGGCAATGAGAAGGGCAAAAGCAACCTAGACATCCGGAATGCACCCCCGGCCGCCTTGCGCGACTGAGGGGTGCTGTGCTGTTCCGGCGGGTTCCATTACGAAGAAGGCTATCATGATGCACTTCAATACAGAGAAAGGCTACATGGTCAAGTGTAATGCCCCAGAATACCGCGCCCACCAGGCTGAGCACAAGCGCCTGATTTTTGAGGTCAAGGCTCTATCGATTAATCTGGAGAAGGAGAGTCCTGAGAAAGGGGTGGAGGAGCTGTCTGTCCTACGCAGCCAGTGGGTTCACCATCATATACTTACCTGGGATGTGGCCTTTGCCCACCGATATCTGGAATGGAAGGAGGGGCGGTTCCTCGTCTAAACGCACTTGCTACCATGCAAATTGTGGCAGAGCCAGCCAAAATCTTGCGCCGCAGAAAACAAAAAAGCCTAGAACTACAGCAAAATACAAATAGAGGTCTTCCGGTTCGCTGAACGGGGAAGACCTCTGTTTTTGCTTCAGGACTGATTCAGCCACGCCATAAATTCATCTAAGGTGATGGCTTTGCCGTCGCATTTCTTCTTCATCTCTCTGGCCTGTTCGCTCCAGGTATAGAAAGCGATGTCCGAGATACGTCCCGCCTTGATTCAGGCAAAGCGCTTGTTGTACTCCTTGCGGTACGCCTTGAAAATTGGATCATCGGATTGTTTCTTGGTCCACTGCTGGAAGGCCCCGGCCTCTCGGCAGGTCTGCTGACCTTTTGCCACGGGACGTTCACAGTACTCTGCACTGACCCGGCCAGTCTGGGGGAAGTAGCGGCCGCAGTTCTTACAGCGGCGAACTGTAATGCCTCTCTCCACACAGCTGCGCAGAGAGTAGTCGATCATGTCCAAGATGCTGGAGGAGTACAGGACAGGAGAACACCGCCCGGGTTCCACCGGCTCAAAGCTGAGGGGGATAGGGTGGAATGGAAACAGCCCGGGATCTCTGGGAGCATCAAACCGATAGTTCTAGGATGCCTGAAACTGAGGGTTGCGTCCTGTGCGGTCAATATCCAGAACCAAGTCAAAGAATCGCTGGATCTGCTTTTGGTACAGGGGGAGCTGCTGGGGGACACGTTGCAGAATGAACGATACAGTTGTTATCATCTATCATGGGGAGCCAGTATCAGTGCCAAAGGAGGTCGCAAACTTCCTGGAGCAGGATCGGAAGCGGGAACAGGCTAAGCAAGACCAAAGGCATCTGAACAAAAGTGAGTTTGAAACGGTGCTGTCCGGCTTGTGTTATGTCAGGCGTCCCGTGGAAGATGCGGCGCTCCAGAACCTCCAGCTTGAAACTCTGCGGACAGCTGTGGACAGCCTGCTTGGATGACCAGGGCCAGGATCTTATCGGACTCCAATATGGCAGAGAACCGACCATGGAAGAGATCGGCAAGATCTACGGTGTGTCCAAGATGGCGGTATCAAAGCGGCTGAAAAAACTCTACGAAAAGTTGAGGAGCTCTGTCATAGGACAGGGCCCCTCAACTTTTTTCTTTTTCTGGTTTACAAATCTCCCGCGAGTGTCCTTATCAGTGAGGGGCAAAGTTTTCGGCTCTCGAAAACCCAGCTGGATGGCCACAGGCCGGATCGGTCATAACGGAGCTATAAAACCTGTTGTAAATAATTTGTTAAGAAATTAAAAAAACGGTTCTCAAATTGCATTCTCAACCGCTAATAAAGTGAAAGGGTTTTTAAGGACAACTGAATCATCGCACATTTTCTGGTCAAAGGTGTTTCGTTTCAGCGCCGTTTTGTGCAGTAGTAAGATGAGGATGCTTTAACGCTTATTTTTGTGTGACTACCCGATCAAATAGCAAAAACATTTGCTGGATAAGTTAGGAGGTAAAACTTATATGAAGAAATCAGTCTATCAAAGTTACGATGAGCTGCCGCTGTTCTTAAATGCGGAAATGGTGGCGCAGGTGCTGGGCGTATCACCGTCCAGTGGGTATGAACTCATGCATGAACCGGACTTCCCGGTGCTGCGCGTGGGCAGCTGCATGGTGGTGCCCAAGGAAAAGTTCATCCAGTGGGTGGAAGAGCATACCGGAGGTAGTGGATGAAGTACATGGGAAATTTTTTCTCTCTGCCCAATGAGATTTTTCTTCTGGGACTGAGTCCAGGTGAGCTGGCCGTGTACTGCTATCTGCGCCGGTGTGAAAATCAAAAAACGCACCAATGCTGGCCCAGCTACAAAACCATTGGGGAAGCGGTTGGAATGTGTGAGAACACCGTGAGCAGATATGTGAAACGGCTGGAAGAGCGTGGACTGATTGCGGCAGAGCCAACCAAGGTCACAACCAAAGCGGGGGTGACACGCAACGGATCGCTGCGGTTCACGGTGCTGCCGCCGCAGGATGTGATCGCCCGTCACCATGAGAACAAGCTGGAGGAACTGGAGTTAGAAACGGAGCGGCAGAAGATGCAGAAGCTCCTGGGACAGAGCGCAGAGAAAGCCCCGCATGACCCGCTGTGAGGCGCTGTGTGCCCGCTTTGGAACCTAGGCAGAGTCCCTGCCCGCCCGAGCCATTTTGGGCGGATTTGGGCCGCTGTCGGCCGGGAGGAGAGCGCAAGGCGAGGACGAAAAAAGAGGCAGGATAAAGGCAGGGGTCGCAGGCGACCCCTATCAGAAGCACTTCTGCCCGCAGTGCGGGCAGTTTGCGAGGGGTTCTGCGGGGCTGTGAAGTGGGGTCAAAAACAGAGGAGAAACGCTCCCTGTGCAGTCATCTTCCCCGTAAGTCCCCTGCTGCAACAAAAAATCAGGGGTCAACCCCTGGAAAGGAGCCTATTTTGAGCAAGAAAGAGAAGTTTGCCCTGTACCTGACACCGGAGAAAAAAGCGGTTCTGGAACGCCGCTACCGGGAGGATGGGAGCCGCAGTCTCACCGCCTTCATCGAGCGGGCCATCGACTTCTATCTGGACTACCTCAGCGCCAACGACGCCGGGCTGTTCCTCCCCACCGCTCTCAAGTCCTATGTGGATGGCCGGCTGGGACAGATGGAGAATCGGATGTCCTCTCTGCTATACAAGCAGGCCGTGGAACAGGACATGGTAGCCGGTATCCTGGCGGACGCCTATCAATTCAGCGAGGAGGATCTTAAGCTACGCCGGGCGGAGAGCATCAGCAATGTGAAGAAAACTAATGGCCGCGTCTCCCTGGACCAACGGGTGCGGGAAGTCTGGGAGGAGGGAGATGAGTGGCAAGACTGATCGTCAAAAGTCCCTACTACAAGTGTGGCGGGAACACCTCCCTCAGCGGATACCTGCGCTACATCGCCACGCGGGAACGGGTGGAACTGCTGCTGGATGACCGTCCGCCCACACGCAAGCAGGAGCAGCTCATCAACAAACTTACGAAAGATTTTCCTGACAGCAAAACCCTCTATGAGTATGAGGACTATGCTGCAAAGCCCACCAAGTTCAATGCCTCCGCATTCATCACGCTGGCGCTGGAGTCCAACTGGGACAAGCTCTCCACCATGGAGGGCTACGCCGGGTACATCGCCACTCGTCCCCGTGCGGAGCGGTTGGGCAGCCACGGCCTGTTCGGTGACGAAGATGGTGTGGACTTGGAGAGCGCCATGTCTGAACTGGAACAGTACACCGGAAATGTTTGGACCCACATCATTTCTCTCAAACGGGAGGACGCGGTGCGGTTGGGCTACAACAACGCCAAGGCGTGGCGAAATCTTCTCCGCACGCATCGCAACGACATCGCCGCAGCAATGAATATCCCGCCCAACGACTTCCGCTGGTACGCTGCCTTCCACGATGAAGGCGAGCACCCCCATGTCCACATGATGGCGTGGTCGGCAAAGCCGGGGCAGGCGTACCTGTCCAGAGATGGCATCCGGCAGATCAAGTCCGAACTCACCAATGATATTTTCAAGCAGGAACTGCTGCACCTCTACGAACAGAAGTCTAACAGCAGAGATGAACTGGTGCAGGAAGCACGGAAAGTTATGCTGGAGCTGGTGCAAACCATGTCGGCTGGTATCGCCGACCACCCGGAGGCAGAGCGGCTCATGCTGGAACTGGCGATGCAGTTGAAAGCGGTCAAGGGCAAGAAGTCCTATGGGTATCTTCCAAAGCCGCAAAAGAAATTGGTGGATCGAATCGTGGATGAGATGGAGCGGCTTCCCAGTGTGCGGGACTGCTACGACCAGTGGTTGATCCTCCAGGGAAAGGTGGATGGGTACTATCACGATAAGCCCAGAGAACGAAAAAGGTTGTCACAAGAGAAAGCGTTCAGGCAGATTAAAAACGCCGTCATCAAGGAGGCGGAAAACATCCGGCAGTGCAATTTGTTCTTTGAGGACAAGGGCGTGGAGCAGGAGAGCGAGCTGGAGAAATTCCGAAAAACTTCCTATAACTACGAAAGCCTTCGGGATGCGATTCGGGATGAGAGCCTGACACTGGAGGAGCGCAGTGATGCTGTCTCTGAACTGGAAACACTGGCAAAAAGCGGTGATAGGTACGCGCAGTACCTCATGGGAAAGCTGTGGCGGGACGGTCCGCTGCTGACACCGGACTGGGTAAATGCCCAGTACTGGTTTCAAAAGTCGGAGGAGCAGGGACACCCCTATGCGCAGTACGCCCTCGGCAAACTCCTGCTCTCTGATGATGTGGAGGTGCATGATGTGGAGGATGGTATCCGTTGGCTGAAGCGGGCCGCCGAAGGTGGAAACCACTTCGCCTCCTACCGGTTGGGCAAGGAATATTACAGCGGGAAAAATGTTCAAAAGAATTTCACCACGGCGGCGAAGTGGTTTGAGCGCGGGGGACAGGCTGGAAACCAGTACGCGCAGTATATGCTTGGCAAGCTGTATCTCATGGGCCAGGGCGTGGAGTACGACAAAGAGCTGGGCGCTGATTGGTTAAGCAAATCTGCGGCACAGGGCAATGTCTATGCGCAAGCCCTTCTCCAACGCCAGGACAGCGGCAGGCCGCCCCATGTGTTTCTGAGCGTCACTCGTCTGCTCCACCACATGAGCAGGATCTTTCAGGAACGATCCCTGCCCCAGTCTGGAACAGGGCTGCAGGTGGACAGCAAGCTACGACAAAAGATTCGGGAAAAAAAGATCGCTATGGGACACAGGCCGGACGACCATGAAGATCCTGAACTGAATCAGAGCGGCATGGGTGGCATGACGGGGTATTGATATGGCTGGAGGATGGTATCACATTTTGATACCATCCTCCAAGACCGCCAAATGATAACAATTTGATAACTCTGCGCATTTGCTGTGGCTATTTTCTGTTTCTGTGGTACTGTGTTGCTGACAAGGAGAGGAGGTACACACCATGCGAGAGACGCTGGAAGCCCTGTACTACGGGAACATCACGCCATACGACCGCCAGATCCGTTCCGGCACTTCTCTGATGAAAGCGATGGAGCAGTCTCACAAGTGCGAAGAACATCTGACCAAACTGCTGGAGGGCGACGCCCACAGTCTGCTGCTGCGGCTCATCGACGCGGAGAACGAGATCGGAAGCACACTGGCTCTGGAGAACTTCATCCTGGGCTTCCGTCTGGGAGCGCGTCTGATTCTGGAGGCGCTGGACGAAGACGACGGCAGTCTGGTGGAACTGCTCCGCAGAGATGAATGGAGAGGGAAACAAAGCAACTACCCATCCGGTAGGCCACGCAATTCCTGCGATGCAAATCAAAGATAAAAACCTCGGAGGTGAAAAAACATGGCAAAGCGAAGGCCGTCCGGTGACGGTATGGTACGAAAACGGGAGGATGGCCGCTGGGAGGGTCGCATCGTCATCGGCCACAAGGAAAACGGCGATCCCATCTTCCACTACCTCTCCGCTGGGACACAGAAGGAGCTGCTGGAAAAACTGCATCGGTGCATGGAAGAATATGATGGGGCCGAACTGACAGAGGACTGCCGGATGACCCTGGGCGAATGGCTGGAGGTCTGGCTGAAAGAGTGTGCGGAGCCCTCCGTGCGGCCCTCTACCTTTGAAGGCTACCGGGCTTATGTCAGGGACAAGATTGTTCCCTATCTGGGCGGGAAGGAAATCCGCAAGGTCACTGCCGGAGATGTCCAGAAGCTGTATCGAAAGCTGAAAAAGGAGGGCGGGGCCGATGGCGGTCCGCTGGCGGGCGCCACGGTGCGGAGGATCCACGGGGTCCTGCATCAGGCCATGGATGTGGCGGTGGACCGCCATCTCATCGTAAAGAATCCCACAAAGGATGTGACGCTCCCAAAGAAAGAGTCGACACCCAGGACCATCCTCAATGACGCACAGCTGGAGCGGTTCATGGAGGCCATCAAACAGGACCGGCAGTGGCACGACTTCTTCTATCTGGAGATCACCACAGGACTGCGGCGGGGAGAACTGTGCGGGCTGATGTGGAGCGACTTCGATGAAAAGAAAGGGACGCTCTCCATCCGCAGGACCCTGCATGGGAAACGGGGCGGCGGCTACTTTGTGGGGGACACCAAGACCGGAAAGGGGCGAAGGATCATCAGACTGCCGCCCAGCACGGTGCAGCTTCTGACGGAGCGGAAGCGAACGGCCATCTCTCAATGGATCTTCCCCAACCCCCTCCATCCGGAGGATCCGATCATGCCCAGCAGCGGCTATAACCGGATGAAAAGACTGCTGGCCGAGGCCGGACTCCCTGATCTGAGATTTCATGATCTGCGGCACACCTTCGCCACCCATGCCCTCACCAGCGGGGTGGACGCCAAGACCCTCTCTGGGATCCTGGGCCACACCCAGACCTCCTTCACGCTGGACACCTATACCCATGTCACCGGGGATATGCACCGAAGGGCATCAGAGATCGTGGGCGGGTTCATGGAAAAATTCATGGTGTAGGGGGCAGAAACATGGCACGGAAACGGAAGAATGGTCAAGGCACTGTCCGACTGCGGAAGGACGGCCGCTGGGAGGGGCGGCACATCGTAGGCTACGATGAAAACGGAAAGGCCAAAACCAAAAGTGTGCTGGCCAAAACAAAGGCGGAGTGCCTGGAAAAGCTGAAGCAGCTTCAGGATGGCTGCGGCACGGTGGAACCCTTCAAGATCAAGCCCAATATGCGCTTCGGGGACTGGATCGGCTATTGGTATGAGAACCACTGCCAGCCAACGATCCGGGCCACCACACAGAAAGGATACGAGGAGTGGATCTATGTCCACGCTATCCCAGCGCTGGGGCAGATCCCATTGAACAAGCTGACCCAGGCCGATTGTCAGAAGTTCCTGAACGAGATGAAAGCCAATGGCCGGAAGATCCATCGGGACACCAAGGGACCGGGAATGTCGGAGCGGTCGGTACGCAGCTGCTACCATGTTATCCGGATGTCCCTGGAACGGGCCATCAAGGATGGCCTTATCAAAAAGAACCCCCATCCTGGGCTGTAAGCTGCCGCCGCCGGAGCAAAAGGAGATGAAGATCCTCTCTGGGGAGGAGATCCAGCGGTTCCTTCTTCAGGCCAAGGAGGAGGGAATGTATGAACTGTTCCTGCTGGAGCTGACCACCGGCCTGCGCCGGGGTGAGATCCTGGCTCTCCGATGGGAGGACCTGAATGAAAAGACGGGGGAACTGCGGATCAACAAGCAGGTCTACCCGGTGGGCGGAAAGCTGATCGTCAGCGAGCCCAAGACCAAGGCTGCCTTCCGGACCATCATCCTGCCGCCCGCCATGGTGGAACTCCTGCTGGCGTACAGGAAAGGCATCTTCTCTGACTTGATGTTCCCATCCCGGATCAAGCCGGAGCAGCCCATCGATCCGGGCTATGTGCGGAAACGGCTCCAGGTCATTCTGGAGCGCGCTGGGTGCAAAAGAATCAGATTTCACGATCTGCGGCACACCTTTGCCACCATCTCCCTGGAACACGGCATGGACATCAAAACACTGTCCGCCATCATTGGGCACATCTCCTCCAGGACTACCACCACGCACTACCACGCAGATAGCAAGGCACTTCGAAAGGAACGGCAAAAGAAAATCGCCCAAGGCCACGCCGAGGACGACCACGAAGAAGAACAAACTTGGCAGCAGACCATGTAAAGGAGGATGATCACATGAGTTATCAGCAGGCGATGTATGATCGGGAGCATCCCCGATACTCTGAGCCGACAGAATATATCACGATGGAAGTGGACGGACTGATTGTTGCCCTCCGCTTTAAAAACGCCGTTACACAGTCTGACACAGTATCTGCAATTGAGCAGACGCTGTTGATGGCGCAGGACTTTGAAAATCTGAACAAGCCCGCTTGATTCAGTAGACTTTTTACCAGTGGTGTGGGATACTGTGTGTGCATATGAACCTTGCTACGAAAATAGGTAGCGAGGGCGTGAACCTTGACAAACAGGCTTTCAACGCCTCATGAAAAACCATCGCAGCACAAAAAGCGGCAGGCCAAAACCTGTCGCCGGGCGAAGTATGGAACAGTGGGCATCAGTCTGGTGGCAGCACAAAGTATCCCAGCTTTTGCAGTTCGTTCACCATGCGGTAGGCCCGTTTGCGCTCACTTTGTTTTCTGCGGGTCTCAAAACATTCTTCGCTGTATGGAGAACCTGTCTTCAACATCGTGTAGATCAGCGCCAGCAGTTTGCGAGCCAAAGCAATCGTTGCACGTTTTGCGCCCTTACGCTGTTTTATCTTCCAGTACCAACCAGAGAGGTGCAAGGTTCGCTTTCCGGAGATGACCCATCCCACCTCGCAGAGCATACTCTTCAGATACGGATTGCCTTTGTTAATGTGAGCACTCTTACGTTTTCCGGCACTTTCATTGTTACCGGGACTTAAACCAGCCCAGGAGCATATATGCTGGGAATCCGGAAAGGCGCTCATATCGGTACCAATCTCCGCAATAATGGCCGCTGCCGCAGTTACATCAATGCCCGGGATGGAGCACAGCAGTCTCAATGCCTCTTCGTGCTTTGTGATTTCTTCCGTAATAGCGTCCTCCACCGTATGGCGGTGCTGTTCAAGAGCTTCCAAGTGCCCAAATATCATGCGAAGAAAGTTGCGCTGGTGCTCCGAGAGTGAACCGTTCAAGGCAATCAGTATTTCGTCGATACGTTTCCGGGTCTGTGTCTTCAGACACCTGTCCAACGCCTCCCGCGAGATACTTCCGTATTCCATGAGATGGCGGATGATATTTCGTCCGGAAGCGCCAAATGCGTCCGACAGAAACGCTGTGAAGCGGAAACCGGAGCTTTGCAGAAATTTATCGATGCGATTCTTTTGGGCGGTAATGTCGTGAACAATGCTCTTGCGATACCGGGTCAGATGCCGCAGCTCTCGGAACGTTTTGTCTGGGATAAAACTCCCCTTTAGTAATCCGGCACGGAGCAGTGTGGCGATCCATTGCGCGTCCCTCATATCCGTTTTGCGCCCAGGCACATTCTTCATGTGGCGGGCATTCACGACCAGAATACTGATTTGCCCATCAAAACATGGTTCCAGCATTTCGTAAATGGGCTGCCAGTAGATCCCGGTGCTCTCCATAGCAACATGGTGGCACTCTGCTTCCAACACCCAATCCCGCAGTTTCCGCATTTCCGGAATCAGTGTGCTGAAGGAGCGAATCTCGATTTCTGGATCGGCGCCCAGCTCACCTTTGGCAAGACAGGCAACGATAACGTCACGATGAATATCCAGTCCCATGGCGCAGGTCAATATGTCTTGCATCAAATCCCTCCCTGAACGATGCAGGCTGGGAATTGCCCGGGTGGGTATCCGAACTTTGCTACTCGTGCTCTTCACTTACGTGACGCGACATACTGCTGTTCTCTTGGGCAATTCGTCCACGTTGAACAAACGGGGTGAAAATCCACCAAGGTGCAACCGGACTACACCTGCTGTCTCCAGTTTAGCAAATCTTGCAGCTTGCGCACAGACTATATTTTCATTCTCAGCTGTGATGGCATTTCATGAGGCGTTGACAACTGAATGAACAGCAGACCATATGCACCGCAGTCCTACACCAGAAAGGACAAGGTGCAATCATGGAAAAAAACAAGCGAGTATACTGCCTCTATCGAGTCTCTACCAAAGGACAGGTAGAAAAAGATGATATCCCGATGCAGAAACAATACTGCCGTGAATTTGCAGAGAGTCAGGGATGGACGATCATCAAAGAATTTGCGGAAAAAGGTGTCTCCGGTTTCAAGGTGGCTGCCGCTGACCGCGACGCCATTCAGGAGATCCGCCAGGACGCCGAGGAACGGAAGTTTGACATCCTGCTGGTGTTCATGTTCGACCGCCTGGGACGGAGAGATGATGAGACGCCCTTCGTGGTGGAGTGGTTCATCCGCAACGGAATCGAAGTGTGGAGCGCAATGGAAGGGCAGCAGAAGATGGATGATCATATCGACAAACTGCTGAACTATATCCGTTACTGGCAGGCTTCCGGTGAGAGCCTCAAAACCTCCGCACGAACAAAGACACGTCTGTCACAAATCGTGCAGGAGGGGAGGTTCCGCGGCGGGATCGTTCCCTATGGATACCGCCTGGAAAAGCAGGGGCGCTTCAATAAAAAGAATCACGAAGTCAACGAGATTCTGGTTGACCCGGATGAAGCTGCGGTGGTGCGCATCATCTTTGAAAAATATGTCTATGAGGGGTTCGGCGCACAGCGGTTGTCCCGGTGGTTATATAACAACGGCTATCTCAATCGAAAGGGAACCAACTTCGCCAATACCACCATCATCAAAATGCTGAAGAACATCATGTATGTTGGAATCCTGCGCAGTGGGGAAACACGCTCAGAAATCTTTCCGGAGCTGCAAATCGTTCCACTGGATCTGTATGAGCGGGCACAGGAGCTGATGGAGGCCAGGACAATGCACCACAATGAGGTGCCCTTTAACTCCAAGGGGAAGTCGCTGCTCTCCGGGATGGTCTACTGCGCCCACTGCGGTTCAAAGTTGGTGCTGACCACCAGCAGCGGCAGACGCGCCAAGGGTGAGCCCAAACGGGAAACCCGTATCCGATACGCCTGCCACTACAAGATCCGTCATCCTCAGGACTGTGACGGTCAGACCGGATACTCCGGCGAGAAACTGGACGGCATTATTGATTAAGATTGTCATCCAACTCTTTGAGCGAATGAAGACTGCACCCAGGAGCCAGCTCATTCAAAAGCAGCGGGAGAAAGAACTCCAACTGGCAAACAGTTCGGTGGCCAATCTGGAGAAACTCCATGCCGCCGCAGAACGGGAGCTGGAGAGCTACAAAAAAGAGATCATCAAGACCATCAACGGGACTGGTAGTTTTGGAGCGGACATCCTCGGCGAGATGATAGAGGACACCCGGAGCAAACTGACGGCACTGGCACAGGAGCTGGAACAGGCCAAGGAAAAAGCGGCTGATCTGAAAAACTCTGCCGTTGCCGTTCAAAAGGAGTATGACAAGATCATGTCTTGGGCCGACCTGTATGCGGGCAGCAGCATTGAGGGAAAGAAGATGATCCTGCGGCAGCTCATTGAGCGGGTGAATATCGGGAAGAACTTTGAAATCGAAGTGGAATTCAAAATCAGTGTCACACAGTTCTTCGACTTCCTGTATCCGGAAGGGGACAAGAGTGTGTACTATCGCGCATCCTGAAGGCATGAAAAAACTCGGGAGATCTCAAAACGAGATCTCCCGAGTGTGGTGGACCCGAAGGGGATCGAACCCTCGACCTTACGGATGCGAACCGTACGCTCTCCCAGACTGAGCTACGGGCCCAAATCAACAGTTCCAAAAGCGGAACAGAAGAATAAAACAATATGAAGTTATAGATGTGGCAGAAAACCGAACCCTTTGCGCTCCCAGCTGAGCTATAGGCCCAAATCAACAGTTCCAAAAGCGGAACAGAAGAATAAAGCAATATGAAATTATAGATGTGGCAGAAAACCGAACCCTTTGCGCTCCCAGCTGAGCTATGGGCCCAAATCAACCGTTCCCAAGCGGAACAGAAGAAACGATATGAAATTAAAAAGTGTGGCAGAAAACTGAACCCTTTGCTCTCCCAACTGCGCTACAGGCCCAGATATTCAATTCAGCTTTTGTATTATACCAGATTTTTAAAAAATGTAAAGCCCAATTTTGAAGATATCTATGAGAAGCGGCCAGATTTGGAAAAATAGGTTGCCATTTTGGGGGAAGTATAGTAAAATACAGTCTAGCTTGTTTTGCACTTCGGCGCAAAGCAAGGCCGCACTAGTTGGGGAGATAGCGGTGCCCTGTACCTGCAACCCGCTACAGCAGGGATGAATCCCGGCCCCCGGACGTGCGATGTGTCGTCTGACCTGGAAAAGCAGTGATGATAGACCGGTCCCGCGCAACGTGGCCCCGTGAACCGTGTCAGGCGGGGAGCCGAGCAGCACTAAGCGGCAAGCCGCGTGTGCCGTGGGGTTACTGTTCTTGAGCCGGCTGTCCAGGTAACGGGCATACCGCGCGCTTCAAAGGCCGGTGTGCGGCCTTGCTTTTCGCCGAAGTTTTCTTTTTTTCGAGGTGATTTTAACGTGTATCAGGCCCTGTACCGCAAGTGGCGCCCCCGCACCTTTGACGACGTGGTGGGGCAGGAGCATATCACCCAGACCCTGAAGCAGCAGGTGTCCGGCGGACGGCTGAGCCACGCCTATCTGTTCACCGGAACCCGGGGAACCGGAAAGACCACCTGCGCCAAGATCCTGTCCCGGGCGGTGAACTGTCAAAGCCCGGTCAATGGCAACCCCTGCAACCAGTGCCTCGCCTGCCTGGGCATTGAGAACGGGTCTATCCTGGACGTGCTGGAGCTGGACGCCGCCTCTAACAACGGCGTGGATCAGGTCCGAGCCCTGCGGGACGAGGCGGTATACACCCCCGCGGCGGTGAAAAAGCGGGTCTACATCGTAGACGAGGTGCACATGCTCTCCACCCCCGCGTTCAACGCCTTGCTGAAGATCCTGGAGGAGCCTCCGGCCCACCTGATGTTTATCCTGGCTACCACCGAGCTTCACAAGGTGCCCGCCACCATCAAGTCCCGGTGCCAGCAGTTCTCGTTCAAGCGCATCCTGCCCGGTCAGATTGCCCAGCGTCTGGGCTATGTGGCCCAGCAGGAGGGCATCGATCTGACAGAGGAGGGAGCCGCTCTGCTCTCCCGCCTGGCCGACGGCGGCCTGCGGGACGCTTTGTCCCTGCTGGACCAGTGCGCCGGAGGCGGACAGCGGGTGGACGAGCAGGAGATTCTGGACACCCTGGGCCTGGCAGGCAATCTGGAGACTGCCAAGCTCATGGGCCAGCTGGCCCAGCGGGATACCGCCGCGGCGCTGGAGACCCTGTCCCGCCTGTACCGCAACGGAAAGGATGTAGGCTCGGTGCTTTCCGAGCTGTCCGGCCTGGCCCGGGATCTGCTGCTGCGCAAGACCGCGCCCCGGGGTGGAGCTGCCCTGCTTACCGGCGGATATGATGAGTCCACCATGCGAGCCCTAGGCGAACAGTTTACTGCCCAGCGGCTGCTGCAGATTTTGAAAACCTTACAGGAGACACTGCCCGAGCTGAGCCGCAGTGTCAACCGCCGTACCGACGCGGAGCTGTGTCTCATTCGGCTCAGCGATGAGGGACTGGACGAGTCCTTTGCAGGCCTGTCCGCCCGGGTAGCCCGGCTGGAGGAACAGCTGGCCAAGGGTGTGCCTGTCCAGGCACAGCCGGTCCAGAGTGCTCCGTCCGCGCCCGCGGCCCAGCGGCCTGTCCCGGCTGCCGCGCCTGTGCAGGCGCCGGTCAAGCCGGCGGTTGAGGATACGCCCCCTTGGGAGGAAGAGCGTCCGCCTCTGCCTCCGGAACCGGAAGAGGAGCCCTCCTGGCCTGAGCCGGAGGCTGTTCCGGCCAGCGCACCCGTACCCCAGGCTCCGGCTCCCACAGCCCAGGTGCCCCCTGCTCAGGCAGCTCCTGCGCAGTCAACTCCGGCTGGGGGAATGCAGGGTGGAACCTCCGCCTTCTGGCCCTCCTTTGTAGCCGGACTGCGGGGCAAGGTGCCTGCTTCGGTGCTGCCTTACCTCAATAACCCCGCCAAGGTAACCGGCGTGTGGAAAAACAAGGCGCTGACCCTGTGGACGGATACCGAGTTCACCCGGGCCATGCTGAATAAGCCCCCGGTCCTTCAGGGGCTGGCCCAGGCAGCCGATGTCTGCTTTGGTGTCACCGGCGCCCGGGTATCGGTGATCGCGGGAAAACCCCCGGCAGAGGACCTGGCCGCTCCGGCGCCTGCTACGCAGGCTGTTCCGGCACAGGGGAGCGGGGACGCTCTGGATGCCCTGCTGGCCTTTGGGGAAAAGTTTGACAACATTAAAATACAGTAACACAGAATAAGGAGTGTTTTGGCTATGGCAAAGGGATTTAACAGCCGCGGACTGGGCGGCATGGGTGGCGGCATGAACATGAACATGATCAAGCAGGCCCAGAAGATGCAGCAGGACATGATGAAGATGCAGCAGGAGCTGCAGGAGAAGGAGTACACCGCGGCTGCCGGCGGCGGCGTGGTCACTGCGACCGTCAACGGCAAGCACGAACTGAAGAATCTGGAGATCGACCCCGAGGCCGTGGATCCCGATGATGTGGAGATGCTCCAGGACCTCATCGTGGCCGCGGTGAACGAGGCCATGCGCAGCGCCGATAACGACGCCTCCAGCTCCATGCAGAAGCTGACCGGCGGACTGGGCCTGCCCTTCTGAAAATGGATCAACAAACGGGACGGTTTCCTTGCTGGGGAGCCGTTCCGTTTTGTATTAAACATACAAAATGTTTAAAAGGGCAGAGAAATTCAAAAAAAGGTGACTTTTTTCTTTACAGACTGGAAAAAATGTGATATAGTATCCCAGCGTGAAATCACGCGCGCCCATCCGCTTCGTTGCGGGGTACGGCCTGTCCAAGAGGGCAGGGCTTCACCCGCCCGTTACGCAGCTCTTTGGGCAGAATAATAAGAAAGGTGGAAATTCCCATGATTCGTAAGGACGAAAAGACTGCCGTTATTGAGGCCAACCGCACTCACCCCACTGACACCGGTTCTCCCGAGGTTCAGATCGCCATTCTGACCGCTCGCATCAACGAGCTGACCGAGCACCTGAAGGTCCACAAGCAGGACAACCACTCCCGTCGTGGCCTGCTGAAGATGGTCGGTAAGCGCCGCAAGATGCTGGACTATCTGATGGCTAAGGACATCGAGCGTTACCGTGCTATCATTGCCAAGCTGGGCATCCGTAAGTAAGTTTTGCCGCATAGGGCAGCGTTTTAACGCGCTGCCCTATGTTCGCATCTAAAACAAACCAAAAACCGGGAGCGATCCCGCTTTTTTAGCAGTTGAATATGCGCCGAAGCGCGGAGGATAGACGCGCGCCCTGTGTTTCGACCTATATTCAAGTGCTAAAAGGTGAGACCTCCCGGGCAAATCAATACAAAAGGAGGATTACCAAATGTCAACCGTTATCAAGCACAAGCAGTTTAACAACTACAAGAGCTGGACCATGGACCTGTGCGGCCGTCCCCTGACCATCGAGGTGGGCAAGGTGGCCGAGCTGGCCAGCGCTTCCGCTATGGTTAAGTACGGCGAGACCACCGTGCTGGTGGCCGTTACCGTCTCTCCCCGTCCCCGTGACGGCATCGACTTCTTCCCCCTCTCTGTTGAGTTTGAGGAGAAGCTGTACGCTGTGGGCCGCATCCCCGGCTCCTTTATGCGCCGTGAGGGCCGTCCCTCCCTGCCCGCCGTTCTGGCTTCCCGCCTGATCGACCGGCCCATGCGCCCCCTGTTCCCCTACGACTTCCGCAACGACGTGTGCATCCAGTGCACTGTCATGAGCGTGGACTATGACTGCTCCCCCGAGGTGGCTGCCATGATCGGCGCCTCCGCCTGCGTGAGCTACTCCGAGATCCCCTTCGCCGGCCCCATCGGCTGCCTGGAGGTGGGTTACTGCGATGGCCAGATCGTCCTCAACCCCAACCAGGAGCAGCGTAAGACCTCCCGCATGGACGTGACCGTGGCCGCTACCGCTGAGAAGGTGGTCATGATCGAGGCCGGCGCCGACGAGATCCCCGACGAGATCATGTATGCCGGTATCGTGAAGGCTCACGAGGAGATCAAGAAGCAGATCGACTTCATCAACCAGATCGTTGCCGAGATCGGCAAGCCCAAGATGGAGTATGAGCACGCTCAGTTCAACCAGGAGCTGTTTGACAAGATCGTGGACGAGTTCATGGACGAGGCCAAGGCCGCCATGGACACCGACGACAAGAACGTGCGTGAGACCCGCTGGAACGCCATGATCGACAAGTGGCACGAGAAGTATCTGGAAGAGTACCCCGACATGGACCAGTACCTGGAGGAGTTCACTTACAAGTTCCAGAAGAAGATCGTCAAGGCTTGGCTGCTGGAAGGCCACCGCGTGGACGGCCGCGCCAAGAACGAGATCCGTCCTCTGGCTGCCGAGGTCGGTGTGCTGCCCCGCGTCCACGGTTCCGGCCTGTTCACCCGCGGTCAGACTCAGGTTCTGTCCGTGTGTACCCTGAACACCCTGGCTGCCTGCCAGAAGCTGGACACCATCTGGGAAGAGGACGAGAAGCGCTATATGCACCACTACAACTTCCCCCCCTACTCTGTGGGTGAGGCCCGCGCTCCCCGTTCCACCAACCGCCGCGAGTACGGCCACGGCGCTCTGGCTGAGCGCGCTCTGGTGCCCGTGCTGCCCTCCGTGGAGGAGTTCCCCTACGCCATCCGGGTCGTGTCTGAGGTTCTGTCCTCCAACGGTTCTACCTCTCAGGGCTCCATCTGCGGCTCCACTCTGGCTCTGATGGATGCCGGTGTGCCCATCAAGGCTCCCGTGGCTGGCATTTCCTGCGGCCTCATTCAGGACGACAACGGCGGCTTCACCACCTTCATCGACATCCAGGGCGTGGAGGACTTCCACGGCGAGATGGACTTCAAGGTTGCCGGTACCAAGGCCGGTATCACCGCCATCCAGATGGACCTGAAGAACGACGGTCTGACCCACGAGATCATCAAGGAGGCTCTGGACATCACCCGCGATGCCCGCTACGCCATCCTGGACGAGATCATGCTGCCCTGCATCTCCGCTCCCCGCGCTGAGGTGAGCAAGTATGCTCCCAAGATGATTACCATGAAGATCGATCCCGACAAGATCCGCGAGGTTATCGGTAAGGGCGGCTCCGTGATCCAGAAGATCACCGCCGAGTCCGGCGCTACCGTGGACATCGAGGACGACGGCACCATCCACATCGCCTCCCCCAACGCCGAGGCCTGCGACGCCGCCAAGAAGATGATCGAGACCATCGTGTTCGTTCCCCAGGTGGGCGAGCTGTACTACGGCAAGGTCGTGCGCATCCTGCAGTTCGGCGCCTTCGTGGAGCTGGCTCCCGGCAAGGACGGCATGGTCCACATCTCCAAGCTGGCTGACCGCCGTGTGGAGAAGGTGGAGGATGTGGTCAACATCGGCGACATGATCTGGGTCAAGGTCACCGACATCGACGACAAGGGCCGCGTGAACCTGAGCTACCGCGACGCCATCAAGGAGATCAAGGCCAAGAAGGTCGCCGGCGAGAGCGTGAAGTAAGGTTTTTGCCTGAATAAGAAATAAAAAGTGGCTGCCTGTGAGGTAGCCACTTTTTTATGTTGGTTTATTTGGTAGTAGGATAAGGGGAGGAAACTGGGGTCAAGCCCAGAAGATAATCCACACTGGTATGATAGAATGTGGATAATTTGATCAGGACAGCGGTGGGAATATCATTTTCCCCTGTCTCGTATTTGGAATAGCCGGTTTGGGACATACCCAGCATTTCAGCCACCTGCCGCTGGCTCAGGTCGTGGTCCTCACGCAGGGCGCGGATTCTGGGATACATATTGCATCACCTCGGACTCAGTATAGGTTAACCTAAAACAGAGTATTTACTTTCAACCTGAAACAGGTTAAAATATAGGGGGTGAGAGGCATGGATAGACAAAAAAGAAAAATCTTGCGGATTTCAATTCCGGAAAAAGAGTATGAGCAGCTGCGCATATTGGCGGAGCAGGGCATGCGCACTGTGCCAGCATATAGCCAACAAATTATTCTGCGATACTTAAGAAAAGTGAAGCGTGGCGAATTAGAAGATGGTTGGGGACTGAATGAAAGAGTCGATTGAACCAATGCTCTATATGGATAAAGTAGCGGCTGTCTATTTGGACAGCCGCTTCACTTGTGTAAACCGTAAAATTTTTTTGAAATACCTGTTTACCTTCACACTTTAATGTGTTAATATAAAGGGAAAGCCGGGAACTTCCGTCCGTCCCGGAGGAAAGGAGAAGCCTTATGGCAAAAACGGAGCGTAAAGAGCGCAGCCAGGCCCTGTATGAGACCATTTTGAAGTTGAAGGACCTGGACGAGTGCCGGAAATTTTTTGAGGATCTCTGTACCCCCACGGAGCTGCAGTCTATGGAGCAGCGCTTTGATGTGGCCGTCTACCTCCAGCAGGGTCTGGTCTATCTGGACATCCTGGAGAAGACTGGAGCCAGCAGCGCTACCATCAGCCGGGTCCGCCGGTCCATGCTGGAAGGCGGCGCAGGCGGTGTGGTACGGGACATCATCATCCGGGAAGGCCTGGACAAAAAAGACTGAATCAGGAAGAAAGCAGGGAAGACTATGAAACAACTGATGTTGGGCAACGCGGCTGTTGCCCGTGGACTGTATGAGGCGGGGTGCTCTGTGGCCTCCAGCTACCCCGGTACCCCCAGTACCGAGATCACCGAAGAGGCCGCCAAGTACGACGCCATCTACTGTGAGTGGGCTCCCAATGAGAAGGTAGCCATGGAGACCGCCTTTGGCGCCTGCCTTGCCGGCAAGCGCTCCTTCTGCGGTATGAAGCACGTGGGCCTCAACGTGGCTGCCGACCCGCTGTTCACCATCTCCTACACCGGTGTGAATGCGGGCATGGTCATCGCCGTGGCCGACGATGCGGGCATGCACTCCTCTCAGAACGAGCAGGACTCCCGCCACTATGCCATTGCCGCCAAGGTGCCTATGCTGGAGCCCTCTGACTCCGCCGAGGCCCTGGCCTTTGCCAAGCGGGCCTATGAGATTTCCGAGGAGTTTGACACCCCGGTCATCCTGAAGATGTGCACCCGCGTGTCCCACTCCCAGTCCCTGGTGGAGCTGGGGGAGCGCACCGAGGCGGAGAAGCCCTATGAGAAGAACATCGCCAAGTACGTGATGATGCCGGGCAACGCTATCCGCCGTCACCCTGTGGTGGAGGAGCGCACCCGCAAGCTCACCGAGTTTGCCGAGACCTGTGACCTCAACCGGGTAGAGATGGGCGGCACCTCTATGGGCGTGATCACCTCTTCCACCTCCTATCAGTATGTGAAGGAGGTCTTTGGGGACAGCGTGTCGGTGCTCAAGCTGGGCATGGTCAACCCCCTGCCTGTGAAGTTGATTCTGGACTTTGCCAGCAAGGTGGACAAGCTGGTGGTCGTTGAGGAGCTGGACTCCATCATCGAGGACCACTGCCGCAAGCTGGGCCTGAAGGTTTGGGGCAAGAACGTGCTGCCTCTGGAGGGTGAGTTCTCCCAGAACCTGGTGGCCTCCAAGCTGGGCGGTACCGTACATACCGGCAAGACCCTGGAGGACGCCATTCCTCCCCGTCCCCCTGTCATGTGCGCCGGCTGTCCCCACCGCGGCCTGTTCTACACCCTGAACAAGAATAAGTGCACCGTCCTGGGCGACATCGGCTGCTACACCCTGGGTGCGGTGGCCCCCCTGTCCGCCATGGACATGACCCTGTGCATGGGCGGTTCCATCTCCGGCATCCACGGCTTCAACAAGGCCCGTGGGGAGGAGACTGAGGGCAAGACCGTGGCCGTCATCGGCGACTCCACCTTCATGCACTCTGGTATGACTGGTCTGGCCAACATCGCCTACAACCAGTCCAATTCTACTGTCATCATCCTGGACAACTCCATCACCGGCATGACCGGCCACCAGCAGAACCCCACCACCGGCTACAACATCAAGGGTGATCCTGCTGGTAAGATCGATCTGGAGTCCCTGTGCAAGGCCATGGGCTTCAACCGCGTCCGGGTGGTGGACCCCTATGACCTGAAGGCCTGTGACCAGGCGGTGAAGGAGGAGCTGGCCGCCAACGAGCCCTCCGTCATCATCTCCCGCCGTCCCTGCGCTCTCTTGAAGTACGTCAAGCACAACGCGCCTCTGGCGGTGAACAAGGACAAGTGCATCGGCTGTAAGAGCTGCATGAAGATCGGCTGCCCCGCCATCTCCATCAAGGAGGGCAAGGCCTGGGTGGACAACACCCTGTGCGTGGGCTGCGGTGTGTGCGAGCAGCTGTGCCCCGTAGGGGCCTTTGAGAGCACCGGCAAGGAGGGTTAAGGCAATGGAAACCAAGAATATTATGATCGTAGGCGTGGGTGGCCAGGGCTCCCTGCTGGCCAGTAAGCTGCTGGGCCACCTGCTCATGGAGCAGGGATATGACGTCAAGGTGTCCGAGGTCCACGGTATGTCCCAGCGCGGCGGCAGCGTGGTTACCTATGTGCGCTACGGCGACAAGGTGAATTCTCCTGTCATTGACAAGGGCGAGGCGGACTTTATTGTCTCCTTCGAGCTGCTGGAGGCCGCCCGTTGGCTGGAGTATCTCAAGCCCGACGGACAGATCGTCACCTCCACTCAGCAGATCGATCCCATGCCTGTTATTACCGGGGCCGCCAAGTACCCCGAGAATCTGGTGGAGAAGATGAAGGCCACCGGAGCCAAGGTGGACGCGCTGGACTGTCTGGCTCTGGCCGAGCAGGCGGGTTCCTCTAAGGCAGTGAATATTGTGCTCATGGGCCGGCTGTCTCACTACTTCGACCTGCCGGAGGAGGCCTGGCAGGCTTCCCTGGAGGCCATGGTGCCCCCCAAGTTCCTGGAGCTGAACAAGAAGGCCTTCGAGCTGGGGAAGCTTTCTTAAAAGAAAGCTTCGCAAAGAATTTTATGCAAAGCTGCGCTTTGCCTCTGCGCCCGCCTGAAGAGATGCCTTCCATAAGGCGAAAGCCCGCCGGGAAGGCAGATGGGATGGGCCTTATTTAGGAGAAAAGCAAGATCACGAGATACACAAGAGAGGGATGAATCCATTGGAACGGTATTATCAGCCCGAGATTGAATGCGCCTCTCGGGAGCAAATTCGTGCCTGGCAGGATGAGCGCCTGGTCAAGCAGGTGCGCCATGCCTATGACCACGTGCCTTATTACAAGAAGCTGATGGACGAAAAGGGAGTGCGTCCGGAGGACATTAAGTCGGTGGACGACCTGCACAAGCTGCCCTTTACCTATAAAAAGGACCTGCGGGATACCTATCCCTATGGGCTGTTTGCCGTTCCCATGAAGGATGTGGTGCGGCTGCATGCCTCCTCCGGAACCACCGGAAAGCAGATCGTGGTAGGCTATACCCGGGAGGACCTGGATATCTGGGACGATATTGTGGCCCGTCAGCTGGTGGCCGTGGGTGCCACCGAGGAGGATAAGGTACATATCTCCTATGGTTATGGCCTGTTTACCGGCGGTCTGGGACTGCACGGCGGCGCTACCAAGCTGGGCGCCACGGTCATTCCCGTCTCCTCCGGAAACACCCAGCGGCAGATTACCATTCTCCGGGACTTTGGCTCTACCGTTTTGTGCTGCACCCCCTCCTACGCCGCCTTTATCGGCGAGACCCTCCACGAGATGGGACTCACCGGCAAGGACATTCCTCTGAAGGCGGGCATCTTCGGTGCCGAGGCCTGGAGTGAGGAGATGCGCCAGGATATCCAGGAGAAGCTGGGCATCAAGGCCTATGACATCTATGGCCTGACCGAGATCATGGGTCCCGGCGTGGCCTACGAGTGCTCCGAGCAGAACGGAATGCACGTCAACGAGGACCACTTTATTATCGAGATCATCGATCCCGAGACCGGAGAGGTGCTGCCCGAGGGTCAGCAGGGTGAGATCGTCTTCTCCTGCATCACCCGCCAGGCCTTCCCCCTGCTGCGCTACCGCACCCGGGACATCGGTGTGATCCGTCACGAGAAGTGTTCCTGCGGACGTACCTTCGTGAAGATGAGCAAGCCCATGGGCCGCAGCGATGATATGCTCATCATCCGCGGCGTCAACGTCTTCCCCTCTCAGATTGAGACTGTGCTCCTCAACCACGGCTATCCGGCCAACTACCAGATTATCGTGGATCGGGTCAAGTCCACTGACACGCTGGATATCCAGGTGGAGATGACTCCCGAGATGTTTACCGACAACCTGGGCGAGATCGACCGCCGGCAGAAGGAACTGGTGGAGGGCCTGCGCTCTCTGCTGGGTCTGGCCGCTAAGGTTACCCTGGTGGCCCCCAAGTCCATTGTCCGCAGCGAGGGCAAGGCGGTCCGGGTCATCGACAAGCGGAAAATTTAAGGAGGGTTCGCCATGAGCATCAAGCAGATCTCCATTTTTGTGGAAAATAAGCCGGGAGCCCTGTACGGCCTGACCGGTGTTCTGGCTCAGAACAAGGTGGACCTGCGGGCCCTTTCCCTGGCTGAGACCAGTGAATTCGGCATCGTGCGCATCATCGTCAACGATGTGTACAAAGCAACCACAGTTCTTAAGGACGCGGGCTATGTTCACTCCATCACCCCTGTGGTGGGTGTGGCCATCCCCGACGTGCCTGGAGGACTCAACCGGGTACTCCAGGTACTTTCCAACGCCAAGATCAACGTGGAGTACATGTACGCCTTCCTGGGCGGCAAGCAGGCTAACTCCGCCTACATGATCTTCCGGGTCCAGGATGTGGAGGCCGCGGAGCAGGCACTGGCTCAGCGGGATATCAAGGTGCTGGATCAGGACCAGATGGCCGGGGTATAAGAGAGAGCAACTGCCTTGGAATAAGGAACAATCAAATGGCAGTATCCAGATGTTCTGGATGCTGCCATTTTTGCCTTTTCAGACGTGGGAAGGTAGAAGAACAGAGAATGGTATGGTATACTGAATAAAAAGAGACCTGTTTTTACAGAGAGGAACAGAAGGGGAGAGGACAATGAAAAAACGTATCATTGGCGTATTTTTACTGGCGGCTGTCCTTCTTATCTGCGGCGTAGTATTTTATCAAAGCCAGAAAGAGGAGGATGGCGCTACGCTGGAAAGCAGAGAGGTGCTCTTGGATCAGGCGATCTCCCAGGGCAAAGGAACGCAGTGGACCATTGCCACGGAGACCAAGCTGGAGGACCATATTGTAAGCGGCGCGTACAGTACCGATGGAAAAGTGACCCTGGCTGTGTTCAGCCCCTTGGGAGACGGAAAATACGAATTTAGCTCTTCGGTAAACAGAGAGAAAGATGATATCGTGATTGATACCACTGCGATCAACGGAACACGATATAATCTGATCTGGTTTTGTGGAGCGCAGACCGAGTATGCCGAGGCAACGTACATTGTCAATGGGGAGCTGCAGCCTGTAAAACGCTTTGATACCACGAATATGGATATTATATGCGTGAAGATTGACGCGGCAGCAAAGGAGTATAGCAGCCATGTTGCGTACTACGACAGCCAGGGAAACCGATATGAGTAAACCGGGTTTGCCAATCAAACGCGTAGAGAGATAAAAAAGGACCACCCAATGCTCGGTGGTCGTAAAACAGTAATATGTGAATTTCTTGGAACAGGCATGATTTCGGTCATGCCTGTTCCGCTTTTATCAGTTCATACACGGGAATATAGCCAACAAGGTCATATTCGATATGTACCCTCTGTTTGCGTTTACCGCTGGACTGTCCGGTGCCTCCACATAAACCGCCTTTACAAGCTCTCTGAGAGCATATGGCGTAAGTTCTGTGAGGTCGGTGTATCTATGTGCCCGCTGAATAAACTGTTCAAGGTCTTCTATCTGTCGTTCCTGTACTTCAATCTCTTTTTGCAGATTTACGATTTCAACTTTGAGCTGCGCCTGCTCATCCTCGTAGGTCTTGCTCATCATGGAAAAGCGATCATCGTTTAGCTTGCCCTTGGCGTTGTCCTCGTAGATTTTGATAAACAGGCGGTCAAGCTCCCCTATACGCTTTTCTGCCTGTGCCAGACGCTTCTTATATAACCTTATGGTTTCCTCGCTTTGCAGACGGAGTTTTTGCTCCATTTCCACCCTGAAATGTGCTTCATATCGGGTCACATAAGAGATAACCTCTTTCATGTGATTCCAGACCAAATCCTCCAAAACTACGGCACGAATGTAGTGTCCGCTGCACTTGTCCTTGTTGGCACGGTGAGTGGAACAGATGAAAAAGTCCTGTCGCTTTTCAAAGTATTTGGTGGTGGAATAGTAGAGCTTCTGATTGCAATCGGCACAGAATACCAATCCCGAAAACGGACTGCTCTTGCCTGTTGCCGTTCGCCTGTGTCGCTGCTGACGAATCTCCTGCACCTTGTCAAAGACTTCCTGCTCGATAATGGCAGGATGGGTGTTGTAGAAAATCACTCGATTTTCTTCGGGATTCTCCCTCTGCTTCTTGTCCCAAATAGAATTGGTGTAGGTCTTAAAATTGACCGTTGCGCCAATGTACTCTTTTCGTTCAAGAATATTGACAACGGTGCTTTCGTGCCAGCGGTAAGGATTTTCCGGCTCGGTGTGCGGTGTTTTCACACCTTGCTTGTTTTTGTATGCGGTAGGTGTGAGTATCTTGTCCTTTTCAAGCTGGTCTGCAATTTGGCTCGGTCCTCGTCCGTTCATGCAGAGCGTGAAAATCTTCTTGACCACCTGTGCAGCTTCCTCGTCGATTACCCATTCCTTTGGATTTTCGGGGTTTTTCATGTAGCCATACGGCACATGGACGGTCAATCTTTCGCCACGCTCACCTTTTGCTTTTTGCACCGCACGAATCTTTCGGCTTGTATCCTTTGCGAAAAATTCGTTGAACCAGTTTTTAATACCAGCAATGTCACTGTCGGTGCTGTTGGGGTTGATGCTGTCAAAGTGGTCATTGATGGCGATGTAGCGGACATCGTTCTGAGGGAAAGTATAGTTGATATACAGTCCCGTCAAAGCGGAGTTTCGCCCAAGCCTTGATAGGTCTTTCGTAATGACTGCACCCACATGACCGGCTTCAATTTCATCAAGCATTTTCTGAAAACCAGGACGATCATAGGTCACACCGCTGTAGCCGTCATCAATGAAAAATGTCGGGTGGGGAAAGCGGTGATCTCGTGCGTATTGAAGCAACATAGCCTTTTGATTTTGGATGGAATTTGACAAATCCTCTTTGCCGTTTTTCTTCTCATCCTTGGTGTCCTCTACGGACAATCTGCAATAAAGTGCTGTGATTTTGTCGGTTGCCCTTAACATTTCGTTATCCTCCTTTTGTTGGGCAACTGTTTGTACAGGATTGGAATTGGTGTTTATATCAAGAGAGGTGTCGTTATTCATTCGCCATCCTCCGTGATATCAGATTCATCATCGGTAGCGTTCTGCTCCATAATGCGTTTGAGCTTTTTATCAAGAGTTTCCGTGCCCTCATAGCTGCCTGTAACGGTATATTCTGCGCCGCCGATTTCATCCACGATTGTCAATTCGGGCAGCCAAAAGGCAGACAGATTTCTTACAACAATGTTACCGTTCTCATCAAACTTGATGTCACGCTTTGGTGCATCATCGGGGCGAGACTCGACCTTGGCATACGGGTCGGGATTGGAGAAGTAGTATTCGGAAACTTCCTCGTCATACTCTCCGCTCTCAATCTGTTCCTCAAGAATCATATCGTCTATTTCTTCGGGAGTAAGCTCACGAACTTCTTCCTCTTTTCGTTTCTCATCCATCCTGTCGAGCCTCCTTTTCATTCACTTCGATTCTAAATTATCACTGGGATAGCAAGCACAGCAGGCGTAGCTGCACACTGTGATTTTTCAGAAAATACAGCGTTGCCGATTTTGCGGAAAACGAAAATCTTCCATTTGCCTACAAAAGGTTAAAACAAACTTTGCAAGCAGTGCACGTGTGTACACACATCGTGCGTTTTGCAAATTTCAGCGAAGCTGACTTTTGCAAAAGCTTGTTGGGAAGCATCCCAAACCCTTTGACGATTTTTTCAAAATCGGCTACGCTCCTGCGGAGCTAATATCACTTCAGATGGGAGAGAGAAAGCAGAATTTTTTTAATCCCTTCGTAGATTTCCTCTTGATTCTTTTTGATTTCTTCGATGTCCGTTTCGTAGATGTTACCCGTTGTGTTGAGCTGTTTGGCAATCTGGTTTTCGCTGTTGGATATTCGCTTCATTTTGAAAGTCAACTCACGGAGTTCGGGCATATCCAAATTCACAACATACCCGTCGATTGCCATTTTGCGGAGATAAGCACTCATGTTGTCCGTTCCCATCTGTGCCATTTTCTGTTTTATCAGGTCAAGCTCTTTTTCGTCTACAAAAAACTTGACCTGTATCGGGCGCTGACGGATTGCTGGTTTTCGTTTTTCTGCCATTGTGAATACCTCTAAAGCACTTCTTTTTTGCTGGTAGGTTATCGCAGCTCCCATATCATTTCGCTTAACCGATAGAACATTTCTTGTCGTTCTTCAATGGCTTGCTTATTCCAATCAGACCAAGACGACAGCAGTGAGTTTGTTCTATTGATAGCAGTATCCTGTCCTAAATTCACCAGTTCCGAGATAGAAGAAGTGATGTAGAATTTAGACTGTTTATAGTAAGTTGCCTTGTTTGCGTAAACATCATTCTGGATTGATCTGTTGATGGTGTTTTCAAGCAAGGTAAGATTTCCAAGCCTGTTAATATATACAGAAAATTCTTCTTCATTCATGCCGTACAATCCTTTATCTGTACAAGTCTGCGGCATAATGTGTTCAATCTCAACTGCTGTTTCCGTATAGGTGGTTAAGTCCTCCACCGTGGTTTTTCCTAATTTCAATGCATCTACATACGCAGTGATTTTACCAAGAATAAACTTGATTCGATATTGCTGCATACTGTTCAACCCCAAGCGAAGGAAGTTGGATTTATTATCGAGTTTCCAGTCATTCACCGTGGGAATAATAGTGTTCTTTACAAAACAATCTAAGTCCTCTGCTGTAACGATATTGCGAACATCTCTGCACCACAATGCAAAAGTTCGCTCTGTGATGTTGGTCGCTATTTTATCAATTACCGTGTAATAAACTACAGATTCAAGAATGCTTTTGAATTTGGCAAATGCTTCCGAGTTCATGTTGGAAGCCGCAAGAAGAAGCATCAAGTGCAGCTTATAAGATTTACCTGCCAACAAAGGAATGTTCTTCAAATGTACATTTCCTTCTGATGCATCATCGGGCATCCGGCACTTAACATATAACTCAACATTCTGTGCCATTTTTTGAACAAACTGAAATGGAGCTTCTTCATAATGGCACTGTGCGTTGTTATTACTGAGCCAGGTATAGATCTGATCTTCACGGAGAATCCCATCTTTTTCGCTGGAGGTATCATAATTGGCCATGATAAAATAGCGAAGAAAACGGAGCGGCTTCTCATCAATTTTTTCCAGCGAACGAGTAATAGATTTCCAGTTCATATTTAGTTCTTTGAATTTGCTTCTGTCAACCTGACGGAAAACCATATTCTTAAGCAAATCCATCGGGTCAAGCCCTTTGCCTCGCTGGTTGATTGTTTCAAAAATTTTCAGTGCATCGGAAATGTCATAAGTTTCAATACGAATAAAGCTTGTTTTGTTAGCCTTAAACACAACAAATTTTTTCAAATCAGCGATTTGGGGGAATTGCTCCTGCAAAAAGTCCTGGATCGTCTTGAATGCGTCGAACAGTCTTTCTCCCGATTGCGTGATATAGTTCGGCCGTTCCTGTCCTTTTTCAATCAGCTCCAAACAATTTCCTGCATCTTCATATTGAAGCTGGAGATGATACAAGTTAATCACATCACCCTCACTATTCATAGTTGGGCTATAAATTAAATTTTCAATAACACTGGTTTGTTCACCATGATCTATGTAGATTTTTTTGATCGCACACAACAGAATAAAAAATGTGGTAAGGCGCTGCTGTCCGTCAATCAACTCAAACTGGCTGCCAGAGTCATAAGTTACAATAGTGCCAAGGAAATAAGCCTTTTGACTATCGGTATTGTAGGCATCCAGTAAGTCTGCCAACAGCTGCTCTACCTGTTCGTCTTTCCAAACATACTCTCGTTGATAGTCGGGAACAATGTAGTGATTCTTAAATGCGGAGTTGATCGAGTGATCGTTATATTTAATATGCGTATCGGCCATCGGTTTCATCCTTTCCGGTAAGTCGGTGTGTGTACACACATCATTATACAAGAAGGCACCATATTTTTCAAGATTAGTTTCCCAATTCACCAAAGTAAAGCATAACTTTTCATGAACACATTTTTGCCAAAACAAGCGCTGCCCCGCTGAATGGCAGGGCAGCTCTTGTTCGTCACCAAAAATCAATCAAGGTTTTGGTATTCCGTAACTGTCTTGAGGTAGACAGCAGGATCGCCGTTAAGGATTAAATCAGCATATGCAGCAGGGTCATTATAGATCAGATAGTCGAGTTCCGACTGTTGATACATATTGTTTACTACCTCATTTTCCACAGCAATAGTGTCGATAGAAACCATGCTGCCGTCTGAAAAGCAAAGCTCTACACAAGCAGTATCAAGGTTAAATTCACAAGATAACAGGTGTTTCATGGTAAATACCTCCGTAATTTTATGTTTTGTTGGTAAAAAAGAACGATGCCGGTCATGCGACTCGACATCGTTCTTTTCGTTGTTGTTTCCAACCCTGCCAGACAGATGCCGTAAAATAGTAATTTTTTAGAATTACTGTCTTACGAGCACCCATCTAAAGGCGGTCCTTTTTTATGTGGCAGAAGATTAGTTGCCAGCCAGAGCGGCGGTGATAATAGCCATGGAGTAGACCTCCTGGGCGTTACAGCCGCGGCTCAGGTCGTTGATGGGGGCGTTCAGGCCCAGCAGGATGGGGCCGTAAGCCTCGAAGGAGCCCAGACGCTGAGCGATCTTGTAGCCGATGTTGCCGGCGTTGATGTCGGGGAAGATGAAGGTGTTGGCATAACCGGCCACCTTGGAGTCGGGGCACTTGGTGTGAGCCACGCGGGGAGACACAGCGGCGTCAAACTGCAGCTCGCCGTCCACGGGGATCTCGGGCATAGCAGCCTTGGCCTTCTCGCAGGCGTTGCGCATCTTGTCCACGTCCTCGCCCTTGCCGGAGCCGAAGGTGGAGTAGCTCAGGAAAGCAACCTTGGGGTCAATGCCGAAGATCTTGGCGCACTTGGCAGTCTCCACGGCGATCTCAACCAGCTCGTCCTCGTTGGGCTTGATGTTGATGGCGCAGTCGCCCATAGCCAGCACGTCGTTGTCGCCGGTGGCGGAAGGACGAACCAGGATGAAGCAGGAGGAGACGATCTTGTTGCCGGGCTTGGTCTTGACCAGTTGCAGAGCGGGACGGACGGTGTCGGCGGTGGAGTAGGTAGCGCCGCCCAGCAGAGCGTCGGCCTCACCCATAGCCACCAGCATGGTGCCGAAGTAGTTGCCCTTCTTCAGAGCAGCGCGGCACTCTTCCTCGGTCATCTTGCCCTTGCGCAGCTCGACCATCTTGGCAACCATAGCGTCCATGTTCTCGTAGGTCTCGGGGTCTACGATGATGGCGCCGCGGATGTTGAAGCCGGCGTCCTCAGCGGCAGCGCGGACTTCCTCTTCCTTACCCACCAGCATGGGGGTCAGGAAAGTACCGGACAGCAGACGGGCAGAGGCCTCCAGAATACGGGGATCGGTGCCCTCGGTGAATACGATCTTACGGGGATGAGCCTTCAGGATGTCGATGAGTTTCTTGAACATGTGAACCATTCCTTCCAAAACAGAAACTTGGGTGCGGGAGACGAAAAAAACGCCTCACGTCATGCACTCTTTTCTGGGACTATGGTAGCATTTTCCCGTGGAAAATGCAAGAGTTACTGCACTTTCATTTTGCCGGATTTCTCGAAAAGGATACAAAAAAACCCACAAAAATATGAAATTTCTCTTTACGAAAGGTATTGGGTCGTTTATACTATACCAAGTGTATTGATTTTTAGGGCGGCAGCCGGATCGAGTAATCGGCAGGCCTGGCCGCTCGGATAGAGGTGAACAATTTGAACGCAGAATTTGCCCGTACCCTGTCCCTGCTGCGTCAGGAAAAAGGAGTCAGTCAGCGCGCAGCCGCTGCGGAGCTGGGTATCTCTCAGGCCCTTATGTCTCACTACGAAAACGGCATCCGTGAGCCCGGTCTGCCTTTTGTGGTCAAGGCCTGTGATTATTATGGTGTGTCTGCCGATTACCTGTTGGGCCGCACCCTGACCCGGGATGGCACCACCATTGGAGCTGAGGAACTCTACGACGTCAGCGAAGAGAAAAACAATTCTATGCGGGGCTCTGTGCTGGCCCTGCTGTCCAAGAAGCTGCTGGTGAACTCGGTGGGAATGCTCTTCGACCTGCTGGGGAAGACCGGCAGCCGGGAGGCCATCCGTGCCGCCTCCAACTACCTGTCCTCGGCGGTCTACTCGGTGTACCGCCAGCTTTACCACGCCAACCCGGCCAACAACCCCGATTTCTTCTCTGTGTCCCAGCGGCATGCCCAGGCTGGCCTGGCCCAGGCGGATATGGATCTGTCCCGGGTGGAGCTGGAGGATGCTCTGGCCCAGCATGTGAAGGACAAGGGCCAGATGCCTGAGATGGACCACGCCGCTCTGGCCCGGGATTATCCCGTGCTTTATCAGTCCATGCTGCAGCTCATCCACAACTCCGGCGAGCGGATGAACAAGCTATTTGGCGGCCGGGATAATAAAGATAATAAATAAGCGCCGCCTGTTTATGAATCTGAATCTCATCTTTGGAGGGTATCTATGACCGATCAATCCAAAATCCGCAATTTTTCTATCATTGCCCACATCGACCACGGCAAGTCCACCCTGTCTGACCGTCTCATTGAGCAGTGCCATGCAGTGACTGAGCGGCAGATGGAGTCTCAGCTGCTGGACAACATGGACCTGGAGAAGGAGCGCGGTATCACCATCAAGGCCCGTGCCGTCCGTCTGGAGTACCAGGCCCAGGATGGGGAGACCTACCACCTCAACCTCATCGACACCCCGGGCCACGTGGACTTCAACTACGAGGTGTCCCGGTCTCTGGCCGCCTGTGAGGGTGCGGTGCTGGTAGTTGACTCCACCCAGGGCGTGGAGGCTCAGACTCTGGCCAACACCTACCTGGCTCTGGAGCACGACCTGGAGATCCTCCCCGTGTTCAACAAGATCGACCTGCCCGCCGCCAACCCCCAGAAGGCCAAGGAGGAGGTAGAGGCTATCATCGGCCTGCCCGCCATGGAGGCCCCGGAGATCTCTGCGAAAATGGGCATCAACATCCCCGCCGTGCTGGAGGACATTGTACAGAACGTGCCCGCCCCCACCGGCGACGCCAGTGCCCCTCTGAAGGCCCTGGTCTTTGACAGCCAGTACGACCCCTATGTGGGGGTTATCGTCTACTTCCGTGTGATGGAGGGTACCCTGAAGAAGGGGATGAATGTGAAGATGATGGCCTCCGGCGCCTCCTACCAGGTACTGGACTGCGGCTATCTCCGGCCTCTGGGTATGGACTCCTGCCCCGAGCTCACCGCCGGCGAGGTAGGCTGGTTTACCGCCTCCATCAAGAACGTGAAGGACACCCGGGTGGGCGACACCATCACCGGAACCGATCAGCCCGCTGCTGAGGCTCTGCCCGGCTACCGGCCCGCCCAGGCCATGGTTTACTGCGGTATCTACACCCAGGACGGCAGCAAATATCCTGACCTGCGGGACGCCCTGGAAAAGCTCCAGCTCAACGACGCTTCCCTGTCCTTCGAGCCCGAATCCTCCATCGCCCTGGGCTTTGGTTTCCGCTGCGGCTTCCTGGGCATGCTCCACATGGAGATCATCCAGGAGCGCCTGGAGCGGGAGTTCGATCTGGACCTGGTTACCACACTACCCTCTGTAATCTACAAGGTAGATAAAACAGATGGGACTACCGTGAAGGTGGATAACCCCCACAACTACCCCGATCCCGGCCTGATCACCGAGGCCCGGGAGCCCTACGCCAAGGTGTCCATCATCGCGCCCCCCGACTACGTAGGCAACATCATGCCCATGTGTCAGGACCGCCGGGGAATTTTTAAGGACATGCAGTATCTGGACACCAACCTGGTGGAGCTGCACTACTCCATGCCTTTGGGCGAGATCATCTACGACTTCTTCGACGCCTTGAAGGCCCGCACCAAGGGCTACGCCAGCCTGGACTATGAGCTGGAGGGCTATCAGCCCAGCCAGCTGGTGAAGGTGGACCTGCTCCTCAACGGCGACCAGGTGGACGCCCTGAGCTTCATTGCCCACAAGGACAAGGCCTACGGCCGGGCCCGGAAGATCTGCGAGAAGCTCAAGGAGAACATCCCCCGTCAGCTCTTTGAGGTGCCCATCCAGGCGGCCATCGGCGGCAAGATCATTGCCCGTGAGACCGTCAAGGCCATGCGTAAGGACGTGCTGGCCAAGTGCTACGGCGGCGATATCACCCGTAAGAAGAAGCTGCTGGAGAAGCAGAAGGAAGGCAAGAAGAAAATGCGCTCCCTGGGTACCGTGCAGATGCCTACCGAGGCATTTATGGCAGTTCTCAAGCTGGACGAGGAATAAAAGGAGAAGGATTTATGATCAAATTCAATCACTTCAACTTCAATGTCCTGAATCTGGACAAGAGCCTGGACTTCTATAAAAAGGCCCTGGGCCTGGAGCCTGTGCGGGTGCGGGATGCCGAGGACGGCTCCTTCCGTCTGGTGTACCTGGGGGACGGCCTCACCGAGTTTCAGCTGGAGCTGACCTGGCTGCGGGACCGGACCGAGCCCTACAACCTGGGCGAGTGTGAGTTCCACCTGGCCTTCCACACCGACGAGTACGAGCAGCTGCATCAGAAGCATGAGGAGATGGGCTGCATCTGCTTTGAGAACCCCGCTATGGGCATCTACTTCATTTCCGATCCCGACGGCTATTGGATCGAGATCGTGCCCGAGCATAAATAAGAAAACGGACCTGACGGAGCAATCCGCCAGGTCCGTTTTTTTAGCCCAGATAGGCCTTCTTTACTTGTTCGTTGTTGAGCAGCTCTCGCCCGGAACCCGACAGGGTGATCTTGCCGGTCTCCAGCACGTAGGCTACATCGGCGATGCGCAGAGCCATGTTGGCGTTCTGCTCGATGAGCAGGACCGTGACGCCCTGGCGGTTGATCTCCTTGATGATGTCAAAGATGCCCTTGACCACGATGGGGGCCAGGCCCAGGGAGGGCTCATCCATCATGATGATCTTGGGGCGGGACATGAGGGCGCGGCCCACAGCCAGCATCTGCTGCTCGCCGCCGGACAGGGTGCCCGCCGCCTGCCAGGAGCGCTCCTTCAAGCGGGGGAAGAGCTCATAGACCCAGTTGAGGTCGTCGTCCAGGCTGTCCCGGCGCAGGTAGGCACCGATCTTCAGGTTCTCCAGTACGGTGAGGTCCGGGAAGACGTGGCGTCCCTCGGGCACCAGGGTGATGCCCTTGGAGACGATGCGGTCGGGGCTGAGGGCGGTGATGTCCTCGCCTTGGAGGTGGATGTGGCCGTGGGCGGGCTTCACCAGTCCGGCAATGGTGCGCAGGGTGGTGGATTTGCCCGCGCCGTTGGCGCCGATGAGGGTGACGATCTTGCGCTCGGGTACCTCAAAGGTGATGCCCTTTACGGCCTCAATGCCGCCGTAGCTTACCTTCAATTCATCAATCTTCAGCATCGTCTGCCACCCCCAAATATGCCTCGATGACCCGAGGATTGTTTTGAATCTCCGCCGGCGTACCCTGGGCAATGAGCTTGCCGAAGTCCAGCACGTAGATGCGGTCGGAGATCTGCATGACCAGATCCATATGGTGCTCAATGATGAGGATGGTCAGATTGTATTCGTCCCGGATGCGGTGGATGAACTGGGAGAGCTCCTGGGTCTCCTGGGGGTTCATGCCGGCGGCCGGCTCGTCCAGCAGCAGGAGCTTGGGCTGGGTGGCCAGGGCGCGGGCGATCTCCAGGTGGCGCTGCAGGCCGTAGGGCAGAGAGCCAGCCACTTCGTCCTTCAGATGCAGCAGGTTCTGCTCCTCTAGCAGGGCCAGGGACTCCTCCCGCATCCGCTTCTCCTCCGCGGCGTTGAGGCGGAAGGTAGCGGAGAATACGTTCTGCTTGGCACGCATGTGCTTGGCGATGAGCACGTTGTCCAGCACCGACAGCTTGGAGAACAGGCGGATGTTCTGGAAGGTACGGGCGATGCCCAGCTGGGTGATTTTATCCGGGGTGGGGTTGAGAGTATGGGTGTACTTGCCCTTGTTTTCCCCGGCATACAGCTTCTGCATTTTGCCCTTGGGGAAGTTCTCCACCATGGGCTGATCCAGGAAGGAGATCCGGCCGTTGGTAGGCTCATAGACTCCGGTGATGCAGTTGAAGGCGGTGGTCTTGCCGGCGCCGTTGGGGCCGATAAGAGCCACGATCTCTCCCTTGTTTACCTCCAGGGACAGGTCATTGACGGCCACCACGCCGCCGAACTGCATGGTGATGTGTTCCAGTTGGAGGACATGTTCCAGGCTCATTTCGCCACCTCCTTGGTTTTCTTACGGGGTTTGAGCAGGTCTGTGATCTCCTTGTTGCCCATGATGCCCTGACGGAAGAAGAGCACCACGATCATGATGACCACGGAGAAGACCACCATGCGGAAGCCGTTGCGGAACAGGCCCAGTTTGATGCCCAGGAAGGAGCCCATGTCCAGGCCGCGCAGCCACCACTCGGAGCAGGCCACATACAGGAAGGTGGACAGGACAGAACCGGAGATGGAGCCGATGCCGCCGATGACCACGATGAGCAGGATCTCATAGGTCATGGTGGAGGTGTACACCTTGGCCTGGGCGTTGTTGGCGAACATGGCAAACAGTGCGCCGCCCACGCCGGAGAAGAAGGAGCTGATGACGAAGGAGAGCATCTTGTGCTTGGCCAGGTTGATGCCCATGGCCTCCGCGGCGATCTCGTCCTCCCGGATGGCCTTGAAGGCCCGGCCGTAGGAGGAGTTGATGAGCATGACGATGATGGCCACGCAGATGATCATGATGAGCATGGGGAAGAAGGAGGACAGGTAGAACACCACCTTGCCGCTGGAGTCGGTGATGTTGAAGTTGTTGAAGGTGGGGATCTGGGTGATCATGTTGGCGCCGTTGGTGATGGGGCCCAGAGCCTGCCACTGGAAGATGGCCCGGATGATCTCGGCAAAGCCCAGGGTGGCAATGGCCAGATAGTCACTCTTGAGGCGCAGCACCGGCAGGCCGATCAGGTAGGCAAAGAAAGCTGCCACGCAGCCGCCCAGAATGATGGCCAGCAGCACGCCCAGAATGAGACCGGCCGGGGTGTCCACCCCACCGAACAGGTCAGGCAGGGAGAACTTTACCGCCGAGCCGCCGAACAGGTAGTACACCGTGTCCTTGGCGGATACAGGGACCGTGAGGATGGCATAGGTGTAGGCGCCCAGCAGCATAAAGCCCGCCTGGCCCAGGGAGAACAGGCCGGTAAAGCCGTTGACCAGGTTCATGGACACGGCCACCAGGGAGTACACCGCGCCCTTTTTCAGGACCACAAACAGCTGGCTGGTGGAGGGGAGGGTGTTCTCCAGTACAGTCACCAGAACCAGCACCAGAATCGCGGCGGCCAGCCCCAGCAGGGCGCCCCGTTTGCTTCGTTTCTCTTGAATCATAGTGCTACCTCCTTACACCTTATCCGTGGCCTTTTCACCGAACAGGCCGGTGGGCTTAAAGACCAGAATGATGATCAGCAGGGCAAAGGTAAAGGCGTCTACGAAGGTGGTGGCACCCTCAAAGGGCAGGATCTTCACGAAGTTCTCGCAGATGCCGATGAGGAACGCGCCGATCACCGCGCCGGGGATGGAGCCGATGCCGCCGAACACCGCGGCCACGAAGGCCTTCAGACCGGGCATGGAGCCCACCGTGGGGACCACGGAGGAGTAGGTGGTGAAGTAGAGCATGGAGCCAATGGCAGCCAGAGCCGAGCCGATGATAAAGGTGATGGAAATGACGGAGTTGATTTTGATGCCCATGAGCTGGCTGGTCTCAAAATCCTTGGCCACCGCCCGCATGGCCATGCCCACCTTGGTGCGGTTGATAAGCAGGGTGAGCAGGATGACCAGGGCCACCACCAGAACGGGGGTGAGCAGCACCACCCACTTGATGGAGGTGCCGGCCACGGTGATGGTGTCGGACAGGAAGGGGAGAGAGGGGTAGATCATGGGCTGACCGCCGGTGACGTAGGTGGCGGTGTTCTGGAGCAGGTAGCTCACGCCGATGGCGGAGATCATGACGCTCATACGGGGGGCGGAGCGCAGGGGCTTATAGGCCACACGCTCAATGCAGAAGCCAAGAACCACCGTCAGGATGACCACCAGGGGCATAGCCACATACAGGGGGAAGGTGGCACTCAGGTAGATGCCCAAGAGGCCGGCCACCATGAACACGTCGCCGTGGGCGAAGTTAATCAGGCGCAAAATGCCGTAGACCATGGTGTAGCCGATGGCGATGAGGGCATATTGGCCGCCCACCGAGATGCCGAAAAGCAGGGTGGAGATAAAAAATTCCATGGAATTTCCTCCTCAGTCAAAGTTTTGCTGGACAGTCCCAAAAAGAGGGGGAGACCGCCTCCTTTTGGGGCGGCCCAGCGGGAGGTGGATACAGAATTGGCGGGGACCCGAGGGGGCCCCCGCCAAACCGTAAATCAAATCAATTGCGGGGCGGGGAGCTTACTTCGCTACTGTCTGCTGAGTCTCCAGCTCCCAGGCACCGTCGTTGGTGGAGTGCTTGATATAGGCGGTGTCACGCACGGCGTCGCCGTTGGTGTCGTCAAAGGCGATGTGGCCGGACACGCCGTCATACTCCACATCCCACAGGGCGGCCTTAATGGCGGCGGGGTCCACGCTGTCGGCCTTCTTGATGGCCTCGAGAGCCACATAGTAGGCGTCATAGCCCATGGCGGTGACCGCGGCTACGGTGTCGTTGCCGCCGTTGGACTCCAGAGCGCCGGAGGCGGTGTTGATGTAGTTCTTGATGCCCGCGTCGAAGTCAGGGTTGCCGCCCTCCTGATAGAAGGTGGACACGTACAGCTGAATGTTGGTGCCCTTGGCGGCCTCCAGGACCATGTTGTCGTCCAGGGTGTCAGAGCCCACGAAGGGGATCTCCAGGCCCAGAGAAGCGGCCTGAGTGATGATCTGGGTGGCGTAGGCGATGGACACGGGGGTAAAGATAACGTCGGCGCCCTGATCCTTGGCCTTGTTCAGGTAGGAGTTGAAGTCGGAGTTGTTGGTGGGGAAGGAGTCGGTGATGACCTTGCCGCCGGCGGCCTCAAAGGCCTGCTTGAAGAAGGCGATCAGGCCCTGGTCGTACTCGTTGCCCGCCTCGCCCAGGCAGTAGGCGGTTTTGGCCTGGAACTTATCCATGGAGAAGTTAGCCAGAACAGTGCCCTGGAAGGGATCCAGGAAGCAGATGCGGAAGTAGTAGTCGTTGCCGGCGGTGACGTTGGGGTTGGTGCAGGTCACGCCGATGGCGGGGATGCCAGCGTTGCCGAAGGTGGGGCCGGCGGCGATGGACACGCCGGAGCCGTAGGAGCCCAGCACCATGGCCACGCCCTCACTGACCAGCTGGGAAGCGGCGGTGGGGGCCTTGTCGGTGGAGGAGCCGTTGTCAGCATAGACCAACTCGACCTTGTACTCCTCGCCGCCCACAGTGACGGTAGGAGTCTCGGAGTTAGCATACTGCATGCCCAGCATTTCCTTCTTGCCGCCGGAGGCGGAGTCGCCGGAAGCGGGCTCAAACACGCCGATCTTGATTACCTTGTCGCCGGAAGCGGAGCCGCCGCCGGAACCAGAGCCGGAGCCGGAGCTGCCGCAGCCAGCCAGAGCGGCGATCATCAGGGCGCAGGACGTAGCCAAAGCCAGAAATCGTTTCATGTTCGTTCCTCCAATCTTTTTCGGGCAAATTCCCGAATGTCCACAACAAAAAGACAAATGTCCATGCGAACTTGTGGTTTATTATAGCAAAGTGAAAAAGAAAATGCAAGGGCAATTCAGGAAAGTTTCAGATTCGGCGATTTTAAGACGGAGATATAAAAATGGGGTAGAAAAAAGGGAAAAATAAACAAAAGACGCCTCTGGCTTTTGCCAGAGACGCCTTTATGGGAAGGAAGAGTATTACTTCTTCTGGGCCTCGCCCTCGGGGAAGATGATCTTGTTGACAAAGAAGAAGATCACCATGGAGATACCGCCGTTGAGCACCACGGTACCGATGTTGTAGATAAAAGCGGGCACGAACAGACCGGCCACCGCCATCCAGATGCAGTTAATGGAGTTGACGATGCAGGTGATGATGCAGAAGGCGATGACGTACCACAGGATCTGGTAGGCCAGGTTGCCCTTGCTGCGGAAGACCAGGTTGCGCTGGAGGGGGAAGTTGATGCACTCGCCGATGACCATGGCGACCATGTAGACGCAGAAGTAAGGCAGGCCACCGTGGTCCACGTCGTAGCCAAGGATGTTCCACTGGAAGGTCTCACCAAACAGGGTGATGGGGATCCCCGGCCAGCCGAAGTCCACCATGGGCAGACCGGCGAAGGCGGCGGGCAGGAAGGTCAGCAGGATGTACTTGAAGACGGTGATGACGTTGCTGACAATGACGAACAGGCCGCCTTCCCGGATCCACTTGGCAGCTCCGGGATGCTTGGCCGCAAAATTATTCCAAAAACTCACAGTTTTTTGCTCCTCTCCTTCTTGACCTTCCCGTTGGCGAAGAAGCCGGCGATGGTCTTACCCATGCCGCGGAAGAAGTGGCCGTTGCAGGCCTCCAGAATGGAGGCAGTCATCTCGGTGGTCACCAGTCCGTTGCTCATCTTGGCCAGGCCGCGGAAAGGCATGCTGTGGATAAAGAGAACGTTCAGGTTGGGCTGGTCCTTCTCTTCGCTCTTGCGCTGGATAGCCGCCAGACGGCCGGCAGCGAAGCGGGCCACAAAGCCCTTGGCGTAAATCATCTGGGACAGGCTGTCGTTGTAGCCCAGAGGCTGGGAGCGGTCCCACTTGTCCTGGGGGATGGGACGGCCCAGCAGGGTCTCAAACTGGTCGTCGGGGACGGCCTGGACCTGGGCGGAGTAGTAGCAGGACAGCTTCTCCCGGTCGTAGGGGATGGGAGCGCCGGTACCCTCCACCTCCACGGAAGCGGTGAGCAGGATGTCGGCGGCGCTGGCGCCCACCTCCAGGCGGTACTCGCCGCCCTCGATCTCCCAGCGGTTGGTCTTCACGTTGAAGTAACGGAAGGCCTTGTCATCCAGGGGGATGGTAACGGTGCGGCTCTCTCCGGGCTGGAGGAAGACCTTGGCAAAGCCCTTAAGCTCCCGCAGGGGAGTGAAGAGCTGGCTGTTGGGCCGGGAGACATACAGCTGGGCCACCTCCGCGCCGGCGCGCTTGCCGGTGTTGGTGAGGGTGAAGGTGACCTTCTCCTTGTCGGCCTTCAGGTCCGAGTAGGCGAAGGTGGTGTAGCTCAGACCAAAGCCGAAGGGGAAGCGCACGGCCTTCTGGGCGGTGAGATAGTAGCGGTAGCCCACAAAGATGGACTCCCGGTACTGGGCGGTGAGCTCCCGGCCGGGGAAGAAGTCCCGGTTGGGGGTGTCGTCATAGACCAAGGGATAGGTCTCGGCCAGCTTGCCGGAGGGATTCACCTTGCCGGTGAGGATGTCGGCCATGGCGCCGGCGCCAGCCTGGCCGCCCAGATAGCCGTGGACGATGGCGGCGGCCTTGTCGTACCAGGGCAGCTCCACAGGAGAGCCGCCGGAGAGGACCACCACTACCTTGGGGTTGGCAGCGGCCACTGCCTCCAGCAGTCGGTTCTGATTGGCGGGCAGGCGCATGTGGCTGCGGTCCATACCCTCGCTCTCGAAGATCTCAGGCAGACCCAGATAGAGCAGCACCACATCGGCCTGGGCAGCCAGCTGGACCGCGGCCTGCTGAAGGCCCGCGTCATCCTTGCCGTTGCGCAGGTAGCCCTGGGCGTGGCCCACTACGTCCAGACCGCTGGCCTTCAGGCAGTCCAGAGGTTTGTCCAGACGGGTGGGATTGACCAGAGAGGAACCGGCGCCCTGATACCGGGGCTCCAGAGCCATGTCGCCGATAACGGCCACCCGGGTGTTGGGAGCCAGAGGCAGCAGATCATTCTCATTCTTCAGCAGTACAGCGGTCTGTGCAGCGGCCTGACGGGCCACGGCGTGGTGGGCCTCCTGATCGAAGTCCCGCTTGCCGCCGGCGGTGGCCTCATGGGTGGCCAGGATCACGTCCAGCAGCTGGTCTACCCGCAGGTCGATCTCCCCTTCGGTGATCTTACCCTCTTTCAGGGAGGCCATCAGCTCCCGGTCGCTGTCGCCGATGGTGCCGGGCATCTCCAGGTTGCTGCCCGCTTTGATGCCGGCGGTCTGGCTGTTGCAGCCGCCCCAGTCGGTGACCACAAAGCCGTCAAAGCCCCACTCGTCCCGGAGGATCTCGGTGAGCAGGTGGGCGTTCTCGTTGGCGTAGGTGCCGTTTACCTTGTTGTAGGAGGACATGATGGACTTGGGATGGCCCTCCTTGACGGCGATCTCAAAGTTGGTCAGGTACAGCTCCCGCAGGGTGCGCTCATCCACCACGCTGTCGCTGGTCATGCGCAGCAGCTCCTGAGAGTTGGCGGCAAAGTGCTTGGGACAGGCGGAGATACCGTTTTCCTGCACGCCCCGGATGAAGGCGGCGGCCATTTTGCCGCCCAGGTAGGGGTCCTCGGAGTAGTACTCAAAGTCGCGCCCGTCCAGAGGGCTGCGCTTGGTATTCAGGCCGGGACCCAGCAGGACGTTGACCTGCTGGCAGGCGGCCTCCTTGCCGATGGTGCGGCCGCACAGGGTGGCCAGCTCCTCATCCCAGCTGTTGGCGATGCCGGCGGCGGTGGGGAAGCAGGTGGCAGGCTGACTGGCATTGATGCCTAAATGGTCGCCCTCTCCCAACTGCTTACGTACCCCGTGAGGGCCGTCGGACAGGAACATGCTGGGCACACCCGCCTTGGGAAAGGGGTAGGTGCTCCACACGTCACGGCCGGAGAGCAGGGCGATCTTTTGTTCCAGGGTCAGCTTATCCAGAATGTCTTTGTGTTTCACAGTCTATCTCCCTTTCATTCAGCGGTATGGGTGCCCATGGGGCAAAAGCGGAGGTAAGGGGGAATCCCCCCGGTGTTCCCGGGGGGATTTTCAGCGTGGTTAAACCTGTTCGGTGGTGTCCTCAGCGGAGGCATCCTCCATCTTCTTGGACTTCTTAACGATCATCACAGCGCCGGCCACCAGGATCACACCCACCACCACGTCGATGGCGATGGCAGCGATCTGCCAGCCCTGCAGGCCGCCGCCGGACAGGTTGGCGGGGTCATAGGCGCGGGAATTCACAGTGGTGTACAGGATGTTCTTACAAGCCTGACGCATAGCCAGCACGGAGGTAGCGCTGGTGGTGTCGGTGACATGGTTGGTCTCGGTGTCATAGGCGACCAGCATGCAGTCGGTGCCGCCGCGAATAGCCTGGTCGGAATCCATGTAGCCGTACACACCGAAGTAGTCGGTGAGCACGAAGCCCTGGAAGCCCCACTCGTCACGCAGGACGTTGTTGAGCAGCTCGTCACAGGCGCCGGCCCAGGTGGTGCCGATGTAGTTGAAGGAGGACATGACCGCCTGGCAGCCGCCGTCCTTCACAGCAATCTCGAAGGGCTTGAGGTAGATCTCACGGATGGACTGCTCGTTGGCCCAGGTGCACAGCATGCCACAGCGGTTGGTCTCCTGGTCGTTGAGAGCGAAGTGCTTCATGTAGGCGTACACGCCGTGCTCCTGAGCGCCCAGGATGGCGTTGGCAGCCATGTTGCCGCCCAGAACGCCGTCCTCGGAGTAGTACTCGAAGTTACGGCCGGCGAAAGCGGAGCGGTGGGTGTTCATAGCGGGAGCGTACCAGCCGGACACGCCCATCTCGTCGGCCATCTTGCCGATGCGCTCGCCGAAGTCATTGGCCAGATCCACATTCCAGGTGGCGGCGATCATGACAGCGGCGGGGAAGCCGATGGAACCCTTGCCGGTGAAGTTGTTGTTGATGGAGGCAGGACCGTCGCAGTCGATGAGGCCCTCGGCAGCGGCGGTCTCATAGAACTTGTAGCCCACATAGATGCCCTCTACGTAGTTGACAAAGGAGGGAACCGCGCCGTCCACGGCAAACTCGTCCATGTTGTCATAGAACATGCTGCCGAAGTTGTTCCAGGTGGGGGTCTGGGTCAGGTCATAGACATAGGTGTCCACCATCTTGGCGGAGGGATTCACCCCGCCGGCGAGGATCTCGCCCAGAGCGTTGAAGCCGGTCTGACCGGGGCCGGCCATATCACAACTTAACCTCGTTTTTTCATGAAAGGCACAAACTGCTGTCTTTTGGGCGCAAACTGTAAAAAATATTGTGAAAGTACACAAAATAAAACCCCGCTTGTTTGGCAGTATAAACAAGCGGGGGTGGCCGCAAGGGGAAAGTTTTTCCGCAACTTAATGGTGCTCCAGCGGAAAGAGCAAGGTGAGCTGAAACCACTCGTCCTTGGCCTGGACCGTCATGGTGCCGCCGTATTTTTGGGCGGTGTAGCGCATGCTCTTCAGGCCGTAGCCGTGGTACTCCCGGTCGGCTTTGGTGGTCATGGGCAGACCGTCCTGAAAGACGGGGGGAGCGGGACAGTAGTTTTCACACCGAATGACCAGAAAGTCCTTTTTGGCATAGACCTCCAGGTGAATGAGCCGCTTTTCTTTATCCGGGATGGACAGTTCACACTCGATGGCGTTGTCCAAAGCATTGCCGAACAGAGTACAGATGTCCATCACGTCCATAAAGGACAGCCGGGCTCCGTCGGCCACGCAGGTGAGCTTGATTTGGTGCTTGGCGCAGTAGAGGCTCTTGCCGGTAAGCACCGTGTCCAGCACCGAGTTGCCCGTCTTGTTCTGGGCCTCGTAGTGCTGGATCTCCTCCTCCATCTGGTCCAGAAAAGCGGAGCGGCGGGCGGGATCCTCCTCCGCCCGGAGCACGGCAATCTGGTGCTTGAGGTCGTGGTACTTGCGGTTGATGACATCGATGGACTCCCGGGACTGGCGGTACTGTACATACTGGTTTTGCAGAATGTTCTTGATGGCGTCCAGTTCCCGGCGGGTGTGCAGCTCAAAGAGCTGGATGTGGTAGGCGTAGAGAATGACTACACCGGCCAGATCCACAAGGGTGCGGATGTTGGCGATCTCCTGCTCCACCGAGCTGGTGAAGGGAGTGTTGGCGGTGACGAAGCTCATATTGCTGATGAGAAAGGCGGCCAGGCCCATGGAGGCGGCGGACAGCAGCTCACGCCGGGTCATCCGGGGCAGGTCACCTCCCTGGGATACCCGCTGCTCCAGGTGGTAGGTCAGCAGAAAGACGCAGCTATATATCACAACGAGAAAGACAGTCGCCGGAATAAAGCCGTCGATTTTGGTTTCCCTCACGAAGAAAGCGTACAGCTGCCACTCCAGCGAGGCGGTGAATTCCGCCAGCAGGAAGGCGCGCACCGTGCAGTAGCCCGCACCCAGCAGGTCGCTGCGGCCGCAGACCACTAGGAACAAAAACATGAGCCCCACGGCTACCGCCATGGCGGGCATCCAGAAAGCGACGGGGAGGGAGCCGGTTCCCTCCAGCCACAGAACCTGCACCACCAGAGCGCCCGCCGCAGCCAGCCAGAACCGAAGGCCGTTGAGCTTGCGGGGATATTGAAGGAGAAAGAGCATGCAGGCTCCCCACTCGGCCAGAGCGGTAAACAGGCGGGGCATGGTCTCACTCAACGGGCGCCACCTCCCATGTAGGCGGTGAGGGCCTCCAGGAAGGGGGCCTTGCGGGAGCGGCTGATGAGCAGCTTATGCTCTCCCACCAGGGCGCAGTCGTCCTGGATGCCGTCCACATGTGCCAGGTTCAGGAGATAGCCCTTGTTGCTGCGGAAGAAGTGGTAGCCCTCCAGCTTCTCCTCCGCGTCCTTGATGGTCCCGGCGCTGACATACTCATCCTCCGCGGTGTGGTAAATGAGGCGGTGGCCCTGGCTCTCCACAAAGGTAATGTCCTCCACCGCCAGCTTCATAGCCCCTCCTTTGATGGGGACGGTGATATAGGTGCGCTCCCGGCGGCGCATCCGGCTCAGCGCCCGGCTCAGCCGCTGGGCAAAGGTGGTGTAGCCCACCAGCTTGAGCATGTAGTCCAGCGCGTCCACCTCATAGCCTCGGATGGCGTACTGGCCATGTTGGTAATAAAGATGATGATGACCTCCGGGTCGGTGCGGCGGATCAGCTCCGCGGTGGCCATTCCATCCAGAAAGCGCATCTGGACATCTAAAAAAACCAGATCAAACTGTCCATGATACTGCTCCAGCAGATCCTCTCCATCGGCAAACAGAGACACCTCAAAGCTTTTACCCGATTCCCGGGCGTATTGGTCCACATAGGTTTGCAGTTGATGAGCCCAGGACAGATCGTCCTCAGCCACAGCGATTCGGATCATCCGGGCACCTCCCTTCCGAAAAAATCTTTCTGGATCATACGGCTGGCATTTTTTCATATTTACTATACCAAAGAAAGCTACCTGGGTAAAGAGAAATGCAAAAAATGATACCGGAACAGCACCATACCCGCGCCAGGAGGATATTGACAATCCATGCGGGAAAAAGTACTCTTGTACCAGATTGTAATGAAGGGGGAACTCTTATGAAAAAGCGAGTGGGTATCCTGACCTCCGGCGGTGACTGCCCGGGGCTCAACGCGACCATCCGCGGCGTGGCCAAGGCCCTGTATCAGCGCTTTGGGGAGGACGTGACCATCGTCGGCATTTCCAACGGCTTCTCCGGTCTCATCAACGGCGAGTGGCGGGAGATGAAGCCCTATGAATTTTCCGGTATCCTTACCGTAGGCGGCACCATCCTGGGCACCAAGCGCACGCCCTTCAAGCTCATGCGGGTCGTGGGCGAGGACGATGTGGACAAGGTGGCTGAGATGAAGAAGAACTACGCCGCCATGAAGCTGGACTGCCTCCTCTGTCTGGGCGGCAACGGCACCCATAAGACGGCCAATCTTCTGGCTGAGGAGGGCCTCAACATCATCGGCCTGCCCAAGACCATCGACAATGACATCTACGGCACCGACGTGACCTTCGGTTTCCACTCTGCCGTTGATATTGCCACCGAGGCCATCGACCGGGTCCACACCACCGCCGGCAGCCACAGCCGCTGCATGCTGGTGGAGCTCATGGGCAACAAGGCGGGCTGGCTCACCCTGTACGCAGGCATCGCCGGCGGCGCAGATATCATCCTCATTCCCGAGCGACCCTACACCATTGAAAAGGTGTGCGCCGCCATCGAGAACCGGGCCAAGCAGGGCAAGCACTTCTCCATCCTGGCCGTGGCCGAGGGCGTCTATGACGTCAAGGAGTCCCGCATGAAGAAGAAGGAGCGTCTGGCCAAGCGCAAGGAGGAGGGCATCACCACCGCCACCAACCGCATCGCCCGCCAGATCGAGGAGATGACCGGCTTTGAGACCCGCACCTGTGTTCCTGGACACACCCAGCGGGGCGGCAGTCCCTCTCCCTACGACCGGGTGCTGGCCACCCAGTTCGGCTCCTACGCCGCCAAGATGGTGGAGGACGGCAACTTCGGTATCACCGTGGCCATGAAGAACAACCACGTGGGAGAAAACAAGCTCGCCGACATTGCCGGCAAGAGCCGCCTGGTCCCCGACGGCCACGGCATGCTGGAAGTGGCCCGGCGCATGGGCATTTCCCTGGGATAAAAGGGAATCCAGGGGTTGACTTTTGATTGGTTCTGGGTTATGATACTTTAACGGTTTAAAGATTGAAACCGCGAAAGCATCCGGGCCTCGCCCGGTTTTGAAAGGAACGAGCGCCATGCCTATCACCGATCTGCTGGAGCGCAACAGCAAGCTCTACGGCGACGAGGTCGCCCTGGTAGAGATCAACCCCGAGGTTCAGGAGACCCAGCGGGTCACCTGGAAGGAGTATGCGCTCATTCAGCCCACCTCCACCGCACCCTACCGCCGGGAGATCACCTGGTCCGTCTTTGACGAGAAGGCCAACCGGGTGGCCAACCTGCTGTTGGGCCGAGGGCTGAAAAAGGGCCAGAAGGTGGCCATTTTGCTGATGAACTGCCTGGAGTGGCTGCCCATCTACTTCGGCATCCTCAAGGCCGGAGCGGTGGCGGTGCCCCTGAACTTCCGCTATACTGCCCAGGAGATCGAGTACTGTGTGAAGCTGGCCGACGCCGACGTGCTGTTCTTCGGTCCGGAGTTTATCGGCCGTGTGGAGGACATTGTCCCCTCCATCGGACGGGAGCGCCTTCTGTTCTTTGTGGGTGAGACCTGCCCCTCCTTTGCCGAGGACTACCACCGCGCCACCGCCAACTGTTCCTCCGCCGCCCCCAAGGTGCTGGTGGACGACGAGGATGACGGCGCCATCTACTACTCCTCCGGTACCACCGGCTTCCCTAAGGCCATCCTGCTCAGCCACCGCTGTCTCTTGCAGGCGGCCCGGATGGAGGCCATCCACCACGAGACCACCCATGAGGACGTGTTCCTGTGCATCCCGCCTCTCTACCACACCGGCGCCAAGATGCACTGGTTTGGTTCCCTGTTTACCGGCAGCAAGGGAGTCCTGCTGAAGGGCAACAGCCCCAAGGCCATCTTTGACGCCGTCTCCCAAGAGCGGTGCACCATCGTGTGGCTGCTGGTGCCCTGGTGTCAGGATATCCTGGCCGCGCTGGACCGGGGCGACCTGAAGCTGGAGGACTACCAGCTCAGCCAGTGGCGGCTGATGCACATCGGCGCACAGCCGGTCCCGCCCTCCCTCATTAAGCACTGGATGGAGTATTTCCCCCACCACAAATACGATACCAACTACGGCCTGTCCGAGTCCACCGGCCCGGGCTGTGTCCACCTGGGGATGGATCACATCCACAAGGTGGGTGCCATTGGCGTTCCCGGCTACGGCTGGAAGGTGAAGATCGTGGACGAGCAGGGCCAGGCCGTGCCCCAGGGCGAGGTGGGCGAGTTGTGCGTCAAGGGTCCCGGCGTGATGCGGTGCTACTACCACGACCCCGAGGCCACCGCCGCCGTGCTCCACGGGGAGTGGCTCCACACCGGCGACATGGCCAAGCAGGATGCGGACGGTTTCTACTTCCTGGTAGACCGGAAGAAGGACGTCATCATCTCCGGCGGTGAGAACCTCTATCCCGTCCAGATCGAGGACTTCCTGTCTGCCTACCCCAAGATCCACGATGTGGCCGTGATCGGCCTACCCGACAAGCGCCTGGGCGAGATCGCCGCAGCTATCATCCAGGTGAAGGATGGCATGACCTGCACCGAGAGCGAGATCAACCAGTTCTGCACCGATCTGCCCCGGTACAAGCGGCCCCGGAAGATCATCTTCGCCGACGTGCCCCGCAACCCCACCGGCAAGATCGAAAAGCCCAAGCTGCGGGAGAAGTACTGCGGCGTGCGCCTGGTGGAGGCCCAGAACCAAGCCTAATATGCCAACAGCCCGTCCCTTTGTGGGACGGGCTGTTTTTGTGCTTAAATGACCTGGAAGAGGAAGAACTTCAGGTAGTTGGTCTCCTCCACGTTCCAGAGGATGGGGTGGTCAGGAGCCTGCTGGCGCACCTCGATCTGCCGCAGCTGCCGCCCGGCATCGGCGGCGGCGGAGCGGAGCATTTTGATAAACATCTCCTCGGTGGCAAAGTGGCTGCAGCTGGCGGTGGCCAGGTAGCCGCCGCGAGGCAGCAGTTTCATGGCCCGGTAGTTGATCTCCTTGTAGCCACGCATGGCGTTGCGGGCAGTCTTGCGGGACTTGGTGAAGGCGGGCGGGTCCAGAATGATGAAGTCGTAGTCCGGCTGGTGCTCTAGAGTGGGCAGCAGGTCAAAGACGTCGGCGCAAAGGAAGTCCATGCGCCCTTCCAGGCCGTTGAGCACCGCGTTGTCCCGGGCCAGGTCCACCGCCGCCTGGCTCACATCCACGGCGGTGACGTGCTCCGCGCCGCCCAAAGCAGCGTTGAGGGCAAAGCTTCCCGTGTGGGTAAAGCAGTCCAACACCCGCTTGCCCCGGGCCAGCTTGGCCACCTCCCGGCGGTTGTACTTCTGATCCAGGAAGAAGCCGGTCTTCTGGCCATTTTCAAAGTCTACCCGGTAGCGTACGCCGTTCTCACAGATCTCGGTCCAGGTTTCCTGGGGATGGGTCAGCCCCTCCAGGGGGAACCAGCCCTTGTTTTCCTCCAGTCCCTCCCGGGTGCGGAGGGCCACATCGTTGCGCTCAAAAATGCCCTGGATATCCTGACCGTCCTGGCGCAGCACATCCACCAGAATGGGGAAGAGAACGGATTTCAGCTGCTCCATGCCGTAGGACAGGGTCTGGGTCACCAGCACCGGGCCGAAGCGGTCCACCGTCAGGCCGGGGAACTGGTCGGCCTCGCCGAAGATCACCCGGCAGCAGCTGAGATCCTCCGGCCCCATCACCGTTTTGCGGTAGGCCCAGGCGTATTCCACACGGCGGCGCCAGAAGTTCTCGTCAAAGCGGTCGTTGGCGTTGCGGCTGAGAAGCCGCACCCGGATCTTGCTGTGCTGGCTCAAAAGGCCCGTGCCCAGGTAGCGGCCTTTGGCGCTGACCACGTCCACCAGCGCGCCGTTGGCGGGGGCGGGATCGGGCTGGTCGGTGAGCTCTTCTGCGTACACCCAGGGGTGGCCGGACAGAATCGCGCGCTCCCCCTTGGGAGTGATGGTATAGACGGGATAGGGGCGGCTTTGTTTCATAAAACAAGTTCCTCTCTGGTAAAAAATGAATTCGTAATCTTCATTATAGCATGGATCGGCCCTGTGTGCTAGAATGAAGAAAAGCGAAAGGAGCGAATCCGATGGAAATTGAACGCAAGTGGCTCACCGACGGGTGGCCCCAGGGGTTGGAGGAGCAGCGGCGTATCCTCATGCGCCAGGGGTACATCACCACCCGGCCTACCGTGCGCATCCGCAGCGAGGCGAGCGGAGACGTGACCGAGTATGTGCTGTGCTTCAAGGGGGCGGCAGGGCCGGACGGCCTGGCCCGGGAGGAGATCGAGACCAACATCGACCTGGAGCTGTTTGCCAAGCTGGAGGCGTTCGTCGGCCGTCCCCTCATCGAAAAGGAACAGCGGCGTTACGCCCTTCCCGGCGGTCTTACCCTAGAGGTCAACCAGGTAGACCGGGGACAGCCGGGGGAGTTCTTCTATGCTGAAGTGGAGTTCCCCACCAAGGAGGCTGCCCTGGCCTGGCAGCCCGGTGAGCTGGGAGAGTATCTCAGCGACGAGGTCACCGGCAAGCCCGGGCAGAGTATGGCGGCCTACTGGACCGAGACGCGGGGAGAATTTTAACAGTATATTTTGGAAAGGCAAAAAGCGGGTGAATTCACCATTTAGGGCTTGCCGAACCCAGGAAAACTGAGTATACTAATACAAGATTTACATAAGATGGGGGATAGCCACCATGGAGCAGACACCAACCCGCCGCCGCAGGAGCAGTTCCGCTTCCTCCGGCGGCCGACGGCAGCAGCCGCAGACCCGACGTCCCGCACCCAAAAAACGCAAGCGCCGCAGCATTGGCTGGACGTTGTACGCAATCCTGGTGGTCATTTCCGCCATCATCGTGGGCGTGTATGCCGCAGGGCACTTTTTTATCAAGGCTCCGGAAATTAAAGGGACTGAGGGTGATATCTCCACGGCACCGGTGGTGGATGAAAGTACCCAGGAGCCGGAGGACCCCAACGCGCTGATCCGAAAAGAGGGGGTCTATAACTTCCTTCTGCTGGGCAAGGACGTGGACAGCAGCAACACCGATACCCTGATCGTGGTCAGCTACGACACGGTGAATCAGAAGATCGGCATGGTGTCCATCCCCCGGGATACCGCAGTGACCCGCGAGTGGAGCAGCATGCCCAAGATCAACGCCGCCTTCCACAGCAAAAAGGCCGGTCCCGAGGTGCTGAAGGAAGAGATCAAGAACACCTTTGGTATTCCCATCGACTACTACATCCATGTGGATCTGCAGGGCTTTATCGCCCTGGTAGATGAGCTGGACGGCGTGGATATTGAGGTTCCCCTGGATATGAACTACGACGACCCCTATCAGGACCTGCACATCCACCTGAATGCCGGTATGCAGCATCTGAATGGGCAGCAGACCATGCAGGCGGTGCGCTACCGCCACGACAACTCGGACAGCCCCAATTACCAAGCCAACCAGTGGTACAGCGACGTGCAGCGCGGCGAGTTCCAGCGCCAGGTGCTGGTGGAGCTGGCCAAGAAGGTGATCTCCTGGAACTCCATCCCCAAGGTGACCTCCTTCCTGGAACTGTTCAATACCTATGTGAAGACTGACCTGAGCATGCAGGACATGCTCTACTTTGCCACCAAGGCCATGGAGGTGGATGTGTCCACCGCCATCACCCAGGGCAACTTGGATGGCCGGGGCGAGGGTGTGGTCAACGGATACAAGTACTGCTTTGTCTATGAGGCGGAAGATATCCTGCCCACCATCAACTCCCTTATCAATCCCTACACCCGGGATCTGACCGCGGACGATTTGAACCTGCCTGTGCCGGAATACTACTGGAACGGCGGGATCATTGATTAAAAGACGAGGACCCGTACAGCGCTGCGCTGTGCGGGTCCTTTCTTATAAAAAGAGAGCCAGGATTTCTGAAGAGAAAGAAAGATACTGGAAGGGGAGAAACCCAGTCTGCATGATTCCTTAAGAAATCATAAAACAACCTTTAGAAGGCTTGTCGAAGGAAGGGGAATCGGATATACTGGGGCACATCTCAAACAAGATTGGAGGGAGCTCCCCTGGCTCAGACACAGATACCAAACCGACGCTCGTCCTCCGGCGGCCGACGGCAGCATCCGGTCAAGCGATATAAGCGCCGCCGCCGCGGCGCCATTTGGGCCCTTTACACCTTTGTGGCTGTACTGGCCGTTTTAGTGGTAGGTGCGTATGCCGCCGGAACCTTTTTCATCACGCCTCCGCCGGTAAAAGAGGCGAGAACCCAGGTCACCGCCCCAGCGGCCGGAAAGACCGAGAAGGAAGAACAGAATGAGGCCGGGGGCGAGGCTCCTCAGGTGGCCGGAACCGGCGCGCTGAAACGGAAGGAAGGCGTTTATAACTTCCTGCTGCTGGGCAGCGATAAGGGCGGCGGTAACGCCGACACCATCATCGTGGCCAGCTATGACACCAAGTCCCAGAAGGTGGGTGTGCTCTCTGTCCCCCGCGACACCATGGTGGACCGGGACTGGAGCCGCAACGGCAAGATCAACGCCGCCCTGGGGCACGGCGGACCGGAGCTGCTGGCCGAAGAGATCACCAAGACGCTGGGCGTGCCCATTGACTACTACTTCCATATCAATCTCCAGGGCTTTGTGGCGCTGGTGGATGAGCTGGGCGGCGTGGATGTGGATATCCCTGTGGATATGAACTATGACGACCCCTACCAGAACCTGCACATCCACTTCAAGAAAGGCCCCCAGCATCTGGACGGCCAGGCGGCTATGGAGGCGGTACGCTACCGCCATGACAACAAGACCACCGTCAATTCCAATTACAGCGATCTGGACCGCACCAAGCTGCAGCAGCAGGTGCTCACCGGGCTGGCGGACAAGGTGATCTCCTGGGGCAGCATCACCAAGGTGCAGTCCTTCCTGAATATCTTCAACACCTACGTCAAGACCGATATGGGGCTGAAGGATATGCTCTACTTTGCCACCCAGGGCATGAAGCTGAATACCTCCAGCGCCGTTAGCTCGGCTACCCTGGAGGGCCGTGGAGACGCCTACTACCGGGCCTCTGCCTGGTGTATGGAACTCAACCAGGAGTCTACCGTGAAACTGGTCAACGAGCTGGTAAACCCTTATACCCGGGATCTTACCTTAAAGGATATGAACCTGCCCCGGGCTGAGCGCTACTACTTCAATTATTGACCGGACAGCCGTCCGGCGGAGAACTCTCGTGTCTCCGTCGGGCGGTTTTTTGTTGGGGTTGACAGAGCGGGCAAAATGGGCCATGATGGGAGAGAAAAACGCCGGAAAGGACCGATGAAGGATGGAAAACTGGAAGGGCTGGCTGGAGGTCTGGTATAAGGAGCAGGTGGAGGTGCGTCATATGCTGCACCGAAATCCGGAGCTCCCCTATGAGGAGCGGGAGACCACCCGTTTTTTGAAGCAGCAGCTGAAAGACTGGGGCATCCAGGTGGAAGAGCTGCCCGGCCTGGAGACCGGCGTGTCCGCGGTCATTGAAGGGGCACACCCTGGTCCTATGCTGGTGCTGCGGGAGGACATTGACGCTCTGCCCATCCTGGAGAACACCGGCCTGGATTTCGCTTCCCAGAAGTCCGGCGTGTGCCATGCCTGCGGCCATGACGTGCATACTGCCGCCCTGCTGTACGCAGCCCGGGCGCTGCAGCAGCTGCGGGAAGAGCTCCACGGCAGTGTGAAGCTCATCTTCCAGTGCGCCGAGGAGGTGGGCAGCGGCGCCTATAAGATGCTGGAGGCCGGAGCCCTAAAAGACTGCCAGCCCCAGGCGGTGGTGGGCTTTCACTGTGCGCCTCTGCTGGAACTGGGCAAGATCGGTGTGCGCCGGGGACCCAGCAATGCCAGCTTTGATATCTTCACTTGGACCATCACCGGACGGGGCGGCCACGGAGCCTATCCCCAGCGGTGCGTGGACCCGGTAGTGGTGAGCGCCCACCTCATTACTCAGCTTCAAACGGTGGTCAGCCGCTTCAATAATCCCACCCACCCGGCCGTGCTCACTGTGGGGGAGATCCACGGAGGCACCGCCCCCAACATCATCCCCGACCAGGTGACCATGCGGGGCGCCATGCGGGCCTTTGATGAGGGGCTGCGCCAGGAGATGCTGGAGCAGATCCGGCAGATTACCCAGGATTGCTGCGCCGCCCTGGGGGCTAAGGGAGAGGTCAGCCGGGATGTGGGCATCCCTTCCATCATCAGCGACCCGGAGATCGCCGACGGAGTGGCCCGGGCGGTGGAGGAGAGCCTGGGGCAGGAGCACCTGCACTGGGTGCCGGAGGCGTCCATGGGCTCGGACGATTTCTCCGTGTGGATGGAGGCCTGCGGAGGCTGGGGAGTGCAGTTCCAAGTGGGTACCCACGATCCTGCCTGCCCCAACAGCGGGCTGGGGATCCACGTAGCAGAGAACATCTTCCCGGATGAGGCGCTCCGCTATGCTGCGCCGGTGCTGGTGCAGTTTGCGGTGGATTATTTGAAAAAATAATTTGCCTTTTGTGGGAAGACGGTGTTACTTTGCCCGCGGCGGCAAAGTAACCAAAGCGCCGCCGGGGGACGGCTCCGATGAGCGCCTTCGCACAGCGGGCGCTCATAGTCACCTTTCCCCCGGGCCCCCGTTTACGGGGGGCGCCCTCCTGTTTCCTGGGCACGTGCGTCCGGCGGTCCTAAGACAAGACCGTCTGGTTCTGCTTGCCACGGCCCACTGGGGCCTACCCAGTGCAAATATTTCAGTGCCTGCGCTGTGCGAACGCCGCTTAATCTGGCATAGCCATGGCAGTTGGGTGGGCTGACAACTATAAATCAACAAAAAACGAGGGAGCGACCGGAATGGTCACTCCCTCGTATGCTGTTTCAGAACGGGCGCAGAGGCGAAACGAAGTTTCGCAGAAAGCTTTTTTGCTTACTTTTTTCTCCGAAAAAAGTAAGTTAGCCCTTCAGGGTCTCAGCCCAGGCGGCGTACTTGGCCACCTTCTCGTCGCACTCGGCCTTGGTGACGCCGTTGGCCAGGATGTAGACCTTGACCTTGGGCTCGGTGCCGGAGGGACGGACGATGAGGCTGGTGCCGTCGGCCATCTCGTAGCGCAGCACGTTGGAGCCGGAGAGCTCCATGGTGCTCTTGCAGCCGTCGGCCACGTTGACCACGCTGCCGTCCTTGTAGTCCTTCTGCTCCTTGACCGCCACACCGGCAATCTCCACAGGGGGCTTCTCACGCAGATTGGCCATCAGGTCGGCCATCTTCTTCAGACCGTCCAGGCCGGGCATGACCAGGTTCAGAGTCTTCTCGCCGTAGTAGCCGTACTTCTCAAACAGAGCCTGGAGGGCGTCATACAGGGTCATGCCCTGGCTGGCGTACCAAGCGGCCATCTCAGTGAGCTCCACGCTGGCGGAGACGGCGTCCTTGTCCCGGACGTAGTCGCCCAGCATGTAGCCGTAGCTCTCCTCGTAGGACATAATGACGTTGCCCTCGCCGCTGTTCTCCAGCTGGTCCTTCTTCTGGGCCAGGAACTTAAAGCCGGTGAAGGTGTCGTAGCACTGCAGGCCGTTGACCTCAGCCACCTTGCGGGCCATCTCAGTGGTGACAATAGTCTTGAGGGCCACGGGCTTCTCAGGCATCTTGCCGGTGCGGCGCTTGGCACCGATCAGGTAGTCCAGCAGCAGCACGCCGGTCTGGTTGCCGGAGATGACCACAAAGTCGTCGTCCTTGGTGCGCACCATAATGCCCACGCGGTCGGCGTCGGGGTCGGAGCCCAGGATAAAGTCGGCGTTGTTCTTCTTGGCCAGGTCCACCGCCAGATAGAAGCCCTCGGGGTTCTCGGGGTTGGGAGAGACCACGGTGGGGAAGTCGCCGTCAATGACCATCTGCTCAGGCACGCAGATAACGTGCTTCATGCCCAGGCGCTTGAGAGCCTCGGGGATGAGCTTATAGCCGGTGCCGTGGAAGGGGGTGTACACCATCTTGAAGGTGTCGGCCATCTTCTCCACCACGGCCGTGTCGTTGACCTGCTCCATGACGTTGGCCAGGAACTTCTCGTCGGTCTCAGCGCCCATGAGGACGATCTTGCCCTCGGCCACGGCCTTGTCGTAGTCCATGGTCTTGACGCAGTCGAACACGTCCAGCTCCTTCATCTTCTTGGCCACCTCGTCAGCGTGCTTGGGGGGCAGCTGGGCGCCGTCTTCCCAGTACACCTTGTAGCCGTTGTACTCCTTGGGGTTGTGGCTGGCGGTGACGTTGATGCCGGCGATGCAGCCGTACTCACGCACAGCAAAGCTGAGCTCGGGGGTGGGGCGCAGGGACTCAAACAGACGCACGGGGATGCCGTTGCCCGCCATGACGCAGGCGGCCTCCCGGGCAAAGGTGTCGGAGTTGTTGCGGCAGTCAAAGCACACGGCCACGCCCCGCTTTACCGCCTCGGGACCCTCCTCCAGGATGACCTGAGCAAAGGCCTGGGTAGCGTGACGGATGACATGCACGTTCATACGGTACAGGCCCACGCCCATGGTGCCGCGCAGACCGGCGGTGCCGAAGGACAGCTGGTCAAAGAAGCGGGACTCGATCTCTTTTTCATCGTTCTTGATCGCCTCCAGCTCGGCCTTTTCGTCGGCGGACAGAGCGGGGCTGTTAAGCCATTTCTCGTAATTCTCCCGATAAGACATAGGTACATAACCTCCTGTAAAGATAAAAACTCCGCTGGGATTGGCTGTTGTGGTAAGTGTACCACAACCAGGCGCAAATTTCCAGCGGAGTTTCGTCAAATTTATGGAAAAACATGGGATTCTACTTGTGGTAGCTGGAGCCCTCGTTGATCTTAAAGGCCCGGTAGACCTGCTCCAAAAGCATCACCCGTGCCAGGTGGTGGGGGAAGGTCATGGGGGACATAGAGAGCTTGAGCCAAGCCTGCTGCTTGATGGAGGGGTGCAGGCCATAGGAGCCGCCGATGAGAAAGACCAGATGCTTGGCGGAGGACTGCTGCCAATCGGCCACGATCTTGGCCAGTTCCTCACTGGAGCGCAGCTTTCCCTCCACACAGAGGGCTACCAGACTGGCGCTGGGAGGAAGCTTGGCGCGGATAGCGTCGGCCTCCTTGGCCAGAGCCTGATCGATCTGGCCCTGGGTGGGGTTCTGAGGCAGCTTCTCCTCGGGCAGCTCGGTGAGGGTGAGCTTGCAGTAGCCGCCCAGCCGCTTTTCGTACTCCTTGCAGGCCTCCAGATAGAACTTCTCCTTCAGCTTTCCCACGCAGATGAGATGAACGCTCAGCATACGGCGGCCTCCTGTCTGACTCCCTGGCGGGAGAGATGGTATACCCGGCCCGGCTCCTTCCGGGGAGCGGCCTCCAGGGTAACTGTATCCTCAAAGCCCGCCTGACGCAGGGTGCGGCCCACCACCTCCAAGGCGTGGGCGGGGGTGTTGTTCTCCTCAGACAGATGGGCCAGCAGAATGGTGCGGGCACCGTTTTGTGCAGCCAGCAGAGCCAGATGAGCCCCGGCCTCGTTGGACAGATGCCCACGGCGGCCCAGTACCCGCTGCTTAAGGTAATAGGGGTAGGGACCGGTGCGCACCCACTCCTCGTCGTGGTTGGCCTCGCACACCAGCAGGTCGCATCCGGCCACCGCACGCTCCACCTGGGGAGATATGTAGCCCAGGTCGGTACACAACACCATGCGGCTGTCGCCGCCGGTAATGGCGTAGCCCACGCTGCAGGCGGCGTCGTGGGAGGTGGCAAAGGGCTCGATCCACAGTTCCCCCAGGGGGAAAGACTCTCCGGGGGCAAAGAAGCGGCCCAGCCGTTTTTCGGGAATGGCGGGTACTTTCATGGCCAGGGCATCCAGGGTGGGAGCGGTGGCATACACCGGCAAGCTGAGCTGCTTGGTGAGAGTGGCAAGGCCGGAAATGTGGTCAGTGTGCTCATGGGTGATGAGGACTCCGGACAGGGATGCTGGGTCCACCCCAAGGCCGCGCAGGGCGGTGGTGATGCGCCGGGCAGAGATGCCCGCATCCAGCAGGATATGAGTCTGGCCGCAGGAGACCAGGGCGGCGTTGCCGCTGGACCCGCTGGCCAGGGTGACAAATGACAGCAATGAAGGCGCTCCTTTCCGCGTACAGGCAAAAAAAGCGGGAGCCGGAGCGGGACAGTCGTCCCGGACCTGCGCTCCCGCTTTTTATTATTCGTTTAGCCCACCTGGGACTTGGCGTCCTCGTCAGGGACGGTGATCATTTTAATGTTGGCGCCTACGCCGGACAGCTTGCCCACCAGGTCCTCGTAGCCGCGCTCGATGTGGTGGATATCACCCACCTCGGTGATGCCCTGAGCAGCCAGACCGGCGATGACCATGGCAGCGCCCGCCCGCAGGTCGCAGGCATTCACCGGTGCACCGGTGAGCTGGGGCACGCCCTCGATGACGGCCACCTTGCCGTCCACCTGGATGTGAGCGCCCATGCGGCGGAACTCATCCACATAGCGGTAACGGCTGTCCCACACGCCCTCGGTGAGTACGCTGGTGCCGGTGGCAAGGCAGAGTACCGCGGCGATCTGAGGCTGCATGTCGGTGGGGAAGCCGGGGTAGGGCATGGTCTTCACGTTGGTGCGGCTGATGGGGCCAAAGCGGCGTACCCGCACCGCGTCGTCCAGCTCCTCCACATCCACGCCCATCTCCACCAGCTTGGCGGTGATGCAGTCCAGATGCTTGGGGATGACGTTCTGAATGAGCACGTCGCCGCCGGCAGCGGCCACGGCGGCCATATAGGTGCCCGCCTCGATCTGGTCGGGGATGATGGAATAGGTGCCGCCCTTGAGACGCTTGACGCCGCGGATCTTGATCACGTCAGTGCCCGCACCCATGATGTTGGCGCCCATGGAGTTGAGGAAGTTGGCCAGGTCCACGATGTGGGGCTCCTTGGCGGCATTTTCAATGATGGTCATGCCGTCGGCCAGCACACCGGCCAGCATGATGTTCATGGTGGCGCCCACGGACACCATGTCCAGGTAAATCTGTCCGCCGGACAGACGTCCGCCGGGGACCTTGGCGCAGATCAAGCCGTTGCGCACATCCACGTCCGCACCCATGGCCACAAAGCCCTTGATGTGCTGGTCAATGGGCCGTCCGCCCAGATCACAGCCGCCGGGCAGGGGTACCTCGGCCCAGCCGAAGCGGCCCAGCAGAGCGCCTACCAGGTAGTAGCTGGCGCGGATCTTGCGGGCCAGCTCATAGGGGACCTGACGGTTGCGGATGTGAGAGCAGTCAATGTCCACCGTGGTACGGTTGACGGTACGCACGTCAGCCCCCAGCTCCTGAAGGATCTGGAGAATCAGAGTGACGTCGCTGATCTGGGGAATGTTCTCGATTCGGCACACCCCGTCCACCAGCAGGGCAGCGGGGATGATAGCGACAGCGGCGTTTTTGGCGCCGCTGATGGTGATGGTTCCGTGAAGGGGCTTACCGCCCTGAATCTGATACTTATTCAAACTTGTCTGCACCCTCTCGAAGGAAATAAACATGGGGTTTATATGAACATACGGCGCAGCGCGCCATAAGTAGCCGCAAAAGCGATCCAAAAAAGGCTTCTCCCACAGGGAGACGCTCTAAAACGCATATATTATACCATCAGTATATCCAAAAGGCAATGAATTTTACACCGCGGGCACAAAATTGTGCAAAAAGTAAGAAGTATCGAAAAATCAAGGACAGCCTTGGTCGAGATGATCATGGCGGGGTCTGGAAACCAGATCCTCCCAGTGCGCCTGCTCCTGCCGTTCCAGCAGGTCGCCGATAAGCTGGTTGGACAGCAGGAAGCCTTTTGGGGTGAAATGCCAACGCCCGTCGGTCTGCTCCGCCCAGCCCTGAGCGCGGAATTGCTCCAGCCGGGCCTGGAGAGGAGCGAAGTCCATGAAATAGGTGCTGCGGTACTCCTGCTCGTTGATGCCCTGCACGGTGCGCAGGCGCAGCATCAGATATTCTCCGCACCGCTCCCGCTTGGGAATGATTTCCGATTCGTCAATGATATCGCCGCCCTGGAGCACCCCCTGAATATAGGCGTCCAGATCCCGCACAAAGGAGTAGCGCCGCCCGCCGAAATCGGAGTGGGCGCCGGGACCAAAGCCGATGTAGGGCTGGGTGAGCCAGTAGCGCAGGTTGTGCCGGGAGGCAAAGCCGGGCTTGGCAAAGTTGGAGATCTCATACTGGGGGTAGCCCGCCCGCTCCAGCCGTCCCACCGTCCACAGGTAGAGGTCGGCCTGCTGGTCGTCATCGGGCAGTATCTCGCCCTGAGCCACCCGGGCGGCCAGGGGGGTGCCCTCCTCCACCTTTAATCCATAGCAGGACAGGTGCTGAGGAATAAGAGACAGGGCGTGCTCCACGGTGGCCTTCCAGCTGTCCATGGTCTGGCCGGGCAGACCGTAGATGAGGTCCAGGGACAGGTTGGTAAAGCCAGCCTTCCGGGCGGCAGTGGCCGCTTCGTTGACCTGCTGGGGGGTGTGGATGCGGTGGATGCGCTCCAACTCGCAGGCGTTGGCTGACTGCATCCCCATGGACAGGCGGTTGACCCCTGCCTTGCGCAGGATCTTCAGGGACTTCACGTCCACACTGTCGGGATTACACTCCACGGTGACCTCGGCGTCCTTCTCTACCTTATAGAGTTTGCGGATCACACCCAGCAGCTCTTTAAGCCGCTTGGCCCCGTAGTAGCTGGGGGTGCCGCCGCCGATGTAGATGGTGTCCACAGGGAAGTCCTGGGCCAGGGGAGCGGTCTCCTTAATGTGGGAGAGCAGCGCCTTTTGATATTGGTCCATCCGGTCGTCCCGACCGGCCAGGGAGTAGAAGTCGCAGTAGTCGCACTTACTGCGGCAGAAGGGAATATGGATATAGATGCCCAGCTTGTCCGCCATGGATACACACCTCATAAAAACATGAAAAATATTGTCTGGAACAAACCGGGGTTTGCTCCCACGCATTATATACCACAGTCTTTGGGAGTGCAAGGGAGGGAAAAGAGAGAGAATGCTGTTTTTTTGAGAAGAAAATTGGCAAAATATGCCGAGACGCAAAAAAGATGTAAAGCCTGCTTGACATGTAATGTAAAGCAAGCTATACTATTTTTGTAAAGGGAGCTTTACATAGAAAGGAGGCGGCGATGTGACCAACCGCATTGCCCAGCTGCGCAAGGAGCGGCGCATCTCCCAGGCGGAGCTGGCCGACGCCGTGGACGTGACCCGGCAGACCATCATCTCCCTGGAGAACGGACGCTACAACGCCTCTTTGCTGCTGGCCCATAAGATCGCCAAATATTTTGGGATGACCATTGAAGAAGTATTCCTGTTTGAGGAGGAAGAGGAATGAAAAAGATTCATCGGAAGTACTGCATCGCCCTGGCGCTGCTGAATATCTTCGCGCTGCTGAAGGTGACCCTGGTGCCCAACCTCCAGCACACCGCCCTGTACCGCCCGTTAAAGGATGGCATCACCGCCTTGGGCTGGGTACTGGTGGCCTATATGGGATATTGGTATCTGGAGCGGAGACGGTGGGAGAAGGCCTCACCGGAGGAGCGGCGGGATATGGAGCGCTCCGGCCAGGATGAGCGCAACCAGTTCCTCTGGGGCCAGGCGGCCTATTTCTCCTGGCAGATCACGCTGGCGGCCATTGCGGCCATGGCGGTGGTAATGTCGGTGCTGGACTGCACGGCGGGGATCCTGGCCGCGGCGGTCCTGTTTGGGGTGCATGTGCTGTCCTATCTCGTCCAGCTGTCCCGGCTGAGTCAGAAGTTTTAACGGTGTTTTCTGCGTGGAAAGGAGTTCTGCCATGAAAGAGCGTTTGAAGAAAATATTGCCCATTCTGGGCATTCTATGCGGAGCCTGCCTGGTTCTGGCCGCCGTAGTGCTGGGGGAGCAGGTGCCCAAGGGGATGGGCGGAGCCCTGTTCGGCACAGGCGGTGCGTTGATGGGCCTGGGTGTGTCCGGCATCGCTATGGATGTGATCTGGCGGCGGATGAGCGAGGACGAGCGCCGGGAGGCGGAGCGGGGCGAGCGGGATGAGCGCAATGTGGCCATCCGGGAGAAGGCGGCCTACGCCAGCTGGTACTGGACCTTGTATCTGCTGTGGGGAGCCTTCTTTGTGACCCTGTTTTTGGGCAGCGGCTTTCCCACCGCCCTGGTGTCGGTGCTCATCGTGCTGCACTGTGTCTTTTTGATGGTGAATATGAACCGCTGGGCCAAGCGGATGTGAGGGGGAGAGGGATATGATCTTGAAGAGGATGACGCAAAATGCAGGCGGAGATTACTGCAAGAGCCTGCGCCAGCGGAGTTGGGCGGCCCTGGCTATCCTGGCCATTGGGCTGACAGGTCTGGGGTGCTACCTGTGGCTGGTGCCGGGCAGCGGCCTGAGCGACCACGCCCAGGGCTTCTACCTGGGAGGCGCCTGCGGGATTACCGCAGGGGGACTGGGCCTGCTGATCCGGAACCAGTGGATGCTCCGCCACCCGGAGAAGTGGCGCAAGGCCCGCATCCAAGAGACCGACGAGCGCAATCAGCGCATTACCGCCCAGGCCGCCCAGCTGGCGGGGGTGGGAGTGTTCTTCCTCCAGGCATTGGCTGCCTTTCTGTTGGTAGCAGTAGACCGGCGACTGGTGACGGTGCTGCTGTGCTCCATGGCGGGCTACATCCTGCTGTTCCTGGGGGCCCAGTTCGTCCTGTCCCGAAAGCTATGAGCGCGCGGCGGCTGGAACTGCCCATCACCGGGGCGCTGGCGGGGATCAAGGTGGATACCCTGCTCAAGCGGCACCTGGGGCTGTCCGGGACGGTGGTGCGGCGGATCAAATGGTTAGAGGACGGCATCCTGGTGGACGGGGCGCGGGTGAACACCCGGTTCTGTCCTCAAGAGGGGCAGGTGCTGTCGGTGCGCCTGTCCGATCCCGAGCGGCGCAGCGGCATTCTGCCTGCACCAGGACCCTTGGATGTCGTCTACGAGGACGGGGATGTGGTGGTGCTCAATAAGGCTCCCGGAGTGCCCGTCCACCCCGGCCCGGGGCATTATTCCGATACTGTGGGGAATTATCTTCTCTATTATTACGATCAGGAGGGGACAGAGGGGGATTTTCACCCCGTCCACCGCCTGGACCGGGGGACCTCCGGCCTGCTGGTGGTGGCCCGCCACCCTCATGCCCAGGAGGTGCTGAAGGAGCAGCTCCACACCGACTGCTTCCGCCGGGAGTATCTGGCAGTGTGTGAAGGAATTCTGGAGCCGCCTGTGGGAACCATCGAGGAGCCCCTGGGGCCGAAGCCCGGCTCCCTGGTGGAGCAGATGGTCCGTTCCGATGGAAAATTTGCCCGCACCCACTATGAAGTGGTGAAAGCGGGGGAGAGCTGCACCCTGGTGCGCCTGGTGCTGGACACCGGCCGGACTCATCAGATCCGGGTCCATCTGGCCCATCTGGGCCACCCGTTGGTAGGGGACTTCCTCTACGGGAAGGAGGAGCCGGAACGTATCCCACGGCCCGCCCTTCACTCCCACCGCCTCACCTTCCGCCACCCCATCACGGGACAGGAGATGGGCTTTACGGCCCCGGTGACCCAGGACATGAAGCGGCTTCTGGATCAGGAAGAATTATAGAAAAAGCCCTTTGGCTGCCAAATGGCAGCCAAAGGGCTTTTATGTGCTTAGTGTGCTTTCAGCATCCGGCTGGCATTCAAAATGGCGATCACCGACACGCCTACGTCGGCAAACACCGCCCACCACAGACCGACCAGTCCTGCCGCGGACAGAGCCAGCACCGCCAGCTTGACCCCGATGGCAAAGATGGTGTTTTCCTTCACGATGGTCATGGTCTTGCGGGCAATGGCCACCGCTCGGCAGAGTTTCTTCAGGTCGTCGTCCATGAGCACCACGTCGGCGGCCTCGATGGCGGCATCGGAACCCATAGCTCCCATGGCTACCCCAACGTCCGCCCGGGAAAGAACTGGCGCATCGTTGATGCCGTCGCCCACATAGACCAGAGTGTGGCCGGGGGCTTTTTCCTTTAAAAGGGCCTCCACACGGTCCACCTTATCGCCGGGGAGCAGCTGGGCATACACCTGATCCAGCCCCAGCTCCTGGGCAGCAGCCTGCCCGGCGGCTTCGCTGTCGCCGGTGAGCATCACGGTGCGGCCCACCCCGGCGGCCTTCAGAGCCTGGATGGCCTCCTTGGCTCCGGGTTTAAGCTGGTCGGCAATGACCAGCCGCCCGGCGTATTGGCCCTCCAACGCCAGATAGATTACTGTGCCGGGAGCTGCCGGCTGTTCGGGGAGGACGATGCCGTTCTCAGTCATCAGACGCTCATTGCCTGCCAGCACGGTCTTGCCATCCACCTGGACCCGCAGACCACGGCCTGCCAGCTCCTCCACCTGGGCCACCCGGTCCCGGTCAGGGGTCCCGCACCAGGCGGTGAGGATGGAGCGGGCAATGGGGTGGGTGGAGAACTGCTCGGCCTGAGCGGCCAGCTCCAGCAGCTCCTGCTCACTCATCCCCACAGGGGAGACTTCGGTGACGGCAAAACGGCCCTGGGTCAGGGTGCCCGTCTTATCAAAGACCACCGTGTCCGCCTTGGCCAGGGCTTCCAGATAGTTGCCGCCCTTGACCAGGATGCCCTGACGGGAGGCTCCGCCGATGCCGCCGAAGAAGCTGAGGGGGATGGAGATGACCAGCGCGCAGGGGCAGGACACCACCAGGAAGTTTAGTGCCCGCAGCACCCAGGTGCGCCAGGTACCCAGCCCCACCAGAGGAGGCAGCACGGCAAGGGCCACGGCGCACAGCACCACGGCGGGGGTGTAATACCGGGCGAATTTCGTGATAAAGTGCTCCGCCTTGGCCTTTTTGGCGGCGGAGTTTTCCACCAGATCCAGAATTTTGGCCACGGTGGACTGGCCGAAGGGGCGGCTCACTTTCACCCGCAGCAGACCACTGAGGTTGACACAGCCGCTGACCACCTCGTCCCCGGTCGCCACGTCCCGGGGCATGGACTCGCCGGTGAGGGCGGCGGTATCCAGGGCGGAGGCGCCCTCCACCACGGTGCCGTCCAGGGGCACTCGCTCTCCGGCACGGATGACGATGATCTCGTCCACCGCCACCTCCTCCGGGTCCACGGTGACCACCTGGCCGTCCCGCTCTACGTTGGCGCTGTCGGGGCGGATGTCCATGAGCTGGGCGATGGAGGCGCGGCTGCGGCTGACGGCCACACTCTGGAACAGCTCGCCCACCTGGTAGAAGAGCATAACGGCCACGCCCTCCCGGTACTCTCCGCAGCCAAAGGCGCCTACCGTGGCCAGAGCCATGAGAAAGTTCTCGTCAAATACCTGGCCGTTTTTGATGTTCCGGACTGCCTTCCACAAGATGTCCCAGCCGATGAGGGCGTAGGGCAGCAGATAGAGAAGAAATTCCCACCAGGGGGGCAGGGAAGCTAGAGCGGTCACCGCCCACACCACGGCAAACAGCACTGTGCTGCCTAAAATGCGCCGGAGGGTCTTTTTCTGCTTTTTGGTCATGGCCAGCGGCCTCCTTTTCTTCCTCAGATCTTACTTGACCACGATCTCGCAGTCAGGCTCCACCTTCTTGCAGGCCTTCACCGCTTCCTTTACGATCTGATCAAAACGCGCGTCGTCCGCCTCCAGGGTGAGCTTCTGGGTCATAAAGCTGACGGTGGCGTGGGTGACGCCGTCAATGTTCTGGATGGCACGCTCCATCTTGGCGGCACAGTTGGCACAGTCCAGGTCGATCATCTGAAAGGTCTTTTTCATGGTTTATTCCTCCTCAATATGTTCCATTCCTTGATTCAAAATACTTACCACGTGGTTATCGGCCAGGGAGTAGTAGATGGTCTTGCCCTCCCGGCGGAATTTTACCAGCTTGCTGGCCTTCAAGACCCGCAGCTGATGGGAGACGGCAGACTGGCTCACATCCATGAGCTTTGCGATGTCGCACACGCACAGCTCCGACTCCAGCAGAGCATAGAGAATTTTCACCCGGGTGCTGTCCCCGAAGATCTTGAATAGCTCCGCCAGGTCGTAGAGTGTCTCGTCCCGGGGCAGCTGGGCGCGGACATGTTCCACCGCGTCGGTGTGTACCTGGGTGATGGCACAGCACAGATCCTGGTCGCGCTCCTGCTCCATGGGTCATTCCTCCTTCAAATTATCATATGAATAACTGTTCATATATTGTACCATCAAGATACACCCAACACAGCCAACTGTCAAGGGCGGGCAAAAAATTTTTTTAAAAAGTTGGGAACCTTTTTTTTCAAAGACCGTCCAACCCACTGAAAACAAAAAATACCGCTGAAATACAGCGAAGAAAAAAGGAGTAATCGACTATGAAACACCGCACTTATGCTCTGCTTCTTGCCGCGACCCTCTCCGTCTCTCTGCTGGCCGGCTGCGGCTCCAGCAATGGCGCAAACAGCAGCCAGAGCTCTGATAACAGCAGCATCTCCTCCAGCCAGGGCAGCCAGTCTTCTTCCGGCTCCGATGTGAGCACCCCTGACGCCTCCGGCTCCGGCTCTGACGTGAGCACTTCCGCCTCTGGCAGCACCAGCACCCCCGACGGCTCCCAGGGAGAGACTCAGGAGCAGGCCAAGCTGACCCTGAGCCGCACCGGCTTTACTCTCTTCTCCGCCGGTTCCAGCTACACCCTGAAGGTGGACGGCGTGGCCGAGGGCACCAAAGTGACCTTCAAGTCCGGCAACCCCGACGTGGCTACCGTAGATGAGAACGGCAAGGTGGTTGCCGTCAAGCCCGGCAACACCAAGATCACCGTCACTGCCGGTGACCAGACTGCTACCTGCGTGGTTGCCTGCAAGTGGGAAGAGAGCAAGCCCTCCACCGGCGGCGGCTCCAGCGGCAGCGGTACCACCACCCCGGATCCCGAGCCCAGCAAGGTGGACCTGGCGGCTTTCTGCACAACGGTTACCACGAACTACTCTCTGCCCCACCTGAGCTTGGCTGATTCCACCATGCTGGACAACTACTACGCCGGCCTGAGCAGCGTGGCTACCGAGCAGAGACAGGTATACATCAACATGATGTCCATGAACATGGGCGAGCTGGCCGTGGTCCAGGTGAAGGACAGCAAGGACGTGGCCACTGTGAAGGCCATCTTCCAGGCCCGTATTGATTCCATGGTCAACGGCGGCGCTTGGTATCCCGAGCCCACCCGCATCTGGAGCGAGCAGTCCCGCGTGGTTTCCAACGGCAACTACGTGATGATGGTGGTCGGCGAGGACTGCGATGCCATCGTGAAGGATTTTAATGCTCTGTTTTGATTGATTCTCCCCCGCGGAATGTGATATTATGGGGCGGACGGTCTGTGCCGTCCGCCTTTCATTCTGTTTCGTTTTACCCAGGAGGATAACCATATGGTTTTTTCGACCCCAATCTTTCTATTTTATTTTCTGGCCTTGACCTTACTGGTCTATTATCTGGTGCCCCGGAAGGGGCGCAACGTGGTACTGCTTATTTCGTCCCTGTTCTTCTATTACTGGGGCGAGCGAGAGTATGTAGCCATCATGTTCCTGTCCACCGCCATCGACTATACCCACGGTATGTTGGTGGAGCGGTGCAAGAACAAAGGCAATGACAAAGGAGCCCGGCTGGCGGTGGCCTCGTCCATCATCTTCAACCTGGCGCTGCTGCTGTTCTTCAAGTACTGGGACTTCCTGGCCGGTTCGCTGCAGGCCATGGGCCTGACCTTCATGCCGGTGCTGGGCATCCATCTGCCCATCGGTATCTCCTTCTATACCTTCCAAACCATGAGCTACACCATCGACGTGTACCGCGGAGATACCCGTGCCCAGCGCAGCATCATCAACTTCGGCACCTTCGTTACCCTGTTCCCCCAGCTCATTGCCGGTCCTATCATTAAATATAAGGACCTGGGCGATCAGATTAACGAGCGCACCACCTCTACCGAGAAGTTTGCCTCCGGTGTGCAGATGTTTATGGTCGGCATGGCCAAGAAGGTACTGGTGGCCAACAACGTGGGCATGCTGTGGGAGGCCTATAAGGCCATGACCGCCGGAGAGCTCACTGTGTTGGGCGCGTGGCTGGGCGTGATCGCCTTTACCTTCCAGATCTACTTCGACTTCTCCGGCTATTCTGACATGGCGGTAGGCTTGGGCCGGATGCTGGGCTTTGAATTCCTGCCCAACTTCAATTACCCCTATATCTCCAAGAGCATTACCGAGTTCTGGCGGCGCTGGCACATCTCCCTGTCCACCTGGTTCCGGGAGTACCTGTATATCCCCCTGGGAGGCAACCGCTGCTCCAAGCCCCGGTGGATGTTCAACCTGCTGGTGGTGTGGGCCGCCACCGGTATCTGGCACGGCGCCAGCTGGAACTACCTTATCTGGGGCCTGTACTTCTTTGTGCTGCTGATGCTGGAGAAGTTCTTCCTGCTCAAAGTTCTGAACAAGGCTCCCGCTGTGGTGGGCCATATCTACACCCTGTTCTTTGTGGTGGTCAGCTGGGCCATCTTCGCCATTGAGGACTTTGCTCAGCTGGGCGCCTACCTGAAGGTGATGTTCGGCTTGGGCGGCGTGCCTCTGGTGGATGCTCAGCTGGGCTACTACGTGACCAGCTACCTGCCCATTCTGCTGGTGGCCGCTGTGGCCTCCACTCCCTTGGGCGCCAAGCTGTACCATAAGCTCAAGCCCCGGGCGGCTGAGGTTGTGTGTACGGTGCTGGTGCTGGCGGGACTGGTTGTGTGCACCGCCTATCTGGTAGACGGCACCTACAACCCCTTCCTGTATTTCCGCTTCTAAGGAGGGTATCCATGAATAAAAAGTATTGCATCTTTTTGACGATCCTGTTTTCCCTGTTCATCGGCGGGATTTTGGTGGGCAGTCTGCTGGCGCCGGATCAGGAGTTTTCTGAGCTGGAAAACCGTTATCTGCAGACGCCCCCTAAGCTGAGCCTGGAGAACCTGGAAAGCGGTAAGTTTATGGAGGACGCAGAAGACTACGTCAATGACCACGTGATCGGCCGAGACTTCTGGGTGGCCCTGAAGGCCTGGAGCGAGCGGCTGAGCGGCAAACAGGAGAACAACGGGGTCTACTTCGGCAAGGAGGACACCCTGCTCAACCGTCTGGACGAGCCGGACTACGACACGTTGATGACCAGCGCTGGATACGTCAACGACCTGGTGTACAATTTGAACGTGCCCGTCTATTTCGGCATTATCCCCTCCTCCACGGAGATTTGGTCGGACCGGCTGCCCGCCGGAGCCCCCACTGCCGATGAGAAGACCATTATTGACGATCTTTACGACACAGTGCAGACGTTCACCATTGACATGTACTCCGCTCTGGAAGAGCATAAGGACGAGGAGATCTACTACCGCACCGACCACCACTGGACCAGCCTGGGCGCCTACTACGGTTACACAGCCCTGATGGAGGCCATGGGGATGGAGGCGGTTCCTCTGGACGAGAGCGCCAAGGTAACGGTGTCCGACTCCTTCTATGGTACCACCTTCTCCACCTCCGGCGTGCGGTGGGTGGCTCCTGACCACATCGACCGGTATATCTCCGGCGACGGCGTGAAAGTGACCGGCTATCCCGAGGGAAGCCCGGTGGAGAGCAGCCTGTATGTGGACAGCTATCTGGATAAGAAGGACAAATATTCTTCCTTCCTGGGCGGCAACCAGCCTCTGTGCGTCATCGAGACCGAGCACACCGACGCCCCCAAGGTGCTGGTGATCCGGGACTCCTACTCTGACTCTCTGGCTCCCTTCCTGACCCAGAGCTTTTCTGAGATCCACCTCTTTGATACCCGTATGAACAAGACCAGTATTAAAGCTTATGTGGAGGAAAACGACATCGACCAGGTGGTGGTGCTGTACAGCATCTCCAACTTCATCTCCTCCAGCAAGGACATGTTCCTGCTAGGCCGATAAGCAAAAAAATCCCGTGGATTGCTGTGAATCCACGGGATTTTTCGTTCTCAGAGGAAGAGACGAAACGCAGTTTCGCAGGAAGTTCTTTGCTAAGCTTTCTTTCAAGAAAGCGTTGTCTACTTTTCTTTCGAGAAAAGTAGGCCTGTTAGGTCTAAGGGCGGGGTGTACTCCTCCTTGGCGCTGGTGCGTTCCTGACAGAAACCGTCCAGCCCTAAATTCTGCATATACTGGATCGCAGAGCTCATCTCTCCCCGGCGCAGGCGGCGGTCGATCTCCGGCACGTTGGAGAGGTCGCCCCAGGGGGTGTACTGGCTCATCAGGGAAAAGAGCACCGTCCCCTTGGGGAAGGTGTCCGCAACCCAGTCCATCACCGCCTTTGCCCCGTCCACCTGTCCGGGCAAAATCAGATGGCGGATGATGACACCTTTTTTCATCAAGCCGTTCTCATCAAACTGGCATGGGCCTACCTGGCGCACCATCTCCTGAATGGCATCCACAGCTACCTGTGGATAATCGGGGGCGGCAGAGTAGCGGGCGGCGGCGTTTCCGTCCAGATACTTTAAATCCGGGAGGTAAATATCCACAAGTCTGTCCAAACTGTGCAAAGTTTCCAGGCGCTCATACCCGCCTGTGTTCCAAACCACCGGGACGGTGGGGCGGTACCGGGTCAACAGCGCACGGAGCACATGGGCATAGTGGGTGGGGGTGACAAAGTTGAGGTTGTGAGCTCCCTGGGCGATGAGGTTTTCACACACCTGCTCCAGCTCCGTCAGAGTGAGGGCCTTCCCGAAGTGCTCGTGGCTGATCTTCTCGTTCTGGCAGAACACGCAGCCCAGTGGGCACCCGGAGAAGAACACCGTGCCCGACCCTCGGGTGCCGGAAATGGGGGGTTCCTCCCACATGTGGAGAGCCGCCCGGGCCACCATAGGGCCTTCCGGCATCCCGCACAGCCCGTCTCCGCGTTCAGAGGTGCGCAGGGCATGGCATTGCCGGGGACAGAGATCGCAGATCATAATCGTCCCTCCTTAAAAATAGCCCAGGTGTTGGGCGACTGCATCAGAAAAGGCAGAGAAGGCGTTGGGGACCGCGTAGTCACGTTCCAGCGCGCCCCGGTCGGCCCACACCCAGCCATCGGGCAGGGCCTCCGGTTCCACCTGGGCGGTGCAGGCAGTCATGTGCCACTCAATGTGGGAAAAGATGTGCTTGCCGGTGGTCACTCTCTTACATTCGTCGGGAGAGAGTCCCAGCTGGGCCGGGATGGCATTCTCTCCCTCCAGCTCGTTGGGGTATTCCCAAAGTCCCGCTAACAGGCCCCGCTCCGGACGGCGGCGGAGAGCCACGCCCCGGTCGGAGAAGATCAGGTACACCCGCCGCTTTTCGATCCGCCTGGGTTTTTTAGGGGCTTTTACCGGAAACTCCCCGGTGCGGCCCTGCTGAAAGGCCTGACAGAACTCGGCGGCCGGGCATTTCTCGCACAGAGGCGCCCCGTTGGGCAGGCAGACGGTGGCTCCCAGCTCCATCATGGCCTGGTTGAACTGCCCGGGCTGGGCGGTGGGGATGACCTGCTGAAGGGCGGTGGTGATGCGCTTTTTGGTGGAAGCGGCGAGAATATCCGAAGGATCGGCGGTGAGACGGGTCACCACCCGCAGCACATTCCCGTCCACCGCAGGCACCGGAATGCCGAAGGCGATGGAGGCAATGGCTCCGGCGGTATAATCCCCAACTCCTGCTAGAGAGCGGATGCCCTCATAAGTATTCGGAAATACCCCGCCCCAGTCCTCTACGATCTGCCGGGCGGCCTTTTGCAGGTTGCGGGCCCGGCTGTAATAGCCCAGTCCCTGCCACAGCTTCATCAGGGCATCCTCGGGCAGAGCGGCCAGATCCTGCACGGTGGGTGCGGCCTGCAAAAAACGGCGATAATAGTCCAGCACCGCCGCTACCCGGGTCTGTTGGAGCATGATTTCTGACACCCACACCCGATAGGGGGTAGGGTCCTGCCGCCAGGGCAGAACCCGGGCGTGCTCCCGGTACCACAGAAGCAGAGGGATGGGCAGTTGTTCCAATGGCTGCATGGAGATCCTCCTTGAAGAAATGGATTTTTTGATTATAGCCTATTTCCTTTTCCCGCGCAAGGAAGCAGAGAATATAAGCAATCAGCAATATAAACTATAATGAAATTGGGAATGGTGTTTTTCCAGGAAGGGTGGTAAAGTTTGTATCGGCAAAAGGTTAAAAATTTAACAAGAATTTGGTTACCGCTCTTACCAGGTTCTTGAAAAAACCTTTGCAGCTCGATTTTCCATTCCTTCCTTCTCACAAAACAGTCAAAACGGGAAGTCCGGCGGGGCTTCCCGTTTTGGCGTTTTCCGGGGGTTACTCGCCCTTGGAGGCAAAAATCTCCTCCAGAAGCTCAGCCATCTCAAAGACCAGCGCGTCGCAGTGGTCCTTGCGGGGGATGCCCTGCTCCTTGGCCAGGGTCAGAAGGGTGGTGCAGTCGGTGGCCTGGTGGCGCTGGCGGAAATCGTGGATGATCTGGCGGGCCTGCTGACTGTCGTAGCCAGCCATGCCCAGAATCATCTGGGTGGCGCTCAGCGCGCCGCAGGCGGAGCCGTGAAGCATGCCGGAGCCAAAGAAGCTGCCCAGCTTATCAGCCTGCTCCTTGTCCAGGCCAACCTGCTCGGCAAAGGGGACCAGCAGGGACTGGGCGCAGTTATAGTGGCGGCCGTTGGGCTCGGTGCGCAGGTACTTGACTTCTTCCATACGGGTCATATTGGGGTTCCTCCTCAAGTTAATTAAAAATATCCGGGGTGTCGGCAAACATCTGCCGCACCCGGTCCAGAACCGGCCGGTTTTCCGGCCGGGAGAGGGTGGGGTCATTTTGGAGCAGCTGCCGGGCAGACTGCTGGGCCTGCTGCAAAAGGCGCATGTCTCCGCTGAGATCGGCCAGAGCCAGCTGGGGCAGGCCGTGCTGGCGGCTTCCAAAGAAGTCGCCGGGGCCGCGCAGCTTCAGATCCTCCTCGGAGATCTTAAAACCGTCAGTGGTGGAGGCCAAAGTTTTCAGCCGCGTCATGGCGTCCTGGGCGTGGGAATTAGTAATGAGTACACAGTAGGACTGGTGCTTGCCGCGGCCTACCCGGCCACGGAGCTGGTGGAGCTGGCTAAGGCCAAAGCGCTCCGCGTTCTCCACAATGATAAGGGCGGCGTTGGGCACATCCACGCCAACCTCTACCACCGTGGTAGATACCAGCACGTCCACGTCACCTGCAGCAAAGGCAGCCATGACGGCGTCCTTTTCCCTGGGGCGCATTTTGCCGTGGAGCAGGGCCAGACGCAGGTCCGGGAACACCTTGTCCTGGAGGTGCTGGGCGTAGCTCTTCACTGCCTTTAAGTCCGCAAAGGGGGAGGGCTCTCCGTCGGGGGCTTCCTCGGCGGTGCGGTCCTCCACGGCGGGACAGATGATGTAGGCCTGCCGCCCCTCGCCCACCAGCTTGCGGACAAAGTTGTACATCCGCTGCCGCTTGTCCTCGTGGACCACGTAGGTCTCCACCGGGGTGCGGCCGGGGGGGAGCTGATCGATGACGGACACGTCCAGATCTCCGTAGATAATGAGAGCCAGGGTGCGGGGAATGGGGGTTGCGGACATGACCAGCACGTGGGGGGCATGGCCCTTGGCGGCCAGGGCGGAGCGCTGGGCCACACCGAAGCGGTGCTGCTCGTCGGCCACCATGAGGCCGAGATCGTGAAATTCTACATCCTGAGAGATGAGGGCGTGGGTCCCCACCACCAGGTCAACGTCTCCCTGGGCGATGGCCTGGCGGAGCTTCTTTTTTTGTGCCGGGGTGAAGGAGCCGGTGAGCAGTCCCACCCGCACGCCTGCCGGTTCCAGCAGGGCGGAGAGGGAGCGGGCATGCTGCTGGGCCAGCACCTCGGTGGGAGCCATAAGGGCGGTCTGCATCCCGGCCTTGGCGGCCAGGTAGGCTCCCCAGGCGGCCACTACCGTCTTGCCGGAGCCCACGTCGCCCTGGACCAGCCGGTTCATGGACCGGCCGGAGCTGAGGTCAGCGGCTACTTCTCCCATCACCCGGCGCTGGGCCTGGGTGGGAGGGAAGGGGAGCAGAGAGAGAAATTCCTCCAGCGGGCGGGAGGGCACCACCCGACCCGCCGCATCGCCCCGGCGGTGCTTGAGCATGGCCAGACCGGTGGACAGGTAGAAGAGCTTTTCGAAGGTGAGCCGCCGCCGGGCCAGGTCCAGACTCTCGGGGGAGTCGGGAAAGTGGATGTTGCGGAAGGAAAATTCCGTCTGGGCCAGCTCGTGCTCCAGCCGCACCGACCGGGGGAGAGATTCCGGCATCTGGGAGGCACAGGCCTCCACCGCCGGACGGATGAGAGAGCAGAGCAAGTGGTTGGAAATGCCGGCCGTCAGAGGGTAGACCGGAAGAATACAGCCGGTGACCGCCTGACGGTCGGTGCGCTCAAAGATGGGGTTGACCATGGTGCGGCGGCTGCCCTGCTCCTCCACCACGCCCCAAAAGACGTACTCCTCTCCAGCCTGGATGGCTCGCTCCACATAGGACTGGTTAAAGAAGGTGATGTGCAGGGCACCGGCGTGGTCCACCGCCTTTACCTTTACCAGCTCCATGCCCTTGCGGATGCGGCTGAGCCGGGGATGCTCGGCGGCCATGGCCTGGACGCACACCTTTACCCCCAGGGGAGCGGAGCGGATGGACCAGATCTTCCGCCGGTCCTCATAGTCCCGGGGAAAGTAGGTCATCAGATCCCGGACCCGGGTAAGCCCAAGCTTTTCCAGCTTGGCGCTCCGGGCAGGCCCTACGCCGGGAAAGTCGGTGAGCGGGGTGTTCAGGGTGATATCCAAGGTGTGCGCCTCCCTTCTGAGATAAGTTCAGACCCCCATTTTAACATAAGCGACGGGGTGCGTAAAGCGGCAGAAAAAGGGCCGCCGGGAGCGGTGTGCTCCCGGCGGCCTTGAAATTTGTTATGTCTGAGTTCCCGGTTCCACATAAGACTGCAGCTGTTCCCAGGTGAGATGCTTCTCTTCAATGTCCTGCCAGGTGGGCAGCCGCTGCTCCAGCTGCTCCCAGGTGATAAACCAGAAGCGGTAGCGGATGAGCAGGTGGGCGGGGATGATGTCGGAGATGATCTTATCGATCTCCTCAAAGGCGGGAGGGATGCCTGGAATTTCGGGAAACCAGACCTCCACGGTGCCAGGTTCGTCGGTCTCATCCACCCGGGCAATCACTCCGCAGCCGGCAATGGTGTCGTTGATGGCCTCCAGGGTAAAGTTGTCTCCGCTGATGCGCAGCAGAGCGGCCAGAGCCTCCCGCATGGCCTTGGTGGTGGAGGCGGGAGGACGGCGGCGCAGCAGGCCGGCAATGCGTTCCAGCCCCCAGTCCTCGGCGGTGGCCAGATTGGCCTCCCGCTGCAGTTCGTCCAGAACGCTCTCCACCCCATCCAGGGCAAGACCTTCCGCCTCCAGCTCGCCGCTGAGATAGCGGCCCTCTACATCGTAGACGCCCAGGGGGCGCAGCAGCTGGCGGAGATACTGGGCGTAGCTCATACCATCGCCTCCACCGTCAGGGTGCCCAAGGTGGGCAGCTGATCCAGCTCTATCGCCTGGTCGGCGGCAGGGGAGAGAATGGCGTAGTTTTCCACGTTCTCACAGCTGTAAATCACGCTGCCCAGCTGGGCCAGCAGCACATTGCGGCCCAGTCGTTCCCCGGAGAACCACCGGCGCACCTCCTCCTCCACGGCTTGCTCTACCGCCTCTTGGTCAGCCCCTTCCTTGGCCTTTACCTGGATGGAGACATTGACGGTGAGGGCCTCAGGGGCCAGGACCTTCACATCCACAGCGATCTCCCGCCGGGACTGGAAGTACTCCTGCAGCTGTCCCAGCAGCTCCTCATCGGGCTGTCCGCTGAGGGTGGCCACCACAACGTCCACGGTCCCGATGCCTCGGCTGCGGGGCAGAACGGACACCGCCGCCACTTGGTCAAAGGACAGCGCACCCTGTTCGTAGAAGGCGATGTTGGCTCCGTTGGGCAGGCGCTGGTAGGTGTCCAGAATTCGGGTGCGGAAGGCCTCATCCCCCTCTGCGTCGCTGCCTCCGGTAAAGGGCAGGGGATTGGTGCAGGCGGACACCCCCACCGGAGCTACCGCCATGGCGGTGATAGCACGGGCAGATACATTGCCCGCTGCGCCGGGGAGCAAGGCTTGGGCAGGGACGTCAACTTCTGCCTCGCCGGGGGCGATGATCCCGTCCTCTGTGGTCTCAAAGCGCACCATATCCGCCGTCAGACACACGGTACCTTGTGGGATAGTGCGGGCAGTGTCAGAGCTCTGGGCAGTAAAACGGATGGAGCCCAGTGCCTGGGTGGCTTGCTTGCGGGTAAGTCCCCGCAGCTGACCGTGGAGATCCAGATAGTCGCTCTCCGCCGTCTGGGGAAAGGCCTGGCGGGTGACCCACTGGGCCTGGATGTACAGGGCGTAGACCTGGGCGGCCACAGCGTACATCCGCACCGACAGGTCGCACCCGGGTTCGGGCTCCAGACCGGTCTGTTCCTCCAGGCAGGAGAGCATCTCTCCGAAAATTTCATCAATGGTTTTCATGTCGATCCCTCCTTACCCGGTAATGTCCAGGGACACAGACAGGGGTTCTCCCTGCCATTCCAGATAGACCTGCAAATGTCCCCGGCTGCCCTCCAGCTGAGTCCACTGCACATCGGTGACGGTCAGATCCTCCTCACTCTCCAGCGCCTGGACGGTATACTGCCGGGCCAGGGCGGAGCGGGCGGAGGGCTTTCCGTCCCGACACAGCTGATAGAGCCGACTGCCCATCTCGGGCAGGAAGGGGAACTGGCCCCGCCGGGCGGTGAGCCGGAACAGCACCCGCTGCAGCAGGGCCTGAGCCCCATCCAGGGACTGTACGCCTCCCTGCGAACCGGGGAGATAGTCCCCTCCACTGAGTTTTCGTTCCAAGCGGTCAGCCTCCTCCTAAAATTTCCAGGGTCACCTCCCGGGCGATGGCGGACACATAGTCCTCCAGTGTCTGCTCCCCGATCCATACCTGCCCGGTGAGACGGATGCCGTCTTTGCACAGGTCGATCTGTCCCTCGCCGCCGCTAAGCCGTACCCCGCCGGGCTCCAGCTGCTGTTCCGACTGGCGCACACCCACCAGACAGGGGGACTCCTGATGGTCCCCTGCCTTTAAAACCAATACTTTTTCGCCCACGGCAGGCCGCCACTGGTAGCCGCCGGGGGCGTACACCGCCACCCAGCGCCGCTCTCCGCTGAGATACACGCCTGCGGGGTCGCCTCCCAGGGTGACTACTCCCACGTCACCGGGAGCCTCCTGGGTCCTGCCATCCTGTTTTCGATTGGATGTCCACATAACCTTCACCTCACACCAAAACTTCGGGGGACATGAGCTCCAGACGGGTCCAGCCCCCGCTCTCGTCCACCCCGACCTGAGCCTGGTTGACCCGGTAGAGCCCGTCGCGCCCCCAGTCGGAGCGCTGCAGCTGTACCAGGTCTCCCGGCTTTCCGTAAAAGAGCACCGGAATGGTCACCTCCAGTACCAATTGTTCGGTGGCGGACTGGTCCAGCTGGAACTGCCCCGAGTAGCGCATGGCCTGGTACTGACTTTTGCCCGGCATGGTAAGTACCTGGCGGCGGCTGCCTCCCAGGGCCTGAAAATCCGTGTTGTTGACCACCTGGGTGAGCTGCTGATACCGGTCCCGCACCACCACCTGGGACAGCACGCCGTAGCGCTTGTCCCGGCATACTAGCTTCGTCACCGGGGTGGCGTCGTCCAGCAGCAGCCGGGTATTGTCCTCCCAGGGGGTAAGCACCAGTCGTCCCTCCCAATCAAAGCGGGGGGAGATGCTGTGGTAGTAGCGCACAAAGTCGTACAGAACGGACCACTCGCTGCTGCCCACCGCCACAGAGAATTGGCTCACTGGGGCCATGTAGGCCTGGCTGGCCACCGTGATGCCGTAGGGGCTTACATGGTCCCGGAGAATATCGGCCAGAGTGGCCACCTGGTAGTCCTGGCCCAGGGCCTCGTTGTCCAGCAGCCGGGCGGCCATTCCCCGGCCGGACACATCGATCCAGGCCCCTTGGGGGGTGAGGGCGGTCTCGCACTCATCCACCACCCCGGTAAAGACTACCTGATCCTCATCCAGGGCCTGAAAGGTGCACCATTGCCTGGGGTCCACGGTGTTGGTGCCCTCCCAGAGACAGCGGACCTGAAAGCTGTCACAGGGCACTCCCGAGGTGTATTGAAACGTCCAGGACAGGGGAGCGGGCAGCGCCGTGGCATCCCCTTGGGCGGAAATCACATATCCGGTCACGATACCCTCACCTCATCTCCAATGTGAATGAGGTTGGGGTTTTTGATCTGGGGATTGAGCGCAATGAGATCGCTCAGTGCCATGCCGTAGCGCATGGCGATGGACCACAGAGTATCCCCCTTTACCACCTGGTAATAGATGGGGATGGCCTGAGCAGCCTGGTCCGAGCCAGAACTTTGGCTGGTCTGGGCAGTCCAGGTGCGCACCTGGCCGCTGTAATAGTTGGCCTCCTCCCAAAATTCAAAGGAGTAGCGTACATAGTCCCGCATAGGTTCCTGCTCCAGCCGCAAGGAGACAAAATAGGCGTTGGCGGTCTGCCACAGGGGGTGGATAAGCTGGCCGGGGCCGCCGGAATAAAACACGTTGGCCAACTGGCCAAACTGGGTATAGGCGTCCTCACCGATGAATTCGCCTTCTCCCTTCATCACCCGCCGGGTCCGTCCCAGATCCTGCAGATAGTAAAGACCAAAGGGCACCTTGTTTACTGCCATGATCCGTTCATAGTCGATGGAGTACACCCTGGGATTGTGGGGCCAGACGTACTCCTTGTAGCGCATGGGGGTCAAAAGCAACGCCCCATCCCTCCTTCCTCAGTACAGAGAGAAGCCCCGGTCATACCGGCGGCTGTCCCGCTGAAAGGCCCGGTCCACCGCCCGAGCGTCCTCCTGCTGCTGAGCCGCGGCCGCGGCGGCGGCCAGAGGGGAGTCCCTCAGGGCGGCGGGGTCATACTGCAGCCCGGAGCTGCCCTGCCCGGAAAAGGCGCGGGAGGAGAGGCTGCCGCCGTTTTCTTGACTGCGGCCCAGGGCCTCTGCACCGGCCTGGATGTCCTCCAGGGTCCGCAGCTGCTCCAGCAGAGCGGGGGAGGAGGACTGTGCGGCAATGCCCTGGGAAAGGTCCTGGGGGTCACTGCCGTTTGATCCGGGCGTCTGCGAGTTATCCTCCCCGGCCCGCTGAAAACGGGGCAGAGCCTGCTGTTCCTCCAGAGCGGAGAAACCCGCCAGAGCATCCGATGGGTCTGCATACGCTCCGGCCTGGCTGTCCTGCGGATTTGCCTTGGCCCGGTCCTCCGGAGCCTGGGGCAGCACCAGCGAGGTGAGGTCGGGCTGCCACAGTGCGCTCCCGTCCTCTTCCAGAACATCCTCTACCTGCTCCAGCAGGTTGTCCAAATCGTTGGTCATCTCGTCTCCCCCTTCCCAAGAGCTGCAAACCGCTGGAAATCAAAGTTGGGATTTACCCCACCCTCCACGGTCCCGATGGGCCGGCCGCAGCCGGGGCACAGACCCTGCTGGCTCTGAGCCCGGCAGCTGGGGCAAAGCCGTTCCAGCTCCTCCTCCCGGTCCAATACCATGTGGGTGAGACACCACAGATAGTCCCGGTCCCGCATCTGCCGGGCCCGCGCCTCGGTGGGCAGAGCGCCAAAGGCTCGCAGCACTTTCCAGCGCAGCCGGTCAGCGCCGTCCGCGGCTACTTTTTTTTTACCTCGTCCGCCTGTTCCCGGCTCAGGGTGAGAGGCGGATTTTCCTCTCGATTAAATTGGCTCCAGGTCCGGGCCAGAGCGGAGATCTCCTCCACCCGCAGCCCGGAGAGCACCGCCTCACCGCTGGAAAAGACGGGCTCGCCCTCCTGAGTTTCCAGTGCCCGGGCCAGCAGACAGGCGTTGGAGCACAGGGCGCGCTCGCTGCTGCTGCGGCACAGACCGTCCGCCTCCCGCCGGGCCTGGAGCACCTCCAGGGCGGACAGCAGCCGCAGGTTCATGCCGTTGTCCAGCGCCATCCGATCCCGGCCGGCTAAGATGGAAGGGCTCATCTCACGCCTCCATTTCCAGCCGCTTGGAGGCCACAATGGTCACCTTCTCCAGCACCATGTTGCCCAAGGTGCCATTCTCCTGAATGGAGGACCACTGGCAGCCGGAGTAGACGATCTTCCGGTCGGGCTTACAGATGACCAGGGAGAAGTCGGACAGGCTGTAGAAGTCAATGCCGTCCTGCACCGCCTCTTCGGTGGCGTAAAGACGGCTCAGCTCCAGCACGTGGCTGGTCTGGCCGGGAATGGTGGCTACGGGTTCCTCCTCGCCAAAGGCCTCCACCGCCCGGCTGGTCTTGTCGGAGCGGGCGGAGTAGCTCTGTACCACGGCCACCTTGGTGCCGTCTACCTCCAGGTAGATGTCGCTGCTGGTGGGAAATCCTGTAATGCTCAAATTGATCCCTCCTTAAATGACGATGTGGGCGGTCAGCCAGATCTGGTTGAGACCGTGGGTGACGGTGAAGGTAAAGTCCACCAGGCACACGGTGGGGTCGTCGGGGTGAGCGGAGACGGTGACCTGGTCGTAGTCGGTGATGATCTCCCGGCTCTTCTTGTTCTCCAGCTCCAGCACCACCTGGGTGCGAATGGCGCCCCGGCTCTGGGCGGTGTTCTTGGCCCGGCGGAACTTGCTGCGCAGGCTGTCACGCAGGGTGGGGATCACATCGTCCACAATAAGAATGGTGGACAGCTCCCGCCAGGTGGTGTCCTCCACCTCGCCGCTGGAGGTTCGGGTCGTGACGCCGCGCACCACACCTACCTGACCGCTGACGCTCTCCAGGGCGGTCACGCCGCCCCGTACCAGCAGGTCGATGTCGTTGTCGCTGTACTGCGCACTCAATCCCTTCAGGCCCAGCAGCTCCGCGCCGCCCAGAGGGATGGCGGGGTCAGACTGGGCGGCAATGGCTCCGGCTACGGCGGCCGCGGCGCTCAGTCCGTCCTGAGCGGCATCCTCACCGTCCACACTGCCGGGAGCCACCAGTACCATGCGCTCGCAGTTGAGCCCCTTGGCCCGCTCCACCAGAGCGGATACCTCCTCGCCTGCGGCGGCGCCAACCACAGCAATACGCTCCCGGCGGGCGGCGCTGGCGGACAGTACACTGTCCCGCAGGGCCTGCTGTACCGTCAGGGTCGTGCTGTCACACAGCATCACGCTGATATTTTCCAGGCCGCCCAGGGTGTCAAACGCGGCCTGGTAGCCCTCCTCGTTGGCAACCGGAACGGCTACTACGGCGGCCGCGCCGTTGAGCAGGGCAATGCGGATGAGCTCGGCCATGTCCTGCTTGCCCTCCTGGCTGCCGAAAGCGGCCACCGCCGCCTCGTAGCTGGTCACGGTGATGGGGACCCCGGCGGAAGCTGTGGAATTGATGGCCGCCAGGCCCACCGTCTTGTGTCCTCCGCTGCCCCGCACCAGGGTGGAGGCGTCATAGGAGGAGTAGACGCCGGGGCGCTCGTGAGTGGTCAAATTCATAAGGTTCTCTCCCCTCTGATCTCAAAGTCCAGGAACTCGCCCTGCTCCTGCGTGCTGCCGGACACCAGCAGGGCGGTGCAAACCAGCTGGGCCGGGCGCTTGAGCAGCCGGGCCTGCTGGTCATAATCGGTCTCACCGCAGGAAAAGGTCCCCACGGTCAGCCCTTTGGGGCCGGGGGGCAGACAGGCCTGGGCCAGAGCGGCCCAAATCTGCTCCAGGGCAGCGGGATCGGCGCCGGGGGCGGCATACAGGTCCAGTCCAAAGGTCAGCTTTACCGTCTTGCCGTACCGTTCCTCCCAGGCCTGGGTGTCGGGATTGAGCCGCTGCCCCAGATAGCCGGAAAAGCCCGCCGGGGCGCTCTCGCACCCTCGCAGAGAGACCGCGATCACCGGAGCTTCCAACTGTGGCCGGGCTTCGGTGCTCCAGGCGGTGCGGGCAGGCAGCTGCTGGTCCCGGAGGTGCTGGCACAGCACCTCCACCGCTTGCTCCATGGGGGTGCTCATGTTCCTGCCTCCTCTCCTGTGTCTCTGGGCCGCAGAACCGCCCAGATGTGGGACACGCTGTTTCCTACATGCACCGGGTGGGCGGAGACGACGGCATAGCCTGATCCTTCAAACTCCACCCAGTCGCGGTTAGCTGTTAAGGGACGGTTGGGGTCACCCAGATATAAAAACCGGTCCTCCCGCTGCCAGCCCAGGGGAGAGGGCAGGCTTTGAGCCTGCCCCTTCTCCCGGATGGGCTGGAGAAAGGCACGGGCGTCCACCGTACTGTTCCCCTGGTGGAGGACCACCCGCTGGCCGTACTTGGCCAGCAGGGCGGCCCAGGCTGCATCCATCATCCCGTCACCCCCTGAAAATAAAAGCCGCCGTCCCGCAGGTAGGGAGCCATCAGCCGCTGGATCTGCTCTGTAAGGCTGCCAGAACTTCCACCATTTCCGGTCTGAATGGATACATCCCCGGCGGTGAAGGATGTCACCTCCCCGCTGCCACCAGCGGCGGAAAGTCCGTCCAGAGCCATCCAGGCCGCGCACACCATAAAGGCGTCGGCGCAGCTTTCCGGCGTGACTCCGGGCCGCAGCTGGGCGGTCAGGGCCTGCTCCGCCGCGGCGCACAGGGGCTCCAATACCTCCCGCTGGGACTCGGAAGCGCCCATGGCGATGGCTAAGGCAATGATCTGCTCGGTCATGCCTGCACCTTCAGCACGTGGGAGGCCTCCTGGAAGATCTTCGCAAAGCCGCTGATGGTGGTGATAGCCGCCCGCTCCAGCTGGCGGTCAATGAGCTTGTCGTACTCCACCATCACGTCGCTGCCCTGAATGAGCTCCAGAGCGTAGCGTTTGTCCAGGCCCACGGCAGTCTTCTCGGGCAGCACGCTGGTGCGCAGCAGGTTGGCGCCCAGGGGGGTGGACAGCTTGCCGGTGCCCTGGAAGTTGAGGCCGGTGAGGGGGTTCTGGAACTCGGGGAGCTTCAGCAGCTTCACCATCACGTCGGGGCTCACCAGCAGGGAGTTCATCTCGTAGGGCTCAAACTTGGCCCAGAAGTCCACCAGATCGTCGTAGGTCAGGGTGTCGGAGGCGGCGGTGGTGAACACGTCGGCGGCGTTGTCGTTGCCGTCGCCGTTGATCAGTACGTCCACGCCGTCGGCCAGCAGCATCTGGGCGATGTGGGAGCCGATCTGACGCAGGGTGACGGAGAACAGATCCAGCTTGCGGTAGCGCACCGACTCGTAGGAGGCCACCAGCATGCGGCCGCGCTTGTGCAGCTTAATGAGGTTGGCCTGCACCTTGATGGTGGTGCTGGGGATGGCGGCGCCTTCGTCTACCGCCCGCAGCTCTTTCTCCTCGCCGCCGGCCTTGGCGGCAATGGAGCGGTAGTCCATGCCGTCAAAGTTAGTGGTGGCGGCAGTGATAGAGGGGATGAGGTTGCTCTCGTCCATACCCTGACGCACGGAACGGGCGATGTACTCAGGGAAGAGGACGGCGGCATCGGAGGTGCGGAAGAACTTCTCCACCGCGTCGCAGCCCGCGCCCTTTACCTTGATGTCAAAGCGCTTGAGCTGGCGCTGAAAGGCGTCCAGACCCTCCAGACTGGTACCCTTGTACTGCTCGGAGGGGTCCAGGCGCTCCAGCACCTGGGTAAAGGTGCTGCCTGCCTCCTGATACATGCCCTTCTCCAGCTTCAAAGTGTCATAACGATTGGCCATCGCGATCCACGCTCCTTTCTTAAATTACAGGCACACCACAGCGGTGTGGGCGGCGTCGTCCACCGAGACCACCAGGGCGGTCACGCCGGTGGAGGCGGTCTTTACCTTGCCGGTGCCGTCGGCGGCCAGAATGACCTGGCCCAGGCTCACCGAGCCGGAGATGGGCAGGGTCATAAAGCCCTTCACCTGCACACCGGCAAAACCCTTGCGGTTGGACAGGGCCAGACCGCAGAACGCGTCGTTGTCGCTGCACGCGCCCACCTGGCCGTCGTCGGTGATCTTGACTACCTGGCCGGGGACTACGTCTTCCTTGGCCAGGAAGGTGGCGGTCACGGCGCCGATCTCTTCAAATGAAACCTGATTCATTCTTGTTCCTCCTTAAGTCATGAAGTATCTGGGTCAAATCAGAAAGGCCCCGTCCTCCTGGGACAGGGACTGGGGCTTTTGTGCATAGGGCAGCTGCAGGGGATAGCTCTTGGCCGCCTTCTGGCCATAGAGCCGCTGGAGCTGCCGCAGTTCAGGCTCTTCCAGGTGCTTGACCATGCTCTGCAAGACCTTCATCTCTGCCTGGGGGTCTGCCAGAGCCGCCAGCCGCACCACATCCTCCCGCAGCTCTTTGAGCGCCCGCACTCCCAGCTCTGCCTGGGCCTTCAGCTTGTCCACCTCTCCGGCAAAGCGGGGGTAGTCGGCCAGTAGCTCCTTGAGTGTCTCGTAGTGCTTCACGCCCATGGCCTTCACCACGCCGGCCTGGGGCTGGGCGGGCACGGCCACAAAGGAAAATTCGTAGGCGTCGGCAGGCTCCTCCAGACTGAGGTAGCACAGCTTTCCGTCATAGACCTGTCCGGGCTGGTGTCCGCAGCCTGCCCCGGCCTCCTCGCCGCAGATGGAGCATACCCGGCGCTTCACCGCGCAGCCCACGCTCACTTCCTTTTTGATGCCACCGTCGATCTCGGCAATGAGCCCCCGGTTGTCGTCGGTGCGCACCATGTAGGCCCGTGCTTTCAGCCAGCAGTAGGGGTCGCCCGCCTGGGTGACCCGCTCCGGCTCCGAAACGACCTGGGCGGAGAAGATCCGGGCGGCCTGGCTGCGGGCCGACCAGTTGTGGTCAAAAATGCCGCTCTTGCCCAGAAACAGAGGGGCCAGAGCCTCCAGTGTCTGGGCGGGGAACCGCTCATAGTCCCGATCCACCTCGTTGTCGCACAGCCGCACCGAGAAGACGTACACCTCCTGGGCGGTGAGGGGCTTTTTGCTCCAGGTATTGATGAGCGCCAGCTCCTCGGGGCTTACCCCCTCGGCCTCCTGTAAGGCCAGGGCGGTTTTGGTAATGTTCAACTTGCTTCCCTCCCAATCTCTTCGGCCTGGGCGTGGAGCAGCTGTGCCCGGGCCTCCTCTACGATGTCCTGGAGGTTGATGTCCTCCCACTCAATGCTCACCTGGTCGTCATAGCCGCCCAGGCGCAGCCACAGCCGGCAGATCCGCTGGAGCATAGGCTCCAGGCTGCGGCGAATGGCGGTGATCTCGCTGGTGAGCAGGTCGGCCTGCTGGGCGCTCATGCGCTCGGTGGACGACCAGGACAGCCCCAGCAGGAAGGGGGGGATGCCCGTCTTGGCCACTAGCTGCTCCAGAATCTGACGTACCGGGACCTCGCTGTCCAAGATCTGGTTGTCCGCCCCGATGACCTTGATGTCCACATCACCCACTGCCACAAAGTCCCGCACCGCACCCTGGCGGGAGGACTGCATGGCCTGGGACCACTGGCTGGCCACCTGTTCGCCCCGCTCCTGGGCGGAGAGGGGGCTGTTCTCATCAGGTTTGCACACTACGGCAAAGCGCAGGTTGCCCACCCGCTCCCAGTTCTGGCCCAGAGCCTGGTAGATTTTCAACAGTACCCCGGTGAGAAAGGGCATGGAGCGCAGCATGGATACGCCGTAGGGGTGCTCTGCCTCCGGCTGGAAGGGGGTGAAGAGCAGCAGCTGCTGCCAGGGCAGCTCCTTAGGTTCACCCCCGTTTTCCCGCACGCACAGACGGAAATCCAGGGGGGATTCCCCCTCCCAAATTTCCACCAGGGCGGGGTCAGCGCACAGCACAGCGGCAATGGTCTTGCCCTGGGGGTCCAGCACCATCTCGCCCACGCCCTGGCCGCAGGTGATCATGCAGTCCAGGTATTGGTCCAAAAAGGACTGGATGCCCTGCTGTCCCCGGCCGGTGTCCACGGTGGCCAAGAAACGGCTCAGTCCCTGCTGAGCCCGGGGATCCCCACAGCGGATCTGTACCCCGCCGCACAGCCGCACCAGCTTCCAGATGGCTGCGTCCAGGATGGGCACTGCCTCTCGGATGGAGCGGTAGAGGGCGATCTCTCCGCTGCGCAAAGGCACGTACTGATCCAGTATCCCGAAGGGGTGGTGTTCCCAATCCCGCAGCTGGACCTGAGGTGGTTTCCCTGTTGGCTTTTTCTTCTCAAACCATTTCAAGTATCTTCCTCCTTTTCAAGACATTCCCGGTTGTATTGCCGGGACCTGTCCCATAAACTGGGGTAGGCTAAAATCTAGTCCGCTCCACGCTTCCCGCGAAAAAACCGCCGGAATTTCCGGCGGCAATGGTAGAAGCGAAGTATCGAATGTCATCCATAGCGTGGTCATGTTCTTTTACCACCCGGTCGCCGCCGCTGCCGCTGGTGTCCCAGCGGTACAGGCCGAACTCCCGGATGGCGTCCCGGCAGGGGGAGCAGATGACTAGCTTTCCCTCTTTCAGGAGCCGGGCGGTGAGCCGAATGCCGGAGAGTACATCGTTGTGAGCTTTCCGCACCGGCAGTCCACGCCGCCGCAGTACCTCAATGAAGCTGGCGGCGGAGGGGTCTACTACCACCGCGCCCAGAGGACGGCCCTTGACCAGGGCCTCCAGGTCGTCGGCGTACTCCTGGTCGGTCTTTTGCCTGCGCGCCTGGCGGGAGTTGTAGTAGTACTCCTCCAGCCGGTACCACACCCCGTTTTTCCTCCCCCAAAGTCCCATGGAGGTGGGGTTCACCGTTCCATAGTCGCAGGAGACGTAGAAGGGGCCGCTTACATCCAGGGGGGGTTCCCGCACCAGGTCCTGAGAGAAGAAGTCGTACACCAGACCCTCTGCGTTTACCCACTCTCCCAGCACGAACCGGCGGTAGAAGGCTCCCTGGAACATGGTCCGGTAGCGCTCCAGCATAGCGGGGGAGAGGCTGGGGTTGTCCGTCATGGCAAAGGACAGGCGCAGCGCTTTCTTTTCCTGTGCTTTTTGGATCCACTCCTGGTAAAACCAGTGGGCGGGGCTCTCCGGGTTGCAGGAGAACCACAGCTTGCTCCCCTCCACCGAGCACCGGGCGCACACCTGCTCCACAAAGGAGCGGGGCATCAGGGCCACCTCATCCAGCAGTGCCCCGGCCAGGGTAATGCCCTGTACCAGGGCGGCGGAGCGCTCATCCAGGCCGCCGAACAGATAGAAGGTGTTGCTGCGGTGGCCCATAGTGACGGTGAGCTGATTGCGGGAGGCGCGCTCCCGGCAGGAAAAACCAAGCTGTCTTAAGATAGGCAGCAGGTCGCTGAGGAGATTGCGCCGCACCGAGGGAATGGACTTGCCGCACAGGGCAAAGGTTTTGTCCTGATAGCAGCTCATGGTCCAGCAGAAAAAGGAAAGACCGGTGCACAGAGTCTTGCCGCTGCGCACGGCACCGTCGCAGATGATGGCCTGGCAGTTCCGAAAGGGAGAGCTGGGCCGCCACCAGGTGAGCACCCGCCGCTGTTTTTTGGAGAAGATGAGAGGTTTCATTCCTCCTCATCCTCCATGCGCCGGAAAAGGGAATCCAGCTGCTCCTCTCCGCTGGGGCCGCTCAGCTCCAGCAGCCGCTCCAGGGCCTTCATCCGGTCGGCGAATTTCAGTTCTACCGTTCCGGCACCGCTGCGCCGAAATTCGATCAGGGCGGACAGGTCCAGCTTTCCGATGGCCTCCCGTTCCTCCTCGGGCAGGTAGGCCAGCTTCACCGCGTCGTTCACCCTCGCGCAGGCCAGGGCGCGCATCTGCTCCAGCAGCTGCTCCCGATCCAGCGGTTTCTTGTTTCGTTTCACCACATCCCTCCTCTACCCCAGGGGGGAAGGAGCAAAAAGTTGTACACTTCACGTCACATATGAAAAAACTGAAAAATTTACCGCCATGCTCTGCGGTATAGAAGCCTCTCCGTTGTCACATCCTGTCATCGCATACCACTTGAAACACAGATAGGGAGGCACAGCGATATGAAACGAATCGGTTCCCTGGTGCTGGCGGTGCTTTTGCTCACCGGCACGGCGTCGGCCCAGGAGGCCGCCGCCCAGTCTCCGTTGGAACTGAGTGCGCCGTCAGCGGTGCTTATGGAGAAGGAGACCGGGACGATCCTATATGAGAAAGAGGCCAAACGGCAGATGGAGCCGGCCAGCGTCACCAAGGTCATGACTCTGCTGCTCATCATGGAGGCACTGGACAGCGGCCGCATCAGCCGGGAGGACGTGGTCACCGTCTCGGCCCGGGCCTCGGGCATGGGAGGCTCCCAGGTCTATTTGAAGGAAGGCGAGCAGATGACGGTGGGCGAGCTCATCAAGTGCATCACCGTGGTCTCAGGCAATGACGCCACCGTGGCTATGGCGGAGTATCTGGCGGGAAGTGAGAGCGCCTTTGTCCAGCAGATGAACCAGCGGGCCCAGGAGCTGGGTATGGAGGACACTAACTTTGTCAACTGTACCGGTCTGCCTGCATCCGGCCACGTGACCACGGCCTACGATATTGCCCTCATGTCCCGGGAGCTCATTCTCAACCATCCGGGCATCCGGGAGTATACCACCATCTGGATGGACTCCATCCGGGACGGGGCCTTTGGTCTGACCAATACCAACCGACTGGTGCGTTTCTATGAGGGCGCTACCGGTCTGAAGACGGGTTCCACAGACTCGGCCCTGTACTGTATGTCGGCCACCGCGGAGCGGGACGGCATGGAGCTCATCGCCGTAGTGATGGCCGCTCCCACAGCGGCAGACCGCTTTGAGGACGCCAAGGCCATGCTGGATTACGGCTTTGGGGCGTATACACTTATGCAGGTGTATCCAGAAAGTCCTCTGGCGCCCATTCCGGTGCTGCTGGGTACCGTGGGACAGATCCAGCCTGAGTTGGAGCGGGAGTGCCGGGTGCTGGTGCGCAAGGGAGAAGAGGGAAGCGTTACCACCAAGCTGACCTTGGCCCAGGACCTGGAGGCCCCGGTGGAAGCGGGGCAGAAGGTGGGTGAACTGGAAATTTTGGTCAACGGAGAGACACGGGATACCCTGGCCATAATTTCCAGACAAGAGGTGCAGCGGCTGACCACTGGCGGGATTTTTCAGCGGATGCTGCGCGGTCTGCTGATGGCAGAACAACGATAAAAAACCCCCTGGGGCGGAAGGTTTTTGGGCCTTTCGCCCCAGGGAAACAGGGGTGGGAACAAAATTCCAATTAACACCCTTTTGACTTGACGGTGTACAGACAGTGTTGTATAATTTATATAAATATCGGGGGTTCCGATTTAGAAAGGTTGTCGTTTTCGTTGGGAAAATAGCGAAAAAGACGAGATTGAGGTGATTACTATGGTCAAATATGATACAAAACTATCAGATTATGACCTGTTTTTGGAGCTGGAGGCCTTCTCAGAAGGCCGCAGCTGCCACGCGTGGAGATGCTTCGGCTCCCACCCGGGGCAAAAGGACGGCCAGGACGGATATGTGTTCCGTGTCTGGGCGCCCAATGCCAAGCAGGTTTGCGTCTTTGGTGATTTCAACGGATGGGATGAGAATGCAGCTCCGCTGGAAAAACTGGAAGGCGGAATCTGGCAGGGTTTTGTTCCTGGCTTAAAGCGTTTTGATACATATAAGTACGCGGTACACGGTGCCGACGGCAAGGTGGTGGCCAAGGCTGACCCCTATGCGTTCCACGCCGAGACCCGCCCAGGCAATGCCTCCAAGATCTATGATCTGGAGGAGTATCCCTGGGGCGATCAGGGCTGGCTGGACCACCGGGCGAAAAACGCTCCTTACCGCCGTCCCATGAATATTTATGAATGCCACCTGGGCTCCTGGCGGCGCACCGGGGAGGGGGAGTTCCTCTCCTACCGGGATACTGCCCAGTATCTGGTGCCCTATGTGAAAGAGATGGGCTATACCCATGTGGAGCTGCTCCCCGTGATGGAGCACCCCCTGGATGCCTCCTGGGGCTATCAGGTCACCGGCTACTTTGCCGCCACCAGCCGCTTCGGTACCCCTGATGATTTGAAGTACCTCATTGACCAGCTGCATCAGGCCGGCGTGGGTGTCATCCTGGACTGGGTGCCCGCCCACTTCCCACGGGACGCCTTTGGCCTGTACCACTTTGACGGCGGCCCCACCTATGAGTACGCCGACGCCCGTAAGGGCGAGCACCCCGACTGGGGTACCCAGGTCTTTGATCTGGGCCGCAGTGAGGTGCGTTCCTTCCTGTTCTCCAACGCCATGTTCTGGCTGGAGGAGTACCACGCCGATGGCCTGCGGGTGGACGCGGTGTCCTCCATGCTCTATCTGGACTATGGCCGGCAGGACGGGGCCTGGATGCCCAACATCCACGGCGGCAAGGAGAACCTGGAGGCCATCGAGTTCTTCCAGAAGCTGAATACCGCCATTTTTGCCGCCCATCCCGATGTGCTGATGATCGCCGAGGAGTCCACCGCCTGGCCCAAAGTGACCCATCCGGTGAGCGACGGCGGCCTGGGTTTCAACTTCAAGTGGAACATGGGCTGGATGAACGACATCTGCCATTACATCAAGCTGGACCCCTACTTCCGGCAGTTTAATCATCGGGATATCACCTTCTCCCTGATGTACGCTTTCTCGGAAAACTACATTCTGCCTCTGTCTCATGACGAAGTGGTCCATATGAAGGGCTCCTTCCTGGGCAAGATGCCTGGGGACAACGCGGAGAAATTCGCCGGTGTTCGGGCCTTCTATACCTACATGCTCACTCACCCCGGCAAGAAGCTCACCATTATGGGTACCGAGCTGGGTCAGTGGAACGAGTGGCACTATGAGTATTCGCTGGACTGGCACCTGCTCCAGTATGAGCCCCACCGCCAGATCCACCAGTTCTTCAAGGCGGCCAACGCCATGTACCTGGAACAGACCGCGCTTTGGGAGCAGGATGACTCCTGGCAGGGCTTCCAGTGGCTGTGTGCCGACGACAACACCGCCAATACTGTGGCCTTCCTGCGCTGGGATCGGGAAGGAAGACCCCTGGTGGTGGTGGCAAACTTCTCTCCCATCCATCGCAAGGGTTATCAGGTAGGTCTGCCCTTCCCGGGCACCTGGGCGCCGGTGTTCAACACCGATGCCGAGGAGTTCGGCGGCGCGGGCCTGGGCGACACCGCCCCCATCAAGAGTGTGGACATCCCATGCCACGATCAGGAGCAGTCCATGACCATTGATCTGCCGCCCATGTCGGTGATGATCTATCGCTGCACTCGCCGCGCTCCCGTGCGCAAGAAGAAGGACAGCGAGAAGGCGGGAGAGAAGAAAACTTCGGGAAAGGTTAAGAAGCCGGAAGGCGCAAAGGACGCGGGGACCGCCGCCAAAAAGACCCAGGCGATCAAGACCGTGAAAAAGAAAGACGATCAGGCGTAAGCCTCTCGCCTGCGCTTCTTTCGCAGAAGGCGGACCTTTAAAATATAACAGAGGTGAATGAGAGTATGAAAAAAGAAGTCGTGGCCATGCTTTTGGCTGGCGGTCAGGGCAGCCGTCTGTATGCCCTTACCAGCCATGTGGCCAAGCCTGCCGTCCCTTTTGGCGGCAAGTACCGCATCATCGATTTTCCCCTGTCTAACTGCGTCAATTCCGGTATTGATACCGTTGGCGTGCTGACCCAGTACCGTCCTCTGGAGCTCAACAGCTACATTGGCTCCGGTCAGCCCTGGGACCTGGACCGGTCCGACGGCGGCGTGCACATCCTGCCCCCTTACATGCGTGAGGGCGACCAGGGCACCTGGTATAAGGGCACGGCCAACGCCATCTATCAGAATATCGGATTCCTGGATATGTATGATCCCGAGTATGTGGTCATCCTCTCCGGCGACCATATCTATAAGATGGACTACTCCGACATGGTGTACTTCCACAAGAAGACCCAGGCGGCCTGTACCATCTCCGTGCTGGAGGTCACCCTGGAAGAGGCCACCCGTTTCGGCATCATGAACGTGGATGAGAACGATCAGGTCTACGAGTTTGAGGAAAAGCCCAAGCATCCCAAGAGCACTCTGGCCTCCATGGGCATCTATGTGTTCACCTGGAAGAAGTTGCGTCAGTACCTCATCGATGACGAGGCCGATCCCAACTCCTCCAACGACTTCGGTAAGAACATCATCCCCAACATGCTCGCCGCCGGCGAGAAGCTGATGACCTACCGCTTCCATGGTTACTGGAAGGACGTGGGCACCATCAACTCCCTGTGGGATGCCAACATGGATATGCTGGCCATCAACAGCGGCATCAGCATGTATGATAACAGCTGGCCCATCTATGCCCGTACTCCCGTCAAGCCTCCCCATGTCACCGGTCCCAACGCTCAGGTGTCCCACTCTCTGGTCACCGGCGGCTGCCGCGTGGACGGCGTGGTGGAGAACTCGGTGCTCTTTAACTCCGTCACCGTGGAGGAGGGAGCCGATATCCAGTACTCCATCCTGATGCCCGGCGCCGTGGTCAAGAAGGGCGCTGTGGTGTCCTACGCCATCGTGGCGGAGGGCGCGGTCATTGAGGAGGAGGCCACCGTGGGCGCGCCGCCCTCGGACGACCCCGATTGGGGCATTGCCGTGGTGGCCGGTGGAGTCACCGTTGGCCCCAAGGCCGTGATCAAACCCAGCGCTATGATTCGTGAAGATGTGAAAGGAGGTGAGCAGGCGTGAACGATCTGCACGGAATTGTCTTCGCTTGCCGCTCTGATGCCAATCTGGGGGAGCTGACCCGTCCTCGCAACACCTGCTCCCTGCCCTTCGGCGGCCGTTACCGCCTGATTGATTTCATGCTCTCCAACTACGTCAACGCCGGTATCACCGACGTGGGCATTATCGTTCACCAGAGCTATCAGTCCCTGCTGGACCACGTGGGTTCCGGTAAGGATTGGGACCTGAGCCGCAAGCACGGCGGCCTGCGTATCCTGCCTCCCTTCGGCTATGCTGAGCGGGGCGGCGAGTATAAGGGCAACATGGACGCCCTGGCCGGTGTGGCTGACTACCTGGAGAATATCCGCCAGGATTACGTGATCCTGGCCTGGGGCGACATGGCGGTGAACCTGCCTGTGGCCGAGGTCTTCCAGCAGCACCTGGATTCCGGCGCCGATGTGACCATGGTCTGCACCCCCACCCTGAAGGGTGCTCCCCGCTTCTCCGAGTACGTGGAAGTGGACGAGACCGGCCGCGTCACCGACCTGTCGGTCCACCCTGTGGCCGCTGACAAGACTCTGGAGAGCCTGGAGGTCTACATCCTCTCCAAGAAGCTGCTCATGGATATGGTGGACTACTGCGCCGCCCATGACATCTACAATTTCAGCCGCGGTGTGCTCCAGCCCCGCCTGAAGACCCTGAAGCTCATGTCCTATGTGCATAAGGGGTATGTGGCCCGCTTCCAGTCGGTGAGCGGCTACTTTGAGCGCTCCATGGATCTGCTGGATCCTGAGGTGCGGGATGAGCTGTTCAACCCCGCCCGTCCCATCCGGACCAAGGACCGCTCCAACCCCTCTACTTACTATGGCCCCGAGGCCAAGTCCAACCACTCTCTGGTGGCCGACGGCTGCCGCATTGAGGGTGAGGTGGAGAATTCCATCATCTTCCGCGGCGTGACCATTGAAAAGGGCGCCCGGGTGTCCAACAGCGTGCTGATGCAGGGTACCGTGGTTAAGAGCGGCGCCTCGCTGGCTTACGTCATCGCGGACAAAAACGTTACCGTCAATCAGGACCGCATGCTGATGGGCCACTTTACCTATCCTCTGGCCATCGCGAAGGAATCGGTCGTGTAAGCTGAGTAAAACTCCATCACGCCGGGGGCCGGGCGGAGTACCGCCCGGCTTTCCGGGGATGGAGTTTGCTTGTTCTTAATATCTGGAACTGGGAAAGGGGAACTGATATGAAAATTTTATTTGCCTCCTCCGAGGTGGCCCCGTTTATTAAAACCGGCGGTCTGGCCGATGTGGCCGGCTCTCTGCCCAAGGCTCTGGCCCAGGCGGGTCATGAGGTCAAGGTAATTCTCCCCCTGTACGAGGGCATCGGCGGCGAGTGGCGCAGCCAGATGACCTTCCTGAAGTATTTCAACGTCACCCTGTCCTGGCGGCAGGTTTACTGCGGCGTGTTCTCTCTGGAGCGCGACGGCGTGACCTACTGGTTCGTGGACAACGAGTACTATTTCAAGCGCTGGCAGCTCTACGGTCACTTCGATGACTGTGAGCGCTTCGCTTACTTCTCCCGGGCCGTCATCGAGGCTCCCGGCCAGCTGGACTTCTGGCCCGACGTGATCCACTGCAACGACTGGCAGACCGCTCTGGTGCCCATCTATCTGCTGGAGGAGAAGTACCGTATTCCTCAGCTGGGCCGGGCCAAGAGCGTGTTCACCATCCACAACATCGAGTATCAGGGCCGCTACGGCGACCAGGTGCTGGAGGATGTCATCGGTCTGGACAAGAGCTACTTCAATGAGGGTATGCTGGCCTACCACGACGACGTGAACCTGATGAAGGGTGCCATCATGGCCTCTAACTTCGTCACCACCGTTTCTCCCACCTACGCCAATGAGCTGAAGATCCCCTTCTATGCCCACGGTATGGACGGTGTCATCAATCAGCAGAGCGGCAAGGTCCAGGGTATCCTCAACGGCATCGATATGGATCTGTACAACCCCGCCACCAATCCCGGTCTGGCCTCCAACTTTACCGCGGATGATCCCGTGGAGGGCAAGCTGGCCTGCAAGCTGGCTCTGCAGCGTGCAGTGGGCCTGCAGGAGAACGCAGATGTGCCTATCATTGCCTGTATCTCCCGTCTGGTGGGCCACAAGGGCTTCTCCCTGGTCACTGACGTGCTCCACCAGATCATGGGCATGAACGTGCAGATGGTGGTGCTGGGCACCGGCGACTGGCAGTTTGAGGAGGCCTTCCGCAATGCTCAGCAGCAGTATCCCGGCCGTTTCTCCGCGCAGATCACCTATTCCGGACCTCTGTCCACCATGATCTACGCCGGCGCGGATCTGTTCCTCATGCCCTCGGTGAGCGAGCCCTGCGGCCTGAGCCAGATGATCGCCATGCGCTACGGCACTGTGCCCATCGTCCGGGAGACCGGCGGCCTGAAGGATACCGTGTTCCCCTATAACAAGTTCACCGGCGAGGGCCGCGGCTTTACCTTCACCGATATCAACGCCAATGACATGCTCTGGGTCATTCGCGAGGCCGTGGACCTCTATTACAACAATAAGGAAGCCTGGCGCGGCCTTCAGAAGGAAGGCATGACCGCCGACTTCAGCTGGGATCATTCGGCCCAGCAGTATCTGGATATCTATCAGCGCATCCAAGGTTAAGCAAGCAATTTGGTCAGCCGGGCGGATAGAAATGTCCGCCCGGTTTTTTTGCCTGCACACAGAAAAAAGCACCGGTTTTCCACCGAATTTTGCACAAGCAAAATCACCGTTTCCAAGGCGGCAAACCCTTCTCCCATAAGCATTTCCGCCAAACTTTTCGGAATCACTGGCATTTTTAGGGAAGGAGCGCTCTGCGCATTTGACGTGGGTACGGGAGTATGGTAAAATATGTCCCGTGCCGCACCTGCGGCAGGAAAAATGCTATTAAGAATTTTGATACGGGAGGCAACATCATGGCTGAATATACTAAGGCCCAGCTTACCGAACTGATTATCGGGAAACTTCACCGCAATTTTGGACGGGACGTAGAAGACGCCACCCCTAACCATATGTTTAAGGCCTGTGCTCTGGTGCTGCGGGACATCATGTCCGGCCACCAGATGAATACCAGCAACCAGGTGTGGGAGGGCCAGGAGCGCCAGGTCCACTACCTGTCCCTGGAGTTCCTGATGGGCCGCTCTCTGGAGAAGAACGCCTACAACCTGGGTATTCTGGATACTTTGAAGGAGGCTCTGGAGGGGCTTGGCTTCTCTGCCTCCGATCTGTTTGAGATCGAGCCCGATGCCGGTCTGGGCAACGGCGGCCTTGGCCGTCTGGCTGCCTGCTATCTGGACTCCATGACCACCCTGGAGATCCCCGCCACCGGCTATTCCATCTGCTACGAGCTGGGTATCTTCAAGCAGAAGATCGTGGACGGCAAGCAGGTGGAGCAGGCCGACAACTGGCTGGGCCTGGGCGACGCCTGGCTCATCCCCAAGATGGATGAGACCGAGGAGGTCCGGTTCGGCGGCAAGATCGTGGACCACTGGGATGACAAGGGCCACAACCACCCCGAGCATGTGGGCTACACCACCGTGCTGGCCATTCCCCGCGATATGGAAATTGCCGGCTACAAGACCAACCACACCAACGTGCTGCGCCTGTGGGACGCCAAGAGCCCGGTGCCCGTGGATATGTCCCTGTACTCCCGCGGCGAGTATCTGAAGGCGGTAGAGCAGCAGGCCATGGCTGAGGTCATTGCCAAGGTGCTGTATCCTGACGACAACCACTACGAGGGCAAGTCTCTGCGTCTGAAGCAGCAGTACTTCTTCGTTTCCGCCACCGTACAGTCCATCGTGCGCAAGCACCGCGCTCAGTACGGCACTCTGCGTAACTTCCATGAGAAGCACGTCATCCAGATCAACGACACCCATCCCACTCTGGTCATCCCCGAGCTCATGCGCATTCTGCTGGACGTGGAGGGCTACAGCTGGGACGAGGCCTGGAATATTGTCACTCACACCGTGGCCTACACCAACCACACCGTGCTGGCCGAGGCTCTGGAGCGCTGGCCTCAGGGGCTCATCGAGACCCTGCTGCCCCGTATCTGGCAGATCCTCAAGGAGATCGCTGCCCGCTATCAGCGTCAGCTGGAGCAGCACTTCGGCGGCGATATGAACAAGGTCTCCAAGATGGCTATCATCTGGAACGGCGAGGTCCGTATGGCCAACCTGTGCATCTGCGCCTGCTATGCCGTCAACGGCGTGTCCGCGCTGCACTCTGAGATCCTGAAGAAGGACGTGTTCCACGACGCGTACACCATGCATCCCGAGCAGTTCAAGAACGTGACCAACGGCATTGACCACCGCCGCTGGCTGTCCCAGATCAACCCCAAGCTGGACGCTCTGGTGCGTGAGTGCACCGGCGGCGATGACTATCTCCTCCACCCCGACGCGATCCTGGGCCTGGAGAAGTACAAGAACGACAAGGCCGTGCTGGAGCGCCTGGAGGCCATCAAGAAGGAAAATAAGCGCCGCTTTGCCTCCTATCTGGCTCGGGAGAGCGGTGTCATGCTCAATACCGACGCCATCTTTGACGTTCAGGTCAAGCGCCTGCACGAGTATAAGCGTCAGCTGCTGAACGTGCTGCACATCGTACACCTCTATAATCAGCTGCGGGATAACCCCAACATGGAGTTTACTCCCCAGACCTTCCTGTTTGGCGCCAAGGCGGCTCCCGGCTATCATGTTGCCAAGCGGATCATCCAGCTCATCAACTCCCTGTCCGCTCAGATCAATGCCGATCCCATCTGCAAGGATAAGCTGCAGGTGGTCTTCCTGGAGAACTACCGCGTCTCCCTGGCTGAGAAGCTGATGCCCGCCAGCGAGCTGTCTGAGCAGATCTCTACCGCCGGCAAGGAGGCCAGCGGCACCGGCAACATGAAGTTCATGATGAACGGCGCGCTGACCATCGGCACCCTGGACGGCGCCAATGTGGAGATGCACCAGAAGCTGGGCGACGAGAACATCTTCCTGTTCGGTCTCACCGCCGACCAGGTGACCTCCATGAAGGCCAATGGCTATCATCCTCAGGACTACTACCACCAGAATGGCGACCTGAATCGGGTCATCGACCAGATCTCCGCCGGTTTTGCCGACAAGGAGTCCTATGCCGATCTGATGGACCGTCTGCTGCGCAGCGCCGGAGGCAGCCCCGCCGACGACTATATGCTGCTGGCTGACTTCGATAGCTATCGTCAGGCCCACTGCCGTGCTCTGGAGACCTACGCTGACCAGCAGCGCTGGAATCAGATGTCCCTCATCAACATCGCGCGCTCCGGCATCTTTGCTGCCGACCGCTCTATCCGCGACTATGCCCGGGATATCTGGCACGTGCCCACCCGCGACTGATTCATTTCCCCTCGATAAAAATAAGGTCCGCTTTTGCGGACCTTATTTTTTGTCTGCTCTTGCCAAAATGGGGGAAATGCACTACAATAAAGTAGAAAAGAAGCGGACTGCCAGCTAGAAATAGCTGTCAGAATAGAATCATTTGCAGGAGGAAAAGGTTATGGTTTCCATTGCTTCGGATCATGGCGGCTATCGCCTGAAAGAACATATCAAAGCGTATTTGACGGCCAAGGGCATCAGTGTGCTGGACTGCGGCTGTGACAGCTTGGACAGCTGCGACTACCCCGTTTTCGGAAAGGCAGCGGCCCAGGCGGTAGCTGACGGCCGCTGCGAAAAGGGTATTGTGATCTGCACCACCGGTATCGGCATCTCCATCTGTGCCAATAAGGTCAAGGGAATCCGCTGCGGCTTGTGTAGCGATCCTTTATCGGCTGAATTAACGCGCAAGCATAACAATGCCAACATGCTGGCCATGGGTGCGGGGATCATTGGCCCCAATATGGCTGAGCGCATCGTGGATGTGTTCCTCTCCACTGAATTTGAGGGAGGCCGCCACGCTCGCCGGGTTGGCCTGATGATGGATATCGAAAACGAGCAGTAACATAAAAAATCCTGGCGACCTTGGTCGCCAGGATTTTTTTATGTTAGGGAAATCGCAATTGCTGGAGAGTTAGGACCAGTCGTAGGTGACGGTAAACTCCTTAGAACCGCCGTCCTCAAAGGTGACGGTCACAGTGATCTCCATGCTGTCGCCGCTGGTGCAGCTGGCCAGAGTATCGTCCTTAGTAAAGGTCAGCTCCAGGTTGGGGTCAGAGTAGGAGACAGTAGCCTCGGTGTCGGTGCCCACAGCGGACTCGGCATAGGTGCCAGTGCCGGTGGCCTTGACGGAGGAGATCTTAGAGGAGATATCCAGACCAGCGGGGGCGATGGTCAGCTTCACGCCGGCAGCAGCCAGGCCGCTGGAGGAAGTGGCATCATCCACGGTCACAGTGTCGCTGAGGTAAACAGCAGTCAGGGTGATGTTGCCCTGCACGTTGGCAATCACGTCGCCAGCGGCGTACAGGTTGCCCTCGCCGTCAGACCAACCCAGGAACTGGTGGCTGCCGTAGGTGGGCTCAGTGCCGCTGATGGTAAAGTCCTTGCCCTGAACGGCAGTAGCCTCCTGGGGAGCGCCGGAACCGGAGCCGGCGGAGTAGGTCACCTTGTAGTTGGCGGGAGCCACGTTGCCGGAAACCTCCTGGATAAACACGGCCTTCACAGCGCCGTCCTTCAGGATAACGGTGGCCAGGTCGTTGGCGTCGGTCTTGATGCCGTTGATGGTGCCCACAGTCAGGTCCTTGCCGTCGTACTTCACAACCAGAGCGTTATCCTGGAAGCTGTAGTAGCTGAAGCCCTGGTTCTCGTTACCAAAGCCGACCACGCCATTCTCCACGCGCTTGGTACCATCGTTGACGGAAGCGATCTCGCTGGTGTACAGGTTGACCTTGGTGACCAGGCCATTGGCGTCCATGGAGTAGCTCTTCACGGAGAAGATGCCCTCAGCCTTCAGGGTGGAGGCAGCAGCAGAACTCTTCTTCACGTCCAGAGTGGTGACCTTGCCGTCGACCACAGCGTCAAAGGTGTAGTACTCGCCGCGGTTGTCCTTGTTCTCGGCGGCGGAAGCATCGCCCACCACGAAGGTAACCTGCTCGGCGGTGTTGCTCTCCAGCACGGCGGACTCAATGTAAACCACCTTGGCCATGTTGGAGGAGCTCTTAAAGACGACAGTCTTGGTGGTGCTGTTGTCGTCGCTGATGTTGGGTACGTTCTGGATACCGGTGTAGATCACGTAGTCATCGCCGTCCTTGACCTGGAAGATGGTCTGGCTGTTGGCGTAGACAGTGGCGCCGTTGATAGTCATAGCGGCCTTAGGTGGCATCCTTCAGGTTGTTGGCGGTGTAATTGGAGAGAACACCGGTATCATAGGTCAGAGTAGCAGAGGAGTCATACTTGGTGCCATCCACAGTGACAGCAGTCACATTGGAACCATTGGCACTGAACTTGCTGATCTCTACGTTGGACATGATCTCCACATCAGAGATAGTCTGGATCTCATTGTCAGCATAGGTCACCAGGACAAAGTCATCCTTGGCAATGTCGGCAACGTTGAAGTCCTCGCCGGAAACGGTCTCAGTACCAGAGATGCCATAGATCTCGAAGGTAGCCTTGTCCTTGCTCTCACTGTAGTCAGCGGTAGCCTGAGCCAGGTAGGTGTTGATAACAGTAACAACAACTTCCTCGGCGTCGGAG
>OFOK01000061.1_pt1 | contig 105383 bp, 84 predicted proteins | sample 1542001 | NCBI WGS metagenome assembly OFOK01 (sample SAMN04209242, study PRJEB22552) | human gut metagenome | biome: gut; material: feces | host: Homo sapiens | place: USA: Oklahoma
TCGGCGGCGGGGTGCGCCCGGTGTGCGCCCGCGCCGAGATCCGCGCCCGCACGCGGCAGGAGCTCACGGGGCAGATTGCTCTGACGGAAAGCGAAAAACAGTCCACGCACGGCGGACGGACGCGCTGGGCGCTGTGCGTGGGGAAAAAACGGATCAATTTTTATCAAAACAGTGGAATTTCAGAGCGCGAATGTGATAAAATCACTTGTGAATATCCTTTTGCGATCCGGGGCGTGTTTGCGCTGCCGTTTTCGCTCGTGCGCGAGCGCGTGCAGCCGTATCGGACGGCGGACGCGCCGGTTTCGGAGGACGCGGCGCGCGCAGCGCTCGAGCAGGCGCTGCTGCAGCAGCTGCGCGAGACGATCGGCGCCGACGGTACGATCCTTGCCTATGAAACGGCGGCGGAGGTCGCCGGCGGCGTGCTGACCGTGACGCTCACGGCCGAGTGCGAGCAGGAGATCGGCCGCGCACAGGCGACGCCGGACGCGGAATTTTTACAGCTTCGGCCGCCGGCCGGGGAAGGGACAACAGCAGATGATTGAAAAAACCATGGAAGTTGACAGAATGGAGGACGTCATCAGCGTGTTCGGGTCGTTTGACCAGAACCTGCGGATGATCGAGACCGAATACAACGTGCGCGTGACCGACCGTGACGAGCAGATCCACATCACCGGTGAGGCGGAAAACGTGCTCTATGCCGAAAAAGCCATCGCCGGGCTGCTGTCGCTGGCGGCCAAGGGCGAAGAGATCGGCGAGCAGAACGTGCGCTACATCTTCCGCCTCGTGCGCGAGGGCAGGGAGCAGAAGATCCAGGAGCTTGCGGGCGACGTGGTGTGCATCACGGCCAAGGGCAAGCCCATCAAGGCCAAGACGCTTGGCCAGCGTGCATATCTGGACGCCATCGAGCAAAACACGATCACGATCGGCGTCGGCCCTGCCGGCACGGGCAAGACGTATCTTGCCGTGGCGGAGGCGGTCGCGGCATTTCGCGCCGAGCGCGTCAACCGCATTATCCTCACGCGCCCCGCGGTCGAGGCGGGCGAGCGGCTGGGCTTCCTGCCCGGCGACCTGCAAAACAAGGTCGACCCCTATCTGCGCCCGCTGTACGACGCGCTCTTTGAGATGCTCGGCGCGGACGCCTATGCCAAGTATCTCGAGCGCGGCAACATCGAGGTCGCGCCGCTGGCGTATATGCGCGGGCGCACGCTTGACGACAGCTTCATCATCCTCGACGAGGCGCAGAATACCTCCCGCGAGCAGATGAAGATGTTCCTGACGCGCATCGGCTTCGGCTCGCACGTCGTCATCACCGGCGACGTGACGCAGATCGACCTGCCGTCGGACAAGCCGTCCGGTCTCAAGGAGGCGCTGCGCATCCTCGACGGCATCGACGACATCGCCATCTGCCGCCTGACCGGGGCAGACGTCGTGCGCCATGCACTCGTGCAGAAGATCATCGCTGCCTACGAGCAGGACGATAAGCAGAGAGAAAAACACGCCGCGGCCGCTGCCAAAAAGCCCGCCGCGCGCAAGACGACTGTGAGGAAAAAAGCATGACACAGGTCAGGATCACCATCACCCGCACCCGCCGGGGACTCGGCTTCCCGGACACGCAGCGCTATGTCAAGCGCGCAGCCGCAGCGGCGCTCAAGGCCGAGGGCGTGTGCGTCCCGTGTGAGCTCGATGTGACGCTCACGGACGATGCCGCCATCCACGCCATCAACCGCGAGCAGCGCGGCGTCGACCGGGCGACGGATGTGCTGTCGTTTCCGATGAATGAGCTCACGCCCGGCGCGTTCGACCCCGACGCCTGCGAGTGGGACTACGAGACCGAGCGCGCCATGCTCGGCGACATGGTCATCTCCATGGAGCGCTGCGCCGAGCAGGCCGAGACCTACGGCCACAGCTTCGCACACGAGGTCAGCTATCTGACGGTGCACTCCGTGCTGCACCTGCTCGGCTACGACCACGTGGACGAGGGGGAGGACAAGCGCCGTATGCGCGCGAGAGAAAAAGAGATCATGCGTCTGCTGGACGTATAAGGAGAAGAGAATGATTACCAAAACCGCTATGATCACTATCTGCGGACGGCCGAACGTCGGCAAGTCCACGCTTACAAACGCCCTGCTGGGCAAGAAGATCGCCATCGTCTCGAACAAGCCCCAGACGACGCGCAACCGCATCAGCGCCGTCGTCAACCGCGGCGACGCGCAGCTCATCCTCATGGACACGCCGGGTTTTCACAAGCCGCGCAACCGTCTGGGCGACTACATGGTGCAGGTCGTGCGCGAGAGCGTGGCGGACGTGGACGGCGTGATGCTCGTTGTCGAGCCAATCGCCTCCGTCGGCGAGCAGGAGCGCGCGCTCATCGAGCGCATCCGGTCGACGGGCGCTCCGGCAGTGCTCGTCATCAACAAGATCGACACGGTCGAAAAGCAGGAGCTGCTGGCCGTCATCGCCGCCTATTCCGAGGCGCTGCCGTGGCGCGCGATCGTGCCGGTGTCTGCCCAGAATGGGGACGGGCTCGACGAGCTCTTAAACGAACTGACGGCGCTGGCCGTGCCCGGACCGCAGCTGTTCCCGGACGACATGATCTCCGACATGCCCGAAAAGCAGATCTGCGCCGAGCTTGTGCGCGAAAAGCTGCTGCTATGCCTCGATAAGGAGATCCCGCACGGCACGGCCGTCGAGGTCACGAAGTTTTCCGAGCGCGACAACGGCATCATCGACATGGATGTGACCATTTACTGCGAAAAGGACAGCCACAAGGGCATCATCATCGGCAAACGCGGCGCCATGCTCAAAAAGATCGGCGAGCTCGCGCGGCAGGACATCGAGCGCTTCATGGGCACGAAGGTGTACCTGCAGACATGGGTCAAGGTCAAGGAAAACTGGCGCGACTCGGCCGCCCAGCTGCGCAATTTTGGCTTTACCGACCAGTGAGGCACGGAAATTACCAGCTATAGTTCCACCCCGCTGTGCAGACACTATGCGCAGCGAGGTGGTTTCCTGTGCAGGACGATTTTTTCTGGCAGCTGTTTGCGGATACCGGTGATCCGCTCGGCTATCTTTGCTACTGCGCCGCGCGCAATGCGGCGGCGAGCGAGGCATCTGCGGCGGACGACACCGACCGCCGCCCCGCCTGATGAGGTACATACGATGTTTCTTACGACCCGCGGTCTGGTGCTGCGCGAGGTGCGCTACAAAGAGTCGGACAAGATCCTCACCGTGCTCACGCAGCACGAGGGAAAGGTCACCGTCCGCGCGCGCGGCGCGCTGCGCAAGGGCAGCCGCATCACGGCGGCGACGCAGCTGCTGACCTATTCGGACATGACGATCTTTGAAAACCGCGGCCGCCGCACGCTCAACGAAGCGTCCACGGTCGAGGAGTTTCTGGGCCTGCGCGCCGATCTCGGTGCGTTTGCGCTCGGGAGCTATTTTGCAGAGCTCCTTGAGACCGTCTCCGCCGAGGAGTATCCCGATCCGCCGGTGCTGCAGCTCGGGCTCAACAGCCTCTATGCGCTCAGCCGCGCGCTGTGCCCGCCGGAGCAGATCAAGGCGGTGTTCGAGCTGCGGCTCATGTGTCTGGCCGGCTATGAGCCGGACCTGTCGTGCTGCGCGCGCTGCGGCGCACCCGAGCCTGTGGAGCCGTGGCTCTCCCTGCGCGGCGGCGCGGTGTACTGTGCGCAGTGCCGGGGCGTGAGCTCGTCTGCCGTCACGCCGCTGCTGCCGGAGACGCTGGCCGCCATGCGCCACGTTGTCAATGCCGACCCGAAGCGGATCTTTTCCTTCACGCTCGGCGACGCGGGGCGCAGGCAGCTTGCGCGCGTGTGCGAGGAGTATACGGCGATGCAGCTCGAACGGGGCTTTGCATCGCTCGACTATTGGAAGAAAGTGAAAGACTGATATGAAGCATATTCTTATGATCGCCACCGGCGGCACGATCGCGTCCAAGGCGACGGCCGACGGACTCACACCGCAGCTCACCTCCAAGGAGCTGCTGGCCGAGGTGCCGGAGCTCGAGCAGCTGTGCCGCATCGACACCGTGCAGCTCATGAATCGCGACAGCACGAACATCAACAGCCGCGACTGGCTGCAGATGGCGGCGTGCGTGCGTGCGCACTATGATGCGTATGACGGCTTCGTCCTCACGCACGGCACGGACACGATGGCCTATACCGCCGCCGCGCTCTCGTACCTCATCCAGAACAACGCCAAGCCCGTCGTCATCACCGGCTCACAGAAGTCGATCTTCAACCAGGACACCGACGCGCGTGAGAACCTGCGCGATGCATTTTTTTACGCCTGCGACGACGGCGCATGCGGCGTGCACGTCGTCTTTGACCACAAGGTCATTCTCGGCACGCGCGCACGCAAGATGCGCACGAAGAGCTACAACGCCTTTTCGAGCATTGACTATCCGGAGACGGCCATTCTGCGCGGCCGGCAGCTCGTGTATTATATCCCGGAGTACGTCACCGGCGCGCCGCGCTTTTATGACCGGCTCGACCCCGGCGTGTTCGTGCTCAAGCTCATCCCCGGCATCGACGCCGGCATTTTCGACTACCTCAAGGCGCATTACCGCGCGCTCGTGATCGAGAGCTTCGGCGTCGGCGGCCTGCCGTGCTACGGCGACGAGAGCTTTTATAACGCCGTACGCGACTGGGTGGAGTCCGGCCGCGTCATCGTCATGACGACACAGGTCCCCCACGAGGGCAGCGACATGGAGGTGTATCAGGTCGGTCACCGCGCCAAGCGTGAGCTCGGGCTCATCGAGGCCTACAGCATGACGAGCGAGGCCGTGGTCACAAAGCTCATGTGGATCCTCGGCCAGACCGGGGACAGCGCCGAAATCCGCCGCCTGTTTCAGACGCCGGTGCAAAAAGATCAGATCTTCTAGGAGGAGCGACGATGGACTATCAGGCCGAATACCGCAGCAAGCTGCGCACGCCCGCCGAGGCCGTGCGCGCCGTGAAGGACGGCGACTGGGTGGACTATACGTCGGGGCTCGGCTTCCCGCCGCTGCTCGATGCGGCGCTTGCCGCCCGGCGTGACGAGCTGCACGACGTGAAGGTGCGCGGCAATCTCTGCATGGGCCCGCTGCAGATCGTCGAGTGCGACCCGGAGCAGACGCATTTTCTCTACCACACATGGCACTGCTCGGCGTATGAGCGCAGGCTCTGCGACCGTGGCCTGTGCTACTTCGCGCCGATGATTTTCCGCAACCTCGCGTGGTATTACCGGCAGTTTCTCACGGTGAACGTCGCCATGGCGTGCGTCACGCCGATGGATCGCCACGGGTACTTCAACCTCTCGGCGGCGACCGGCGTGTCCCGCGCGATCCTTGAGCAGGCGGACATCGTCATTCTGGAGATCAACGAGCATCTGCCGCGGCTGCGCGGCGGCTTTGACGAAGTCATCCACATCTCTGACGTGGACATGATCGTCGAGGGTGCGCACGCGCCGTTTTCCGATCCGCCCGAGCACCCGGCGAGCGCGGAGGACACCGCGATCGCAAACCTGCTCCTGCCGCACATCTGCGACGGGGCGACCGTTCAGCTCGGCATCGGCGGCATGCCCACCGTGCTCGGAAAGCTCCTCGCGCGCTCCGGTCTGCATGACCTCGGCATGCACACCGAGCTCTGCTCGGACGCGTATCTCGAGCTGCACGAGGCGGGCGTGCTCACGAACCGCCGCTGCACGCTGCACCGCAATCAGGGGATGCTCGGCATCACGATCGGCTCTCAGCGGCTCTACGACTGGGTGGACGACAACCCCGGCGTTATCGCTGCGCCGCTGTCCTATGTCAATGCGCCCGAGGTCATCGCACAGCTTGACAACATGGTGTCGATCAACAGCTGCATCGCGGCCGATCTTTACGGGCAGGTCGCGTCCGAGAGCTCCGGCCTGCGCCAGATCAGCGGCACGGGCGGCCAGCTCGATTTTCTCACGGGCGCGGCCATGGCGCGCGGCGGCAAGGCGTTCATCTGCATGACGTCCACCTTCACGGACAGGGACGGCGTGCGCCATTCGCGCATCCTGCCGCATTTTGGCGGCGACATTGTCACGTCCCCGCGCGCACAGGCGTATTATCTGGCGACGGAGCAGGGCGTGGTGAATCTCGCCGGGCGCAGCACGTGGGAGCGCGCCGAGGCGCTGGTCTCCATCGCACATCCGGATTTTCGTGACGAGCTCATCCGGGCTGCGGAGGCGCAGAAGATCTGGCGGCGCAGCGCAAAGCGCTAAGACGGCGCTAAGATTCGGCTGCGCGGTGCAGTTTTTGCTTGTGTTTGCGCGCGTGTGCGCATACAATGATTCCGGGATAAGGGAGTAATTGGCGCGATCCGTCGCGCGGCCCGGCCAACAACCGATCTGTTGGATCTGGCTCGGTCTGAAATGATGAGACTTATCTGCCCATAGGGCAGGTAGGTCTCTTTTTTTCATTTCCGGGGAACCCTATCCGATACCGAAAAGGAGGACAAACGATGGAATATTACCGGCAGTCATCCGCCGACACGCTGCACGCGCTCGACAGCACGCCCGACGGACTCACGCAGGCGCAGGCCGACGAGCGGCTGGCGCGTGACGGGCACAATGTGCTCGCAGAGCCGCCGAAGCCGTCGGTCGTCAAGCGCTTTTTTGCCCAGCTTGCAGATCCGATGATCCTTGTGCTGCTTGCGGCGGCACTGGTCTCGGCCGTCACGAGCGCATATGCGCACGAGAGCTTTGCGGATGTCATCATCATTTTGCTCGTCGTCATCATCAACGCGGTGCTCGGCGTGTATCAGGAGAGCAAGGCCGAGCAGGCCATCGCCGCGCTCAAGGAGCTCAGCGCGGCGCACAGCCGCGTGCTGCGCGGCGGCAAGATCGTGACCGTCCCGAGTGAGACGCTCGTCGTGGGCGACGTGCTCGTGCTCGAGGCGGGCGACGCCGTACCGGCCGACGCGCGCGTGATCGAGAGTGCCAGCCTGCGCGCGGAGGAGGCTGCGCTGACCGGCGAGAGTGTGCCGGTGTCAAAATCCGCCGACGCGCTCACAGCCGACGGCGAGATCGGTCTCGGTGACCGCAGCAACATGCTCTACCTCGGCAGCAGCATCGTCTACGGGCGCGGCCGCGCCGTCGTCACCGAGACCGGTATGCAGACGCAGATGGGGCACATCGCCGACGCACTCACGCAGACGAAGGAAAACAAGACGCCCCTGCAGCTGCGCCTGTCGCAGCTGAGCCGCATCCTGACGTGGCTGGTGCTGGGCATCTGCGCGATCGTGTTCGCGGTCGGCGTGCTGCGCGCCGGCTCGATCAGCGGCCGCGTCGTGCTCGACACGTTCCTCATCGCCGTGAGCCTTGCGGTCGCCGCCATTCCGGAGGGGCTGGCTGCGGTCGTGACGATCGTGCTGTCGATCGGTGTGACGAACATGAGCCGCCGCAGCGCGGTCATCCGCCGGCTCACGGCGGTCGAGACGCTCGGCTGCGCGCAGATCATCTGCACGGACAAGACCGGTACGCTCACGCAAAACCGCATGACCGTCACGGCGTCTGCGGGCAGCGACGAGCACCTGCTCGCCACCGCCATGGCGCTGTGTGCCGACGCCGTGCACGACCCGGATACGGACACCGTGACCGGAGAACCGACCGAGGCCGCGCTCGTGCGCTGGGCGGTCACACAGGGGCTGTCGCCGAGCGCGCTGCGCGCGCAGCTGCCGCGCGTGGCCGAGGCGCCGTTTGACAGCGCGCGCAAGATGATGAGCACCCTGCATTCCGACGGCGGGCGCATCGTGCAGTACACCAAGGGCGCGCCCGATGTGCTGCTGCCGCTGTGCGACCGCATCTGGATCGACGGGCAGGCCGTGCCCATGACGGACGCGCACCGCGCTGAGATCGCCGCGCATAACCGCGACATGACCGGCCGGGCGCTGCGCGTGCTGGCGGCAGCCATGCGCACGTATGACGCGCTGCCGGACGATACGTCGCCCGCGGCGCTCGAGCAGCACCTGTGCTTTCTCGGCCTGGCGGGGATGATCGACCCGGTGCGTCCCGAGGTCGTGGACGCCATCCGTGACTGCCGCAGCGCCGGTATCCGCCCGATCATGATCACCGGCGACCATGTGGACACCGCCAGCGCCATCGCGCGTGAGCTCGGCCTGCTCGGCCCCGGCGACGAGGCCGTCACCGGCGCGGAGCTCAGTGCCATGGACGACGACACGTTCCGCCGCCGTCTGCAGCATATCAGCGTCTATGCCCGCGTGCAGCCGGAGCACAAGACGCGCATCGTCCAGGCGTGGCGCGACGCCGGCTTCATCACCGCCATGACCGGCGACGGCGTCAACGACGCGCCGAGCATCCGTGCGGCGGACATCGGCATCGGCATGGGCATCACCGGCACGGACGTGACGAAAAACGTGGCCGACATGGTGCTCGCCGACGATAACTTTGCCACCATCGTCGGCGCGGTCGAGGAGGGGCGGCGCATTTATGACAACATCCGCCGCGCCGTGAAGTTCCTGCTCGGCTCAAACATGAGCGAGGTGCTGAGCATCTTCACCGCGACAATGCTCGGCTTTACGATCCTTGAGCCGGTGCACCTGCTGTGGATCAATCTGCTCACCGACTGCTTCCCGGCGCTGGCGCTCGGCATGGAGCGCGCAGAGCCGGACATCATGTCCCGTCCGCCGCGCAGCGCGCGCGAGAGCATCTTTGCGCACGGCGTCGGCTTCGACTGCGTGTATCAGGGCGTGATGTGCGCGGTGCTGACGCTGGCGGCGTTCTTCATCGGCCACTACATGGAGTACGGCGTCTGGACGGTCACGAATTCGCCCGACGGCACGACGATGGCGTTTCTGACGCTGAGCATGGCGGAGATCTTCCACAGCTTCAATATGCGCGCACACCGGGCGAGCCTGTTCACGCTGCGCACGCCCAACTGGGCGCTCGTCGGCGCGGCCGCGGCGAGCCTTGCGCTCACGACGCTGTGCATCTATGTGCCGTTTTTGGCCAACGCCTTTGACTTCACGCCCATCTCCGCCGCCGAGTATGCCGTGGCGATGGGGCTGGCGTTTCTGGTGCTCCCGATCGTGGAGGGCGTCAAATGCGCGCAGCGCGCCGCTGCGAAACGCCGCGCGCGTGCATGATTTTCGCGCGCTCGGCGCACACTATCTCCGAACGGATGAAACGAGAGGAGATGGATGCCGTGCGCCGAGCGCTGCCGGTCCCGCAGCGGGTGATGGCCGTCGTGCTGTCTGCGCTGTTCGTGCTCTGCCCGCTTGCGGCCTATGCCGCAGGGGAGGAGGCGGACGCCGTGCCGCTGCCGATCATCATGTACCACGAGGTCAAGCCCGACAAGTCCGGCAAGGACGCCATCCAGCCGTGGGAGCTGGAATCCGACCTCCGGTGGCTGGCGGAAAACGGCTACACGACCGTCGTCATGGCGGACGTCATCGCTTACGTGCGCGACGGCACGCCGCTGCCGGAAAAGCCCATCGTGCTCAGCTTTGACGACGGGTACTACAACAACTACGTCTATGTGCTGCCGCTGCTGCGGCAATATGCGGCGCGCATCGTCTTTTCGCTGCTCGGGCGCAACACGGACGATTTCACCGAGTGGCCGAGCGAGAGCATCGACTATGCGCACGTCACATGGGACCAGCTCAATGAGATGCTCGCCTCCGGTCTCGTCGAGGTGCAGAACCACTCCTACGACCTGCACAGCTACACGCCGGAGCGCTACGGCTGCCTGCCGAACGCGGGCGAGTCGGAGACGGACTATGCGCAGCTGCTGCGCACGGACTTGCAGCGCCTGCAGGATGAGCTCGCGGAGCATACCGGCCGCACACCGGACACCTTTGCCTACCCCTACGGCAAATACAGCGACCGGACGGATCAGGTCCTGCGCGGCATGGGCTTTCAGGCGACGCTGTCGTGCGACTGGGGCATCAACCGCCTCACGCACGACCCCGCGTGCCTATACCGGCTGCGGCGCATCTGCCGCTCACACGGGCAGCCGCTGTCCGCCGCGCTCGAGCGCGCGTACAAGGCGGCAGGATAAAAAACGCACACATCACAAAGGTGATGTGTGCGTTTTCGCTTTGCCGAAAGTCCGCCCAAAAACCATTTCTCCGGAAACCTGCGCGGCCGCGCCGCTTTGCTTTGCACCCCGTGCACCGGCGCGGCATACATTGGGGCATAGCGCCTCGGCGCGAACAAAGGGGGAGACGCCATGAAAATCGAGCTGCGCCGCGCCGCCTTGACCTATCAGGCGCCGGACGGCGAGGTGGCGGCGCTGCGGGATGTGACCTTCGGCGTGGCCGACGGCGAGTTTGTGAGCATCGTTGGGCCGTCCGGCTGCGGAAAATCCACGCTGCTGGCGCTCATCGCCGGTATCGAGCGTCCGTCGGGCGGGGAGGTGCTCGTCGACGGCGAGCCCGTGCGCGCGCCGACAGGGAAGGCGGGGCTGATGCCCCAGCGCGATCAGCTTTTTGACTGGCGCACGATCTGGGGCAACGTGACGCTCGGGCTGGAGATCCGGCACGAGAACACACCCGCGCGGCGCGACGCCGTGCGCGCCCTGCTCACGCAGTACCGGCTCGACGGCTTTGCGCGCAAGCTGCCAAACCAGCTCTCGGGCGGGATGCGCCAGCGCTGCGCACTCATCCGCACGCTGGCGACATCGCCGGATGTGCTGCTGCTCGACGAGCCGTTTTCCGCGCTGGACTACCAGACGCGGCTGGCCGTGTCGGGCGACATCGCGCAGATCATCCGCCGCGAGCACAAGACGGCGCTGCTCGTCACGCACGACATTTCCGAGGCCATCAGCCTCTCGGACCGCATCGTCGTGCTCACGCACCGCCCCGCGACCGTCAAGGCCATCCATGACCTCGGCGCGCTGCGTGCTGTGCCGCCGCTGCAGCGGCGCAGCCGGGCGGAATTTCAGACGCTGTTCAATCAAATATGGGAGGAGCTGGATGTCAATGCCTGAACGGTCGCTCTCCCCGCAGAGACTTGCGTATCTGCGCGCACAAAAGCGCCGCCGCCGGGTCGTGCTGGCGCTGCAGGTGCTGCTGCTGGCGGCGTTTCTCGGCTGGTGGGAGCTCGCGGCGCGCTGCGGCTGGGTGGACGCCTTCATCGTCAGCAGCCCGTCGCGCGTGGTGCGCACGCTCGCGGCGCTGCAAAGCTCCGGCGAGCTGTGGCTGCACATCGGCACGTCGTGTCTGGAGGTCGTGGCGGGCTTCCTGCTCGGGACGCTGCTCGGCACGCTCATCGCCATCGGTCTGTGGTGGAGCAAGCTGCTCTCGCGCGTGCTCGACCCGTATCTGGTCGTGCTCAACGCGCTGCCGAAGACGGCGCTCGGGCCGGTGTTCATCGTCTGGATCGGCGCGGGCACGGGCTCGATCATCGCCATGACGGTCGCAATTTCGCTCTTCGTCACGATCCTGAATATGCACGTGGGCTTTCTGTCCACGGATCGGGAGAAGATCCGCCTGATGCAGACGCTCGGCGCGACGCGCCATCAGATCCTGTGGCGGCTGGTCATTCCGGCCAACTACGCCACGCTGTTCAATACGCTGCGTGTGAACGTCGGCCTGTCGTGGGTCGGCGTCATCATGGGCGAATTTCTGGTGTCCAAAGCCGGTCTCGGCTATCTGATCGTCTACGGGTCGCAGGTGTTCAACATGGACCTTGTGATGGCGACCGTCTTCGTGCTTGCGGCGGCGGCCGTGGTGATGTATCAGCTTGTGCTGTGGCTGGAGAAGGGATTCAAAAATCGGTTGGGAGTGACGCAATGAAACGGTTTCTTTATGGGGTTCTGGCGGTATTGCTGCTGGTGGCCTTATGCGCCTGCGGCAAGCAGGAGACGGCCACCGTCCGCCTGAGCGAGGTGACACATTCGGTGTTCTACGCGCCGCAGTATGTGGCGCTGGAGCAGGGTTTTTTCACGGATGAGGGGCTGAAGATCGAGCTGAGCAACGGCGGCGGCGCCGACAAGGTCATGACGGCGGTGCTCACCGGGCAGGCGGACATCGGTCTTGCCGGACCGGAGGCGTGCATCTACGTGTACAATCAGGGCAAGGACGATCACCCGGTCGTGTTCGGTCAGCTCACGAAGCGCGACGGGTCGTTTCTCGTCGGACGGGAGGATGTGCCGTTTTCGTGGGAGCTGCTGCGCGGCAGGACCGTCATCGGCGGGCGCGCAGGCGGTGTGCCGGAGATGACGCTCGAATACGTCATGCGGCAAAACGGCATCGTCCCCGGCGTGGATGCCGATGTGGATACAACGGTGCAGTTCAACATGATGGCCGGGGCGTTTACCGGCGGCAACGGCGATTTTGTCACGCTCTTTGAGCCGACGGCCACCGAGGTCGCGCAGGCGGGCAAGGGGTATATCCTCGCGTCCGTCGGGCAGGAGAGCGGCGAGATCCCGTATACGGCCTACTTCGCCTCGCAGACGTACATCCGGGAGCACGCGGACGTGGTGCAGCGCTTTACAAACGCCGTTGCGCGTGCGCTGACATGGATCGCCGAGCACGACGCGGCCGAGACCGCCGCCATCATCGCGCCGCAGTTTCCGGACACGGACGTGTCCGTGCTCACGCAGGTCGTGCAGCGCTACAAGGACATCGACGCGTGGAACGCGACGCCGGTCATGGCGCAGTCGTCCCTTGAGCGGCTCGAGACCGTCATGGAGACGGCGGGTGTGCTCGAGCACGCCGACAGGGTGGATTTTGACCGCCTTGTCGACAACAGCTATGCGCGCAATGCCGCCCGATAATGCACGAAGCCCCCGACACGTGGTCGGGGGCTTTTTGCATTTTTCAGAAAAGAGGGGAGAGATTAATCAGAAGCTTGCAACGACAGCGCCGTTGTAGGTGTCGGCAATGTACTGCTTGACGGCGTCGGTCTTGAGCGCCTTGAGCAGCGCCTGCGTCTTCGGGCTGTTCTCGTCGCCGGCGCGCACGGCGATGATGTTGGCGTAGGTCTGCGCGGCGGTGCCGTCGGCGTTCTCGGTGGCGAGCGCGTCGCTGATGTTCAGACCGGCGGCCAGCGCATAGTTGCCGTTGATGACGGCGATGGTGCCGGCGCTCGCGTTCTTGAGCTGGGCCGGGACGGTGTCGGCCTGCACGGTGACGATGTTGTAGCCGCCGTCGTCGACGATGTCGAGCGTGCTCACGCCCTTGGCGGCGTCCGCGTCATCGGGAAGCTTGATCAGGCCCTCCTGCTGGAGCAGGAACAGGGCGCGGGTCTCGTTGCTGTCGTCGGCGGGGATGATGATGGTCGCGCCCTTGGCGAGATCCTTCAGGTCGGTGACGCCGTTTCCGTAGATGCCGAACGGCTCATAGTGGATGGCACCAACGGAGACGAGGTTCGTGCCGTTTTTGGCGTTGAAGCTGTCAAGATAGGGCTTATGCTGGAAGTAGTTTGCGTCGAGCGTGCCGTCGGCCAGCGCCTGGTTCGGCAGGACATAGTCGTCATAGGTGACGATCTTGAGCTCGTAGCCCTCGTCGGCAAGCGCCTGCTTGATCTGCTCGAGGATCTCGGCGTGCGGGGTGGCGCTGGCGCCGACGGTGATGACCTTGTCATCGGCGGAATCGCTGTTTTTGTCGTCGGTGGCCTTGTCGCCGCAGGCGCTCAGAGACACGAGTGAGAACGCCAGCACGAGGGCGAGGATGAGGGAAGTGATCTTTTTCATTTCAGGTTCTCCTTTATGTTATATTTTTTTAGAATTTGTGTGGGAACGGATGATCGGGTGTGCGGTTCGGCGGGGGACACATTCGTCCGCGCCGGATGTTTTCGCGCAGCAGCGCGGGATAATGCAGACGCATGGGCGGCACCTCCCGTCAGCTGTGCGCGCGCCGGTCGGTGCGGCGGGCGATGTACATGCCGAATTCCTGCAGGATCTGCACGATGAGGATGGTCAGCGCCACGCACAGCCAGACGATCTGATCGTCATACTTCTGATAGCCGTAGGTGATGGCGATCTGACCGAGGCCGCCGCCGCCGATCGTGCCGGCCATGGCGGAGTAGCCGAGGATGGTCACGGTGGAGATGACGCCGCCGGTGATGAGCGCGGGCTTGGCCTCCGGGATGATGACCTTCCAGATGATGCGGAACGTGGACGCGCCCATGGACTGCGCGGCCTCGATGACGCCGGCGTTGACTTCCTTGGCGGCGGACTCGACCATGCGTGCCACATACGGGGCGGCGGCGATGACGAGCGTCACGATCACGGCGCGGTTGCCGAGGCTCGTGCCGACGACGAACTTTGCCACCGGCAGCATGGCGACCATGAGGATGATGAACGGGATGCTGCGCAGGGCGTTGACGATAATGCCGAGCGTGCGGTTGAGCCAGCCGATGGGGTGGATGCCGTCGCGGTCGGTCATGCGCAGGATGAGCCCGACCGGCAGGCCGATGAGATAGGCAAAGAACGTGGAGATGAGCGTCATGTAAATGGTCTCCCAGATACCGAGCTGCAGGATGCCGTTTTGCCAGAGCTTGATGAGCAATTCAGACATGGCTTAAACCTCCTGAAGATAAGAGATGTGGTTGTGCTCGAGCCAGCGCAGCACATCGTGGAACTGCTGCGGGTCGCTGGGCAGGTCGATGACCATGTGGCCGTAGATGCTGCCCTCGACGATGCGGGTGTCGGCAAAGAGGATGTTCACCGGCACGTTGCACTCGAGCGTGATGCGCGAGATGACCGGCTCGTTGGAGCAGCTGCCATCAAAGACGAGGCGCAGCCGCTTGCCCGTGCACGGCGGGAGGTTCTCGGTCGGGCTCTTGGGAAGGATGAGCGCTTTGGCAATGTCGGATTTCGGGTGGGTGAACACATCGCTGACGTTGCCGATCTCGGCGATGCAGCTCTGGTCGATGACGGCCACGCGCTGACAGATCTGCTCGATGACGCGCATCTCGTGCGTGATGACGACGATCGTCACGCCGAGCGTCTGGTTGATCTGATTGAGCAGGCGGAGGATCGACTGCGTGGTGTTCGGGTCGAGTGCGCTGGTGGCCTCGTCGCACAGGAGGTATTTCGGCCGCGTGGCGAGGGCGCGGGCGATGGCCACGCGCTGCTTCTGGCCGCCGGAGAGCTGCGAGGGATAGGCCTTCGCGCGGTCGGACAATCCGACGAGCTCGAGCAGCTCCTCGGCGCGCGCCTGCGCCTCGTCGCGCTTGACGCCCGCGATCTCGAGCGGGAAGCAGATGTTGCGCAGCACCGTGCGCTGCTCGAGGAGGTTGAAGCTCTGGAAGATCATGCCGATGTCCTGCCGCGCCTTGAGCAGATCGCGTCGGCTGAGCTGCGTCATGTCGCGCCCGTCGATGCGCACTGTGCCGGAGGTCGGCCGTTCGAGGAGATTGATGCAGCGCACGAGCGTGCTCTTGCCGGCACCGCTCAGGCCGATGATGCCGAAGATCTCCCCATCCTCGATGCGCAGGTCCACATCCCGCAGCGCGTGGATGTCGCCGGTCGGAGAGGGGTAGGTCTTGTTGAGATGTTCGATTTCGATCATGGTGGATTCTCCCTCGCAGAATGAATTTTTCGGAACAAAAAAGCAGAGGCCGGAAGACTCGTTGTCTTCCGGCCTCTGCGGATACGGCTTGGAATTTGGATCAGCCGTTATTGGAAGCGAACACAAGACGAGTCGTATTTTCGAGCACGACGAAACATGCACATGCAGCCGGGCATGTACATCATCATAGCCATCATCATGTTGTTCGTCTGAGCAAACTTCATAATACAACGCGTCTCCTTTCGTTCAAAATCACGGTTTCCTGTGGAAACGAGCGCAGTATAACGCAGTTCCCTGCGCTTGTCAACCCCAAAATCCACAAAAGCGGTATGAAATATGCATTAGAAAAAATGAACGCATCTATTCTAAATTTCGATCGTTTGCGGTGCTATATCGGGATCGTGGCTGCACAGCGACGCCACACACGCGGGATCGCGGCTCATGCTGCCGATCCAGTTGAGCGCCTTTTTGGCGCGCACGCTGTTTTCGCAGATGCCGGGCACCGTGCCCTCCGCCCATGAGCGGGGACTTGCCGCACCGTCGGCGTTGAGCAGCACATAGCGCTCGCCGTTTCGGATGAGCGCTGCAAACATCCCCTCCGTGTGACCCGCGATGTGCACGAGATGCACCGAGTCGTCACCGAAGAGGTCATACGAGCAGCTCTCCGGCCCGATGTGGTTTACGCGGTACCAGAAGCGCTCCGGCGGCTCGTCGATCCATAGCCTGCGCGAGGTGTAGCGCAGGTTGACGCGGCACGACCAGAAGTATTCCTCCTCCGGCACGAGCAGGCGCTTTGCGCCCCGCACCTCGCTGATGCCGGCGATATGATCCGGGTCGAGGTGGGAAAAGAGCACATAGTCCAGATCCCGCGGCCGGATGCCGCGCGCGGCCAGCTGCTCGCCGATCGACTGTCCCGGCGCGACGACGCTGTGCACGAGCGTGTACCACCCGCGGCCGAACATGCGCAGCTGCGCTGCGCGATCCTCCACCCCGGTCGGGCTCACTGTGCGCGGCAGACCGGCGTCGACCAGAAACAGCCCCTTCGGGTGCTCCACGAGATACGCCGACACCGGCAGCCAGATACGCGCGTCCGCTTTTGTGCGCCGCGCGTCCGCCTTTGCCGGCCAGCGCCACTGGCCGCTCGCCGGGAGATCCGGCGCGACGCCGATCATCCCGCAGTGCAGAACATGGACCCGGATCCGAGCCATTTGCGCTCACCTCTGCAAATATACGAAAATTAACCATATGGTCAGCAAAAACATAACACTGATTGTGTAAAATGTCAACCCCGACGGGCAGAACGGCGGTGTTTTTGCTGCATTTTACGGTAAAATGCACATTTGTCTATTGAATTGTGTGTGTGAGATGTGTTACAATCCTTGTGTATGAATTCACAAATCAGGGAATGCAACGGAAATTATTCAAGGGGAAGAAAGGAGCCTGAAAATGGCAAGAGAACTGATCCTGAAACTAGGCAAAAAGATCACCGACCGTGTGGACGTCAAGCTCGGCATGACCCAGCTCGACGAGACTTCACCCGAGTATTATGGCCTGGCCAGCGTCGTCACCGACGAGATGGCGGAGCTTGCGCTCGCGATGAAGGTGCGCGTCCCGACCACACCGGCCGAGATCGGCAAGAAGGTCGGCAAGGATCCCGTCTACGTGGAGCAGCTGTTTGACCAGATGTCCATGATCGGCCTGCTCGAGTACAACTGGGAGAACGCCGATCACCACAAGCAGTGGACGCTGCCGATCTTCGTGCCCGGCTCTGCCGAGCTGATGAACATGAACCTGCCGCAGGTGGAGGAGCATCCGGAGATCGCGCAGTTTTTCGAGCGCATGTCGTTTCTGCCGCTGACGAAGATCACCTGCATGGTGCCTCCTGGAGGCGCCGGCGTCGGCATGCACGTCATCCCGGTCGAGAAGGCCATCCCGGCCACGAACGAGTCGGTCGATGTCGAGCACATCTCCCACTGGCTGAAGAAGTATGAGGATCAGCTCGGCGTCGGCTACTGCTCCTGCCGCAATGCCATGCGCATTCAGGGGCAGGGCTGCGGTGAGCTGCAGGACGAGCTGTGCATCGCCGTCGGTCAGTTTTGTGACTACTGTCTCGAGACCGGCAAGGGCCGCAAGATCACCTATGATGAGGCGATGGAGATCCTCCAGCGCGCCGAGGACAACGGCTATGTCCACCAGATCACGAACATCGACGGCGAGAATAAGATCTTTGCCATCTGTAACTGCGCGCTCGGTTCCTGCTTCGCGCTGAGAACGAGCCAGCTGTTCAACACGCCCAATATGTCCGCCTCTGCTTACCGCGCCCATGTCGACGCCGAAAAGTGCGTCGCCTGCGGCAAGTGCGCCGAGGTCTGCCCGGCCGGCGCCGCCAAGCTCGGCCAGAAGCTGTGCACCAAGACCGGCCCCGTGACCTATCCGAAGCAGCCGCTGCCGGACGACAACCACTGGGGCGAGCATATGTGGAGCCCGAACTATAAGGACGACAACCAGAAGCAGTGCCACGAGTCCGGCACCGCACCCTGCAAGACCGCCTGCCCGGCGCACATCGCCGTTCAGGGCTACATCAATCTGGCTGCGCAGGGCCGCTATCTGGACGCGCTCAAGCTTATCAAGCAGGATAACCCGTTCCCGGCCGTTTGCGGCAGCATCTGCAACCGCCGCTGCGAGGACGCCTGCACCCGCGGCAACGTCGACCGCGCCGTCGCTATCGACGAGATCAAGAAATTTGTCGCCGAGCAGGAGCTGCAGGCCGACAAGCGCTACATCCCGAAAGTCATCACCCACCGCGGCATCGCCGATCCGTACCCGGAGAAGATCGCCATCATCGGCGCCGGTCCGGCCGGCCTGTCCTGCGCCTACTATCTGGCGAACATGGGCTATGAGAACGTCACCGTGTTCGATAAAAACGAGGTCCCCGGCGGCATGCTGACCCTCGGCATCCCGAGCTTCCGTCTCGAGAAGGACGTGGTCAACGCCGAGATCGAGGTGCTCAAAGAGATGGGCGTCCACTTCCAGTGCGGCGTCGAGATCGGCAAGGACATCACCATCGATCAGCTGCGTGAGCAGGGCTACAAGGGCTTCTATCTGGCCATCGGTGCGCAGAAGAGCGCGCCCATCGGCATCCCGGGCGAAGAGCTCTCCGGCGTGTACGGCGGCGTGGACTTCCTGCGCAAGGTCAACCTCGGCAAGAAGCCGCGCATCGGCAAGAAGTGCGCCGTCATCGGCGGCGGCAACGTTGCCATGGACGTCTGCCGCACGGCCATCCGCCTCGGCGCGCAGGATACCTACGTCATCTACCGCCGCAGCCAGGCTGAGATGCCGGCTGACGCGGAGGAAGTTGCAGAAGCCATGGAAGAGGGCGTGCAGTTCCGCTTCCTGAGCGCTCCGGCCGAGATCCTCGGCGAGAACGGCAAGGTCAAGGCCATCAAGGTCGAGATCATGGAGCTGGGCGAGCCCGACGAGAAGGGCCGCCGCAAGCCCGTCGGCACCGGCAAGTTCGAGACCATCGAGGTCACGTCCGTCATCGGCGCCATCGGCCAGCGCGTCGACCTCGGCCGCATCGCGCCCGAGGCCATGGCCTTCAACCGCAACGGCACCGTCCAGGTCGACGGTGTGACGTATCAGACCGCGCAGCCCGACGTCTTTGCCGGCGGCGACGTGGTCACCGGTCCGAAGTTCGCCATCGACGCGATCGCGGCCGGCCGCGAGGGCGCCATCTCCCTGCACCGCTACGTGCATGAGGGCCAGAGCCTGACGCTGGCGCGTGACCCGCGTGAGTTCTACGAGCTGGACAAGAGCAACGCCGTCCTGCCCATCGACTGCTTCGATGCTCCGGCGCGCCAGACTGTCGCGCACGACGCGAGCAAGGCCAAGACCTTCTCCAACGACCGCATCACCTTCACGGAGGCGCAGGTCAAGGCGGAGGCATCCCGCTGCCTCGGCTGCGGCGTGTCCGTCGTCGACCAGAACAAGTGCATCGGCTGCGGCCTGTGCACCACCCGCTGCGAGTTTGATGCGATCCATCTGACCCGCGATATGCCGGAGGCCAGCCGTATGTACCGCACCGAGGACAAGATGAAGGCTATCCTGCCGCACATGGTCAAGCGCGCTGCGAAGATCACCATCAAGGACATCAAGGAAAAGTGCGCGAAGTAAACCCGCCGGAGGAACATACCCATGCATGAACTCGGAACCGTGTTCTATGTCATTCGCGAGGTCGAGCAGGTCGTCGAGGAAAACCACCTGACCAAGGTCGCCAGCGTCACGCTGGAGATCGGCGAGGTCAGCGGCATCATTCCGTACTATCTGACGGACTGCTGGCAGTGGGCGATCCAGAAATCGCAGTATCTGAAAGAGGCGGAACTGAAGATCGAGACCGTTCCCGCCGTGACCTTCTGCGAGGACTGCAAGCAGACATACCCCACGGTAAAATACGCAAAAATATGCCCGCACTGTAAAAGCGAGCATACCTATCTGGTGTCAGGCAACGAATATAACATCAAAGAGATCGAGGCCTGTTAGCATCCCAAAAACGAACACGGAGAACGAAAAATCGTTCTCCGTGTTTTTTGGTATATATCATATCCCGACCGGTGCGCGGTCGATCGGCAGCTGGATGATCTCGAGCTTTCGCAGTGCGGCGTATTCGAGCGTGCGCGCCGTGCCGCCGGGCCGGCCGTCAAAGGCGGCGATGAGGATGCGCGAGGCGTCGACCATGTAGCGGTTGCGGCGCATCATGCAGCCCGGCGTGTACGCCTCCTGCACGAGCGTCTGATAATCGCACTGGCGCAGGTCGTAATCATAGCGCGCGCGCAGCTCCGGCCGCCAGCGGTCGGCCTGTCCGGAGAAGGGAATGGCCGCCTCGATCGTGACCTCCGGGTGACTGAGGCGCAGATAGCGCGCAGCGTCGAAAAAATACAGGTCGCAGCCGTTGGCCATGCCGCAGATAAAGTGGCGGATGCCGTCGGCATAGACGGCGTCCACGGCGTCAAAGATCTGCTGCTGGAGCTTCCGGCAGCGGGGGTCATTCTCATCACTGCCCCAGGGCAGCTTGTATTCGCGGTATCCGGTGAAGCAGCAGGTGTGTTCGCGCTCAGGCATGGCGGCAGTCTCCTTTTCGGTGCTGGCATCCATTGTACGCGACAAAAAAGCGTCTGTCAAACCTTCCCTGAAAAAAGTGCTTGCAATCTCTGGACATTGTGTTATAATGCAGACAGTCAAACAACTGAATCGAGATGTCTTCGGGGCAGGGTGTAATTCCCGACCGGCGGTGATAGTCCGCGAGCCGAATGTGGTTGAATCGGTGCAATTCCGATACCGACAGTATAGTCTGGATGATAGAAGATGTTACGAACCTCCATAAGTTCGCAGCGCCTGAAGGACATGTTCTTTCAGGTGTTTTTCATTCCATGGAGGTGCTTTGTCATGTTGAAAGAAAACCTGTCCTTTATCGGTGTCTGCGCGCTTGTGTTCGCGGCATTGCTCGGCCTTGCGTATCTGTTTGAGCGCACGGTCTGCCACGATCTGCAGCGCCGCAGCCGCAGCCGCAACATCAGCTATGTGGCCATGTTCTCCGCTCTCGGCGGCGTGCTGATGCTGCTCGAGATCCCGCTGTTCTTCGCGCCCGGCTTCTATAAGATGGACCTGAGCGAGCTGCCGGTGCTCATGAGCGCGTTCTATCTCGGCCCTGTGGCCGGTGTCGTCACCGAGCTGCTCAAGGTGCTGCTCAAGCTTCTGCTCAAGGGCACGAGTACGGCTTTCGTCGGCGACTTTGCCAACTTCGTCGTCGGCTGCACGTTCGTCCTGCCCGCCGCCGTCATCTACCACCACCACAAGACCCGCCGCAGCGCCATCATCGGCATGGCCGTCGGTACGCTGTGCATGACGGTGTTCGGCAGCCTCTTCAACGCCCTGTACCTGATCCCGAAGTTCGCCGAGCTGTTCCACCTGCCGATCGATCAGATCGTCGCCATGGGTACGGCCGTGAACAAGGGCATCACCAGTGTGCCGACGCTCGTGCTGTTCGCCGTCGTCCCGTTCAACCTCATCAAGGGCATCGTCGACTCGGCGCTGACGTATCTGCTGTATAAGCGCGTGGAGTTTTTGCTCTTCCCGGAGCTGCGCAAGAAAAACCAGACCCCGTCGGTGCAGCCCAAAACGCCCACTCCGCAGCACTGAGGCGCAGACCGTAACCGTATCCCGAAACCGCCGGCAGGCATCAGCCTGCCGGCGGTTTTTCGTCCGCGCAGCAGCGGCGCACCGTGCGCAGCAGCAAGGTGAAGCTGAGGGTGAAATTCACGCACTCGTTGAAATACAAAATGAAGAGATACCCGGCCAGCCCGAACCGCGGCAGCAGCGCCCACACGAGCACCACGCCGAGCGTGGCGTCGAGCACGTTGATAGCCATGCAGCGCGTCTGCTGGCCGAGCCCGCGCAGGCAGCCGTCTGTCACGGTGTCGAGATACATCACCGGCACGAGCGGCGCCAGCAGCCGGATGTAGCGCCCCGCGTCGTCCGAGTGGTAGATCAGCCGTCCGAGCGGCCCGGAAAACGCCAGCAGCAGCACGGCCGTGCCGCACGCAAACAGCAGGCACCGGTACAGCAGCGTGCGCACTAGCCGCCGGATGTCCCCGCACCGGCCGGATACCTGCGCCGTCGTCAGCTCCGGCACGAGCAGATCCGCCAGCGCATACAGCAGGCACGAAGGGAAGAGCACCACCGGCAGCGCCATGCCGTGCACGATGCCGTAGCCCGCGAGCGCGCGGTCGGCCGTCAGGCCGGCGCTTTTGAGCCCGCGCGGGATGAGCAGGTGCTCGAGCGTCGTGAGCGACGTGCGCGCATAGGCAGACACCGCCAGCGGCAGCGCCACGGCAAGCATCCGCCGCGTCAGGTGTGGTACGGTGTCGCCGCCGCGGCGGTATTTGCGCCGGTCGAGCGTGTACATCGCTGTCATCATCAGCAGCGACACCGCGTCTGCGCACGCGCCGCCCGCCGTGACGGCGGCGCAGCTCTGCTCGAGATCGCCGGCGGCCGCAAGGGACAAAAACCACATCACGCACGTGATGCTCACCAGCTGCTCGATCAGATGCACGAGCGTCGGCTTCCACACGCGGCCGGAGGCGGTGAAGTACCCGTCCATGACCGCCGAGAGCGCGATGCATGGCAGGCTGATGCTCGTGATGCGCAGCGAGCGCACCGTGCGTGCGTCGCCGATCCAGAGAAAGCCCACGGGCTCAGCCAGAAAATATACCAGCGTGCCTGCGCACAGGCCGAAAAACAGCGCATAGCACGCGCAGCGGCGCATCGCACCCGTGACGCCCGCGTCGCGCTCAAGCCCCATCTCCTCGGAGATCAGGCGCGTGGCGGCAAAGCGGATGCCGGAGATGGCAAAGGTTGCAAACAGCACGCTCACCGACAGGACGAGCTGGTAGAGCCCGATGCCGGCCGCACCGATGTGCCCGACGAGCCACGCCTGAAAGACGAGCGCAATGCAGCGCATCACGATCGACGAGCCGGTCATGAGCGCGGTGTTGACAATGAGCCTGCGATGTGTGTGCACGCGCGCGACCTCCCGACGCAGTTTGTACCACTCTATGGCGCGGGAAGGTAAAACATGCTGCCTGCGAATCTATGCACAAGCGCAAAATAATTGAGCAGCAGGGGAGCTCGAGGGGGCAAGGCCCGCCTCGAATAAAATCCATGCATTTATCCCGAAGTCCGGTTCGGACTTCGGGATAAATGCATGCCGCCCGGCGGGTGCCGGGCGGCATTTCGTGCATCATTCAGGTGTGCAGGTCGGTCTTGATCTTCGTCGTAGAGATCTCGGGCGTGCGGGGGAGGTAGACGACCTCGCATTTGTCCTTCAGGAAGTCAAACTTGCCCTTCCAGTCGTCGCCCATGACGAACACGTCCACGTGGTATTTGTCCACGTCGGTGACTTTCTGGTCCCAGCTCTCCTCCGGGATGACGAGGTCCACGTAGCGGATGGCCTCGAGCATCCGCTTGCGGTCCTCATAGGAGAAGTAGCTCTTTTTCTGCTTCTGCTCCCAGTTGAATTCGTCGGTGCTGAGCGCGACGATCAGATAATCGCCCTGCTCCTTGGCGCGGCGGAGGAGGTTGATGTGTCCGTAGTGCAGCAGGTCAAAGGTGCCGTAAGTGATGACGCGTCTCATGTGTGCTCCCTTTCCCGGAGGCGCTCGGCCAGAAACGCGGCGACGCGCTCGGCGGAGTGTCCGTCTGTGTATTGGTTGGTCAGCTTTGTGAGCTGCAGGCGCTTGGTCCGCAGCGGATCGTCGCCCGATGCAAGCTGGGCAAAAAACGTCCGGAAATCGTCCGGCGTGTCGAGCATGGCCGCGCTCTCACGCAGCGGCTGCGGGTCGATGGCAAAGCCCGGCTGTCTGGCATAGGCATCAATGTCCTCGAATGTCAGGCCGACAGGCTTGCCTGTGAGCAGATAGTCAAACAGCACGGAGGAATAGTCCGTGATGAGCGCGTCCGTGCAGGCGAGAAATTCATAGGATGTGATGCCGTGCGCGGCGAAGAGCCCGTCGTCGATGAAGCGCAGGTTGCTCAGCTCCAGTGCGCGGATGTGCGCGAGATCCTGCGCCGGATGGGGCTTGACGATCACGAGCGTGTTTGTCGCCCGCGCAGCCTCGTTCACGGCCTCAGCCGCTGCCGGGTCGTGGATGACGGGGATGGAGATGTCCGTCGTTGTGACGAGGTCGTTTTTGTGCTGGCGGTAGGTGGGATACCAGACGACGAAGCGGTCAAACTCCGCGCCGAAGATGTCCTTCAGGTCGCATTTTTGCGTGAACAGCTCATCGTTGCGCGGGAAGCCGAGCGTGACGAGCTTGTCCTGCGGGATGTGAAATTCATAGCTGTTGACAGCGTCAAAAAACGGCGCCTGGCTCAGCGCCCAGTCGGTCGTCGGGTCGCAGAAATAGTAGTCGTGCACGCTCTTGAGCGGGCTGCCGTGCGTCAGGTACAGGTGCACGGTCTCCGGCCGGAGCGTCTGGATCTGGCCGTTGCAGTCCACGATGGCGGCGGCGCGGGCGCGCAGCGCAAACAGGCGCATGAGCGCCCATTTGCCATGCGTGCCGACAAAGCCGACGTTCTTTTCGTGCACGTGCCGGAAAGCTGCCGGATCCGGAACGACCCATATGAGCCGGTACCGGTCGTTCCAGCCCTGGGCCAGCAGCTCACGATACAGGGCGCCGGTGTTGTCGCCGAGAGGCGGCGCACTCTCAAGCAGGATGACCGGTTTGCCGGGCAGCAGACTCAGCAGATGCACAAGCAGGCGTTTTAAGCGTTGTTTCATTTTCTCAGCACCTTTCGCACCATGCCGCCGACGAGCGCTTTTTCATATCCGTTCATGCTCAGCAGCCACACGGAGGCACAGTAAATAGCCGTGTAAACGATGATGCCGCCGAGCAGCATCGGAATACTGTAGAGTTTTACAAAGCGCATCATCAGCACGCCGCACGCGGCGGGCGGCAGCAGGCCGAGCGCCATGCGCCCGATGTTTTTCCAGAACACGGTCACGTCGATGTTCAGCCGCCGCTGATAGAAGATGTTCATCACGAGCCCGTTTGCCAGCGCAACAGCAATGGCCGTGCCGATCGCGCAGCCGATCGCGCCGAGATACCGGCACAGCCAGATGCTGATGGCGAGGTTGCCGATGGCCATGGCGCCGTAGATGATCGAGCGGTACTTGTGCAGGTTCTGCGCGCGCTGCATCTCGATGCCGAGATTCTGCGTCAGCGGCACCATGCCGGGGATGATGAGCAGCAGCACGATGATGTACGCATCGTCATAGCCCGGTCCGGCCCAGAAATAGATAAACGGCTTGCCGAAGAAGATGATGCCGGTGCACACGAGCGACAGGATCAGAAACTGGATGCGCCCGACGCGCACGAACAGTTCCGTGAGCACGGAGCGCAGGCGCGCCTTGTCATCCTTGTTATCCTGCACGAGCTGGTGGATGCGCGGTGTGAACACGGACGACACCGCCGTTGAAAACGAGATGAAGTACGTGTGCAGCTGCTGACCGACGGCGTAGACCGCCGTGGCGGCGGTGCCGCAAAAGCGCGTGATGATGAGCTTGTCGAGGTTGTTGTTGACCTGGTCGACGACCATGTTGATGGCAATAAAGCCGGAGAACACGGCAATGTCCTTGAGCACGGCACCGTCAAAGCCCCGGAGCAGAACCCGGATGTGCAGCTTGCCGAAGCAGTAGATCAGCCGCAGCACGTCCACGAGCACCGAGATCGTCACCGTGATAACGACCATGCCGATCGAGCCGTAGCCCGCCAGCAGCACCGGCAGCGTCACGAGCGGGGACACGACCGTGCGCAGGATCTCCGTTGCCTTCAGGAACACGAACTGCTCCTGCGCACTGATGATGTTGCTGAATACGCTCATCGGGAAGCTCACGGCGAGGTTCGCCGTCAGCAGCAGCATGAGGATGCGCGCCGTGTGATACTCAGCGTCCGTCAGGCCGGTCTTGAACACCATCTCCAGATGAAATGTCAGGTACAGCCCGCACGCGAGCGCGATCAGTCCGATGACGGAAAACACGATCAGGAACAGGCCGTTGAGCCGCGCGATCTTGTCGTCCGCCTTTTCCTTGCGGTAGAGGATGTAGTAGCGCACGTAGCTGCCGCCGAAGCCGAGACTGAGCACAGACAAGATGGCGATCGTCGAGGCGACGGTGGAGTACAGGCCGTATTCGCTCTTGCCGAGGATGCGCAGCATGAACGGCGTGTAGGCAATGGAGACGATGATGTTGAGCGTCATCTGCACATACGTGAGCAGAGAGCCGGAACGCAGTTGATTGTGATGCTTCATAGTGTCAGTGTCCGGCGGCGGCGAACAGCATGTGCACTGCCCGGTACTGCTTCTTTCCGAGCAGGGACAGCACCAGCTTTTTGCGCGCCGGATAGCCTTTCAGATAGGGGTTGTGCCGGTAGTCGGGGAAGCGCGCGGCGGTGAAGTCCAGCAGCTGCGGCAGCAGCGGGTGCGTGCTCTGTGCCTTGAGGATGCGCACGGACGCATCGTAGAGCACATTGTCTACGCAGAGCTTGCCCAGCTCGTTTTCATACTGTTTGAACAGGCCGCGCGCCTGATACCACGTCAGCACGTCGTCGATCGCGTCCATGATCTCGGCGTTGGCGTCGAGCGCGCGCTTGGTCACGGAGCCGGCGTGCTGCCGGTAGAGATAGAGCACATCCGGCAGGATGACAACGGACCTCGCCGCCGTGAGCATCTTGCGCGTCATGCACAGATCCTCGCCCCAGCCGCGGGCGCGGAAGCGGATGTCCGTGTCCGTGAACAGGGTGCGCCGCCACGCGGCGATGCAGGCCGACGGACGGTTGAGCAGCAGTGCGGGGGTTTCCTGAAGCGTCAGCGGCGTGCGCAGCGGCAGGTCGTCGGTGAACACCGCGCCGTCATTGTCGCCGGTCATGCGCAGGCCAAAATAGCAGACGTCGGGCGCGAGCGCCTCCAGCGCGGCGGACAGCACGGAGAACGCCTCCGGCGTGTAGCTGTCGTCGCTGTCGAGAAAGAGCACATAGTCTCCCTGCGCGAGCGGGAGCGCCGCGTTGCGCGCGTCGCCCGCGCCGCCATTGGGCTTGTGCAGCACGCGGATGCAGTCCGGATGCTCGCGCGCGAGCGTGTCGCACAGTGCGCCGCTCTTGCCGTCGGTCGAGCCGTCGTCCACGAGCAGGATCTCAAAGTCTGCGCCGGTCTGCTCCAGCACGGAGTCCACGCCCGCGCGCAGGTATTCCCAGCCGTTGTAGACCGGGATGATGACACTGAATTTCATAGCTTCCTCCAGTCCGGGCGCTCAGCCGAGCTTGTCCTTCACGGCAAAGAGCATCCGCACGGTGCGGTATTTGCGCTGCCGCAGCAGGCGCAGGATCAGTTTGCGGCTGCGCGAGAGCGTCTGCAGGTACGGGTTTTCCATGTAGTCCGGGAATTGCGCCTGCACATAGTCCTGAAACCGGTCGAGCAGTTCGCTCTGCGGATCCACGCGCAGCACGCGCACCGAGGCTGCCAGCAGCACATGATCCACCGCCAGCCGCGACAGCTCATTGTAGTAGCGCTCGAACAGGCCGTTTTCACGGTACCAGCCGAGGAGATTGTCAAACGCGGTGAACAGCTCGGCGTTGCGCGCCGTGTTCGTGTTGCGCGTGATGGAGTTGGTGCGGTCGACGTAGTAATACAGGATGTCCGGCACGAAGGCGGCGCTTTTGGCCAATGCCAGCAGCTTTACGGATGTGCACAGATCCTCATACCAGATGCGCGCCGGGTAGCGCACGCCGGAATCCAGAAACAGGCTGCGCCGCCAGATGCGGCTCCATGGGGAGGGCATGGTCTGCATCAGCTCGGGCGTGTCGGCAAGCGTAAAGGTGCGGTCGGTCGGCAGGGGATCCACAAGCTCCTTGACCACGACGCCGTCTGCCTCGAGCGCTGCGCCGAAGCCGATGATGTCGCTCCCGAAGCGGGCGACGGCGTCGGCAAGAACGCGGAACATGCCGGCGGCGATGTAGTCGTCACTGTCGATGAAGATCAGGTACTCGCCCTGCGCCGCCTCGATGCCGACGTTGCGCGCCTCGCCCACGCCGCCGTTCGGCTTGTGGATGGCGCGGATGCGTTCCGGGTGCGCCGCGGCATAGCGGTCACAGATCGCGCCGCTCTCGCCGTCGGTCGAGCCGTCGTCGATGAGGATGACCTCATAGTCGGTGAAATCCTGCGCCAGCACGGAGTCGATGCACTTGGGCAGGTAGTCCTTGACGTTATAGACCGGGATGACAACACTGAAGATCATGCGCGTTTCTCCTCTCCGTCCGGCAGTGCGTCCGGCTGCTCGCTGCGCATCTGCGTCAGGTAATAGACCACGGCCAGCAGCACCGACATGTAGATCGAGGCGTTCGGCCGCCGCAGTACGCCGGCAGTGAAATAGGCGTATACCAGACACAGGCACAGCCCGATGCCGAAGGCGCCGGCCTCTACCGTGAAGTATTTGCGGAAATCTCTGATCAGACATTTGATGATCAGGTACAGGAAATAACCGATGAAGGCGACCATCATGGCCAGCCCCACCCAACCGTACAGGAAACAGATGCCGTGGAAGTCGTTTTCCACGTCGTAGATCTCGCCGTCAAAGGCCATGCGGCCGAGCTCCATACCGAACAGACGGGAGGTGAACGGCTGCTCGTCGAGCAGCATCTCGCAGAAGACGATCTTGCGGTGGCGGGTCGCCGTGATGTCCGTGACCTGCGCGGAGTAGTCGTAGGCGGACATGACGCGCGCCGTGCCGAAGCGCCGGCACATATTCGGCGAGTAGAAATTATAGATCGTGCACAGGGCGTGGTAACGCTCCTCGGGCGTGACGGTGGATGTGCCGTCCTTATTGCCCTCGGCGCGCTTGATCATGACGTTGGCGTCATTCTGCTTGTAGCTCATGGCCTCATTGTAACGGTTCTGGTTGATGTACATGGGCGACTGCTTGTAGGTCGCGCAGCACACGGCGAGGATGAGCACCAGCACGGCGATGTAGCGCTTGGAGGTGCGCGCCTTGCCGGTCAGCACCAGCACGATCGGCACGCCGAGCGCGACGACGGCGATCGAGAAAAACGCCAGACGCGTTCCCATGAGATAGAGCTGACCGAGCGCCGCAACGCTCGTGAGCGTGAAGAGCAGAAACTGCCTGCGGCGGTAGCAGAGCAGGATGACGATGGGCGCAAGTATGCTCATAATCGCGCTCTGCGCGTTGCCGAACGAGTACCAGCCGAGGATGCCCACGTTGGTGGACTGATAGGTCGCCGAGGAGGTGTGCGTGAGCACGCTCACGATGACGGAGACCGTGATGATCCAGAAGTCGAGCAGCAGGCCGGTCTCAAACGCGCGGCCGCACTTGTCGTTCGCCCGCAGGAAGGAGATGAAGCACAGCACGAACAGCGGCATCTGCACGACGCGCACGAAGTTGGTCAGGTCGTAGACGATGCGCTGGTAGCCGACGATGAAGCAGGAGATGCAGTGCCCGATAAGCAGCACGGCACAGGCGGCGACGGCGATGCCGTAGACCTTCTTGCGCGCGGAGGTGAAAAATCCGAGCAGGCACACGACGGCAAACACGGCAAAGCGCAACAGCAGCGTGATGGTGTTGCTCATGCCGAGCCGGTCCGTCCAGAAGGACAGGATGTCCATCAGCGGCTGGATCGCCATGAGGATGATGACAAACGTGGGCAAAAGGCGCGCAAGTGCGCCGGAGGCGTGGGTTTCTTGACTCATGAATGTGTTACTCCTTTGTTTGGGTGGCATCGGATGGGGCTGGCCAGCAGGCGCGCAGGATCAGCAGGATCAGCATGCCGAGCACAAGCCCGAGCACGAGACCGATGCCGGTGCGCAGCAGCGAAACGAGAAAGTGCGCGCGAATGTGGCAGAAGGTGTTGGCGACGGAGGCGAATCCGATCGCGCCGAAAACGCCGAACAGCCACGCAGTCAGGCGGCTGCGGTGCGCGGCGCAGCAATAGGCCGCGGCGATGGCGGGGTAGGCGATGAGAAATTCCTTTGTGCGCGGGCGGAACAGCAGTACACGCTCCAGCCAGTTGCGCGCGCGCTGCTCGCCGACGGAGACGGACAGCATCCCGTCGCCGGTGCGCAGGATGTAGACCGTGCCGACGGCGGCGAGAATCACCAGCAGGCACAGCAGCTTTCGCCGCCAGTGGCGGCTGTTTTCCTGCCGCAGCGTCCGCAGATCATCGCGCACAGAGCAGCCGCGTGTGTGCAGCAGCGCCATGGCCAGAAACACCATGCCGACGGCATACACGGCCAGCTGGCTGAGCTTCACACCGCGAAACAGCCGCAGCACGAGCAGATATTCCGACCCGCTGAGAATCGCGCCGATGTAGCAGCAGCCCCAGAACGTGATGGCTGTGCCGAGCGCCGTCATGCCGATGTAGCGGCCGATGCCCGGACGCGTCTGCACGCTTTCGCGCAGCATGGCTGCAAGCACTGCGACGGCCAGACACGGGAACACGATGGCAGCCAGCAGCGCAAGCGCTGTGCTCTGCAGGGCAGGCGCGAGCAGCGCACCGCCAACGCTCTCCGCGCAGCCAAGCGCGAACAGCAGCGCACGCAGCCAGCGCGCACGCAGGGACACGAAAACGCCCAGCAGCACGATCGCTGCGGCGAACATGCCGATGCCGCACAGCATCAGCAGCACGGGGCTGACTGTTTTGGCCGGGATGCCGGTGATGCCGCCGTACTGATAGCCGGCCGGCGCGATCCGCTGCGCCAGATCCTGCAGCAGCTGTGTGTACACCTCCGGCTGCGCGACGGTCTCGCCCGCAGCATTCGTCAGCGGCGTGAGCCACAGCACGGTCATGCCGCGGTCCACGACGGCACGGTAGAGCATATTGACGATCTCCTCCGCGCCGCTGTAGCCAAGCGTCTGGTAGCGCGCGCGGAACGTCTGGTTGAGCCAGAAGCCCTTGACCATGCTGCCGGTGTACCCGTCGAGCGTGTACCCATCCGGCAGGACACAGCCGGTCTGGTTCCTGTCTTCAATGAGCACGAGCGTGCTGCCGCTCTCGCGCAGCGCGTCGAGCACCTGCGCCTGCGCCAGCGGCTCGGTGTCGGTGTCGATGCCGGTCTGTCCGGCGGCGGCAAGCGTGTCATACCGCGCGGCAAAGAAGTACGTGCCGCCCTGTGCAAGGCCGCCGGCCTGCGCCGTGCCCAGCCCCGCATCCTGCGCGGCGCGCATGATGTCCGAGTCGGCAAGCTCTGCCGGTGTGACCAGCAGCTCACGCGCGCCGGCATCCGCCAGCTGCGCCAGCCAGTCCTGCACCGGGATGCCGGATGCGTCCGAGAGCGCACAGACGTCCTCGTAGCTGACGACCACGTCGACCTGCCGCTGCGTCTGCTCAACACCGATCCGGACGCCGAGCAGCCAGAAGGCCGATAGCGTGCACAGCGCTGCCACGATCAAAAATAGACGGTAAGAGTGGAGAAATTGTTTCATAATCACGCACGCTTTCTAAATTTTTGCACGATCGTCTGCAGTGCCTCCCGCTCGCGCAGCAGCCAGCAGATGCCGGCGTACAGCCCGATGCCGACAAGGCCGAGCGCGCAGAATTCCAGCAGGGTCAGGAGCTTGCTCAGCTCCGGACGATACAGCAGCGTCTCGCAGCCCCACATCGCCGCGCCGGTCAGCACGGCGGCAGCGAGGTTTTTGAGCAGCTTGCCGGTGCGCAGACTGCCGCGCGTGTCGCGGAAGAAGCAGACGAGCGCAATGACACCGCCGACGGTCAGCGACACGGCGGTCGTCCGCGCGATCAGGCCGCAGCTCTGATCGCTCCGGAACACGAGGTTGAGCGCAATGTTCAGCGCCAGCACCACGGCATTGATGAGCAGCGGCGTCAGCGTCTTGTGCATGGTGTAGTATGCTTTGTTGATCAGGTCCAGCACGCAGAAGCCCGCCATGCCCAGCGCGTACATGGCGAACACGCTGCTGGTCATCTGCGTGGAGACGGTGTTGAAGTTGCCGCTCTCGAACAGGACGTGGATGATCGGCACGGCAAAGGCGGAAAACAGCGCCGAGAACGGCAGGATAACAAACAGCGTGTTTTCTACCGTGCCGCCGACATAACGCTTGTATTCCTGCGCGTTTACCTGCGAATAGGTCAGATTGTATTTCGGGAACAGCACAACGCTGATGCTGTAGATAAGCGTCGTTGCGACCGGCGTGAAGAGCTTGTCCGCGTAGTATACGGCGCTCACGGCGCCGCTGCCGAATGCAGACACGGTGTTGGAGTCTGCCAGATAGCACAGCAGGAAGATGGACGTGGTGAACACCGTCACGACCGTCGTGCGGGCGAAGAGCTTGAGATCGGGATCACGGAAGTGCAGCCCCGGGATGAGCCGGAATTTTTCGCGCACGATACACGGGATCGTCATGGCAAACTGCAGCAGCCACGCAAAGCAGATGACCAGCACATATTCGAGCACGCGATCGCTGCTGGAAAACAGCACGAGAAACACGATCAGCAGCAGATTGTACGGCAGGCTCAGACTGCCCTGCAGCGTATAGTGCTCCATGGACTGGAACACGGCGACCAGCAGGTAGATGACCACGATCAGCGGCAGCGTCAGCAGGCAGATCTGCAGATATGTCCGCAGGGTCGGCAGGTCGGCGTCGCTCACGCCGAGCCAGTGGCCGACGGGGGCGAAGCGGATCAGCACCGAGAGCAGCACGACGACCAGCGCACTCACGAGCACACTCACGCAGATCAGGTTCCCGGCTACGGCGAAGGCCTTGTTCCGGTCCTCGGCAAGGTGGCGCGAGATCACGGGCACGGCCGCAATGCACAGCGCGTAGGCGACGGTCGTGAAGATGTAGATCGTATAGTTATAGGAGATCGTATAGAGATCAAAGGCCGTCTGCGTGCCGAACACGCCGGCCTGCAGCGCCTCGCGGACGATGCCGAGGATTTTGGTCAGCAGCGTGACTGCAACGACCAACCCGATGGTGCGCAGGGTGCGCTTGTTCTGATTCTGACTCATGATGCGGATGCTCCTTCTTCACACGGCGCAGCGCCGGCGCGCACCGTCAGACAGTAGAGCGCGGCCAGTGCGGCGGAGAGATAAAACGAGGCGTTCGGCCGCCGGAGAACGCTGGCTGAAAAATAGGCGTTGACGATCAGGATCACCGCTGCCATGCCAAAGGCGCACACCGGAAGCGTGCAGGCTTTTCCGGGCTCGCGCAGCATGCGCCAGAGCGCGCGCCCGATGAAATACAGCAGGAAGCCGGCCATCAGCACCAGACCCGTCAGACCGTAGAGATAGTACACACCGTGGAAATCATTTTCCGCGTCAAAAATGGCGCCCTGGCAGCGTGTTGCCTCCAGCTCGAAGCCGAACAGCCGGCTCGTGACCGGCAGCTCCGCCATGAGCAGGCGGCAGTAGACGAGCTTTGTCAGGCGGATGTCGCCGATAACGGACACGTCCATGGAGTCGTGAAATGCGTGCTCCACCTTTTCCAGACCGAAGCGCTCGACCGCCACCTGCTGGTATTTGCGGTAGAGCGCATCACGCGTCTCCTGCTCGGAGGCACCCAGATCCTCGGCCGACTGCTGCTGCTCGCTCACGCTCTCGGCATAAGCCTGCCGGTTGCGGTACATGGGGCTCTGGTGATAGAGCCCGCCGCACAAAGCGGCACACAGAAGCACGACGGCCAGCGCGCGCGCGTTCCATTGACGGGTCAGCGCCATGCTCACGCACACGCCGGCGGCAATGCCGAAGATCTCGGCATAGGCCAGCCGCGTGCCCAGTACGAACAGCAGCGCAAAGCCGGCCACACAGCGCAGCGCGGCGGCGGTGAGCTTTTTGCGGCGAACGGCCGCAAGCAGAGAGATCACGGTCAGCACGCCGAGCACGGCGCTCTGCGAATTGGGCAGCCAGAACCAGCCGCTCCAGCCGATGTGAAATTTCGCATAGGTGGGCATGCTTGTGCCGGTCACAACGGACACGAGCGTGATGAGCGCGATCAGGTACAGATTGATCGTGCAGGCATCCTCCAGCACGTCCGGAAAGTGCGGCGTGCGCCGAAAGAGCGTAATGAGGGCGAAGGTATAGACCGGAAGCTGTGCAACACGGATGAAGTTGATCAGATCGGACATGGGTGCGGCGTAGCCCACGCGGCGGCAGGCCAGCACATGCGCCCCCCAGAAGAGCGCCAGCACACCGCACAGGATCAGGTAGGCGCGTTTGCGCTCCGAGAGCACGAACGCGAGCACAGTGGCGGCGGCCAGCAAAAGCATCCGCAGTGCAAGCGAAACGCTCGTTGCGCGGCCCAGAGTCTGCGTCCAGAACGACAGCACATCCAGCAGCGGCTGCGCTGTGCACAGGCCGATGAGTGCACCGGCCAGCCAGCGCGGGGCAGGGCGCTCCTGCGGCGATATTGATTGCATAGTTTTTCCTCTTTTTCTCACAGGATAGTTACACTACATCATACGCTTTTTTCGCGTTCAGGTCAACCTGTGCAGGCGTACTGTTTCTGTTATTCTTATTAATATTGTGTGGACGAAACACCCCCGGCCGGAAAATGCCCGGTCGGGGGTGTCGGAAACCGTATTTACAGGAGCTTATCCGTCTCGTGCGTGTAGCTGCAGATGAGCTTGTCGAGCAGCCGCAGCAGCTCGGCGGCCCTGGGCTCCGTGACGGCCTGCGCACGCAGCCGGTGCAGCCCGTCGATGGCCTCCTGACTGAGGCCGAGGGCGTTATACACGTCGCTCTCGCCGGCACGCTGCGCGTCCTCACTGCCGATCTCGGTGTCAAAGCCGAGCAGGAAGTTCGGCGTCGTGTGGAAAAACCGCGCGATGCGGCTCACGACCAGCGCCGACGGCACCGTGACCTCGCGGCGGTCATTGGGCTTGATGTATTTGCGCACGGCGGGGCGGCTGATGTCGATCTCATCTGCCAGCTCCTGCGTGTTGACGGGCTTGCCGTACACGTTGTTGCCGTTCATCAGATAGGTCAGCCGGTCGCGGAACACGTTGCCGAAACCGCTCGCGGCCTCGTCGATGTCTTTGCCCATGATGCGCCCTCCGTTCTTGCAGAAACAAAAAATCATTTTTTTCGGAAAAGGACTTGACAAACCTGTAGAAATAGTTTATACCAAAGTTACGTTAATCAAAAACGAAACTTTGGTTTCTATTCACAGGCCGGATGTAACTTTTCTGACCACAGTAAAACACAACCGCCTGCAAAAGTCAAGACATATCCCCCATAACCGCAAGGAGGTAATTTTATGAGCAAGAACCGTGATCTGATTTATGATATGAGCGATTCTCCGGAGACGGAGGACTTCGAGCAGCTCGACAGCGAGCCGCTGCAGCTCGGCGGCGTCGGCGAGGATGCGCCCGCCGCAGACGAGCGCCAGGTGACGACGCCGGGCGACGTGCACGTCGCGCCGCAGATGCCCGCGCCGATCGACGGCACGCTGCGCCAGTTTGCACTGCGCGTGCCGGACGTGATCGATGCGTGCAGCGGCATCATGGTGTTCGGCAAGCGCATCAAGTCGCTGGTCTTTTCGACCGACCTGAGCATCATCCGCAACGTCAACGCCGACGCGGTGTTTGCGGTCTATCCTTTTACGCCGCAGCCGATCATCACACAGGCGCTGCTCATGGCGAGCGACCTGCCGGTGTTCGTCGGCGTCGGCGGCGGGCTGACGACGGGAAAGCGCGTCGTGAACCTCGCCATGTACGCCGAGATGCAGGGCGCGACCGGCGTGGTCGTCAATGCGCCGACACCTGGGCGCATCCTCAACCGCATTCGCAGCAGTGTCGATGTGCCGGTCGTGGTCACGGTGGCCAATTCAGACACGAATTACCGCCACCGCATCGAGGACGGCGCCGCGATCCTGAACGTGGCCGCCGGCGCACAGACGCCGGAGATCGTGGCCGAGATCCGCGAGCGCTTTCCGGATTACCCCATCATCGCGACTGGCGGCGCGGATGAGCAGAGCATCCGTGCCACCATCCGCGCGGGCGCCAACGCGATCGTCTGGACGCCGCCATCCAGCGCGGAGCTGTTTCGTGACGTGATGAAAAATTACCGCGAGGGCAAGCCGCACCCCTGAGGCCGCATTTCGTTTGCTTTCTCTTTCTGTTCTCCGCGCGCGAGAGGCGCAGTCACACATCCGGCCGGATGTGCGGCTGCGCCTCTTTTGCGGTTTCCTGTCTTGGTTTTACAGTGCCGAGAGCACGACACACGCCTGCTCGCGCGTCATGTGCTCGCGCGGACGGAAGCTGCCGTCGGGCATGCCGCTGATCACGCCGGCGCGCTGCAGCGCCTGCACGGCGGGCAGGGCATAGGCTGCGATGTCACCGGCGTCCGCGAACGTGACGGGCGGGACATCCGTGCCCAGCTGGATGCCGAAGCGCTCGGCGTAACGATAGACCATGACGGCCATATCCTGCCGCGAGATGTCGGCATCGGGCGCAAACGCGGTGTCTGAGACGCCATAGACGACGCCGTTTTCGGCTGCCCAGCTGACATAGGGCGCGTACCACGCATCTGCGGGCACGTCGGTGAATTTTCCCGTCTTGTACGCGGACACGTCCGCACCCTGCAGCCCGGCGAGCATGGTCACAAACTGCGCGCGCGTCATGTTTTCGGCGGGGGCGAAGGTCGTCGCCGTCATGCCGGAGACGACGCCCGCGTCATAGAGCTGCCGGATGTACGGATAGCTCCAGCGGCTCTCGGGCACATCCGTGAACGGGAACGGTGTTTCACCCGGCTGCACGGCGCGGTAGGTGCTGTAGATATCGTCCATCAGGTTCAGATAGAACAGGTGCGTCTGCACGATGCTCTTGTTGGCGATGCCGCCGACAAACTGCATATGGTCGGCGCGCGTGACGGGCATAACATACCAGATGCCGGGACGGAAGACGATATCGGAATAGCCGTCATAGTTGACCCAGCCCTGCGAGCCGTCCTGCCTGCGGCACTCGGTGGTGTTTTTGTCCGTCGTGGTCGGATAGAGGGCGGAGACGGTGTTGACCAGCCCGTCGTTCGGCAGCCAGCTGCGATCGATATAGATGCCGCCTGCGGTGTACTTGTCATAGTATTTGCCCATGTTGTATGAGAACGACAGCATCAGCGCGCACATACCGTTCGACGGGATGGCGGACACCGTGGGATAGTGGTTTCCGGTGCGCGGATCGGCCGAGGTCTGGTCGCCTGCGTAGGAGAAATAGTAGACGTTCGGCTGGATGGCGATGCCCTTGTTGATCTCCAGCGACTTGTCGATCGTTAGATCGATGAAGGCGTTATCGTTGTGCGACAGGAAGTCCGAGTGCAACACACGCTCGAGCGCCTGCGCAAAGGTCTCATTGTCGTCCTTGCGGATGCCGAACTGGTCGAGCTGGAAATCATACACGCCCTTGAATTTGGACAGCCCCAGCGCCTTGGATGCGGAGGTGGCAAGCTCGGCCGCGGCCTTTGTAAAGTCTGCGTTGCACTCAATGAACGACGTGCCGTTGTGCGGCGCGGCGATGGCGGTCAGCGAGTGCACCCAGCTGCCCTTGCCGCCGAGGAAAAACGGGCTCGGCTCGACGCCGGCGGCCCTGGCTGCGGCGACCTCCTCCGGGCAGCCGTTGGTGAGGATCTCAAGGAACAGGCGCGTGGTCGCGCCGCCGAAGCTGTGGCCGACGAGGTTCACGGCGCGCTTTGTGCCCCAGCCGTCAAAGAGCGGCTGCTTGTAGTCGATGCCGTAGCGCTCGTGCCCGAAGTCCTGTGCATGCTTGACGCCGTAGTCCGTGCGTGTGCCGGCGAGCTGCGCATAGAGCTCACACGCGCGGTCCCATGCGCTCGAGAGCGGACCGACGGAGGCGGCATACGTCTCATAGCCCTTCGCGGACAGATAGTCCGTGAGGCTTCCGGTGGTCATGCCCCAGTAGGGCATGATGCGGTAGATCCTGTCGCGCTGTCCCCAGCCGAGCAGACCGTGCACGAACACGACCGGGTCGTCTGAGCGGGCCTGGTCATCGGCCGCGGCGGCCGGGATGGCGCACAGGCTCAGCGCGAGCGCCACTGTCAGCAGCAGGCACAAAAGTCGGCGTGTTTTTTTCATGGTTTACCCCCTTGTCTTGTTGGTTTCACAGGTTCATCCTTCTCACATAACCGGCAATGTGTCTATATTATACTTGCGGAATTTGTTGATTGCAAGACATTTTGACGAAAACCTGCCGATCATTTCCCGGCGCCGTGTGCAGTGCGCAACAGCGTTTGGCGCGCACGAAAAAAGGGACGCATCCAAGCGGATGCGTCCCTTCTGCTGTTGGGTCATGCCGGGCAGTGCGCGCCCGTCATGGATAGGTGCTGTAGATGTCCTGCACGATGTCGCGGTAGAGCGCGCGCGTGTTGAGGATGCTGCCGTTGAGCATACCGCCGATGAACTGGATGTGATCGAGCGTCTGCACGGGCATCACATACCAGAGACCGGGGCGGAATGTGGTGTCGGTGTAGCCGTTGTAGTTTTTCCAGCCGCGCGCGCCGTCGTCGGTCAGGCAGGTGCTGTCGCTGTGGGTGGGATAGAGGGCGGAGACGGTGTTGACCATGCCGTCGTTCGGCAGCCAGCGCTTGTTGATGTAAAAGCCGCCGGCGGTGTAGCGGTCATAGTATCTGCCCATCTTCGCCGAGCCCGGGTGAAACAGTCCCCACATAGCCGGCGAGGGGGAGAAGCTGTCGCCGGCCGCGTTCGACACGGTCTGGTTTCCGGCGTAGGAGAAATAGTAGACGTTCGGCTCGATGCCGATGTCGTCGTTGATCTCGAGCGCGCGGTCGATCGTGAGGTCGAGGAAGGCGTTGTCATTGTGCGAGAGGAAGTCCGAGTGCAGCACGCGCTCGAGCGCCTGCGAGAAGGTCTCGCCGTCGTCCTTGCGGATGCCGAACTGGTCGAGCTGGAAGTCGTACACACCCTTGAATACGGACAGACCCAGCGCCTTGGAGATCGAGGTGGCGAGCTCGGCTGCGACCATCGTAAAGTCACCGCAGGTCTCAATGAACGTCGTACCGTTGTGTGGTGCGGCGATGGCGGTCAATGAGTGTACCCAGCTGCCCTTGCCGCCGAGGAAAAACGGGCTCGGCTCGACACCGGCGGCTTTGGCTGCGGCGACCTCTTCCGGACGTCCGTTGGCGAGGATGTCAAGGAAGAGACGCGTGGTCGCGCCGCCGAAGCTGTGACCGACGAGGTTCACGGCACGCTCTGTGCCCCAGCCGTCAAAGAGCGGCTGCTCGTAGTCAATGCCGTAGCGGTCGTGGCCGAAGTCCTGAGAATGCTTGACGCCGTAATCCGTGCGCGCGCCGACGAGCTGCGCATAGAGCTCGCACGCGCGATCCCATGCGCTCGAGATCGGGCCGACGGAAGCGGCATACGTTTCATAGCCCTGTGAGGAGAGGTAGTCTGTCAGACTGCCTGTGGTCATGCCCCAATAGGGCATGATGCGGTTGATCTTGTCGCGCTGCCCCCAGCCCATCAGGCCGTGCACGAACACGACCGGGTCGTCTGAGCGGGCCTGAGTATTCGCGGCGGCAGCCGGGATCACGCATAGGCTCAGCGTGAGCACGAGCGTGAGCAGCAGGGACAAAAATCTGCGCGTTTTGTTCATAATAACCTCCAGTCAAGTGATTGTTTCCGCATTAAAAATTCTCACAGTAACCGGCAATTTGTGTACATTATATCGGGACATAGTGTCGTTCGCAAGACATTTTATAGGACAACGGCGCTGATTTGCGTAAAAATTTTCCCCGCGCGGCAGCGCGGGGAATTTCAGTCGTCCAATTCGGTAAATCGGTCCCACGGATAGCAGTCCGGCGGCTGCTGCTCGAAGTAGAGCACCTCGCCGGTTTCCGGGTGGGCAAAGTGCAGGCAGTGCGACCAGAGCGCAATCGGCCCGTCATCGGGCAGGGTGCTGTACTTCCTGTCGCCCCAGAGCGGCAGACCGCGCGACGAGAACTGGCAGCGGATCTGGTGCGTGCGCCCGGTCTGCAGATAGATGCGCACGAGCGAGAGCTCCGCGCGCGTGCCGAGCACATCGTAGTCGAGCACAGCCTCCTGCACGCCCTTGGCCATCCTGTCTGTGACGTAGGTCTTGCGCTCGTTCGGGTCGCGGCGCAGCAGGTCACGGTAAGTGCCCTGCAGCGGCGAAGGAGCTCCGTGCACGACGGCCAGATACGTCTTGCCGAAGTCGTGCTCGCGGATCTGCGCCGAGAGCTTCGACGCAGCGCCCGGTGTGCGCGCGAGCACCATCAGCCCGCTGACCACACGGTCGAGCCGGTGCACGGTGCGCACGCAGGCCTTCGGGTCTCCGAGCGCCTGACGCACCAGCTCGGGCATGCCGCCCGGCTCGTCCGTGGACAGCACGCCCGCAGGCTTGATGCACACGAGGATGCTGTTGTCCTGATAGAGAATGTCCATGTCGTCGCCTCATTTTTCAGTCTGCCGCGAGTATACCACAAATGCACCGCGCGGGCAACAGCAAGCGGTGCGAAGGCGGCGCGGTCAGTGCCGGCCTGCCTCTGCGCCGAGACGCAGCCGGAAATGACCGGCGAAGACCGTGCGAGCGCATAAAATTGCCCTCCCGGACGGCTCCGGGAGGGCAATGCGGTGGATTTGAAAGTCTGTCTTACAGGGCGCACAGCACGACGCATGCCTGTTCACGGGTCGCAGTGCCGAACGGCTGGAAGCTGCCGTCGGGCATGCCGCTGATGACACCTGCACGGTGCAGCGCCTGCACAGCGGGCAGAGCATAGGCGGAGATGCTGCTCTCGTCCGTGAAGGGCGTGACCGTCTGCTGCTGCAGTGCGACATTGTAGCGCTGCGTATACTGATAGAGCATCACGGCCATGTCCTGCCGCGTGATCTTGGCGTCGGGCGAGAAGGTCGTGGCGCTCGTGCCGCTGACGATGCCGTTGGCGAGGGCCCAGTTGACGTAGGGCGCATACCACGCGCCCTCCGGCACGTCGCGGAACGAGGTGGCCGGGTATTTCGACACATCCGCCTTTGCAAGACCGGCGAGCATGGTTACAAACTGCGCGCGTGTGACATCGCCCGCCGGCTCAAAGGTCGTGGGCGTCATGCCGGAGACGACACCGGCATCATACATCTGCTTGATGTAGGTGTAGCTCCAGCGGTCGGCTGCCACATCCGTGAACGGCAGACCGGACGCCGCGCTCACGTGGGAGAGATTGTCCATCAGGCTCAGGTAGAACTGGCGCAGCGCGGTCACGCTCTGCGACGCCAGATCGGGCACGGGCATGCCGGCGATGAAGTTGCCGTGATCATAGTGGCGCACAGGCATCACATTCCACACGCCGGGCTGATAGCTGACGTTGGAGTAACCATCCTGCTGGATATAGCCGGTCTGACCGCTCTTGGTCAGGCAGCGGCCGGCGCTGTCGGTCGGATACAGGGCGGAGACGGTGTTTACGAGTCCGTCGTTCGGTGCCCAGGTCTTGTCGATGCGGAAGCCGCCCGCAGTCGTCTGGTCATAATAGCTGCACATTTTGTTTGCAAACGGCACGAACAGCGGCGTCATGTCGACGGCCGAGGTGCGCTCACCGGTGGCGCTGCTCTGGCGCGTCTTGTCGCCGGCGTAGGAGAAGTAATAGACATTGGGCTGGATCTCGATATCGTCGTTGAGCTCCAGCGCGCGGTCGATCGTCAGGTCGCGGAAGACATTGTCGTTGTGCGACAGGAAGTCCGAGTGCAGCACGCGGTCGAGCGCCTCGAGCACGGTCTCACCGTCCTTGCGGTAGAAGCCGAACTGTTCGAGCTGGAAATCATACACGCCCTTGAAGTCCGAGATGCCCAGCAGCTTTGCCATCGCTGTCGAGGCCTCAGCCGCAAACTGTGCCATGTTGTCGCAGCACTCGAGGAAGGTCGTGCCGTTGTGCGGGGCAGCCAGCGTCGTCAGGGAATAGACCCAGTCGGCCTTTCCGCCCTCGAAGAAGGGGGAGACCTCCGTGCCGGCGGCCTTGGCTGCAGCCTGCTCCTCTGCAGAGCCGTCGGCCAGAATGTCCAGGAACAGACGGATCGTCGCGCCGCCGAAACTGTGGCCGACGAGGTTGATCTTCTTGCTTGCGCTCCAGCCCTCAAACAGCGGCTTGTCATACGTCGCGCCGTAGCGCGCGTGGCCATATTCGGCGGCGTGCGCCGCGCCGTAGTCCACGGTCGTGCCGGTGAGCTGGGCATAGAGCTCGCACGCGCGGTCCCACGCGCTCGAGAGCGGGCCGACGGAGGCGGCGTAGCTCTCATAACCCTTGCTCGTCATATACGGCATCAGGTCGGTCGACAGCCCCCAGTAGGGGACGGCGGAATAGATCTGGTCATGTTCGCCCCAGCCCATCAGGCCGTGGACATAGACCGTCGGGTAGCGCGTTGCGCCGGACTGCGTGTTCGCAGCGGCCGCCGGCAGGAGCAGAAGACTCCCGGCCATCACCAGTGCGAGCAGCAGACACAAAAACTTCTTGCTTTTTTTCATGGTGTATGCACATTCCTTTCCGGCGCGCCCGGGCGCGCTGTAATTTTCTTGCTTTCCACTATATTATAGTATCGCGTGTGAGGATTTTCAATCCGGGCAGCACGTCTGCTTTGTGTCGATTTATCCAAAGTGTGAGGTTTTGTTACATGCAGACGGAATTGTCTGACTTTTGACTTGGCGCTCGCGGCGCATGGAAACAGGCCCTCCGGGCACCATGGAGGACCTGTTCAGCTTGTCAGAAAGCCTCGTAGCCTTTCGCCGCCGGAGCGGCGAAAAAAGTCCAATCATTTTCTCAGGCGGCATGTGCGGCTGAGAAAATACTGCTTGGCCTGCAAACGTGCGCGCCGTTCGCTTTTGGCGGACGGCGCGTGTGCTGCAGTCAGGCCGCAAATCCCCTTGTCAAAAAGTATTACTTTTTGACCGTCTTAAAAACGTCCCCCGGGTACCCCGGAGGACGTTTTGACTGTTTTGTGCATTACAGCATGCACAGCATGGTGCAGGCCTGTTCGCGTGTTGCGGTTCCGTAAGGCTGGAAGCTGCCGTCGGGCATGCCGCTGATGACACCGGCGCGCTGCAGCGTCTGCACGGCGACCTGAGCATAGGCTGCAACGCTGTCCGCATCCGTGAAGGGCTTGACCGGCTGCTGCTGCAGATGCACCTGGAAGCGCTGCGTGTAGCTGTAGAGCATCACGGCCATGTCCTGCCGCGTGATGCTGGCGTCAGGCGAGAAGGTCACGGCACTCGTGCCGCTGACGATGCCGTTGGCGAGGGCCCAGTTGACGTAGGGCGCGTACCACGCGCCTTCCGGCACATCGCGAAACGGCGTGGCCGGGCAGTTCGACACGTCCGCACCGGCGAGCCCGGCGAGCATGGTCACAAACTGTGCACGCGTCACGTTCGCGGCGGGGGAGAAGGTCGTAGCGCTCGTGCCGCTGACGACACCGGCGTCATACAGCTCCTTGATATACGGGTAGCTCCAGCGCGTCTCAGCCACGTCCGTAAACGGGAAGGCGGTACCGGTCGCCGCGGTGGTATAGGTGCTGTAGATGTCCTCCATGATGCCGCGGTAGAGTGCGCGCGTTTTGACGAGGCTGCCGTTGAGCATGCCGCCGACGAACTGGATGTGGTCAAACGACTGCACGGGCATGACGTACCAGATGCCGGGCTGGAAATTGATGTTGGAGTAGCCGTCGTAATTCGTCCAGCCCTGCTTGCCGTCCTTCGTCAGGCAGGTGCCGTCGCTGTGGATGGGGTAGAAGGCGGACACGGTGTTGACCATGCCGTCGTTCGGGCGCCAGCTCTTGTCGATGTAGAAGCCGCCGGCGGTGTACTTGTCATAATATTTGCCCATGTTGTATGCGCCGGGGTAGAACAGCGTCCACATCCTGGCCGACGGGATGTAGTTGCCGGAGACCGGGTCCTGCACGGTCTGGTTGCCGGCGTAGGAGAAGTAGTAGACGTTCGGCTCGATACCGATGCCGTCATTGATTTCGAGCGACTTGTCGATCGTCAGGTCGAGGAAAGCGTTGTCGTTGTGCGACATGAAGTCGGTGCTGAACACGCGCTGCAGCGTCTCAAGCACGGTCTCATCGGGGCCTTTGTAGATGCCGAACTGCTCCAGCTGGAAGTCGAGCAGGTTCTTGAGCTCCGTGATGCCGAAGCCCTTGGCGAGCGTCTCGGCCAGGTTCGTGGACACGTCCATGATCGTGCCGTTGGACTCGATGAAGGTCGTGCCGTTATGCGGCGCTGCGACCTCGGTCATGGAGTGCACCCAGCTGCTCTTGCCGCCGGTGAACAGCGGGCTTGGTGCGGTGCCGGCGGCCTTGGCCGCTGCGACTTCCTCCGCACTGCCGTTTGTCATCAGCTCGAGAAACAGGCGCGTCGTCGCGCCGCCGAAGCTGTGGCCGACGAGGTTGACGGCGCGCTCTGTGCCCCAGCCGGAGAAGAGCGGCCGGTCGTAGGTGATGCCGTAGCGTGCGTGGTCGTGCGCTGCAGCGTGCGCCGCGCCGTAGTCGACCGTCGTGCCGGTCAGCTGCGCGTAGAGCTCACACGCGCGGTCCCATGCACTCGAGATCGGGCCGACGGTGGCCGAATACGTCTCGTAGCCGAGGGAGTTGAGATATGCCGTCAGGCTGCCGGTCGTCATACCCCAGTAGGGCAGCACGCTGTTGAGACCGGCGCGCTCGCCCCAGCCCATCAGGCCGTGCACGAACACGACCGGGTCGCTTTTGCTGCTCGGACAGGTCTGGTCTGCGGCCGCTGCCGGAAGCACACACAGGCTCACGGCCAGTGTGAGTGCCAGCAGCAGACTCAAAAATCGTTTGTTTCGTCTTGTCATTTGCTTACCTCCTAATATCGTGGGTGCGGGTGCCGAAGCTTTTCCGTGTGCGCGGAAAAGCGGGGGCGGCGCGCCGCTGCGTACCTGCGCACCGTCTGGTGTATATATCTGTATGTAATATAAATGAATTACAGTACTGGAATAATGCACACAATTCCGGCGCGGCGAGAGATTTTTTGAACACAAAGCAAATATTGTATAAAATGACAAACCGATTCTGCATTTTTCCCGTCATCATTCACGAAAATTCATAAATTCTGTATTTGATTTCGGAAAATTCTACGAATCTGGGCATTCTCTTGCAAACTGTATAAAAACCGCTTCCGCACATTGTGAAGATTTGGACAGTTTTGCGCACATTCGTTATAGCACCGCAAGGGGCGATTTGATATAATATGAACGAAAGATACCATGAATAACTTTACAAATGGAGGTAAAGGAATGAGCAAAAAATACCTGTACTATTTCAGCGAAGGAAGTCAGGCATTCGGCGGTGACAAGACCGCGATGCGCAACACACTTGGCGGCAAGGGTTCCGGCCTGGCGGAGATGACAGCGGCCGGTATGCCGGTGCCGCAGGGCTTCACGATCACGACGGAAGCCTGCACGCAGTACTACACGGACGGCCGGCAGATCAATGCGGAGATCCAGGCGGACATCTTTGCGCACGTCAAGGGCCTTGAGGAGATCACCGGCAAGAAGCTCGGCGACGTGGAAAATCCCCTGCTGGTGTCCGTGCGCTCCGGCGCGCGCCAGTCCATGCCCGGCATGATGGACACCATCCTCAACCTCGGCCTGAACGACGCGTCCGTTGAGGGTCTGGCCAAGAAGACCGGCAACCCGCGCTTTGCCTACGACAGCTACCGCCGCTTTGTGCAGATGTTTGCAGACGTCGTCATGGGCGTGTCCAAGAGCCTGTTCGAGGAAGAGATCGACAAGATGAAGGCCGCCAAGGGCGTCACGAACGACGTCGATCTGGATGCCGACGATCTCAAGCAGCTCGTCGTCATCTTCAAGAAGATCTACGAGGACAACGAGCACAAGCCCTTCCCGCAGGATCCGAACGAGCAGCTCATCGAGGCCGTCAAGGCCGTGTTCCGCAGCTGGGATAACCCGCGCGCGAACGTCTACCGCAAGATGAACGAGATCCCCTACGAGTGGGGCACTGCCGTCAACGTCCAGCAGATGGCCTTCGGCAACTCCGGCGACCGCTCCGGCACGGGCGTTGCCTTCACGCGTGATCCCGCCACGGGCGAGAAGAAGCTCATGGGCGAGTACCTCATCAATGCGCAGGGCGAGGACGTCGTCGCAGGCGTGCGTACCCCGAGCCCGATCAGCCACCTGCAGGAGCAGATGCCCGAGGTGTATGATGAGTTCGTGGCGATCGCCAACCGCCTTGAGCACTACTTTAAGGATATGCAGGATATGGAGTTCACCATCGAGGATGGCAAGCTCTACATGCTCCAGACCCGCAACGGCAAGCGCACCGCGCAGGCCGCGCTGCAGATCGCGTGCGACCTCGTCGACGAGGGCATGATCTCCGAGCGCGAGGCCGTGCTGCGCGTCGAGCCCAAGCAGCTCGACACGCTGCTGCACCCGCAGTTTGACGCCGAGGCGCTCAAGCGCGCCGACGCCATCGGCAAGGGCCTTGCCGCGTCCCCCGGCTCCGCCTGCGGTCAGGTCGTTTTCTCCGCCGAGGAGGCCGAGGAAGCCGTCAAGAACAAGACCATGCCGAAGGTCGTGCTCGTCCGTCTCGAGACCAGCCCCGAGGACATCGTGGGCATGCAGGTCTCTCAGGGCATCCTGACCGTGCGCGGCGGTATGACCAGCCACGCGGCCGTCGTCGCCCGCGGCATGGGCACCTGCTGCGTCTCCGGCTGCGGCAATGACAACAACGTCCGCATCAGCTACGCCGACAAGTTCTTTGAGATCAACGGCCACAAGTTCACCGAGGGTGACTGGATCTCCCTCGACGGCAGCACCGGCAACATCTACGCCGGACAGATCCCGACCGTCGCCGCTACCGGCAACAAGAACTTCAACCGCCTCATGGGCTGGGCTGACGCAGCCCGCCGCCTGAACGTCGAGGCCAACGCCGACAACCCGCGCGATGCGCAGCAGGCGGTCGATCTCGGCGCTGAGGGCATCGGCCTGTGCCGCACCGAACATATGTTCTTCGCCGAGGACCGCATCAAGGCCGTCCGCGAGATGATCTGCGCCCGTACCGTCGAGGAGCGCAAGGTTGCGCTGGCGAAGGTCGAGCCGTTCCAGCAGAGCGATTTTGAGGCCATGTACCGCATCATGGGCGACCGCCCGATGACGATCCGTTACCTCGATCCCCCGCTGCACGAGTTCCTGCCCACCCAGAAGGCGGACATCGAGGAGCTGGCGCAGGAGATGGGCATGACGTTTGACGAGCTGCAGGACGTCGTTGTATCCCTGCACGAGTTCAACCCCATGATGGGCCACCGCGGCTGCCGCCTGTCTGTCACCTACCCGGAGATCGCCGAGATGCAGACCAACGCCGTCATCAAGGCTGCCCTCAAGGTCAGCGCGGAGACCGGCAAGATGATCACGCCCTACATCATGATCCCGCTGGTCGGCGAGCGCAAGGAGCTCAAGTTCGTGCGTGATATCGTCGTCCGCACGGCGGATGCGCTGATCAAGGAGGCCGGTGTGGACATGAAGTATCACGTCGGCACCATGATCGAGATCCCGCGCGCCGCGCTCACGGCCGACGAGATCGCCAAGGAAGCGGACTTCTTCAGCTTCGGCACCAACGACCTGACGCAGATGACCTTCGGCTTCAGCCGTGACGACGCTGCGAAGTTCCTCGGCAGCTACTATGACACCAAGATCTACGAGAGCGACCCGTTCCAGCATCTGGACATCAACGGCGTCGGCAAGCTCGTGGAGATGGCCTGCAAGCTCGGCCGTCAGACGAATCCGGAGCTCGAGCTCGGCATCTGCGGTGAGCACGGTGGCGATCCGTCCTCCGTCGAGTTCTGCCACAAGGTCGGCCTGGACTACGTGTCCTGCTCGCCGTTCCGCGTGCCGATCGCCCGCCTGGCCGCGGCACAGGCTGCGATCCGCGAGGAGCAGTGACCTGGCGCTTTGCCAATAATAGAAATCCATCTCGAGCGGCCGCATTCCCGAACCGGGAATGCGGCCGTTTTTCGCTTTGAGGGGTGTCCTGTCTCCCACCATATGACGTTTGGGAAAAGCACAGAAAATCCTCGGCATTCTATTGAAAAACGAGGCTGCCTATGCTACGATAATACTATAAGAGCGCCTGCAGCCACCGCTTGCGGGCACGGCCCGCCGCAGGAATGCGGCTTTTTCATAGCTTTTCGGTTAGTTTGCTCTAACCGAAAAGCGAGAGGAGAGACATACGATAATGACCGAAAAGATTACGCTCTCCGGCGTACCGGAGACGATGCTGCAGACCGTTTATGCCCGCGCAAGGGAGAGCGCCGGGCGCGGCACGATCCATGATCAGAAAGCGGAGGAGATTATCCGCAGGTTGGATTACGATTTCTCCCTTGCGGACAAGGACACCGCGATGCGCAGCGGGGTCATTGCCCGCACAATCGTGCTTGATCGGCTGGTGTGCGCGTGGCTGGCGCAGAATTCGGGTGCCGTCGTTGTCAACCTCGCCTGCGGTCTGGACACCCGGTGCTATCGGGTGAATGGGTACGCGCGCTGGTATAACCTCGACCTGCCGGAGACCATCGCCGTGCGCGAGCGGCTCCTGCCGGAGCGCGGCGAGATCTCGCAGCTCGCCATGTCCGCTATGGACGACTGGGGCGACGAGATCACGGAGCAGGGCACGCCGGTGCTCGTCATCATCGAGGGCCTGACCATGTATCTGTCGGAAGCGGATGTGCAGCGTATCTTCACGGTGATCGCCGGGCGGTTCCCGACGGCGGCGGTATTCGTCGAGACCATGAGCCCCATGGTCGTCAAGCGGTTCCGGGAAAAGTCCATTGAGGGCAGCCATGCGAAATTCACCTGGGGCGTAAAAAACGGAGAAGCGCTTGCCGCGCTGCTGCCGGACTTTCGCTTTGTCGAGCAGCACTGCCTGACCGAAGGCATGGCGGTGTTTGCCCCGGTTTACAAGGTGCTGGATAAGCTGCCCGCCGTGCGGAATGTCTCCAACAAGATCATCGTGCTGGAAAGGACTTAAGGCGGCAGCGCATTCACAGTGGGCGGCTTTGCCCGTTGGCGCGCCGGCAGAACAGAGCCGCCGGTATCAAAGCAATGGAGGAAACGATATGTTATTTTCAGAAAAGCTGAAACATTTTTCGGCAGCACACCCCTGTCAAATGATGACCGTGGATGGCGCAGTGTTCCGCTATGTGCTGAGCGGGCAAGCAGACGGCAGGACGCTGGTGCTGCTCAACGGTGGCATGAACACGCTGGAAATGTGGATTGACTATGTGGATGCGCTTTCCACGGGCTGCCGTGTGCTGCTGTTTGACTACCCGCAGCAGCTGCGCACCAATCAGGAACTGGTGACGGGCATGCACGCCTTTTTCCAAAAGCTCGGCATCGAAAAGCCGATCTTCATCGGCGCCAGCGACGGCGGCATGGTCTCGCAGATCTATGTGCAGAAATACCCCGGCGAGGCCGGCGGACTGGTGCTGATCTCGACCGGCGGCATGGATGCAGAAACGCTCAAGAGCCTGAAAAAAAAGTACTTTCTTGCGCCGGCCATGCTGTGGTACATGAAGCACTGCAACTATGAAAAGCTCAAGCCGAAACTCATCCGGGCCAGCATGCGCCACATCCGCAACGAGAGCCCGGAGGAGATTGCCTATGCGCGGGATCTGTTCGAGACGATTTTCCGCGACTACAAGCAGGAAAAGGATGTGCACATTTCCGGTCTGCTTGCAGACGTGATGCACCAGACGCCGATGACGGCGGCGGATTTTGCGGCGCTGGAGGGAAAAATCCTGCTCATCCTGCCCGATCAGGACTTTTTCTCCGGGAAGATGCAGGCGGATCTGGTCCGCCTGATGCACGACCCGCAGATCGCCTATGTTTCCGGTGGGCACTTATCCACGATTCTGGAGGCGGATGCGTTCGTGCGGACGATCCGGGCGTTTCTGAACGCGCTGGAAGCATCGAATCATGAAAAAGTTTAACTACACGCTTAACCACAAGGCGGACGAGGCCTACATGGCCAAGATGTGCCATGCGGGCTGGGCGGCGACAAGCCTTGTGGAGGGCGTCTGGACCTTCGTGCCCTGCGAGCTGGATCAATACATATTCCGCGTGTGCTACCTGCGCGGCAAAAGCAATGCGGAGGTGGAAGCACTCAAGCGTGATCTTGCCGCCAAGGGGATCGAATTCGTTTCCCGCTATTCGTTCTGGGCGATCTTTCGCAGCGAGCACGACTTCCGGCGCTACACGCCGGAGGAGGAGCTTGCGATCAGTGAGACCATCCGCCGCCCCATGCGCGTGGGCAGTGTACTGAGCTGGATCGTGTTTGCGGCACTTCTGGCGCTTACGCTCCGGGCCAGCGCGTGGTTTTGCGTCCTGACGGTTCTGGTCGGCGTGTATGCGGCGATGTGCACCTGCCTCAGCTGCTCTTACACTGGGCCGATCCGAACGCTGCGCGGGGAACGCGAGGCTCCCGCGCGGTGACATGCCCGCGCCTTTGGAAGGAGAGACAGCTGTGATCGAGATCCAATACCATGACGAAGCGGCCGACGTTTCCTGCCCGTCCGGGCAGGCCGGCGGCTTTGAAAACGCGGACGGGAACGGAGAGATCCATTTCTATCCGCTGCTGGACGGCGTGAGCGCCATGCGGATGCGGCTGGAGATGGGCTCCTATACGGAGCTCCGCACCCAGACCGGGATGCTGGAGATCAATTTCTGCGCCAATGGGCGCTTTGAGACCCGGTTTTCTCTGCGGGATCATGTCCTGCTCAAGCCGGGGGACATGGCCATCAGCTGCTATGACGGCGTGCACGGCACGATGTCGGAGTCGCACTTTCCGCTGGGCTATTATGAGGGCATCTGCCTGGAGGTGGATCCGGCTGCCGCCCAGCGCTGGATCGAGCGGAACGCGCCGGTGTTTTCCGTGGACTTTTCTGCACTCAAGCGCAACCTCCTCGGCAGCAAGTGGTACACGTATGGCTTTGCCGGACCGCGCTGTGAGCATGTATTCCGGGAGCTATATGAGAGCATTGCCTATCTGGATCCTGGCTTCCTGCAGCTCAAGGTGCTGGAGCTGCTGATGCTGCTCGGCCGCGTTCCGCGCGGCTCCGCTGCTGACCCGTACTGCTCTGCCCGGCAGGCGGAGCTGGCCCGGCATCTGCGGGACCATCTGCTGACCGATCGGGAGGGGTATGTCTCTCTGGCGCAGCTGGCGGCGGAGCACAAGATCTCGGTGTCTCATCTGCAGAAGATATTTAAGCAGGTCTATGGCGTTCCGGTGTACCACTACATCAAGGAGTACCGGCTGGAACAGGCCGCGGTAGAATTGATGCGGAGCACGCGGCCGGTGACGCAGATCGCGCAGGCCGCCGGGTATGACAATGCCAGCAAGTTCTCCGCGTGCTTCAAAAAGCGCTACGGCGCGACACCGTCGCAGTACCGCGCCCATGCAAAGGAGGCATCAAAACGGAGCAGTGAAACCAAAACGGAGTAGTCCGGGCAGGAGAGATGTGATAGACTTCCTGGTGGTTAGACGAGACTAACTAATATCAGGAGGTACACAATGAAAAAGAGAATTGCTGCATTTTTGATGTGCGTGATCTGCCTGCTGTCGGTCGTTGGCTGCGGACAGACCAAAGCGGACACGAACAACCCGTCGGCTGCCAATCAGCAGACGGTCGCGGATGATTACCTGACGACGATCAGCGGTACGTATGTGGAGCTGTTCCCCGAGCTGTCGAAAGCGGACTACCGGAGCATCTGGCATGATGCCACCGCGCCACTGGTGGGCGAAGACAATGCGGACGCTGCCACGGACAAGCTGATCGGGATGTGCACCGCGCAGATCTACGGTGCGGACGCTGCCGAAAAATACACGGCGGATCCGGACAGCATGGCCTTCGACTGCTATTTCCTGGGCGGCGTTGCGAAGTTCGTGATGGACGGCCACAAGATCACCGGCCTGGACGCGCAGGGAAAGGAAGTTTTCTCCCACACCTACCGCCTGCTGGACAAGGAAAATGAAAACGGCTTCATTTTCTATCAGAGCGAGGACGAGAATTCCGGCGAATTCACATACTTTGCATTTTCTCCGGACACGATGGCGACCACCTATCACCTGGAGTTCCGCTACGCGGAGGATCTCAATGATCTGGAGAGCTGGTTCGAGGGCAACTATGCCTACTGGAACGCTTCTGCGATCGCCGAGGATTACGATCAGGAGACGCTCAAAAACGTGATCACGCTCTTTGTGACGGAAAACCTGTCGGAATCGAAGTAAAAAAGGTTCGGCAGTTCGGCGCGCGATATGCGCACGGAAAAACTACAACGGCCATCCCTATGGGATGGCCGTTGTGGTTTTTTGCATTCAGAGAGATCCATATACGAAGATGTCCCGCGTTACACGATCACGGTCAGCAGCATCTTAAAGCGCGTCTGTCCATAGACCGCGTGCGGCACGTGCGCCGGCATGATGATGCTCTCCCCGGCGGAGACGAGGTGCGCCTCGCCGTCGATGGTGAAGCGGCCCGTGCCGTCGAGCACGGTGACGAGCGCGTCGCCGTCGGCAGTGTGCGTGCTGATCTCCTCGTCCTGCTCGAAGGCGAAGAGCGTCATGCTCAGGGCGCGGTTTTGCGCGAGCGTCTGGCTCACAATCTGCCCCTGCTGGTATTCGACCTCGTCGCCGAGGCGCAGCACCTGTGCTTTTTCGATGTTTTTCAGACCCATGATCCGATCTCCTTTGTTCTTGACTGTTGAAATTTTACCCGCCGTGCGGCGGTCGTATACGTTCGTTCAGTCGCCGAGGCCCGGCACCTGCGGCAGGGATGCAAAGCTCTCGGCAAGCTGCGCGTCGGTGGGGATGAAGTCGCTCATCCCGCCGTTGTGGAACTTCTCATAGGCGGCCATGTCGAAGTAGCCGGTGCCGGTCAGACCGAAGACGATGGTCTTTTCTTCGCCGGTCTCGCGGCATTTGACGGCCTCGTCGATGGCGACGCGGATGGCGTGACTCGATTCCGGAGCGGGCAGGATGCCTTCGATGCGCGCGAACTGCTCGGCCGCTCGAACACCTTTGTCTGCTCGACGGCGCGGGCTTGACCTTCATGTCCGCGCGGACGTTATACCATGTGCGCGGCATTTCGTCTTCATTCAGGTAGATCTTGTAGGGGATGTTTTCATTTGCCATGATGTCTGCTCCTTTCGGCGGGGCCTTTCCGGGCAAGAAAAAACGACCCTTGTCCATGAAAGACCAATACGGAATTGATCTTTGGGACAAAAGTCGGAAAACTTCTGCGGTGCCACCCAAATTGGCGCAATGCGCCCACTCAGCGACGTGCCATCACACGCCTTTCCTTGGTAACGGGGGAAAAGCCCGTCGGACTTTACCGCCTCACGGCGTCTCGTCCGCCCTCTGCAGTCCATTCGGCAAGGTCGTCTCTGCTGCGCTCGCACCGGCCGGCAGCTCTCTGGGAAAGACGCAAACCCTCGCTTACTCCTCTGCTTCTGTGGTTTGCTGCTTTGAACTTGGCGCAAGCATACGCCCCCGACGGGCCATTTGTCAAGCGGGCAAATGCACTTTTTCCGCTTTTCACAAACGCAGAATGCCGCGCGGCGGATTCATTAGCTATTTAAACACAAAAAGAAGAAAGGCGTTTGTAAATTCAGGTATAACTCACACTTTACATTCGAAAAACGGCGGCATATACTGAAACCATCCCGGAGTGGGTTCGGGTCCGGCAAACAGAGAATGGAGGGATCACCATGGCGGAAAACAAGACATTATGTATTGCCTGTAAGTACAAATTCCATGATCGGGATCTGCAGCCGTGCGCAGACTGCCTGCGCAGCACACAGCTGGCGCAGCAGGGCATCGACCGGTATCAGCGGGCTGCACAGCCGCAGCAGGCATCGCCCGCTTCGGAGACGCGCAAGGCGCATCCGGCGGCCAGAACGCTGTGCTTTGCCTGTAAGTATATGTACTGCGACTGGGACGCTGAGCCGTGCCTGACGTGCCTGCGCCACACGCTGGCGGAGGCGGGGCAGGCGGATGCCTTCGAGCGGGAGCAGACGGAAAAAGATAGGCTTTTATGAATTTCGCTAAATATATCGATTAAGAAAACAAATAGTTTGGCGGTTATCGCCGTTGCTTTTCGCGTGCGATTTCCCCTATAATAAGAGCGTGCAAGGGAGCACATCTTCGAGCAGAAGTTGTGCGCCCTTGCGTTTTTTTATTTCCTTCGCCCACAAAAAACGGAAAAAACACAAAAAACGGAACTGGACCCACCGGGCGGGCGAACATTCAGATAGGAGGATATGAACATGAAACTGAAACGATTGACTGCATTGCTTCTCTCTGTCATGCTGGTGCTCTCACTGGCAGCGTGCGGAGGCGGAAAAGACGCCAAAGATGATTCTGCCGACGGCGATTTGTCGGGCAAAGAGATCATCATCGGCAATATCACCCCGGTGACCGGTTCGCAGGCGGCCTACGGCCTGGCTATCACGAACTCCATCCAGCTGGCGATCGACGAAATCAACGCCGACGGCGGCATCCTCGGCGCGACCGTGAAGCTCTCCACCAAGGACGATCAGGGCACGCCGGCAGAAGCGGTTTCCGGCTTCAACTCGCTGCTCAGCGAGGGCGCGGCGGCCATCATCGGCGCAACGCTCTCGAGCTGCACGTCTGCGATCACGAGCCTGGCCGACGATGAGGGCATCGTGCTCGTGACGCCGAGCTCCACGGCAGATTCCATCACCACCACGGACGACTATGTGTTCCGCTCCTGCTTCAAGGACAGCTTCCAGGGCGAGATGGTCGCGGCCTACGCCAAGGATCAGGGCTGGACGAAAGCCGCGGTCCTGTACGCGACCGGCGACACCTATTCCTCCGGCCTGCACGACTCGTTCGTGAAGGCGGCCGAGAAATACGGCATCGAGATCGTCTGCGAGCAGTCCTCGTCCGACACCGGCGCCGTGGACTTCTCCTCGCAGCTGGCGACCATCGCAGCCTCCGGCGCGGATATGCTCTTTGCCCCGTATTACTACGACGCGGTCGGCCCGAAAATCATCCCGCAGGCTCGTGAGGCCGGTTTCAAGGGCGCGATCATGGGCTGCGACGGCTTTGACGGCACGCAGGACTACACCACCGGCGACCTGAGCGCTTATGAGAATGTCTACTTCACCAACCACTACTCCCCGGAGGACAGCTCCGAGATCGTGCAGTCCTACGTCAAGAACTACATGGAAAAGTACGGATCGGAATCCATGAACGCCCTCGGCGCTCTGGCGTATGACGCCATGTATATGGTCAAGCAGGCCATTGAGAAGGCCGGCAGCATCGATCACGAGGCCATCCGCGACGCGATGAGCGGCATGCACTATGTCGGCGTCACCGGCGACATGACCCTTGACGAGACCGGCACACCGGAAAAGAGCGTGGCCATCCTGACCTTCACGCCCTCCGACGGCAAGCTCGTGCAGAAGTTCGTCAAGACGCAGAGCTGACCCGACCCCGGCGATATAGCCGGGACCGGACGCGATCCAAAGCAATGACCTTTGCGCGAAAGCGCCGACCGGCGCTTTCGCGCACGAATATTCCGGCGCGGCTGACCTGCGCAAAAACCGAAAGGCAGGGAGAGAATATGACTGACTTTTTACAGCAACTCATCATCGGGCTGCGCCTCGGCAGCGTCTATGCGCTTGTGGCGCTCGGCTATACGATGGTTTACGGCATTATCCGACTCATCAACTTTGCGCACGGCGACTTCATCATGGTCGGCGGCTATACGCTGTATTTCACCGTGCCGATTCTGCTGCACAGCATGGGTCTGCCGGCGTGGACGGGCGTGCTTGCGGCGATTGTGATCTGCGCGCTCGTGGGCGTTGTGGTCGAGCTGGTGGCCTACCGGCCCGTGCGCCGCAAGGGCACGAGCATGTCGGCGCTCATCACGGCGATCGCCATGAGCCTGCTGCTGGAAAACCTCGCGCAGGCTATCACGGCCATGGGACCGAACCCGCGCGTGATCTCCGACGAGATCTTCAGCACGGCACCGATCTCCATCGGCGGCGTGTCGGTGAATATGGCGGCCGTTGTCACGATCATCATCGCAGCCATCGTCATGGCGGCGCTGCAGCTGTTTGTGCAGAAGACGAAGCTCGGCCGCGCCATGCGCGCCGTGTCCGAGAACAAGGAGGCGTCCACACTTGTGGGCATCAATGTCAACCGCACGATCGTGACGACGTTTGCCATCGGCTCGGGGCTTGCGGCAGTCGCGGCGCTGATGTACTGCGCGCAGTACCACACCGTGACGACGACGATGGGGTCCATGCTGGGCCTCAAGGCGTTCGTTGCAGCCGTCATGGGCGGCATCGGCCTGATCCCGGGCGCCATGCTCGGCGGCATCGTCGTCGGCATCATCGAGGCGCTCGTGACGGCGTACATCAGCTCGTCGCTGGCAAATGCCGTGGTGTTTTTGATCCTGATCGTGATGCTGCTGGTCAAGCCGGCCGGCATCCTCGGAAAGAATGTAGGTGAGAAGGTATGAATACGCTGCAAAAAAAGAAACTGCGCGGTACCGGCGTCAACTGCGGCCTGATCGTGCTGCTCTTTGCCGTGGTGCTGCTGCTCGGTCAGGTGCTCCCGGACAATACCTATCGCCGCGTGCTGGTACCGATCATCTGGCAGATGTGTATCTTCATCCTGCTCGGCACGTCGCTCAACCTCACGCTCGGCTATCTGGGCCAGCTCACGCTTGGGCACATGGGCTTTGCGGGCATCGGCGCGTATACCGCCGCGCTGAGCTCGCTCGCGCTTGAGCGCGCGGGCGTGTTCGAGGCATCCAAGGCGGCGCCCGGCCAGCTCATTCTGGTCGTGCTCGGCTGCTGTCTGCTCGGCACCATTTTCGCAGGGCTGCTCGGACTGCTCGTGGGCATTCCGGCGCTGCGTCTGCGCGGCGACTATCTGGCCATCGTGACGCTCGGCTTCGGCCTTATCGTTGAAAACGTCATCGCAAACCTGCCCTTCGCCGGTGGCGAGGGCCTTGCAAACGGCACGGCGAGCTCCTCGCTCTATGCCAACGGGCTCGGCCTGTCGACCTCGCTGCAGGCGAAGTATGTGTGGCTCGTGCTGGGCATCACCGTTTTGTGCATCGCGCTCATGTGCACATTCATCCGCTCCAAATACGGCCGCGCCATTGAGGCCATCCGCGATGATGAGATCGCGGCGGCGGCCTCCGGCGTGAACACGACGTATTATAAGATCCTTACGTTCGTTATCTCGGCATTCTTTGCGGGGCTTGCCGGCGGACTGTATGCCACATGCTTTTCCTCGCTCACGACGGCGAGCTTCACGTTCACCAGCGCCTCGATCTGGAATTCGACCTTCATCGTCGTCATCGTGGTCCTCGGCGGCATGGGCTCCATGACCGGCTCGGTGCTGGCGGCCGTCGCGATGTACCTGCTCAACTACGAGATCAAAAACGGCGCATGGGTGTCGGCGCTGCCGGGCTTTGTGCAGTCGCTGTTTCAGTTCCCGATGCTGATCTATGCGCTCGTGCTGCTGGTCGTCATCATCTTCCGACCCAGAGGCATTCTGGGCACGTATGAATTTTCACTCGACCGGCTGCTGTTCGACGGCCGTCTGGCCGGGAAGAAAAAGGCCAAGGCCGAGAAGGGAGGCGCCGACGCATGACCGATACCAGACCCGTTGTGCTCAAAGCGGAGCACCTCGGCATCACCTTCGGTGGCCTGAAGGCAGTGTCGGATTTTAATATGGAAATCCATGAGGGCGAGCTCATGGGGCTCATCGGCCCGAACGGTGCAGGCAAGACCACGGTCTTCAACCTGCTCACCGGCGTGTATGTGCCGACGGAGGGCGCATTTTATCTCTGCGGGCAGAAGCTCAACGGCAAGCAGACCTATCAGGTCGTAGAGGCCGGCATTGCCCGCACGTTTCAGAACATCCGCCTGTTCAAGGCCATGACGGTGCTCGACAACGTGAAGATCGCCTTCACGAAGGACATCCATTACAACCTTGCCGACAGCCTTCTGCGCACGAAAAAGTACTGGAACACGGAGCAGGAGCTGACCGACAAGGCCATGGAATACCTGCGCATCGTCCATCTGGACGACAAGGCCGGACAGCTCGCGTCCAGCCTGCCCTACGGCCAGCAGCGCAAGCTGGAGATCGCCCGCGCGCTGGCAACGAACATGAAGCTGCTGCTGCTCGACGAGCCGGCAGCCGGCATGAACCCGACCGAGACGGCGGAGCTGCTCTCGTGCATCAACACCATCCGCGATACGTTCCGTGTGGCCATTCTGCTCATCGAGCACGATATGAGCCTGGTCATGCGCGTCTGTGAGCGCATCCAGGTCATCAATTTCGGCCAGACGATCGCTGCCGGACTCCCGTCGGAGATCGCGAGCAATCAGGAGGTCATCGAGGCGTATCTCGGCGAAGAGGAGGCGGACGACGATGCTGAAGATTGAAGATCTTGAGGTGTCCTACGGCGCTGTGCAGGCGCTGCGCGGCATCAGTATGGAGGTCAATGACGGCGAGATTGTCTCGCTCATCGGCGCCAACGGCGCCGGCAAGACCACTACGCTGCACGCCATCACCGGGCTCGTGCCCATCAAGAGCGGCTCCGTGATCTACGACGGACACGACCTGCGCAAGACGGACCCCAGCCGCATCGTCACCATGGGTCTTGCGCACGTGCCGGAGGGCCGGCAGGTGTTCACGCGCATGACCGTGGCGGAAAACCTTGCCATGGGCGCGTACTTCCGCAAGGACAAAAAAGCGATAGCGGAGGACCTCGAGCGGGTCTATGCGCGCTTCCCGCGTCTGAAGGAGCGCGCAAAGCAGCTCGCGGGCACGCTCTCCGGCGGCGAGCAGCAGATGCTGGCCATGGGCCGCGCGATCATGAGCGCACCGAAGCTCATCGTCATGGACGAGCCGTCCATGGGCCTGTCGCCCGTGCTCGTGCAGGAGGTGTTTTCCATCATCGGCACGATGCATGAGCTGGGCATCACGATCCTGCTCGTGGAGCAGAATGCGAAGATGGCGCTCGCCATTGCCGACCGTGCCTATGTGCTCGAAAACGGACGGATCACCATGTCCGGCGGCGCACGCGATCTGCTGCACGATGACAAGGTCCGGAAGGCCTATCTCGGCGCGTGAATGCAAACACAATGCAAAAGCGCACACGACCGTGGTCGTGTGCGCTTTTTCTGCACCGGAGCCGATGATGGGAGATTACCCGTCTCTGTCAGAAGCGGAAAACGCAAGCACCCCCTCGGGCTCAGCCCGAGGGGGTGCTTGCGTTTGCAGGCGTCACGCCTGCGTTTGCTCGCCGCTGCGGGCGGCAATCTTGTGCGCCGGGCGGCAGATCAGCAGCGCGGCGATGATCAGCACGGTGGTCGTCGCAAGGCTGATCGGGTAGGCGAGCAGGATCGATTGGAACGTCCGGTGCATCGGGAAGATGGCCTTGATCCAGAAGATACGCACGCCGCAAACACCGAAGAGCGTCAGAATGGCCGGGGCGAGCGAGATGCCGAAGCCGCGCAGATAGCCCGACAGGATTTCATACGTCAGCGTGAAGATATATGACCCGAAGAGGAACAGCAGCCGGGTGTAGCCGATGGCAATGACTTCGGGATCGCTGTTGAAGATCGCGAGAATATACTTGCCCGTCAGCAGTACGAGCGCGATGGCGACCGCAGAGGCAATGAAGTCCTCGATGAGGCACAGAAACATCGTCTTTTTGCAGCGGTCGATCTTGCCGGCGCCGTAGTTCTGGCCGACGAAGGTCGTGCACGCCTGACTGAAGGAGTTGAGCACGTCGTAGGCGATGATCTCGATGTTGAATGCTGCGCTCGAGGCAGCCATGACGACCGTGCCGAGGCTGTTGATGGCCGACTGGATGATGATGTTCGACAGCGAGAAAATGGCGGTCTGGATGCCGGCCGGCAGGCCGATGCGCATGATCTTGTTGAATGCGTTGCGGTCGATGCGCAGCTCCCGCAGTTCCACGCGCACAAGGTCGCCGTGCAGCAGACGGCGCAGCAGCAGCACGGAGCTGACTGCGTTTGAGAGCACCGTTGCGATGGCGACGCCGTTGACGTTCATCTTGAGCACGATGACGAAAAACAGGTTGAGGAGCACGTTCAGAATGCCGGAGACCGTCAGCGCGGCCAGCGGCATCTTCGTGTCGCCGATGCTGCGGAAAATGGCGGCCTCAAAGTTATAGAGCAGGATGACCGGCATGCCCAGCAGGTAGATGCGCAGGTAGGACAGCGCGAGCGGATACACATCCTCCGGCACATTGAGCAGTCCCATGAGCTTGCCTGCGACCAGCTGCCCGAAGAGCGCCACGAGCACGCCGCCGACGAGCGCCGTGACGATGGAGGTGTGCACGGCGCGGTGCACGGTCTCGCGGTCACCGCGGCCGATGGCGTTGGCGATGACGACGTTTGCGCCGAGTGCGATGCCGATGAACAGATTCAGCAGCAGCCCGATGACCGGACTGTTTGCGCCGACAGCGGCCACGGCGACCGTGCGCAGCTCACCCGTGAAGTTACCGACGACGGCGACGTCGGCCGCGTTGAACAGCTGCCCGAGAATGCCGGTCGCCGCGACCGGAAGGGCGTAGCGCGGGAGCTTGCTCCAGAGCGGCCCGTTGAGCATGTCCATATGCCGCTGTTTGGTCATTGCCTGCATAATTTCCTCACCTTTTGTTTGAAATGCGTAAAAATCCAAAGACATATCATAAGGGAAGCGCAGCCGGGAATCAAGACCAAATTTGTATAATTTCCTATCAGTTTGCAGAAAACCTCATTGCATTTGCGCGCGCAGCTGCAAAAGCGTGTTCTCCCGGCAAAAAGGAAGACCCTTTTGATAGTCCGAACCCCGCTCCGGGAGCACCGGAGCGGGGTTCGGACGCGGTGTTTAATTGATCTTGAGCGTCTCCCAGAGGCTGTTGACAAAGGTCAGCGTGTCCTGATCGAGGTTGCGGTAGGCGCTGCGGTTGTATTCGTCGCGGAACGAGCCGATGCCGGGGTAGAGGATGTCCATCGTGTCCTCGCCCATGTCCTCGATGTATTCCGGGTCTTCGTACACGAGCCGGTTCGGTGAGGCGTAGTAGATATATTCGGCGTTGGCAACGGCGGCCTCGCGGCTGAGCATGAAGTTGATGAAGCACTCGGCCAGCTCCTGATCCTGACAGCAGGACGGGATGCACATGGCGTCGATGAAGTAGTTGGTCTCATCGGGGTAGTAAAACTGCAGATCGACACTGTCCGCCTGCGCATCGCACATCGTGAAGTAGTCGCCCGCATAGTAGGATGCGACGGCTGCCTCACCGGACTCCATCATGTTGTAGATCTCGTCCATGACATAGCTCTTGACGAGCGGACGCTGGTTGACGAGCGCCTGCAGCGCCCGCTCCCACGCAGCGTGGTCGGTGGTGTTGACATCGATGCCGGCGCGGTACATGGCCGTGCCGAGCGCGTCGCGTGCATTGTTGTACTGCAGGATATTGCCGGCGTACTTCGGGTTCCACATGAGATCCCAGCTGCCTGTGTCGGCCTCATCAACGACGTTTGCGTTGTAGATCACGCCCACGATGCCATAGGTATACGGCACGGTGTAGGTGTTGTCCGGGTCATAGTATAGGCTGCGGAAGTCCTCGGAGATATACTGGTAGTTCGGGATGTTGTCGTAATTGAGCGGCAGAAGCATATCCTCAGACTCCATGCGCGCGATCATATAGTCCGACGGGATGATGACATCGTAGCTCACGGCGCCGCTCTTGAGCTTTGCATACATGTCCTCGTTGCTCGCGTAGGTGTCGTAGTTGACCTTGACGGGTACGCCGTAGGTCGCCTTGTACCACTCTTCGAATGCCGTGATGGTGTTGAGCGAATCGTCCGAGCCGTCGGAGATGTATTCGCCCCAGTTGTAGACGTTGAGCACGCGCGTCTCCTGCCGGCTGCTGTAGATGCTGATGCCGGCGATGAGCAGTGCGGCGGCCGTCAGGATGCCGACGGCGGCGCGCACGGGACGGCGGCTGCCGCCGCTGCGTGCGGAACGGGCGGGCTTGCCCTCGCGCTTGGCGCGGCGGGCGTCGCGGATACGCTGTGTGTCATCCTCGTCGACGAGGTTGGTCAGCAGCAGCAGCGCAAGAATGACGAAGAAGATGATCGTCGCCAGCGCGTACATCTTCGGCGTGACGGTCTTTTTCGTCATGTTGTAGATGCGGATCGGGAGCGTCTGGAAGCCGCTGCCCTGCGTGAAGTAGCTGATGACGAAGTCGTCGAGCGAGAGCGTGAAGGCCATGATCATGCCAGTGATGATGCCGGGCAGGATCTCCGGCACCTCCACACGGAAGAAAGCGCGCGCCGGCGTGCAGCCGAGGTCCATTGCGGCCTCAGGCAGCGCGCGGTCCATCTGCTGCAGCTTCGGCAGCACCTGCATGATGACATACGGCAGACAGAACGTGATGTGCGCCGCGAGCATTGACCAGAAGCCGAGACTCGTGGTCGCGCCGAGCAGCCGTCCGAAGAACACGAACATGAGCATGAGCGAGATGCCGGTGATGATATCCGGATTCATCATGGGGATGTCGGTCGCGGTGTCGAGCGCGGCGCGCAGATATTTGCTGCGCAGCTTATTCATGCCCACGGCGGCGGCCGTGCCCATCACGGTCGAGACGATCGATGCGATCACGGCGAGGATGAGCGTGTTTTTGAGCGCGTTGAGCGTTTCGGCGTCACGAAACAGCTCGTAATACCATTTCAATGAGAAACCGGAAAAGACCGACAGGCTCTTTGCGTCGTTGAACGAGAACACCAGCAGGATCGCGATCGGCGCAAACAGAAACACGAAGATGAGGGCAGTGTAGATTTTTGCAGCTCGTTTCATATCACACACCTCCGTAGACGCGCTTGTTCGTGCCGCGCTTCATCAGCGCCATGGCCGCCAGCAGAATCAGCATGAGGATGAAGGCAATGGCGGCGGCAAAGTGCAGGTTGTTGGCCACGTACTGCCCCTCAATGGCGTCGCCGATGAGGAAGAACTTGCCGTTGCCGAGCTTCTGCGAGATATAAAAGGTGCTGATCGACGGGATGAGCACCATCGTGATGCCGGACACGACGCCCGGCAGGCTCAGCGGGAAGATGACCCGGCGCAGCACGCCGAGACTGTTGCAGCCGAGGTCGCGCGCGGCCTCGATCAGGCGTGTGTCCATCTTGGCCATGACCGAGTAGATCGGCAGGATCATATACGGGAAGTAGTCGTAGACCATACCGATGACGACGGCGGCCTCCGTGCCGATGATGTGCGCCTGCCCGAGATGCAGCGCGGAAAAGAGCGCGTTGAGCAGGCCGGTGTCCTGCAGGATGGTCATCCACGCGTAGGTGCGGATGAGGAAGTTCATCCACATCGGGATCATGATGAGCGTGATGATCGTCTTTTGCGTGCGCGGTGCGGCGCGCGCGATGATATATGCGATGGGGTAGCCCATGAGCAGGCAGACGGCCGTGGAGATGACAGCCAGCTTCACCGAGCGCCAGAAGATGAGCAGGTAGGTGTGTACCTCGCGCGTGGCGCCGCTGTCGTCGGTGATCGTGCTCACGGCGGTGAAGAATTTCGTCAGGTTTTCGGTCGTGAACCGGAAGCTCTCATCCGTGAACGCGTAGTAGGCCACGAATACGAGCGGCACGGCCACAAAGATGACCGCCCACACGGAATACGGTGCGAGCGCCAGACGCTGCGCCAGCGAGGCGCGGCGGTTTTCGGTACGGATGCGGCTGCTCATTCGTCCGGCTCACTTTCTGCGTCCGAGAGCTCGTCCAGCTCGTTGCTGAACGAGGAGTAGTCGCCGTACATGCCCGAATACTCGGACTTTTTCATGATGTGGATGGCGTCGGGCTCGATATAAAGGCCGACCTCTGCGCCCTCGTCGACGTAGTCCGTCGTCTGGATCATCCACTTGAAGCCGTTGATGTCGATGATGATCTCATAGTGCACGCCCATGAACGTGATGGACGTGACCGTGCCGCGCAGCATGCCCTGCTCGATGGGCACGATGTCCACATCCTCCGGACGGATGACGACATCGACATTCTCGTTTTTGGCAAAGCCCTTGTCTACGCACGTGAACGTGTGGCCCGAGAACGTGACGCTGAAATCCTTGCGCATGATGCCGTCGACGATGTTGCTCTCACCGATGAAGTCGGCCACGAAAGCGTTTTCCGGCTCATTATATATATCGATCGGCGTGCCGATCTGCTGGATGCGCCCTTCCGACATGACGACGATGGTGTCGGACATGCTCAGCGCCTCCTCCTGATCGTGCGTGACGAACACGAACGTGATGCCGGTGGCCTTCTGGATGTTCTTGAGCTCCTGCTGCATGTCCTTGCGCAGCTTCAGGTCGAGCGCGGCGAGCGGCTCGTCGAGCAGCAGCACACGCGGACGGCTCACGAGTGCACGCGCGATGGCGACGCGCTGCTGCTGGCCGCCGGACAGACGCGTGACGTTGCGCCGCTCAAAGCCCGTGAGCTTGACGAGCGCAAGCATCTCGTTGACCTTCTGCTCGATCTCGTCGCGCGGTAGCTTCTGCTCGCGCAGCGGGAAAGCGACGTTTTCAAACACGTTCAGGTGGGGGAAGAGGGCATAGCGCTGAAAGACGGTGTTGATGTTGCGCTTGTGCGGCGGAATGTCGTTGATGCGCTCTCCGAGGAAGAGAATGTCGCCCTGATCGGGCGTTTCAAAGCCGCCGATCATGCGCAGGGTCGTGGTCTTGCCGCAGCCGGAGGGGCCGAGCAGCGTGAGGAATTCGTTGTCGTAGATGTCGAGGTCGATGCTGTCGAGAACGGTTTCGCCGTCAAATTGTTTGGTGACGCCCCGGAGCTCAATGACTTTTTTCATGGTTGATGTCCCCCTTCAGGCACAAAAAACGCCGCTGCAAAGTCAGCAGCGGCGCTTGTGAGCGAGACAAATCCGATTGGCGCACGTCGGCACGCAGCCGCGTCCGGCCCGTGCACACCGTTCCCAACAGAATGTCGTGTCTTGAGAGTCTATATAGCAAAGATTACTTTTACTACTCTTATTGACCATTTCACAAGTTTGGATGCTGAAAGCAGCCTGGTTTTAAGTGACCAACTTATAAAACTTGAGCTTTTAACTCAATCAATAAGGCAACAGAAGTTGCCACCGCACATGCGTGCGGTTTGCGGCATTCGACCCGGCTGTCCGTATGGCCTTGGCCGGCGTGCGGGGCACGGCGGCGGTCGCATCTTGCTTCGGAAAGACTCTGAAGATCATTCCAATTGAGACGCCTCATTTTATCAGGAATCATTCCGTCTGTCAATCATTTTTCGACGAAATTCCTGCCTCTTAACACGGCAGAAATTCACGTTTTGTGCATAGTTTACATAATGATGAGCAAAACAGAAGAAAAGTTCGTCAATTTCATGACTCACAAATGTTTTTGCTGAAAAATCATGAGATTGCGTTCCCCACCAGACTTGTATGATTTGAACGAAAACGGTTTACATAACATAACATCTTTCGGTGTTTTTGTGCAATGCTTATGAAAAGTCGACAAAAAAGAAACCGGATATTTGTCATTCTTTTCACTTGAAAGATTCTGGTGTGCGCGCTATCATAATCTTAGCAATGTGTTTACACTTTGTTCTTAGTTTGTTCATGACCTGCATGAAAGCATACTATGAAAATTCTGCATCGAACGGGGAGGACAGCGAATGACCCGCGAGGAAGCACTCGACAAACTGTGCCACAGTTATTCGGGATATTTTGATGTTGTGCGCCACGAGGAGCCGAAGGGCCATCTGGTCGCGGAGGCCGGGCTGCACATCCACTCTGAGAAATATGTTCTGGTCAAGGCCGCCAAGCTCTGGGAGGCCGACAACAACGAATATGTCTACATTTTCTCGGTGCCCGTGCTCACGAAGGAGATCTTCGAGCAGTGCCGTGAGCAGGCGCGTGTTGACGGCCTGCAGCGGATCGAGCCGGGTCCGAACCATATGTGCTCTTATATCACGGCGATCTTTTTGTGTGACACCTGTGAGCCGGATGCACTGCGCGCCCTGCGCCGCACACGCATTTATAAGAGCTTCAAGCTCGCCTTCCACGGCTGGATGGATTACCACACCGGCGTTGCGGAGCTGAGCACCGGCAAAACGGCTGCCAACGGCAGCGGACGCAGTACAGCACAGTTGTTGAAGACAACACTGTTTAAGAATATGAAAGAAGGGAGTTAATTCAATGAATGCTGCTGTAATTCTGATTATTGGTATTGTCATTCTCGCCCTGGGCTATGTGTTCTACGGCGGATGGCTGTCCAAACAGTGGGGTATCGACCCGTCCCGTTCCACCCCGGCTCACGAGCTGGAAGACGGTATGGACTACTGCCCCGCAAAAGCCCCTGTCCTGATGGGACACCACTTCTCCTCCATCGCGGGTGCCGGCCCGATCAACGGTCCTATTCAGGCCGCTGTTTTCGGCTGGGTCCCGGTGCTGCTGTGGGTCCTCATCGGCGGTATCTTCTTCGGCGGTGTGCATGACTTCGGTGCACTGTTTGCCTCTGTCCGCAACGACGGCCAGTCCATCGGCACCGTTGTTGAGAGCAGTATCGGCAAGAAGGCAAAGCGCCTGTTCCTCATCTTCTCTTACCTGACCCTGATCCTGGTCGTGGCCGCGTTTGCGTCCATCGTTGCCAACACGTTCAAGGCCACCTATCTGGAGAGCGGCGCTGTCGATGTGGCGAAGTCTGCTGCCAACGCGACCACGGCGATCATCTCGCTGCTGTTCATCGTCCTGGCGATCTTCTTCGGTTTCTTCGTGTACCGCAGAAACGCGCCTCTGGGCGTGTCCACGCTCATCGGCGTTGTTGCCATCGCCCTGATCATGTGGCTCGGCATCAAGTGGCACCCGATCTACCTCAGCTACCAGACCTGGATGATCATCTGCGGCATCTACATCCTCGTGGCTTCCGTCACGCCTGTGTGGATCCTGCTGCAGCCGCGTGACTACCTCAGCTCCTTCCTGCTGTACGCCATGATGCTCCTCGCGCTCATCGGCGTCGTCGGCGCGCATCCGTCTCTCGACATGCCCGCCTTCACCGGCTTCGTTGACACCGTCGCTCCGACGGGCAGCTCCCTTGGCTATATGTTCCCGGCCCTGTTCGTGACTATCGCCTGCGGCGCGATCTCCGGCTTCCACTCCCTCGTTGGCTCCGGCACGACTGCCAAGCAGCTCAACAACGAGAAGGACGCGCAGCCCATCGCCTACGGCGGCATGCTCATTGAGTGCGTGCTCGCGCTCGTTTCCCTGTGCGCCGTTGCGTACATCTGGGAGAGATACAAGACCGGCGAAGTCGTCACCCCGACCGTCGTCTTTGCGACCGGCCTGTCCGAGATGCTCGGCAAGGTCTTTGGCGCTGGCGCGATCAACGTCACCTACACGCTGATGGTTCTGGCCGTCTCCGTGTTCTGCCTGACCTCTCTGGATACCGCGACCCGTCTGGCTCGCTACATGTTCCAGGAGTTCTGGCTCAAGCCCGGTGAGAAGGTCTCCGACCCGACCGTTACCGGCGCGCGCAAGGTTCTCTGCAACCCGTACGTCTCCACTGCGATCACCGTCGTGCTCGGCATCGCGCTCGGCATGACCGGCTATGCGAAGATCTGGCCCCTGTTCGGCGCTGCCAACCAGCTCCTCGCCGGCCTCGGCCTGCTGGCCGTCGCCGCTTGGCTCGGCAAGATGGGCAGAAACAACAAGATGTTCATCTTCCCGATGATCTTCATGATCCTCGTGACGCTGACCTCTCTGGTGTTCACCATCAAGGCTCAGATCGTCGGCATCATGGCCGGTGGTCAGGGTGTTGCCTGGTTCTACATCCGTGGTATTCTGGCTGTCCTGCTGGTCATCCTTGCGATTGACCTCGTCATCGAGGGCGGCAAGGCGATCGCGTCTAACAGCAAGAAGGCTGAGCAGGCTTAATCGCTGCACAGCGCAAAATGTAACCCCTGTGTGGGCGCTCTGCTTCGGCAGAGCGCCCATTTTTTGCTTGCGGATTTCCGCTACGGCAGCGCGTTCTCTTCATTTTCGGTTGCAAACAGAGGGGAAACATGGCATACTGTAGGCAGCATTCACATGGGAGGTGCAGCCATGAAACGCAGCGAGCAACGCGAACAGAACATCCAGCGGGTCATTTGTGTGGCGCAGTCGCTGTTCATTGCCGACGGCATCGCCGCGACGCCCATCAGCCGCATCGCCGAGGCCGCCGGCCTGACACCGACGTCGCTGTATCGCTATTTCCGCAACAAGGACGCGCTTGTCTTTGCCGCGTGGCGCGATGCATTGGCGACGTTTTTCTCGGATTTCATGGCGCAGTATACCCGCGAGGCCGCGTCCTGCAAGAACGGGTATGAAAAGTTCGTCGTCTGTATGCACATTTATTTTCGCACTTATGACCGCCGGCCGGAGTGGTATGACTACACGCGTGAGATGTTCTCCGCCTACTCGGAGAAGGGGACGGGCAACGACGTCAACAATGTCTTCTGGAAGTATTACGACCGCGAGATCCCCGTCCCGGCGCTCAAGGCGCTGCGCGAGGGCGTGGCCGACGGCTCGATCCGGCCGGATGTGAATATCTACGCCGTGTACCAGTGCCTGCTCAACGCATATACCGGCACGACGATCTATGAGAACCTGTCCTTCGGCGTCTCTCCGGTCGCGGTCGTGCAATTTACCGGCGAGCTGCTCGTCAACTACATCAAAAATGAGCCGAGTACACCCGCGTTGTGTAACAAAACTGAAAAAACGCAAGATGTGTAACAAAAGATACAGAGCGGACGCGCCGGTTTGATAAGATAATATCATCTGGTTTTCTTTTTTTACACAGATGTGTTAGTGGCAGTAACATATGGACAAATATCGCGGAGGTGAGTAGTACGGAGAAGAATAGAACCAAGCGTTCCTACGATTTCACGCCGTGTCTGCCGTTTTGGGATGCGCTCACAAGCTCCCAGCAGCAGATGCTGCGCCTGAACACCATCGTCCGCTCATACCGCGCGGGGGACAATGTGGTGTTTTCCATGCCGGAGCGAAACGGACTTTTCCTCGTGCTCTCCGGCGGACTGCGTGTGTTTATCGCGACGGATACCGGCCGCGAGATCACACTGCTGTCGGTCGTCAGCGGCGGCTGCTGCGTGCTCAACACGCTCGACAGCGCAGAGCCGGGCGACACAATGCCCATCCTGCAGGCGAGCAGTGATGCCGTATTTGCCTATATCAACATCGTTGCGCTGCGTCCACTTTGTGCTGAGGCCCCGGTCGTGGAGCAGTTTCTGCGCAGCACTGCGGCGCGCAATGTACAGAAGGTGCTCAATAACATTGAGTATTATTTCTTCCACCCGCTGCGCAGCTGCATCGCGCGCGTCGTGCTTGAAAAAGCCGATGCACACCCTGAGGACGGCTTCGCGCGTATCACGCACGAGGAGATCTCGCACCACCTCGGCACGACCAGAGAGGTCATCAGCAGAGAGCTTGAGGGCATGCGCCAGATGGGGCTGCTGCAGACCGGCCGCGGGAAGATCTACGTGCTCGACCGCGCCGCACTCGAGAGTATGGCCAATTTATAGGCAGTTTTTTCTCCGATTTCATAGATGGCAAGGCTGCTTGGAAGCGTGATTTCGCTTCCGAGCAGCCTCTTTTTGTGCTAAACGACACATTCTGATCGGACACGCGGTGAAAAACAGTCAAAATGCACAATGAAAAGTCGTCAAACTTGTGACATTCAACAAAACCGCACGGTCATGTTTAATTACGGCCATTTGTGTAACAAATGGTGCAGTAAAGACGGCAAAATGCGCTATATTGATAATTGTCAAACGAAAGCTTCTTTTTTTTCGAAGCAAGTGTTAGTGACAGTAACAGAAGAAACCGTGCAGACGGACTGCACAAAAAATACGGAAAACACATCATGAATGGGAGGTACACAGAATGTATTACAGCAGCGGTAACTATGAGGCGTTTGCAACGCCGAAAAAACCCGAAGGCATCGAGGGCAAGTCGGCTTATGTCGTCGGCACCGGTCTGGCCGGTCTGGCGGCGGCCTGCTTCCTGATCCGCGATGCGCAGATGCCCGGCGAGCACATTACGCTCTTTGAGCACCTGCCCGTAGCCGGCGGCTCCTGCGACGGCATCTACGATGCGACCAAGGGCTTCATCATGCGCGGCGGCCGTGAGATGGATAACCACTTCGAGTGCATGTGGGATCTGTTCAAGTCCATCCCGTCGATCGTGAACCCGGGCGAGACGATCTTCTCCGAGTACTACTACCTCAACAAGGAAGACCCGAACTTCTCCCTGTGCCGCGTCACCGAGAAACAGGGCCAGGACGCCCATACCGACCGCAAGTACGGTCTGACGCCGGGCGCCGCCACGCAGCTGCTGAAGCTGTTCATGGCGACCAACAAGTCCCTCGAGGACAAGAAGATCGATGACGTGTTTGACGATGAGTTCTACGCCACGAACTTCTGGACCTACTGGCAGACCATGTTCGCGTTCGAGAAGTGGCACAGCGCCCTTGAGATGAAGCTTTACCTGCAGCGCTACATCCACCACATTGACGGTCTGCCCGACCTGAGCGCGCTGCGTTTCACCCGCTACAACCAGTATGAGTCGATGATCCTCCCGATGTGCAAATACATCACCGACCACGGCGGAAAGGTGCTCTTCGATACCACGGTCACGAACATCGTCTGCGACTGCACCGAGGACAAGAAGGTCGCCAAGAAGATCGAGTACACGCAGGGCGGCGTGGAAAAGGTCATCGAGCTGACCGAGAACGATCTCGTCATCTGCACCAACGGCTGCCAGGGCGACGCGTCCGCTTACGGCGACAACACCCAAGCGCCGGTCGTGAAGGTCAAGAACGGCGAAGGCCCGTCCGTCGAGATGTGGAAGAAGCTCGCCGCGCAGGATCCGGCGTTCGGCCATCCCGAGAAGTTCTTCAAGGACATCAAGGAGACCAGCTGGGAGTCCTGGACGGTCGACACGGCCAACAAGCAGATCCTCGATGCGATCCAGAAGATCTGCAAGCGCGACCCGCTCTCCGGCAAGGTTGTCACCGGCGGCATCGTCACCTGCCGCGACTCGAGCTGGCTCATTAGCTGGACCATCAACCGTCAGGGTCAGTTCCAGGAGCAGCCGAAGGATCACTGCCTGATCTGGGTCTACGGCCTCAACTGCTGGGACGACAAGGGCGACTTCATCAAGAAGAACATGTGCGACTGCACCGGCATCGAGCTGGCGGCAGAGTGGCTGTACCACATCGGCATCCCCGAGGATCAGATCATGGATCTGGCCACGAACGAATGCAACACCACGCCGTGCATGATGCCTTACGTCACCACGTTCTTTGAGCCCAGAGCCGAAGGCGACCGCCCGAAGGTCGTGCCCGACGGTTCGGTCAACCTCGCGTTCGTCGGCCAGTTCGCCGATACCCCGCGCGACACCGTGTTCACCACCGAGTACTCCATCCGCACCGCGATGGAAGCGGTCTACACGCTCTGCAACGTCGACCGTGGCGTGCCCGAGGTCTGGGGCAGCGTGTATGATATCCGCGACCTGCTCTACGCCACCAGCAAGCTGCTCGACGGCAAGAAGCCGCTGGAGTTCCTGCTCCCGTCGGTGCTGCCGCTGCTCGACCTCGTCAAGGAGCCGCTGGTCAACAACGTCGTGGTGGATCTGCTCAAGAAGTATAACATCGTCTGACGTACCACCCGTTAGATGTCGCATCCCCCTTTGCCCCGGCAGCCTCGGCTGCCGGGGCATCTTGCGCAGTAGGGTGTGTGGCTGCAGTGTGCGGCGACTGAGCAGCGGGGGAGCTCGAGGGGGCAAGACATGGCAGAAAAAATCCGGCGCCGCGAACAGCGGCGCCGGATCTTCAATATTCATTCTTCTACGACCGGGAATGTGACCCGAATTTCAAACCCCGCGCCCCAGTCGGACGCGGCGCTGAGCGTGAGCCCGAGCTCCTTTGCGATCTCGCGTGCGAGGTAGAGGCCCATGCCGGTGGCCTTGCTCTTTTCGTGACCGGAGTCACCGGTGAAGCCCTTTTCAAACACATACGGCAGGTCGCATGCGCGCACGCCCGGCCCGTTGTCACGGACGGTGAGGACGGTCTCGGCCGCGCTGCACGTGAGCGAAAATGTGAGTACCGGCGCATCGCTTGTGTATTTTACGCTGTTGCTCACGAGCTGACCGAGCAGGAAACACAGCCCGCGCCGGTCGGTGAATACGGTCTCGTCCGCAAGCCGGATCTCGACCCGGAAGCCCTTTTCCTCGAGCAGCGGACGGTAATCGTCGAGCACCTCGTCGATGCAGCTGCGCAGCGTCAGGCGCTCGAACCGATAGTCGCGCCGCGCGCCGCGCAGGCGCGCATAGTAGAGCATCTGGTCGATGAACGCCTGCATCCGGTTGCGTGCGTAGTCGAGCTTGAAGCCGACCGCCTCCGGCAGCGTGTCGCGCCGATTGTCGCGCCGATTGTCGAGCACGAGCGTCAGCAGCGCCAGCGGCGTTTTCACTTCGTGCGCCCAGAGCTCCACGTAGTCCTCGTGGTCGTCCATCTGCGTCTGCAATTGTGCGATGGTCTGCTGCTGCGCGCGCAGCGTCTCGCCGAGCAGGTGAACGCTTTGCGATTCGGCGGGGGAGAGCAGGCGGCACAGTGCCTGTTCGTGTGCCGCGTCCGGTGTGGCCAGAAAGGCCGTGAAGGCTTGCTCTCGCCGTTTTGCCCGCGCACAGAGCGCGACGCACACACAGGCGAACAGAAACACCGTCGCCAGCACGATCACGCCGGCGGTGGCGGCAAAGGCCTTTGCGTCCGCCAGCCAGAGCAGCAGCGCGGCGAGCGCATCTACCCCCAGCAGCAGCCCCAGCCACGGCAGATACTGCCGCAGATAGCTTCCGTTATGCTTCATGCGCCACCTCCAGCCGGTAGCCGACGCCGCGCACGGACACGAGCTGCTGGCGCATGCCGAGGGACGCCATCGTCTTTTTCAGCCGCGTGAGGTTGACCTGCAGCGCGTTTTCGTCGATGAATTCCGTCGTGCCCCAGAGGGCGCGGCTCAGGTCGTCCTTTGTGACGGTCTGCCCGCCGTGCGTCAGCAGCGCTTCAAGCAGCTTGCCCTGATTCGGCGGCAGGACGACGGACCGGTTGTGGATAAAGAGCGTGTAGGTCTGCCGGTCGAGCAGGAAATCCGCGCCCTCGAGCAGATTCGGCCGCCCCTCATAGCGCTTGAGGACGTTTCCGATGCGCGCCAGCAGCCGCTCCTTTCGATAGGGCTTGGTGAGGTATTCGTCCGCGCCGAGTTCGAGCGCGTGCACCTCGTCACGCATTTGGTCGCGTGAGGTCAGTACCAGCACCGGCAGGGCGCTGCGCTGCTTGACAGCGCGGCAGATCTGAAATCCGCTCACCTCCGGCAGATTCAGGTCCAGCAGCACCAGATCGGGGGCGAGCGCGAGCAGCTGCCCGGTCACGTCGGAAAAGTCCGTGACCTCCGTGACGGTGTAGCCCGCCCGGCGCAGCATATCCGCAAGTTCCTCGCGCATGAGCTCCTCATCTTCTACGACGGCGATGTGCTTCATCGCGCCGCCCCCTTTCTGCGTTATTCTTCGCGTTCCGGCGCCATCAGGGTCAGCAGGTATTTGCTGCTGGAGCGCTTGACGGCCGCCATGTAGATCCATTCTACCACACACAGCAGCAAAATCATAGCTCCGGCGGTGATCATCAGATCTGTCATGCCGCGCTGCGCCTGTGCGGTGAGCATACCGGTGAAGAGCGCGCGCACGCCAAACGCGCTGCTGACCGCCGCCACGCCGACCGGCAGGCCGAAGTACCAGTTGATCTGCGCCTTCGCTGCGCGGCAGAGCGTGTCATGCTCCGCGCCGAGGCGCACGAGCGTCCGGTAGCGGCGCGCGGCCTTCTGCTGCCCCATGAGAAACTGCACGCCGATGACGGTGTTGGCCACGACGAGGAAGATGATGGCGAGGTAAATGGTCAGGTAGCTTGCCGCGACGATGTAAAACAGCTCACGGCCGAGGTTCTGCAGGTAACTCTCGTATCTCAAACCGAGCGGGTCGAGCAGCGCGTTCATGTCCGCGATGGCGTTCATGAGGCTCTTGCCCTCCGTCATGGACGGGGCGAGCACGCCGTCGAGGTAGACGTCATAGTCGCCCTGCGTGTAGTGCTCGAACGCCGCGTCCGGCACGATGAGCGCGAACAACATCGTGATCGACCGGTCGGTGACGACGCTCACCGACTGCACCTGCCCCACGAGCGTGAACGGTGCACCGTCGATCGTGATGGCCGAGTCCTCTGCGATCAGGCGGTTGATCAGCGCCGTGCGGCTGGCCAGGGAGACCTCGCTGTCGCAGTAGACGGCGGCCTCATCGGATGCCAGCGTCAGCTCCGGCAGGCCGGCAGCCGTCAGCAGGCGGTTATAGCTGCTGAGCGCGATGAGGTGCGGGTAGCCCACGGCCTCCAGCATGTATTGCAGCTGCTGCCGCTCGTCGGAGACGGGCATGGCATCGATGGTGCGCTGCAAGGCGGGGAATTTCACGGTGTTTTGGTAGTCCGTGCTCGTGCGCACGCGGCCGATGCGCATCTCAAAGATGTCGGAAAAAGCGCTGTCGAGCCCGTGCGCCGTCAGCGTTTCGCGCACGGCGTCGGCGCTTTTGCTGTCGGCGGGGAAGGTGTAGTCGAGCGTGTGCGTCTCGGCACGGGACGAGCGCGCGGTCGCAACGCCCGCGCCGAAGCAGCACAGCGCAGCCAAAATCAGCAGCGAACAGATTGCCAGCGCGCCGGAGCGGTGGATGACCGTTTCCTCGACCTGCCGGAAGTTAAACACCCGCAGCCGACCTGCGCCACCGCGCCGGGCCAGCCGGTCGATGATGACGCGCAGCCCGTAAAACAGCAGCAGCGTGCCCGCCACGCCGAGCGCGAGCGTGCCCGCCATGTAGCGCAGGCCGCTCCACGCGTACCCGCGGATGGCAAACGTGTACGCACCGGCGAGCAGCGCCGCGCCCAGCACGAGCGCCGCAGCGTAAACGACGGCGGGACGCTGCTTTTTCGTGCCCTCCGGCGTCTCGGTGAGCAGCGCGCCGATCTCCTGACGCACGATCTTCCCGCTGAGGATGAGCGAGGCCAGCAGCTTGATCGCAAGAAAGCCCGCAGCCGTCCACCCGATGGCGGACAGGGAGAGCGTAAATTGGTGCCCCACAATGCCGAGCCCGACGAGCCGCGCCGTGACGAGGCTGATGACCTCCGAAATGAGCAGCGCTGCCGGTAGGCCGATGGCCAGCGCGATGAGGCTCGAGCGCAGATCCTCCGCCAGCAGCATGCCGAAGAGCTTGCGCCGCTGCATGCCCAGCATGAGGTACACGCCGAATTCGTGCCGCCGCCGCGCGAGCTGAAAGCGGTTGGCATAGTACACGAGAAAGAACAAAATGAACAGCGTCAGTCCGTACAGCACCGGGACGAGCGTCAGCAGCCGGTTCACGGCGTTGCTCTCCATGCGCTGCAGGAACACCATCACGTCCTGATGCGACAGGGAGAGGATGATGTAAAACGCGATGATCGAGATGAGCAGGGACGTGAAAAACAGCCCGTTTTCCCGGCGGCTGCGGCGGCTGTTGCGCTTGACAAGTTCAGAGAACATTGGCACTGCCCCCTCCCAGCTGCGCCATCACGGACAGGATGCGCCCATAAAATTCCTGCTGCGTCTCGTCCGGTATGTCGCGCCGCAGCTCGTGGAAGAGCACACCGTCCTGAATGAAGAGGATGCGCTTGCAGTAGCTCGCGGCGTTGCAGTCGTGCGTGACCATGAGGATGGTCGTGCCGGCGTCCGCATTCAGGCCGGAGAGCTTTTCCATGAGCGCACGGGCGTTTTTCGAGTCGAGCGCGCCGGTCGGTTCGTCCGCCAGCACGATCTCGGGGTCGAGAATGAGTGCGCGCGCCGCTGCGATGCGCTGCTTTTGTCCGCCGGACATCTGCGCCGGGAACTTGTCGAGCACATCCGCCACTTCCAGATAGCCTGCAAGCTTTGTCAGCCGCTCGCGGCTCTCGGCCTCGGACACACCGTGCAGCGACAGCGGCAGGAGGATGTTCTCGCGGCCGGTGAGGTTATCGATGAGCTCAAAGTTTTGAAACAGATAGCCGATCTCCTTGCCGCGGTAGTCGGCCAGCGCTTTTCCGTGCAGCGTCGTGACGCACTTGCCGTGCAGCGCGACGGCGCCGGCGGTCGGCGCGATGACGGTCGCGATGCAGTTGAGCAGCGTCGATTTGCCGGAGCCGCTGCTGCCCATGATGCCGAGAAACTCGCCCGGCATGACCTGAAACGAGATGCCGTCGAGCGCACGGGTCAGATTCGGCTCCTTGCCGTAATATTTCTTCAGGGCTGCAATTTCGAGAATGGGTTCCATTGCACATACCTCCTTTGGATTCTGCTGCCATGGTACAACACCCGGTGCGGAAAATCCACTTACAGTGCCTGAAAGGTTTTCGCCGTTCGGCTTGACAGCTGCGCGGCGGCACGATATGCTGAAATTGCTGAAATCATACCCCCGCAACTGCCGGTTGACACATTTGACAGTCGCCTTGGTGGTGCGCAACCGGCCGATCTGGTATCCTGTCCTCAGCCGGAAACGGAAAAACAATACGGGAGGAAGCCGCTTATGCTATTGGCAGATAAGATCGTGACCCTGCGCAAGCGCGCCGGCTGGTCACAGGAGGAGCTGGCGGCACAGCTGGGCGTGTCGCGCCAGTCGGTGTCGAAATGGGAGGGCGCGCAGTCCGTGCCCGATATGCAGAAGGTCGTGCAGATGAGCCGCCTGTTCGGCGTCACGACCGATTACCTGTTAAAAGAAGAGCTCGGCGAGCCGGAACCGGCCCCGGCCGAGCCGGATGCGCTGCTGCGCTGCGTGACCATGGAGCAGGCGGCGGACTATCTGGCGCTGCGGCAGGCGGCCGCGCCGAAGCTCGCGCTGGCGACGCTGCTGTGCGTACTCTCGCCGGCGGCGCTGCTTTTGCTCGCCGCGCTCAGCGACCGGCCGGGCACGGCTATTTCGGAAAATGCGGCGGCGGGCATCGGCCTGTGCGTGCTGCTGGTGCTCGTGGCGGTCGCGGTGGCGGTGTTCATCACGTGCGCCGCGCAGGTGAAAGCATATGCCTTTCTGGAGAGCGAACCGTTTGAGACGGCCTACGGCGTGACCGGTATGGTGCGCGAGCGCCGGGCGGCGTTTGCGCCGCGCCACACGCGCGGAAAGGTCGTGGGCACGGTGCTGTGCATCCTGTCGGCAGTACCGCTGTTCATCGCCGTCTGCCTGGACGGGCCGGACCTGCTGTATGTCGGGGCGGTCTGCCTGCTGCTCGTGCTGGCGGGCATCGGCAGCGCGGTGTTTGTCTCCGGCGGCGTGTATTGGGTGGCGATGGACCGTCTGCTCGAAGAGGACGACTATGCCCGGCCGCGCAAGCGGCAGAACGGCGTTGTCGGCGCGGTCAGCGGCATTTACTGGCTCGTCGCCACGGCGGCGTACCTGCTTTGGACATTCGGCCCGTGGTGGGACGCGCAGCCGCAGGACACATGGATCCTCTGGGCGGTCGCGGGGGTGCTCTACGGCGCGGTCATGGCGCTCGTGCGCGGGATTCGAAAATGAAGTGCTTGCAGGGAATAGAAAAAGAAAAATGCCGCAGGCGGCTGCCTGCGGCATTTGCAATTTTTGCTTGGAAGGTTACAGCGTGTTCTCGCCGGTCTCGAGACCGATGACCTCGTCCACCGGCAGCGAGAGGATGATGCCGTGCGCGTCCGTGCGCAGGCCGCAGGCGTCGCTGATGGCGTTCATGACGGCGGCCTTTTTCTCGCGCGGCGTGACGATGACGACGAATTCCTCTTCCTCCTGCATGGAGATGCCGAGTTTGCGGCTGATGCGCTCGGAGTTCTGGCGGCGTCCCTTGAGGATCGTGCCGCCCATGGCGCCTGCGCTTCTGGCGGCGTCGATGGCGTCGCTGCTGTAGCCGTTGCTGAGCGCGACCCAGATGGCGGCGTAACCCGCGCCGGTTTGCATATCGGACATTTCGCTACACACCCTTTCTTCGATCTTCTGTTCTATGGTCTCGCGCAGCTGGTCGTTCATGAGCTGGAGCAGCGGCCGCTGCAGCCCCGTGATCGGGATCGTCAGCACGATGCCGCCGCCGCGCTTATGCAGCGGGATGCGCTGCTGCAGCGCATCGAGCAGGTCGCGCACGAGAAACTTCGGCAGCAGCCCGATCGTGAGCAGGCGGCTGCTGCCGCTCAGCCCGAAGATGTCGAGCATTTCCGACGGCGCCGTGCCGTGTCCCTGACACTGGTAGTAGATCGGGATGCGGAAATTCTGAAACGTCTGCTCGAGCTTGCGGCGGTATTCATGGTTTGTGATGATGAGCACCATGCGCGGTGCGAGTCGGTTTTCGGAATGTATCATATCTCTTCGTCCTCCAGGTCGATGACACCGTCATCGGGCAGCAGGTCAGCTTTGTCCTCGGCCACGGCTTTGGCTCTATGTACGTAAATGACGCCCATGATCTGAATGGCGACCGGCGGCGCGAGCGCGACGAGCGCCACCACGCCGAAGGCGTCCGTGACGACGCTGCCGCCGAGCGCGGTGCACGCGCCCATGGCCAGCGGCAGCAGGAAGGTAGAGGTCATGGGCCCGCTCGCCACGCCGCCGGAGTCGAAGGCGATGCCCACGAACACGGACGGGACATAGCGCGCGAGGATGAGCGCGAGCGCGTAGCCCGGCACGAGGATCCAATAGATGCTGATGCCGGTCAGCACGCGCACCATTGACAGCATCACCGCGCAGGCTACGCCGATGGACAGCGCCGTGTTCATCATGCTCTGCGACACCGTGCCGCCGGTGACATCCTCAACCTGCTTGTTGAGCACCTGCACGGCGGGCTCCGCCTTGACAATGTAGTAGCCGATGAGCGCGCCGATCGGTATGAGCACCCAGCGGTACGTGCTGTCCGCCAGGCCTGAGCCGAGCAGGTTGCCCACGGGTGTAAAGCCGATGTTCACGCCGGTCAGAAACAGGATCAGACCGATGACGGTGTACAGAAAGCCGACGCCGGTGCGCAGCAGCTGCCGCCGGCGGTAGTGGTGCGTCAGCAGCTGGAACAGCACGCACACCGCCACGATCGGCAGGATGCTCAGCAGCACTTCCTTCGCGTAGTCCGGCAGGCCGATGGCGAACTGCTGCACCACGTCACGCGTCGTGACGACCGGCGCGATCTCCACGGCGGAATAGATCGCATCGCTCGGATGGTAGAAGATGCCGAGCAGCAGCACCATCAGGATCGGCCCGACGCTGCACAGCGCGACCAAACCGAAGCTGTCGTCATCGTGCCCCTGCGCGGTGCGCAGCGCCGACACGCCGACGCCCAGCGCCATGATAAACGGCACGGTGATCGGCCCCGTCGTGACGCCGCCGGCGTCAAATGCGACGGCGAGAAAATCCTTCGGGGAAAACAGCGTCAGCGCAAACAGCAGCGCGTACGCGATCAGCAGACACTTTGCCAGCGACGCGCGATAGAAGATGCGCAGCACAGCCAGCGCCAGAAAGACGCCTACGCCGACGGCGACTGTCCAGATCAGGACGTTGTTGGGAATGGATGCGACCTGATTTGCCAGCACCTGCAGATCCGGCTCTGCGATGGTGATGATCGTACCGAGCGCGAACGACACGAGCACGACCAGAATGACCTTTTCACGTTTTGCCAGCGTCTTGCCGACACCCTCACCGAGCGGGGTCATGGACATTTCGGCGCCGAGCTGGAAAAAGCCCATGCCGAAGATCAGCAGCACGGCGCCGGTCAGAAACAGCGCCAGCGTGCCGATCTCCATCGGGACGAGCGTGATGCTCAGCACCAGCACGATCAGCGTGATCGGCAGGACGCTGGAGAGAGATTCCTTTACTTTTTCTTTCAGCTTTTCATTCATACGGTTGCGGTGGTCCTCCTTTCGCGGGGTGATTCAGGATCGCTGCAAGACCGCATTGCAGTCCGTCAGGTGCGGTTGAGAATGGCCATGAACTCCTCGCCGGTGATGGTCTCCTTCTCGTAGAGATACTTGGCCAGCTCGTCGAGCTTGGCGCGGTTTTCGGTGAGGATGCCGACGGCTTTGGCGTGCTCTTTTTTCACGAGCGCGACGACCTGATGGTCGATCCGCGTCTGTGTCTCGGCAGAGCAGGCGAGGGAGGCATCGCCGCCGAGGTACTGGTTCGTGACCGTCTCGAGCGCGACCATGTCAAACTCCTCGCTCATGCCGTAGCGTGTGATCATGCCGCGGGCGAGCTTCGTTGCCTGCTCGATGTCGTTGGATGCGCCGGTGGAGACGATGCCGAAGCGCACCTCCTCGGCGGCGCGGCCGCCGGTGAGCGTGGCGATCTTGTTTTCCAGCTCCTCTTTTGTCATGAGGTAGTGGTTGCCCTCCTCGACCTGCATCGTGTAGCCGAGCGCGCCGGACGTGCGCGGAATGATGGTGATCTTCTGCACGGGGGCGGAGTGCGTCTGCAATGCGGCGACGAGCGCGTGGCCGATCTCGTGGTAGGCGACCGTCCACTTTTCCTTGTCGGTGAGGATGGCGTTTTTCTTCTGATAGCCCGCGATGACGACCTCAATGCTCTCCTCAAGGTCGGACTGCGTGGCAAAGCGCCGGCCGTCGCGCACGGCGCGCAGCGCGGCCTCGTTGACGATGTTTGCAAGCTCTGCGCCCGAGGCGCCGGAGGCCATGCGTGCGATCTGGCCGAAGTCCACGTCCTCGGCGACCTTGATCTTGCGGGCGTGCACCCTGAGGATCTCCTCGCGGCCCTTGAGGTCAGGCAGCTCCACGGGCACGCGCCGGTCAAAGCGGCCGGGCCGCGTGAGCGCGGGGTCGAGCGATTCGGGGCGGTTCGTGGCGGCGAGGATGATGACGCCGTTGTTGCCCTCGAAGCCGTCCATCTCGGTCAGCAGCTGGTTGAGCGTCTGCTCGCGCTCGTCGTTGCCGCCGACCTGCCCGTCGCGCTTTTTGCCGATGGCGTCGATCTCGTCGATGAACACGATGCAGGGGGCTTTCTCCTTGGCCTGCCGGAACAGGTCACGCACCTTCGATGCGCCCATGCCGACGAACATCTCAACGAATTCCGAGCCGGAGATGGAGAAAAACGGCACGTTTGCCTCGCCGGCAACGGCCTTGGCCAGCATCGTCTTGCCGGTTCCCGGAGGGCCGACGAGCAGGATGCCCTTGGGCATGGACGCGCCGATCTCCTGATACTTCGACGGGTCGTGCAGGTAGTCGACGATCTCGGTCAGGTTTTCCTTGGCCTCGTCCTCACCGGCGACGTCGGAGAACTTGATGCCCTCGGCAGACTTGACGTAGACCTTTGCGTTCGAGCCGCCGAGCCCGAACATCATGGAGTTCGGCCCGCCGGCCTTGTTCGTCATGCGCTTGAGCATGAACTGGCCGAGGGCGACAAAAAACACGATTGGCAGCAGCCACGTCAGCAGAAACGACAGAAACGGCGACATCTCCTCGACGATCTCGCTCGAGAACTCCGCGCCGGAGTCCTTCAGGCGGTAGATCAGGTCGGGATCGTCCATCGGGCCGGTCTTGTAGATCTGGGTGTCATCTTTGTTCGTGAAGAGGATCTGGTTGTCCTGCACCTCCACGCGGCCGATCTCTTTGTTCTCCGTCATGGTCATGAACGTGCCGTAGTCGACCTCCTTGACCTGCCGCTGGCTCAGCCACGGCACGGCGAGGAAGTTGATGAGCAGCAGCACGAGCAGCGCCATGGCGTAGTAATACAGCATCGGCTTTTTCGGGCTTTTTACTTCATTCATGCGTATGCTTCCTTTATTCAAAATATATGTGTACTGCGTGTGCGTTTTCCGGACTCGTGTAACGTAACTTTAGTTTACCACAGCCGGAAACGTCTGTCCAGTGAATAAACTGTGTACAGCGTGTACAAAAAATACCCGATCCGCCGGTAAAGAGACAAGGAAACCGGAATCTGTGCAGCAAATGTTACGGAAGAATACACCTTGCACCTGTATGATAGTTTTATAACAAAAAGCGTTCCGAACCGACGGGAGGGATCACGCGATGGAGATGCTTCTTTACCAGAGCACGCAGTTTCGCGACGTAAAAAAGATCTTGGACCGCGCGCACGGCTTCGCGGGCCTTTTGACGGCCGGCGGCATCGAGGCGTCGCGGCTGGACATGCCCTTCGTCTGCGATCAGAAGGTGCTCTCACGCTATGATGATGCGTGCGGCGATGTCCGCCGGATCCTTGCCATGCAGCTCGGGCTCGAGCTGCCGAAGGGCTTTTCCATCCCGTTGGAGGCCGAGGATCTGGCGGTCTTTTTCTCGCAGCAGTGCTCGCTGCGGCAGATGCAGGACTACCTCGCGCAAAAGCGCCGGCAAACGCAGGCGGATATTGCCGTCTGGCTGCGCGAGCGCCCGTGGGACACGCATCCGGTCACGGCAGCACAGGCTGCGGCGCAGAATTTTGTCTTTGACGCCGCGACCGGCCGCATCGGTACGGACGGCTGCTTCAACGCCGGCACGGTGCTCGAGCTGCCCTCGTCGGTCGACGGGGTGCGCGTGCGCACGCTCGCTGCCTATGCCATGGTGTCGTACACATATTTAAATACGCTCGTCATTCCGGACAGTGTCGAGACGATCGAGCCATATGCGTTTTATGATAAGGTGCACCTGCGCCGGGTCAATCTTCCGCAGGGGCTCACCGTCATCCCGGAGGGCGTGTTTTCGCGCTGCATCGGTCTGACGGGCATCGTCATCCCGGACAGCGTCCGCGAGATCCACGACGAGGCATTTTACCAGTGCAGCAATCTGGACACGGTCGTCATCCCCGACGGTGTGGAGCGCATCGGCCGCTGCGCGTTTTTGAATGTGCGGCGCGTCATTTACCACGGCGGTGCAAAGGGCTTTCCGTGGGGCGCCGTGCGCGGCAACTGAGAAAGGCGGAATGAGATATGCATACGCTGCAATATGAGACCGCCGTCTGCGGCGGCAGCAATCTGAAAGCACCGATGAAGCTCGACTTCCTGCGCTCGCTCTGTGCGCAGGAGCGCCATGCGTGGCCGGAGGTCGTGCTCTGCCGGGTCGAGGGCGAGCCGCTGCCTGTGTGCTGTCTGAGCGAGGCGGCGGCGGGGGACCTGTTCTCACGTGTGGGCATCGTGTCCGCGCCGTCGGAGGCGCTCACGGCGCTGCTGCGCACCGCGCCCGTGCGTGCGCGGGTCACGGCGCTGTGCGACGCCACGGGCGAGCCGTGCGACGGCGACGCGCCAGACGTCTGGGGCTTTCTCGCCGAATACCGCTGCGGCGACCCGCTCAGCGGTGCGGTGCGCGCAGCTATTGACGGCGCTGCCGCGCGCGGGTGCGCGTCCCCGGAGGCGCTGACTGCACGCGCCGAGTACCTGCTCGAGCAGGCTGTGCCGGAGGGAATCATCCTGCGCGTGTTCGCCGAGATGTTCTCTCTGCCGGAGTACCCCGAGATGGTGCCCGATCCGCCGGTGCGCTATGTGCAGGCCGACAGCTTCGGGGCGCTCACGCGCGCGCTGGCCTACCGCCTGTCGGGGCTGCATCTGCGGCTGGTCGGCAGCAAGGGCTGCGGCAAAAACACGCTCATCCAGACGGTGGACTGGCTGCTCAACGTGCCGCAGTACCGCATGCAGGGCAATGCCGAGCTCGACAAGCTCGACCTGCTCGGCGGGCCGACAATCGAAAACGGCACCATGCGCTATCGCCTGAGCGATATGCTGCGCTATCTGGCCGCGGGCGCGGATGTCGTGCTCGACGAGGGCAACACCATCAAGCCCGAATGTGCCGATGTGCTCCACTCGCTGACCGATGCCGCGCGTCAGATCCAGGTGCCCGGCTACGGTCTCGTGCAGATGCACCCGCACTCGGCGTTCACGATCACGATGAATGAGGACTACGCCGGTACGAACTTTATGAACGAGGCGACGATCGATCGCTTCACGCCCATCCATATCGCAGAGCCGGAGACCATTGTGGACGTGCTGCGCCGCGTCGTGCCCGAGGCGAGCGGCGCGAGCCTGAACATCTGCGACTATGTCTACTGTGCCATCCGCGACCGCATCCGCAGCGCCGGCGGCCTTGAGCCGGACGCGATGACGATCCGCGGCTTTATCGATGCCCTGCGTGCAGAGCCGCTGCTCGGTCTGCGCTGGGGCTTGCTGGACAACGTGGCCTCCAAGCCGCAGGACGCCTATACCCGCCTGCAGCTGACGGAGCTCATCGAGAGCATGGTGCCGCAGGATGGACGGGTTTGACGCTGCGCTGGCGCGCTACCGGGCGTTTCTGGCGAGCGAGCCCATCGCGCCGCTGCTCCGGCGCAGCCTCGCGCTGCTCGTGCCGGACAACATCCGCATCGACACGGTCACACCGGACGACAGCCTGCGCTGCACGACGGACGGCACGTCCGTCACCGTCGGCGGGGCTGCATATCTGCTGCGTGCGGATTTTGATGCCCGCCACTGGATGGCTGCGCTGCGCGTACTGCTCGCACGCGAGCTTCAGCACGACGGCAGCTCCGACCGCGACGTGTGTGCGGCGGTGCGTGCATTTTCCGGCGCGTATTTTCACGAGCACTATGCCCTCGCGCCGGAGCACGGCGCACTGCTCGGTCAGCGTATTCTGAATATTCTGGAGCAGGCGCGCACGGATAACATCCTCTGCCGCCGCTTTCCCGGTTATCTGCCGCTGCTGCGCTTCGTGTGCTATGCGCAGCTGGACGCCGCCGCGCCCGGCAGCGCGCTCGAGGCGCTGCTTGACGAGCTGGAGGCGTTTGCCCTCACGGGCATCCCGTGCCGGACGCCGGCGCTGCAGTCCGTGTGTGCGCAGGTGGAGGCGGCGATTCTTGCGCCCTCTGCTGCCGCGTGCGCGCAGCATTGCCGCCAAACACTCACGACGCTCGCGCCGGAGCTTGCGCGCCTGTGCCGCGAGACGGACGATGATGCCCGCGCGCGCATCGCATCGCAGTGTGTGGATTACGCCTTCAGCGAGGCCGAGCGCGCGGAAGCCCTCGGCGACGGCTGCGACAGCCGCCTCCGCCTGCGCAGCGAGGCGCAGGACGCGGCGCGCAGCGGCCCCTCCGCCGACGGAGAGGACACCGAGCTGGACAAGGGCGACAGCGCGGGCGGCGGCAGCGGGGATAATTCCGAGCGCTATGGCGACATGAGCGGCAGCCTTGCGAGTCAGGAGGTCAAGTCGAGCGGCTCTGCCGGTACGAACGGCAGGGAGGACCGCGGGCGCTCGTCGAGCGTCGGCCGCAGCGGAAACCACGGGCAGAGCGGAGCAAGCGCTACCACGTCGGACGGCGTTTCCGCCGCGCAGAAGGCCGCCTCCGGCGGACCGGAGAGCCTGCGCGAGGTGCTCGGCACGGGCTGGAGCGCGCATCGCGGCTTTGCGCTCAGCACGGCTGAGCTGGACGCCATGCTCTCAAACGCCGCGCAGGAGCTCACACGCGAGAGAGAGATCGAGCGGCAGCTGAGCGTTGCCGCGCCGCACGCCGCGCGTCTGGGCGTCGGCGAGCGGCAGGAGCTTGCCGCGCGCTACACCGGTCTGACTTTCACCGAGACGTATATCACGCCGTCCGGCGGGCGGCTGCCGCCGGCGCTTTCCGAGCGTGCCAAGGCGCTGCATCACCGGCTTGACAAGCTCCTGCGTCAGCAGCGTGAGCGCAGTGCCGGTCAGCGCACCGGTGCGCTCTCGCAGCGCGAGCTGTGGAAAGTTCCGCTCGACGCCAAGGACGTGTTTCGCCGCAAGGCGCCGCCGTCGCAGCGCGAGACGGCGTTTTACCTGCTCATCGACCGCAGCGGCAGCATGGGCTCCGGCGTCGGCGGCGGGCAGTCCAAGCTCTTCACGGCGTTGGCAACGGCCGCGATCCTGGAGGAGGCGCTCAAGGGCATCGCCTATACGAAGATCGTCGCCTTTGACGGCGGCACGAACGCTGTGGAGCACTGCGTCATCAAGGATTTTGACCAGAAAGAGATCGGCAGCCGCTGCATCGATGCCATGACCCAGATCGCCGCCGGAAACGGCAACAAGGACGGCTATTCCATCCGCGCCGCCGCGCTCGATCTTGCCAAGCGCACCGAGCGCCGCAAGATCCTCGTGGTGCTCTCCGACGGCCTGCCGTCCGGATATTTCAGCGAGGCGGAGGCGATCGACGACGTGCGCACGGCCGTACAGGCGGCGCGCCGCCGGGGACTGCTTGTGATCCCGATCATCTACACCGCGCGCACGGACGAGAACGTGGACGCTTACCGCCGGATGTATGAAAAGAGCATCCTCTTTGCCGATTCCGTGGGTATGCTCGGCGAGTTTGAGCGCCTGCTCATGAAGCTCGTGCGCTGAACGGCGGACGGCGCGGCACACACAGGAGAAAGAAATACCCCGACGATAGCAGATCGTCGGGGTATTTGGCTGTCTGCGCCACATGAAAACGCAGACCAAACCGGTAAAGGAGCGTGAATGGGGGAAGGGAAATTGTGGATGAAATGGCGCGTGCAGCGTATATGAAAGGCTCATGTGTGGGCGTGATTGGCTGATGCCCTGGGCGGTATGGGATTTGTCCTCACATGGAAGCGGCATACCTCACGGGATGGTGCTCCACAGGGCGGATGCCCTGTGGAGCGAGGGGGAGACGGGAAGAAGAAAATGACTTAAATAAGATTCTTTTCCTTCAGGTCTGCGATCTTGGCGTCATCATAGCCGAGCAGCTCCTTGAGGATCGTGTTCGTGTCCTGGCCGAGGCTCGGAGCGCCGCGCCAGACTTGACCCGGGGTGCCGGACATCTTGGGGACGATGCCGAATGCAGTGACTTCCTTGCCGAGCGTCTGATCCTCGTACTTGATGAAGTCGTTGCGCTTCTGATAATGCTCGTTTGCGAGGCAGTCCTTTGCGCCCATGACACGGCTGCACGGGACCTTGAACTGCGCCATTGCGTCCTCGATCTCCTGTGCAGTGCGGGCTGCGCACCATTCGATGGTCTTTGCGTCGAGTTCTCTGCCCTTCTCGGAGGCGACGGCTTCGATACCGGAAGAGCAATCCTTGTAGTTGAAGTACTCAAGGTCGAGATTCATTGCCTGAATGGCTCTCTTGTAGACGCCGGGGCCGAACGCGCCGAGCGCGACATCGTAGCCGTCCTTGGACTTGAACAGGCCGTAGGGCTGGAAGGCTGCGGACTTGTTGCCGGAGCGGGTGTTCTCGCGGCCGGCCATGGTGTAGGAGGTGTACAGGTCGCAGCAGTAGCTCGCCTGAACCTCGAACTGCGCGATGTCAACGATCTGGCCGTCGCCGCCCTTGAGGACGTTAATGTATGCAGCCAGAACCGCAAACACGGTGGCGTATGCGGAGGTGAAGTCGTTGAGCCAGGGCTTGCCGACGACGGGCTCACCGCCCTTTTCGCCGTTGAGGCCCATCCAGCCGGAGAACGCCTGACCGATCATGTCGTAGGATGCGCGGTCGCAGTACTCGGGCAGGCCGCCGAATCTCGGGTTGCCGTAGCCGCTGATGTGGGCGATGATGAGCTTGGGGTTCACCTCGAGCAGTTCCTCGTCGCGGATGCCGAGCTTTTCGAGCCAAACCATGTTCTCCATGAACACGTCGGCTTCCTTGATCAGGCCGAAGAACAGCTCCTTGACCTCGGGATGCTTCAGGTTCAGCTCAAGGGAAAGCGAGAGCTTGTTGCGGCCGTCCTGCGCCCAGGAGGTGCTGACGGTCTTGCCGTCCTCTTTTGCAAAAGGAGCGAGGACGCGGAGCGTGTCGCCGACGCCGGGGCGTTCGATGTGGATGACCTCTGCGCCGAAGTCGGCAAGCAGTGTGGCTGCGTAAGGCATTGCGATCAGAGAGCCGGAATCGATCACGCGCATGCCTGCAAAAGGACCGTACTGAGGGATGATCTGTTTACGTTCGCTCATTTGAATAATCTCCTTTTGTAATAATATTTTTTTAACAAAATAGTCTCGTGATATGCTGCGGCCGCCGGGGGGTGCGGTGACCGCAGCGTGTGTCTGTTATGCTCTGCGGTTTTTGATCTCTGCGATGACGGCAGGCAGGACGGCCTTGAAGTCGGCCACTGCGCCGTAGTGGGAGATGTCAAAGATCGGAGAGGCTGCGTTGTGGTTGATGCTGACGATGCACTTGGCGTTCTGCATGCCGACCTGATACTGCACGGAGCCGGAGATGGCGACGTTGATGATCATGTTGGGCTTGACGGCGGTGCCGGACTGGCCGATCTGAGCATCGTGCGGCAGAAATCCGTTGTCGACCAGGGGGCGGGAGGCGGCAAGCTGACCGCCGAGGAGATCTGCAAGCTCCTTGAGAAGCGCGAGCTCTGACGCGTCCTTTACGCCTCTGCCGCCGGCAACGAGAACGTCTGCGTGATCGATGGGCACGCCGGTAACGACCTTCGGCTCGACATTCAGCACCTCGTAGCACGTCTCCTTGTCGACCGTGACGTGCTCCGTGATGACCTCGCCCTTGCGGCTTTCGTCCGGCTCCAGGGGGGTGAAGATCTTCGGACGAACGGTCACCATCTGCGGCCGGCACTCGAGGATGACGATGTGCGCAAGGATGCTGCCGCCGTATGCGGGCGTGGTCTGATAAAACACGTCATCTTCATCGTAGCCGAGGTCGATGGCGTCGGCGGTGAGGCCGGTCTTGAGGGAGATCATCATGCGCGGTGCAAAATCGCGGCCGAGGCTGGTCGCCGGATACATGATGATCGAGGGCTTGTACTTCTCCGCAAGCTCGGTGAGCGCCTGCTGATAGGGCCTTGCGCTGTAGGATGCAAGGTTTTCGTGCTCTGCGACGATGACCTGATCGGCACCGCCGGCGATGAGACCGGCTGCCAGATGCGCGACCTTGCTGCCGAGAAGGACGGCGGTGATCGCTTCACCGTTATGCGCCTTGAGCTCCTGCGCCTTTGCGAGCAGTTCGTAGGTCACAGGATTGAGCGTTCCGTTCTGCTGTTCGGCAAATACCCATATGCCTTTGTAATCTTCCTTAGCCATTTGCCAAACCTCCTCAGACCAGGTGCTCTGTTTCGAGCATGTCAACGAATTTTGCTGCGATCTCTTCGGCGCTGCCCGTAAAGTAGGTGGTGTCGGTATTGCGCTTGGGCGGCTCGAACACGACTTTGGTAGACGACGGGGAGCCGGGGATGCCGGTCTGCGCCGTGTCTGCGCCGAGATCCTGTGCGTTCCAGACGGCACGGGGCTTTTTGAGCGCTTTCATAATGTTGATCGGCGTGGGATAACGGGGGGTGTTGATCTCCGCTGTCACCGTCACAAGTGCCGGGAGCTTTGCGCGCACCTTCTCGGTGCTGTCCTCGAGCACGCGGTCGCAGTAGACCCAGCCGTCTTTTACATCGATGCTCGATGCAAGGGTAACCTGCGGGATGCCGAGAAAGGCTGCGGTCGCCGGACCTGTCTGAGCGGTGTCGCCGTCAACGGCGTGACGCCCGAACAGCAGCAGGTCGTAGTCGCCGATCTTTTCGGCGCCTTTGGCAAGGGTGTAAGCGGTGGCGAGGGTGTCTGCGCCGCCGAAAGCACGGTCGGACAGCAGGTATGCCTCGTCGCAGCCGAGCGCAAGCGCCTTTTTGAGCACGTCCTCTGCCTGAGGAGGCCCCATGCTGATCGCAACGACTGTTGCGCCGTACTTTTCCTTGAGCTGGATGGCGGCCTCGACTGCGTTTGCGTCGAGGGGGTTGATCATGCTGGCAACGCCGTCGCGCTTCAGATTGCCGCGCTCGTCAAGCTTGACATCGTCCGTGTCGGGCACCTGCTTTACGAAGACAAGTATTTTCATCTCTATCTCTCCATTTGCTCTGTGCCGTGTACCGGTCATCCAAGGACGGAGCCGCTGATGACCATGCGCTGGATCTCACTCGTGCCCTCGCCGATCTCGAGCAGCTTCGCGTCGCGGTACAGACGCTCGACATGGAACTCTGCGCTGTAGCCGTTGCCGCCAAGCACCTGAATGCACTCATCGCAGATCTCCTTGCACCATTTGGAGCTCATGAGCTTGAGCATCGCCGCCTCTGCCGAATGACGCTGGCCATTCGCCTTCATTTCGGCAGTATCCCAGACCATCAGATCCATAGCACGGACCTTTGCCGCCATATCGGCAAATTTGAAGGAAATGCCCTGATATGCCTTGATGGGCTTGCCGAAGGTGGTGCGCTCGTTGGCATATGCCTTGGCGATCTCCATCGCGTGCTGGGAGAGGCCGGAAGCAATGGAGCCGATGGAGATGCGGGCACCGTCGAGCGCCATCATGGCGACCTTGAAGCCCAGACCCTCTCTGCCGACGCGGTCGCACTCTGGAATACGGATGTTGTCAAAGCTCAGCTCGCAGGTGGCCGAGCCTCTCATGCCCATTTTGTGCTCGAACTTGCCGATGGTCAGACCTTCTGCATCCTTGGGGACGATGAAAACGGAGATGCCCCTTGCGCCTGCGTCGGGATCGGTCTTCGCCATGATAAGATAGTAGTCGGCCACACCGGAGTTCGTGATCCAGGCCTTACCGCCGTTGAGGATGTACGAGCCGTCGTCCTGCTTTGCGGCGATGGACTTGATGCCCGCTGCATCCGAGCCCGCGGAGGCCTCGGTCAGGCCGAAGGCGAAGACCTTGCCTGCGGCTGCGAGGGGGAGGTACTTCTGCTTCTGCTCGTCACTGCCGTGAACGAGGATCATGTCGGAAGCCAGCCAGTTTGCGTCGAGATAAAGCGCGATGCTCGCGCTGCCCTTTGCAAGCTCGTTGACAACGATCTGAGAGGTGATGGCGTCGCCGCCGCCGCCGCCGTACTGCTCGGGGATGTGGATGCCCATCAGACCGGTCTCGACAAGCTTGGAGTAGATCTGCTGGTAGATCTCCGTGTTGAACGAGAAGGTTTCATCCATTGCCTTGTCATAGGGGGCGACTTCGTTCTTGGTGAACTCCCGGACCATGTCTCTGATCATGATCTGCTCTTCTGTGAATTTGTACATTGTGCATTCCTCCGTTAAGAAAGTGTTCGTTTCTGCTTACTTCTGAGTGTTGTACAACAGATTGTGACTGTTAACTGCTTTTTACCCAATTCTGTACTACTACAGTATCGAACTGTTTTTCGAAGTTTGGCCTTGCTATTGGGTTTCTATGTGAACAATTTAACATCAAAAACACAGCTCGTCAACAGTTTTTAGCGAACTTGCTTGCTTTTTGGCGCTTGCAACAAAGTGTGTTTCACGACAACAACAGTATGCACCGGTTTTTGTATAACAGTTACACGGCCGGCGTCGCGTTTTCGCTTCCGGATACCGAAATTGTTATACAACACTTCGACAATCTTTTATCATTCATCATTTTTCTTGTATTTCTTCCCCACGGAATGTATAATCAGTATCACTTGGTGATACAGTTTGCTTGGGGGGAGTACCATTTCCATTAAAAATGATATCGTTTTGTCGCGCATCGAGGCGACAGAACCGGGAACGAAAATTTCTGTAAGGGGCCTTGCCTCCGAACTCGATGTCAGTGAGGGGACGGTCTATAAGGCCATAAAGGAGGCCGAGCAGCGCGGCCTTGTCATCACAAAGCCGAAATCCGGCACGTTCCGCATAGAGTCTGACGTTGACTCGGACAGCTGCGCCGTGACGCTTTCCGAGCTCGTGTCGGCGCTCGGGGTAAGCTGTGCAGCGGGCAGAAAATCGCTCGGCTGTACCATTGACAATATCGTGATCTGCGACAGCGATGAGGCGCAGCTTCTGAGCCGCCTGGAATATGCGGATCCGAGCCGCACGCTGTGCATCGTCGGCAAACGCCCCGATTTCCAGACCCTGATCATACAGTCCCGTGCGCATATGCTGATCACCGGCGGCGGCCGCCCGAGCGATTATCACATCGTCAAGGCTGAAAAAAACGGCGTCTGCATCCTCACGGCGCTGCAGAACACCTATGCGATCATGAAGCTGTTTGACAGCCAGTTTTCCTCGGCAAGGCTCGCGGACGAGGACGCCCCTGTGTCCGAGTGGATGCAGGCGCCGAACTACCTCTACCGCAACGATTATGTCGCCGACTGGCAGCGGTACTATGACGAGCAGTTTCCCGGCATGAGATCCTTTCCTGTCGTCGATGAGGAGCTGCACCTGTGCGGCGGGATCGATATCCCGCGCACCTTTGCAGCCGGGCATACGCAGAAGCTCTCGACGCTCGTGTCGCAGGACGCCAGGCTCCTGACGGTCGATGCACAAAGCTCCGTGCGCGAAGCGGCAAGGAAGATGATGCTCTCCGGCAGTTCGTTTGCGGCGGTTCTGCGCGATGATAAGATGGAGGGCGTGTTCTATGCCTCGGATCTGATCCGCTATTTCATGTATCTGGGCACGGAGAGCATGTCTGACTATGCGTCGTTTCTGGTGCCGGCTCCGGAGTATTCCAACGAGGACCGCAGGGTGTATGAGCTGCGCGTCCCGGAGGCGGAGCTTGCGAATATGGACATTCTGCCGACTGCGTTGATGCTCGTCGCCGCCGATAAGCATCTTGCGCAGCAGGGCTGCCTTGACTGCACTTTGAGCAGCAGCTCGTTTTTCTATCCTGAGCAGATAACGCAGGTCGGCGGGCTTATGCTCTGCACGGCACTCACATCAAACGGCAAGGCGGGCTTTTCGGTCGAAGCGGAGGTCTATACCGAAACGGCAACGTTTGCAAAGGCCATGCTCATTTTTACGGAACGATAAGGGAACAAAGCTATGTTTTTATTGACGAAGGAACAGCAAAAGCTCAGAGCCGAGCTCAGGGAGTTTGTCGACCACGAGGTGTGCCCAGTGGCCACAGAGCTGGATAACCGAGGCGGCTTTCCGCACGATTTATACGCACGCATTGGCAAAATGGGCTATCTGGATGCGGAGTTTGAATACATCGGCAGCGGCGCAAAATACGGCAGTCTTGAGGGCGCGATCATCATTGAGGAGCTGTCGCGTGGACTGGCCTCACTGGGGCTGATCGTAAGCCCGCACTATCAGTGCACGGAGCTGATCGCCTGCTGCGGCACGGAGACGCTGAAAAAAAAGGTCATCGAGCCGGCGCGCCGCGGCGAACAGCTCTTTGCCTTTGCCATATCTGAGGAGCGCGGCGGATCCGATGCGCTGGGCGTGGACACCATTGCCGTAAAGGACGGCAGCCGCTGGATACTGACTGGGAAAAAATGCTGGGTCACGAATGCCGGAGTCGCCGATGGCTATGTCGTCACGGCAAAAAGCCCGTCTGCCGAGCGCAGCCGCAGTATGAGCATGTTTTTCATTCCCAAAGACGCCCCAGGGCTGACGGTCGTGGAAAACCGCAGCATGATCGGGCTCAACAACTCGCCGATGGGACATATCATCCTCGACGAGTGCTCGATACCCGATTACTGTCTTGTCGGTGAGGAAAATGTGGGCTATCCGCTGATAAAGCCGCTTCTGAACGAAGGCAGACTCGATATGGCCGCTGTGGCGGTCGGCATTTCGCAGGCGGCGCTCGATGATTCCGTGAGCTTTGCCGGACGTGTCGGGCTGTACGGCCGCAGCCTGTCCTCCTATCAGGGCGTGTCATTCCCGATCGCGGATATGTACACGAAAACGCTGATGGCAAGAAATTCGCTCTACACAGTCGCCTCCATGATGGCCGACGGAATGCCGCACACGCGGGACGTTGCTGCGCTCAAGCTGTTTGCCACGGAAAGCGCATTTGCGACGTGCAAGGCCGCCTGCCAGATACATGGTGCGCACGGTCTGAGCGCGCAGTCTGGCGTTGACCGCCTTTTCCGTGATGCGCACATGCTGACCGTCGCTGAGGGCACGTCGGAGATCTGCCGGATCGTCATTTCCGGCGGCCTGACAAACCCGGACAAAATGTAAAAAGGAAGCAGCGTTTTGCCGCTGCTTCCTTTTCGATACGCCGGCAAACGCTGTGAGGTTTTTGCCCGGCAAAGACAATACCGGCAGCCGTGATCTCCTTCCGTATAAAACCGTTTTGCCCGGTGTGCAAAAACGGCGGGTTTTGATATGGCATTGCTTGACAAGCCCTGCGCGGTGTGCTAAGATGCTTTCTCGTTAAAAGGGAGTAGTTGCGAATGCATGGTCAACAATCTCCCGGCAGCAGCCGGTGGTCATGCGCCTATGATGATAGGTAATGAGACTTTTAGCACATCATATACTATGATCGTGCGGGAAGTCTCATTTTTTTGCGCGCGGTCACAAAGGAGAATGCGTTATGAACCTCGATTTTACCGGCAGTACCCTCTTTCTTGTCCTGCTGCTGTTTGCGGTGGGGCTGATCTGCATCATCAAGGGCGGCGACCTGTTTGTCGATGCCGCCACATGGATCGCCGAGGCCTCCGGTATCCCCAAATTCATCATCGGCGCGACCGTTGTGAGCTTTGCCACGACGATGCCGGAGATGCTTGTGTCCATCTTTTCCGCGCTGGAGGGCAATGCGGACATCGCCATCGGCAACGCCGTCGGCTCGGTGACGGCCAATACCGGCCTGATCATGTGCCTGTCGCTGATCTGCATGGAGTGCACCATGCCGCGGCGGCAGTATGCGGTCAAGGCGGTGCTGCTGCTCGCGGCGATCGCGGTTCTGTTCGGCTTCACGCGCGACGGGCAGCTGTCCATCCTTGAGAGCGTTTTGATCCTTGTCATTTTTGTGTGCTTTATTGCTGAGAGCCTTGTCGCTGCGCGGCGTGAGCAGTCGCTTGAGGCCACGGAGCAGGATGCCCGCCCCAAGACGGACGGCCGGACGGTCGCGCTCAATATCGGCAAGTTTGTGTTTGGCGCTGCGGCCATTGTGCTCGGTGCGCAGCTGCTGATCGACAACGGCACCGCGCTCGCACAGATGCTTGGTGTGCCGGATGCCATCATCGGTGCGACCATGATCGCCATCGGCACGTCGCTGCCGGAGCTTGTCACGACCATCACGGCCATCCGCAAGAAGCAGTCCTCGCTGTCGGTGGGCAACATCATCGGCGCGAACATCATGGACCTTACGCTCATTATGCCGCTGTGCGCGCTCATCCTCGGCAAGCCGCTGCCGGTCGAGCGGCAGGGCATGCTGCTGGATATTCCGGCGTGCCTCGTCGTGTGCGCGGGTGCGCTCATCCCTGCGCTCGTGCAGGGCAGGTTCAAACGCTGGGTCGGCTTTTTCATCGGCGCGCTCTATATCGCGTATCTCGTCATCATGTTCACGTGCTTCGGCGCGTAAAAAAACCGGCGCCGGTCTCTTTTCGGAGACCGGCGCCGCTGTTTGTTTAGGGAACGCCGCGCAGATGCTGCGGGGGATGCAGGGCGTGTTTGCCTGCTTAAGATGCGAAAGCGCTGTCTGATAGAGTTGCTGATGAGGAAAGAAAATGATTTATATAGATTATCCATGCGACAGGTGCATCCACCAGCGAGAGAATATTGACGGATGGAAATGCGCCTGCGATGCATTCCCGGATGGCACACCGGACTGGATTTATCGCACGAACATACGAAATCTTAAAGAAAGAATGCAATAACGGCATAGGCTACGAGAAAAAGAGGGATGAGTAATCAAGCCCCCTGCATCCGCATGGTGCTTTTTTGCGCCGGCGGAAGGCGGACGACAGCAAAAAGCCCCGGGAGCCGAAGCTCTCGGGGTCTTGGTGCGCGAGGCGGGACTTGAACCCGCACGTCCGGAGTGGACACTAGAACCTGAATCTAGCGAGTCTGCCAATTCCACCACTCGCGCATGGGCTTTGTGAATCAAAGCTTGTTTAATATAGCATTTCGCGCGGGGATTGTCAAGCGTATTTTCCGCAACTTCCCGAAAAAATCTCAACGTGTGTCGAAAACGTGAATTTTTACCGGTCCGGGTGTTCAAATCCGGCGGCATCTGCTATACTAAAAAAAAAGAGACCCGGCCGTGCCGGGAACGGAGTTGTGATATTCATGGATTCAAATCGCGTTATGCTCAAGGCGGATGCGCGCCGCCGTACCGTCAGCTGTCAGCCGAGTCCGATCCTCGCGGGGGTGATCCTCTTTGCTCTCGGCATGCTCATCTCGACGCTTACGTCGTACCTGATGGGCATGGATCGTCTGGCCACGGCGCTGACAAACGCCGCGCGCTTCGGCACGGAGGCGGTCGAGCAGGCGTACCTCAGCTTCCTTGAGCACTACAGTGTGTCCGGCTTTGCGATCGCGCTCGTCGTCGCGCTGCGGATCATGAGCTATATGGTCAGCGTCGGCTTCGCGATCTTCACGCTGCACATCAGCCGCGACGAAAAGGCCGAGTTCGGAAACCTCTTTGACGGCTTCGGCCTCTTTTTCCGCGTGCTGTGGCTCGGCATTCTGGAGGGGCTCCTGATCTTCCTGTGGAGTCTGCTGCTGGTCGTGCCGGGCATTGTAGCGGCCTACCGTTACCGGCAGGCGCTGTATCTGCTGCTCGATCACCCGGAAAGATCCGCGTGGCAGTGTCTGCGCGAGAGCAGCGCGCTCATGAGCGGGCATAAGTGGGAGCTGTTCGTGCTCGATCTGAGCTTTCTCGGCTGGGCGATGCTGAGCGCGATGTTCGCGCCCGTGTCGATCTGGCTCGACCCGTACCGCGCCATCACCAACGCCGGGTTTTATAACCGGCTGATCGCCGCGCGGGGCGGGGCACACGTGATCGAGGGCTCGTTCACCGACATCCCGAACGACCCGCAGCGCTGATGTCTGCGCCTTTCCGCACCCCGTCTGCCGCGTGCAGGCGGGGTGTTTTGCGTTGACAAGCCGGGGGCTTGCGGTATAAACTATATAGAATTCCAAAGGAAACGAGGTGTACGGATGCAGACGGAGCTGAATGGCCGCCCGCAGGCGATGATCGCCATGAGCGGCGGCGTGGATTCAAGCGTTGCGGCATACCTGATGCAGCAGGCGGGGTATGCCTGCATGGGCGCGACCATGCGCCTGTATGAAAATGAGGATGCCGGTCTGCCGCGCGGCAGCACCTGCTGCGCGCTCGACGATGTGGAGGACGCCCGCCGCGTGGCCTACACGCTGGGCATGCCGCACTATGTGTTCAATTATAAAGACGCGTTTCGTGAGCAGGTCATGGCGCGCTTTGCCGCCGCCTATCAGCGCGGGGCGACGCCGAACCCCTGCCTGGACTGCAACCGCTACCTGAAATTCGGCCTGCTGGAATCGCGCGCCCGCGCGCTCGGGTGCGAGGTGCTGGCGACCGGGCACTACGCCCGCATCGAGCAGCTTCCCGACGGGCGCTGGATGCTCAAAAAGGCGGCAGACCCCGAAAAGGACCAGAGCTATGTGCTCGCGTGGCTCACGCAGGAGCAGCTTGCGCACACGCGCTTCCCGCTTGGCGGTCTGCGCAAGAGCGAGGCGCGCGCCATCGCCGAGGCGCACGGCTTCTGCAATGCGCACAAGCACGACAGTCAGGACATCTGCTTCGTGCCGGACGGCGATTATGCCGCCGCGGTCGAGCGGCTGACGGGTGCGCGCAGCGAGCCCGGGCGCTTTGTGGACGCGCACGGAAACGTGCTTGGCACGCACCGCGGCATCATCCACTATACGATCGGGCAGCGCCGCGGGCTCGGCATCGCGGCCGAGACGCCGCTGTACGTCTGCGGCATCGACGTGCCGAACAACGAGGTCGTGCTCGGACGCAACGCCGACCTGTTTTCGACCGAGCTCGATGCGAGCGGCTGCAACTGGATCTCCGGCGACGTGCCGCAGCAGCCGCTGTGCGTGACGGCGCGCATCCGCTACCGCCAGCCGGAGCAGCCCTGTACCGTCACGGTCACGGGCGCGGACACGGTGCACGTGTCGTTCGAGACACCGCAGCGTGCCATCACGCGCGGTCAGGCCGTCGTGTTCTACGACGGGGAGACGGTGCTCGGCGGCGGCACGATCGACTGAATGCTATGACGAAGGGAGGCGCGGCCATGCCTGTGACGCTCTATCTTGCGATCCCCTGCTATAATGAGGCGGCGGTGCTGCCGGAGACGGCGCGCCGTCTGCGCGAAAAATTTGCCGGTCTGCGCGCCGCCGGGACGATCGGCCCGCTGAGCCGCATCTGCATGATCGACGACGGTTCGAGGGACGAGACGTGGCAGATCATCTCCGACCTGCACGCGCAGGATCCGGTCTTTTCCGGCATCCGGCTCTCGCGCAACCGCGGCCACCAGAACGCGCTGCTGTGCGGACTGATGACACTGCGCGATCGCGCCGACTGCGTCATCTCCATGGACGCCGACCTGCAGGACGATATCAATGCCATCGACGCCATGCTCGCGGCCTTTCGGGACGGGAATGACATCGTCTATGGCGTGCGCGCCAGCCGGAAGCAGGACTCTGCGTTCAAGCGCGCCAGCGCGCAGGGGTATTACCGCCTGCTGCGCGCGCTCGGCGCGGACGTGGTGTATAACCACGCAGACTACCGACTCATGAGCCGCCGCGCGCTCGACGCGCTTGCGGAGTACAAAGAAGTGAACCTGTTTCTGCGCGGGCTCGTGCCGCTTGTCGGCTACCCGAGCACGGTCGTATACTACGAGCGCGGCAAGCGCTTTGCCGGCGAGAGCAAGTACCCGCTGCGCAAGATGCTCTCGTTCGCGTGGGAGGGCGTGTCGTCGCTGACGGTGTCGCCGCTGCGGCTCATCACACGCATCGGCGTTGTGATGTTCCTTGTCAGCATTGCCATGCTCATCTATTTTCTCGTGCGCTATTTTACCGGTCATACCGTCGCCGGCTGGTCGAGCCTTGCCGTGTCCATCTGGGCCATCGGCGGGCTGCAGCTGCTGGCCATCGGCGTGGTGGGGGAGTATATCGGCAAGATCTATCTCGAGACAAAGGCGCGTCCCCGCTACCGGATCGAGACGGAGCTCGATGATCGGGAGGCGGAGCTTTGAAGCAATTGCGCGCGCTCTTTGATGCAAAGCTGTGGAAATTCCTGCTCGTCGGCGTGATCAACACGCTCGTCGGCACGGCGATCATGTTCGGCCTGTACAATATTGCCGGGTGCTCGTACTGGGTGGCCTCGGCGGCCAATTACGTGCTGACAAGTATTCTGAGCTTCTTCCTCAACAAATACTTCACGTTCCGCAGCCGCGAACGCAGCGTGGGACAGGTCGTGCGCTTCGCGGCGAACATCGCCGTGTGCTACCTGATCGCTTACGGCGCTGCCAAGCCGCTGTGTCTGCACCTGCTTGCCAACGCCTCGGTGAGCACGCGCGACAACGTGGCCATGCTTGCCGGCATGGTGTTCTTCACTGGCCTCAACTACCTCGGCCAGCGCTTTTTCGCCTTCCGCAGCCCGAAAACCGAAGAAAACTGAGACCCATTCCCGGATGCTTTCTCATCCGGGAATTCTTTTTGGAAAAAACACAAATATGCTATTGACAAACAAGGTGAGAAGTGGTTATATAAACACATGAACAATCATTCATATGTTCAAACGAAAGCGAGGAGATCCCATGGCAGAACCGAAAACCGACTGCGCACCGACGTGCGAATACCTCAACGTGCATGAGGACGCGGTGGCGCAGGTGCTCGCGGCCCTGCCGGACGACGAGACGCTCTACGATCTGTCGGAGCTGTTTCGCGTTTTTGGCGATTCGACGCGCATCAAGATCCTCTATGTGCTCTTTGAGAGCGAGCTGTGCGTGTGCGATATTGCGCGCCTGCTGAATCTGACGCAGTCGGCGGTCAGCCACCAGCTGCGCATTTTAAAGGCGTCGAACCTTGTCCGCTTCCGTCGGGAGGGGAAGACCGTGTTCTATTCTCTGGACGACGACCACGTCCGGTCCGTGCTGGCCCTCGGCATGGAGCATGTTCTGGAAAAATGATGGCCCGGCCATCGTTTTCGATAGAGACCAATGACAGATGAAGGAGCGTACATCATCATGGAAAAGACTTATAAGATTGAAGTGGATTGCGCCAACTGCGCGGCGATCATCGAGCGCAACGTGGCAAAGCTCAAGTGCGTCCGCGAAGTGACCGTGAGCTACATGGCGCAGAAGATGCTGGTGGAATATGCCTCCGGCGTGGACGAAGCTGAGGCCAAGGCGGAGATCCTCAAGACCGCGCGCAAGGTCGAGCCGGACTTCCGCTTCGAGGACTGAATCTCATGTCGCGCGAACAGAAAAGGTCGCTGCTGCTCATAGCAGCAGCGGCCGTGCTGCTCATCGGGCTGCACTTTGTGCCGGTCACGGGCTGGCTCAAGCTCGTGCTGTACCTCATCCCGTATCTGCTCGTCGGCGGCGAGACGCTCGTCGATGCCTGCAAGGGGATCTATAACCGCCAGCCGTTTGATGAAAACCTCCTCATGGCTGTGGCCACTGTCGGTGCAATGGTGCTCGGAGATTATCCGGAGGCCGTGTCCGTCATGCTGTTTTACCAGATCGGCGAGCTGTTTGAGAGCTATGCCGTCGGCCGCAGCCGGAAAAACATCGGCGATCTGATGGATATCCGCCCGGATTTTGCGTATGTAGAGACTGCTGACGGCATTGTGCGTGTCAAGCCTGAGGAGGTCGCCGTCGGCGATACGATCGTCGTCAAGCCCGGCGAGCGCGTCCCGCTCGACGGCACGGTGCTCAGCGGCGCGTCGGCGCTGAATATGAGTGCGCTGACCGGTGAGAGCGCCCCCGTGGACGTCACGGAGGGCAGCGCCGTCGTGAGCGGCAGCGTGAACCTGTCGGGCGTGCTGCGTCTGCGTGTGGAGAAGGTGTATGCCGAGTCCACGGTCGCGCGCATTCTTGAGCTCGTGGAAAACTCCTCGCTCAAAAAGGCGCACACCGAGCGCTTCATCACGAAGTTTGCCCGCGTCTATACGCCGTCCGTATGCGGCGCGGCGCTGGCGCTGGCGATCCTGCCGCCGGTCGTGCGGCTCATTATGGGCATCCCGGCCGACTGGGGCGAGTGGATCTACCGCGCGCTGACGTTTCTCGTCATCAGCTGCCCGTGCGCGCTCGTGATCTCGATCCCGCTGTCGTTTTTCGGCGGTATCGGCGGCGCGTCCGCGCGCGGCATCCTCATCAAGGGCTCGAGTTATCTCGAGATGCTGGCCAAAACGGACCGCGTCGTCTTTGACAAGACCGGCACGCTCACGCGCGGCACGTTCGCCGTCACGGCGGTGCGCCCCGCGCAGCCGGAGCTGTCCGGGCAGGCGCTGCTGCAGCTTGCAGCGGCGGCCGAGCGGTTTTCCGACCATCCCGTCAGCCAGAGCCTGCGCCGCGCAGCCGGGCAGCTGCCGGAGATGCTGGTCACAACGGACGCCAGGGAGCTCGCCGGTCACGGTGTGACCGCGCAGGTCGGCGGCCGCGCCGTCGCCGCCGGCAACGCGAAGCTGATGGCCACCCTCGGCCTGACTGCGCCTGCGGTCGATGAGATCGGCACGGTCATCCACGTCGCGGCCGATGGCGCGTATCTCGGCTATATCGTCATCTCCGACGAGCCGAAGAGCGGCGCGCGCGAGGCGATCGCCCGTCTGCGTGCAGACGGCGTGCGCGTCGTCATGCTCACCGGCGACCGTAAGCGCACGGCCGATGCCGTGGCGCAGGAGCTCGGCATCGCGGAGGTGCACAGCGAGCTGCTGCCGGAGGATAAGGTCACGCAGGTCGAGCGGCTGCTCGGCGAGGGCGCCCCCGGGAAATACCTCGCCTTCGTCGGCGACGGCATCAACGATGCGCCGGTGCTCGCGCGCGCCGATCTCGGCGCCGCCATGGGCGGCATCGGCTCGGACGCCGCCATTGAGGCGGCAGACATCGTGCTCATGGACGACGACCCGCGCAAGCTCTCGCTGGCCATGCGCATCTCGCGCAAGACCATGCGCCTCGTCTGGCAGAACATTGTCTTTGCGCTGGCGGTCAAGGCCGTCTGCCTCGTGCTCGGTGCGCTCGGCATTGCGAACATGTGGGTTGCCATCTTTGCCGACGTCGGCGTGATGGTGCTGTGCGTGCTCAACGCCGCCCGCGCGCTCGATACGAAGCGCCTGTGACCTGTTGTATAGAAAAAAGACCGCCTGCTGACGGTCTTTTTTCGGTTTTGCTTATTTTCAGGTGCAGCGGCGGAAGCTGCCGTCGGTGAGGATGCGTGCGCAGATCAGCCCCAGCGGCAGGGCGATGACGATCAGCAGCGACGCGGCGAGCCATGACGCGCTGTCGCCGAGGTTCATCGTGCCCAGATCGTACACGGCGCGGTAGAAATACAACCCCGGCACCATGATGACGATCGACGGCACGGTGATCGTGATGCGCGGATAACCCGAGCGCCGCTTATACAGGGAGGCGAGCAGGCCCGCTGTCAGCGCACCGAAAAACGCGGCGGCCGCCGGCGGGAAGCCTGCCAGACTGACGAGCTCGAGCCGCAGCGTGTTCGACAGTGCGCCGATCACGGCAGCGGCACACGCGAGCTTCACGGGGCTGTTGAACATGAGCGAGAAGCCGAACACGCCGCAGAAGCTCGCCGCCAGCCGCAGCAGGATGCGTGCCCAGACGGGCAGACCCAGCGGCAGGAAATCCATCGGCTGCAGCCGCAGCAGCAGCGCCATGCCCCATGCGGTCAGCGTCGCCACGACGACGATCATGAGCGCGTAGGCCAGCCGCTCGAGCCCGGAGCGCATATCTTGCTTTGCCATGTCGATGCCGCTTGTGATGAACGGGAAGCCCGGGATGATAAACAGCATTGCACAGATATAGCCCGCCTGATGCTGTGCGTCGATGGGCCAGAGCAGCGACGCCAGGTGGAACAGCGCCGCATAGACCAGACACGCCGCCGCGACGGGCAGCGCGATACAGCCAAACAGCGTCAGATGCCGCTGTGTCAGCCGCGCGCGCACATATTGCCCGACGCCTGCGCCGAGAAAGGCCAGCAGCATCTCGATCGGTCCGCCGCCGAGCAGGAACGTGAACGCGCCGCACGCGAGCGCGGACGCGAGCCCGAGCTGCAGCGGCGTGTAGCTGCCGCCTGTCTGCGCGATCTCGTCGAGCTTGGTGTGCAGGTCGTCGGCGGTCATGTACACGCCCTCGATCGGAAAACGCTTGACAAAGCGCTCGAGCCGGTCAAGCTTGGCGGTGTTGACGCCGGTCGCCGTGAGCGTCAGCGTCTGGGAGAAGCTGTCCTGCCCGTCGGAGCAGGTGTATTCGATGGATGTGAGCCCGATGTCGGCCGCGCACACGAGACCGAGTGCCTCGGACAGCTCGTTCATCGAGCTGCGCACGCGCCACGCGCCCGTGCCGCACGAGAGCAGCAGCAGACCGACCCGTCCAACCACACCGGCGCGGATGGGCAGCGGTGCGCGCGAGACGGGCAGCTCCTTCTGATCCCGGATGGGGTCGTGCCACGGGATCTGCATATGATTTGGTTTGATGATCGAGCGATGCAGCATAGTTTGCGCCCCTTTTAGAAATTCGGTCTGTATTGTAGTCTTGTCCGCGCCGGAAGTCAAGCACCATCCCGCTGCAAATGCGCGGCCCCGGAGCATTTTTTGCTCCGGGGCTGTGCGGTCGTTTTATCGGATCATCCGGCGCGAAACAGCCGTCGGTACTCGCGCGGGCTGCAGTAGCCCGCCGCGCACTGGGAAAAGGCGTCGCCGAGAAAGAGCCTGTCCGTGCAGATCTCGATGATGGAAAAGCGCTCGCCCGGCGCGGCGGCGAGCACGCGCACCTCGGCATCGAGAAGCGCCCGGTATTCCGCCTCGCAGGCGTCGGTGATGCACATGTCCGGCTGCCAGCAGAAGGTCTGCTGCACGTCGCAGCCGCTGATGACGGCGTCAAAGTCAGCGCCGTCGCGAATGGCGCGGTCAATGTACGTTCGCAAAGTCATGATCGTATCCTCCCGTGTTGTGATCGTGGTTTGGTTTCTCCCTTTGTACCTACCATATCACCTATGGAGTCCGATAATCAGGACAGTGAGCGCTTTGCGCCGCTCATTTTTGCGCCGCGCGCAGCCATGCGATCTCCTGCGCGTAGCCGGCGTCATCGTTCGGCGTCTCAAGGATGAACGGCAGCCCTGCCAGCGCCGGGTGCTGCGTGACGCGCACGAGCGCCTCCGGCGGGATGCAGCCGTCGCGCAGCTTCGCGTGCCGGTCCTTGTGACTGCCGCAGGGATTGAGGCTGTTGTTGAGGTGCACGGCGTGCAGACGCTCGAGCCCGATCACACGGTCAAACTCCGCGAGCACGCCGTCAAGGTCGCCGGCAATGTCATATCCCGCGTCCCAGACGTGGCACGTGTCGAGGCAGACGCCGACGTGCTCCTGCAGCTGCACGCGGTCGATGATGGCGCGCAGCTGCTCAAAGCGGCCGCCGACCTCGCTGCCCTTTCCGGCCATGGTCTCGAGCAGCACGGTCGTGGTCATGCCGGGGAAGAGCACCTCATTGAGCAGCGCGGCGATCTTCTCAATGCCCGCGTCGATGCCCTGACCGACGTGGCTGCCTGGGTGGAAATTGTAAAACTGGCCGGGCGTGTGCTCCATGCGCTGCAGGTCGTCGGAAAAGGCCATGCGCGCAAATTCCGCCACCTGCGGCTTGGCCGCGCAGGGGTTGAGCGTGTAGGGCGCGTGCGCGACCAGCCGGTCGATGCCCGCGCGGGCACATTCGGCGTGAAAGGCCGCGATGTCCGCCTCTTCAATGGGCTTGGCGCTGCCGCCGCGGGGATTGCGTGTGAAGAATGCGAACGTGTTTGCGCCCAGCGCCTCGGCGCGCTTTGCCATGGCGAGATACCCGCCGGCGGAGGAAATGTGACAGCCGATCCGGAACATACGATCACCTCAAAGAATGGATGCCCCCATCATAGCACACCGCGCGGCGGCTGCCAAGCTTGCCACCGCGCCGCGGATGGTGTATGCTGTTGCGCAAAGGGGGGCAGACCATGCAGTCGTATGAACTCATTCGCTCCGGCCGGCGCACGCTGGCGCTTGAGGTGCGCGGCGGGCGCGTGATCGTGCGCGCGCCGTACCGGGCGTCCCAGGCGACGATCGACCGCTTTGTCGCGTCGCACACCGACTGGATCACGCGCGCTCTGGCAAAGCAGGAGACCCATGCCGCCGCGCATCCCGAGCCGACGGATGCCGAGCGGGAGGCGTACATCCGGCAGGCGAAAGCCTGCCTGCCGCAGCGCGTGGCGTACTATTCCGAGCGGATGGGCCTCTACCCGGCGCAGGTGCGCATCACGGGCGCGCGCACGCGCTTTGGCAGCT